>Ga0272446_1004460_pt1 | contig 16545 bp, 13 predicted proteins | sample YNPCB0061_FD_194587 | JGI IMG/M metagenome (GOLD analysis project Ga0272446, IMG submission 194587) | Hot spring microbial mat communities from Yellowstone National Park, WY, United States - YNP-CB-006-1 | ecosystem: Environmental > Aquatic > Thermal springs > Hot (42-90C) > Sediment | place... | reverse complement strand
GCCCGCTACGCCGTCACGCTGAGCGAGTCGGGCGGGGGGGGCGTATTTGCTGGATGGGGCGTGCCCACGGCCCTCCTCCGGCCCGGCCAGTCGGTCTATACCCTCCTCAACGGCGCACTCTACCAGACTGGATCAGGGGGGTGCACCGCCCAAACCGCCACAGAATCGGCCCTGTTGCCCTTCAACGCCCTCGACCCCGATGGCCTGATTGCGGTGCTTGTGCCCGCCGATGTCCTCTCTGTGCTAACCCCGATTGGTACACAGGGCGGCAACACCCAACTCAGCACGACAGGCAGCCGCACCACGCCGGACGGCGTGCGCGTGGCCCTCACGGTGGTCACCTCTGTTGCGCCCAACGGGCAACCTGTCAGTATGACCATCACGGAAACGCAATTTGCGCCGCGCAACTTCGCCGGAACGTACTTTCCGAGCCGTTCGCTCACCCTGACCCTGACCGAGAGTGGGGAGGGCGTTGATCTCAGCACGATCCGCCTAGACCCGGCCTGTGCCAGCGTAACGCCCGCCCCCTGATTAGTCGCTTTGGAGCGCTGAAAAACATGACCGACCCGACCCACACTGGCCCGACCCTGCCCCGTACCATCGCTATTGATGGCCCGGCAGGGTCGGGGAAGACCACTGTTGCTGCCGCCCTCTCAAAAGAATTGGGCTATACCTTCGTTGATACGGGCGCGTTCTATCGGGCGGTGACCCTCGCCGGGCTACGGGCAGGCTTGCTCGATCAGGAAGCGGCACTGATCGGGCTGGTACGGGGACTGCACCTGACTTCTACCCCCCCGACGGACTCCGAACGGGCGGACGGGCGGCATTACACCATGCGCCTTGATGGGGAAGATGTGACGGCGGCCCTCCGCACGGCGGAGGTCGAGGCGAAAGTCTCGCAAGTGGCAGCTATCGGCGCGGTGCGGACGGTCCTCAACCAGATTTTCCGGGCGTTGGCGGCGGAAGCCCCGCGCCTTGTGCTGGTCGGGCGGGATATTGGCACGGTAGTGCTGCCCGATGCACAGGTGAAGGTGTACCTTGATGCGTCGCTTGCAGTGCGGGCCATCCGGCGTGGCCAACAGACCGGCACAAGCGATCTGCCCGCCGTCCAGACGGCCCTCGCTAACCGCGACTGGACCGACAGCACCCGCGAAGTGGCCCCCCTCCAAATCGCCCCTGACGCCATTTACATCGATACCGATGAGTTGCCGATTGAAGCCGTCATCGCCCAGATTCTAAACGCCATTCGGACGTGGACGCCCCCCGCTACCCCCTGATTTCTTGCGAGGCGCGGAGCCGATGCACCAGCAAGTACACGACAGTGCGCAGGTCGTTCCGGCGGCCCTCCTCAAAGGCCTTGTGGAGTAGGTAAATGTTTTCGGCGGCAATGCCCTCGTCGGCGGAAGCGCGTTGGAGGCGCTCCCACATGGTCTGACTGTTGGCGAGCGTCTCCGTGCTGACCGCCGGATGATGAATGATGAGGCCCAGCAACTCCGCCGCTGGCGAGTATTGCCCAAAAGCAATGTACAAGAGGGCCAGCCCACTCAGCACCTCCAGCACGAGGGCGGGCATGTCAAGGCCGGTGAGGGCGGTCAGGGCGCGTTGGAAGGCGCTGGTTGCCTCGGCGAATTGCCGTTCGCTCGTGTAGATGTGCCCCAGCGTGATCAGGCACGTCGCAATGTTGTAGCGGCGGCCTAATTGTTGCTCTAGGGTGAGGGCCTCTTCCGTGTAGCGCCGCCCCGTCTGAAGGTCACCCCGCAGCCATGCCGTTAGCCCCATCGTGGCCAGCAAAGTTGCCTCTTGCGCCACAGACGGCGGTTGATGCCCTACAGCTACCGTTTCCCGCCATAGCTTCAACCCGTCTTCGTAGTCGCCCTGTTTGCCGCGCGCCGACCCCAGTTGGGTGAGGAGCGTCGCCTCATAGGTGGTGAGTCCAGCAGCGCGGGCCGCTGCCAACCCCTCTCGGAAGGCGTTTTCAGCCCCGCTGAGGTCATTTTCCGAGAGGTACAACGCCCCCAACGCGCTGTAAAGGCGCGTCCGCGTGAGCCGATCGGACGATCCGGCGTTCAGCTGGAGCGCCTGTAACAGCATGTGCCGCCCGACCCCGCCCTGCCCTTGCCGAATGGCGATCTCCCCCAACATCAGCAGTGCCCGCGCCGTCGTCATCGGGTCGTTCAGGGCGCTGGCGAGGGTGATGGCCTGTTCAAGGTACGCGGTAGCGGCCAAATAATCGCCCAATTCGGCGTAGGCCGTGCCAAACTCGAGGGCGATGGCGGTGCGCGTGGCGGTATCCTCAGCGGGGGTCAGGTACAGGGCGCGTTCCAGTAGCCCAATCGCCTCTTGGAAGGAGTCTGCGGCGGCAGCGGCCCGCGCCACTTGAAGGGCATGGCGCTGTTCGCGGCGCTCGTCTCCTGCTTGCCGCCAGTGGAAGGCCAATTCTCGGCTGCGGGCGGGGTCTTCGCCGTACAGCCGTTCGAGCGTCTCGGCAATCTTCCGGTGCAGGGCAATCCGCTCTTCGGGGGGAATATCGGCGAGGACGGCCTCCCGTAGGGTATCGTGGGTGAACTGCCAGCCCCCGTTTGCGGCCTCTATGACGGCGGCATCCGCACAACGGCAGAGCCAGTCATCGAAGCTGACGGCGGCTCCTGTCGCTTCGGCCATGCTCCGCAAGGCAGCCAGATCAAGCACGCGGCCCGCTACCGCCGCCGTCCACAACAGGGCGCGGTCTTCGGGGAGCAGGCGGGCTAACCGCCGCCGGATCACAGACCGGACGCCCTCCGAAAAGACCGCCTCCGGCAAGGTGACCATGCCGACATTCGCCAAGCTACCCGCTTCTTCGGCCAACACCCGCACCACTTCGACCAGAAAATAGGCGTTGCCTTCTGTTTGCCGTTGGAGCAAGGCCTGTACTTGCGGCTGCCGCGCCGAAGTGCCGATCATGTTGAAGCTCAGTTCGGCGATCTCGTCTGCTTTGAAGCGCTCTAGCCGCATGATCGGGACGCCTTGCAACCGCTCGACCACCTTCGCCGAATCTTCAGTGCGGGCCGTGACGCCCACCATCAGGGAGAAGGTGGGCGCTTCATTACAGAGCAGGCGGGCCAATTCCATCTCGTCGGTGGCCCATTGCGCATCTTCGATCACCAGCAGGATCGGGCGGTTCGCTGCCAACAATGCCCCTAACACCACGCTCCCATGTTGTTCATTAGGTGGGGCGGGCGGCTCTGCGGCGTTGGGACGGGGATCGGGAGTAACGATGGAGAGCAAGGACGCGCTGGTATCGCTCTCTGGGAATAGCAAGGCCAATTGGCGGATCGCCTGATCCCATTCCCCCAGACGCGGCCCACTGTCTGGCTTGCACTGAACACGCAACGTAAGCACATTTTCTACCACCGCCCGGATCGCCAATTCGGAGACGAGGCGCGATTTCCCCACGCCGCTCTCGCCCAAGATCAAACATGCGCTCCCCGTGCCCTTTTTAGCCTTGCGGAGACGGGTCAGCAATTCGTCGATCTCTTTGGTACGGCCTACAAACCGCGCCGATTGCAGGAACCCCTCGCGGACGGCTTTCGTTTCAGCGGGCAATGGCAACCCAACTGCCCGGCACAATTCTGATATGACGCTCGTGGCGTCAGGGTAGCGGGCGGCGGGCGTCTTGGCGAGCAGGCGGGAGAGGACTTGCGCAAGCGGCTCCGAAAGGCCAGCAGCGCGGGGATCGGGCACGGTGTCAAGGATGTCTTCGATGAGGGCGGCGGCGGAGTTCAACCGGAACGGGTGCTTCCCGACCAGCATTTCGTAGGCGATCATGCCTATGGCATACAAATCGCTGTGGAAGCCGGGCGGTTCGCCGTCGAGCACCTCCGGCGCGATGTAGGCCAACGTCCCAGCGATGCCTTGCACCCCCGAATCCACGCTCGCCGCGAGGCCGAAATCCAGCAGGCGGACGCTTCCTTCTACCACCAGCACGTTATCCGGCTTAAGGTCACGATGCAAAATGCCGCGCCGATGCAGGTACGCCAAGGCGTCTAGGACTTGAATCAGCAACTTGATCTGGTCTTGGAGGGGGCGGCCCTGCCCCGCCTCTAGGATGTTGGCCGCACCCCGCAAGAGTTCCATCGTGAAGAAAGGCCGCCCGCCTTCTTCAAAGCCGTAATCCAACACAGTAATGATGTTCGGGTGGCGGAGGGCGGCGAGGGCCTGAAATTCACGAGTCATCGTCAGGCGCACTTCCGTTGCAGATTTTTCGCTCTCTAGGATGCGGGTGGCGAAGCGAATATCGCCCACGCTGGCGGTAAGGCGTTTCAGGGCGACGGTCTGTCCGGTGAGGCGGTCAATGGCGCGGTGAACCGTCCCCATTGCCCCGACGCCCAGCACCTCCCCGACCACATAACGGTTTTGGATGATTTCCGGCATAAAGGATTCCCATGCGGGCCAGCTCGCGTCCTTATGCATACCATTATGCCGGAAATGAAATCGAAAAACGAATCGCCTAGTGCGTTCCCTGTGCAGCCTGCCGATCCGCCGCCAGTTTGGCGATCTCTGGGTCGGCGACGACGGCCCCGCCGCGCACCGTTGCCCCAATGACCAACCCCGCGCCGATCAGCACGATATTCTTGAAGATGTACTGCCCTTCAAGGGTCGGTGCGTAGGGGAAGGCCGTGAAGACTTGATCTGGGAACAGGAAGACGGGCATCACTGTGCCGAGCATCTGTAGGAACAGCAGCAACAACGTGATCCGCAAAAAGCGCCCCGTGACCAACCCCACCCCGATCAGGACTTCCCACGCCGCCAAGACCGGCAACGACACTTCCGGCGGGACAAGCCCAAACGTCAGGCGGCTGATCGTCGCGGTAGCCAGCTCCTCCGCCGGGCTGAGCGACGGGAAGAACTTCAATGCCCCAAACCAAACAAAGATCAGCCCCAACCCCACCCGCAAAATCACGATTCCGTAGCGGGCCATCCAATTCGTCAGCGCCGTATCAACCCGTGTGAACAGGCGTTCCATACCATTTCGCTCCTGATTGCTCAATTTGTGTCTTCTTTCACAAATTTAGCAGTTCGGGCGCCGCGTGCACAATCGAAGGCCCCAAAAGTTGGGGGAAGGGGTTGTTGCCGCTTACTGTTTATCCCAGCGGTTACGGACGGGATCGTAGCGCCAGCCTTGCGGCGGGCTCGGCACGCAAGATGGGTCATCCGGCGGGGTGCGGGCTTTATCGAAATTGACCACTACCCGCACGCGCTCCCCATTCGGAATGGCCGCTTTGAGTATCCCTTCCAACACGACCTGCGCCTGACGCTCGGCCCGTTCCAGCATGTTGCCTTCGCGGGCGGATTGGCGGAAACCCGTCATGGCGACGTAGGCCGCAATCGGGATGAATTCTGCGTAGGGCTGCGGGCAGGTCACGGGCACACGCCCGAACGTATCATATTGGATGATGCCGGGCGTATCAAGGGCACAAAAGGCGAGGCGCGGGCCGGGCACAGTCAGGGTCAGTTGATTCTTGGCCGGATCAAACTGCACATCCTCTCGGGTGATGCTGGACAGATCAATCGCGGCGCGGATGCTGCCCTGAATGGCGTGCTTGGCCCCGACGTTACACACGCCCCCTACCCCATACCGCACAGAGATTGCAATATTAGCCCTTGCGAATTGGGTTTCATAGGTGACCAGATCGGCAAGGCCCGTTACCCCCTGAATGATGCCGCCGCGAAAATCGGGCGTGGGCGATTGGGTAGGCGTGCTGGTCGGTAGGGGGGTATTGGTCGGCAGACTGGGGGTGTTAGTCACAATGCGGACAATCGCGGTGGGCGTTACTGCCAGCGCGGCGTTCCGTTCGGAGACCGCGACCCCAAGCAAGGTCATCAGAACTGCCGTCGCAATCACGACGAGGAGGACGAGCCAAGCGGGTACAGGCACAGGTTTCATGACAGATGATGCTCCCCTGTTAACGGCAGATGATGCAACGCAAACGGATTATAAACGAAATTTTCGGGATGCGTGTGAAGCATCTCACCTCACTGTGATAAACTCGTTATAGGCTTGGAAGCTGAAATAACTGTTTCATCTGGATAATTAAACTATAGCTGCTGAATGAAATGCAGGGGAGTATACCCATGCCGGATAAGATTCTCGTGCTGGAAGATGATCTTTCGCTGATGGAAGGCATCCGCGATATGCTGGAATTGCAGGGTTATGCCGTTATGACGGCGGTCAATGGCGTTGAAGGCTTGAAGGTGATGAATGCCGCCGCCACCCCGCCCGACCTGATCGTTTCGGACATCATGATGCCCGAAATGGATGGCTACGCCTTCCTAGAGCATATCCGTAGAAATGAGGCTTGGGAAGATATTCCCTTCATCTTCCTAACGGCGAAGGGGGAAAAACAGGATATGCGCGAAGGCCGCATGTCTGGCGCGGACGAATACATGGTCAAGCCGTTTGAGGCCGAAGATTTGATTGTGGTCATCGCTTCCAAACTCAAGCGCCACCGCCAATTGCAAAAGCTGAAGGACAAGCAAATTGGCCTGATCAAGCGGCGCATCCTGACCATTTTGCATCACGAGTTCCGCACGCCGCTCACCTACGTCGTCGCCTATGCCGACCTGCTCAATTCTGACATTGCCGGGATGAGCGCTGCCGACCTGAAAGAGTTTCTCGGCGGCATTAACGCAGGGGCGGGGCGGCTCCGCCGACTGATCGAAAACTTCATCTGCTTGGTGGAACTGGAAACGGGCGAGGCCGCCAACACCTTCGCATGGCGCAAACGGCCCATCACCCATTTTGGCGAATTGATGGAAGCCGCCCTGTCCCAAGTGGCGACCTGTGCCGAAGAACGTGGCGTGACCCTCCGAATGGGGGAAGTTCCAGACCCGTCAGTCGCTGTGATTGGCGATCAGGAATACCTCAAAACTGCCCTGACGCGCCTGTTAGACAATGCCATCAAATTCACAGAGAAAAGTAGTGCCAAGCCCGTCACCCTGAGCGCCCGGCTTGAAGGCCACAAAATCGGCATCAGCGTGGCTGATGAGGGGCGCGGCATTCCAGCGGCAGAAATCCCCCACATTTTCGAGATGTTTTACCAGATCAGCCGGGAGACAACTGAAGATCAGGGGGCGGGGGCGGGCCTCGCCATCGTGAAGCGAATCGTCGACCTGCACGGCGGGTCTGTTGCTGTGCAAAGTACCGTCGGGCAGGGGTCAGTTTTCACGATCAGCCTGCCAGTTTCCGTCCCGCAGTCCTGATTTCATGCTACAATCGGTCTGAACTCCCAAACACGCGGCGTGCAGGGTGGCGTTTGGCGCGTCTCTGCACCGTTCAGAAAGGACATCTCGATGGCTCAGGGCATCCTCGAAAAGATCAATATTTGGATTTCGGCCAACCTTCACGCGATGGTCGATAGCGCACTAGAGGCCAACTCCGTAAAGGTCATGGATGAGTACATCCGTCGTGCTGACCGCGACCTCGACACGCTGGAGACCCAGATCGTCACGGTGGGGGGCAGCGTCCGCACCCTTAAGCGCAAGTACGAAGAAATGGCCGCCGCCGCCGAAAAGCTAGACCGCAACATTGACACCTTGCTCACGGCGGGCAAAACCGACCAAGCCGCCCGCGCCCAAAGCGAACTCAACATGAAGCAGCAACAGGCGCAGGAATACTACCAGCAATGGCAAGCGCAAGAGGGCGAATACAAGAAGATGTTGGACGCCAAGCTAAAGCTGGAAGCCCGCCTGAGCACCGTCCGCCAAGAGCGCGAACATCTGGCCGAATTGCTCAAACTGGCCGAAGCTAAGCAGCTTACCACCAAGACGATCAAGAGCCTGAACGATATTCAGGGCGTGGGCGATCAGGATATTCGCCGCATCGGGGACGCCATCCGTTCCCGCCTTGACCGCGAAGATGCCCAGCTGGAGATGGCTTCCTCCCGCCTGCAAGACCAGATGGAGGAAAGCATCGAACAGAGCCAAATCGAACAACAGCTCGAAGAGCGCCGCAAGCGTCTAGGCTTGGGCGGCGGGGCTTAACCTCACCCCCCTTCCCCCCTCAAGAGAGGGGGGAAGCAAAATCGGCGGAGACGGGCCGTTAAATGACCGCCAATTCCTTCCCGACCTTCTCAAAGGCGGCGAGGGCTTGTTCAAGGTCGCTTTGGCTGTGCATGGCGCTGTTCATCACGCGGATTCGGGCTTTGCCTTGCGGAACCGTTGGGTAGCCAATCGCCATGGCGAACACGCCTTCTTCAAACAGGCGGCGGCTAAATCGCTGGGCAAGCGGGGCCTCCCCCAACATCACTGGCACAATCGGGGTCTGGGAATAGCCCGTATTAAAGCCCAAGCCCTGCATAGCGCTCCGGAAAAATTCGGCATTTCGCCACATGCGGTCTACCAATTCCGTGCTGTCTTCCAGAATATCCAACGCGGCGAGGCAAGCCGCCACATCGGGGATCGTCATAGCACTGCTGAATAGGAAAGGCCGTGCCCGTTGCCGCAACCAATCCACAATGATCTGGCTGCCCGCCACGATCCCCCCGACCACGCCGAAGGCCTTGCTCATCGTCCCGATCTCAATATCAACCTTCCCATGTAGCCCGAAGTGTGCCACGATGCCGCGCCCCCCGTGACCCATCACGCCTTCGCCGTGTGCATCGTCCACCATCAGCAAAATATCATGTTGCGCCGCGATCTCGTAAATGGCGGGCAGCGGCGCAATATCGCCGTCCATGCTGAACACCCCATCAGTAACGATCAGACGGCGGGTTTCGGGGCTGTACGGTGTGCTTTCCACCTTGCGGCGCAGGTCGGCGGGGTCGGCATGCGCGTAACGGATAATCTCGGCGCGGCTGAGGCGTGCCCCATCAATGATGCTGGCATGGTTAAGCTCGTCTGAGAAGATAATATCGCCCTTCCCGACGAGGGCTGGAATGGTCGCCAAGTTCGCGTTGAAGCCGCCCTGTAGGGTGATCACGGCCTCCGCGCCTTTGAAGGCCGACAAGCGGCGCTCTAATTCGACGTGGAGGGTCGTCGTTCCGGCGATGGAACGCACCGCCGCTGGGCCGATGCCGTACTGATCCATCGCGGCTTTGGCCGCGGCGATCAGGCGCGGGTCGCTGGCGAGGCCGAGATAGTTGTTAGAGCAAAAATTGAGCACGCGCCGCCCATTGATCGTCACCCAAGGGCCTTGCCCGCTTTCAAGGGTGCGAATGGTGTTGAATAGCCCATCAGCTTTCAGCTGGGCTAGTTCGCGTTCGATCCAAGCTGTTTTGGTACTCATGAGGGGGGGTCACCTTATCTTCTGATCATTAAGTGGTCTAGTTCACTAGCCAACGATTGCGATTTGTTTTTGTGGGTTATTTATACCGCACTTTTTGAAAAGGCTCTTGCTTTTCCCCGACTGGGAGCGTTCTCAGAGAAATTTTGGATGACTCTTGGAAAGAATTAATGTGATGAAATTCGTTAATGCTTTTTTGTTAAATCTTAATCACCAATGGCTTTCTAACCCCTTGCGGGGAAGACTAGCCGCGCTATAATCAGTGTCATAAGATTGATGCCGTAATTAGAGTTTTGAAATAAATTTACTCCCACAATAGCAAACTGACATTTTAGAGGTGGCTATCAGGCGAGCGCGACACTCCCCCTTTCCCAGTAAAAATTTAAATTTACGGCGCTCCACCCATTCGGCAAACTAAAGTTACGATCTCTCGTACTTAGAGCGTCCAACTACACTTCTTGTACTTAGTGCAGCCCCCGACATTTATTCTTTGGGGGGCTGCTTTTTTTGGAAAGAAATTCAGAAGCGGGTGCGTCACAGTCAGTTGCAGGCTGTGGCGCTTTTTTTCGCCCGCCCCGCATTCGTATCTTCGCATCTTTTGCACATTTGCCAAGTGTTAACCCGCTCTTGTATGTTCTTTAATGTGAATACGCAATGCTTTAATGGTACAGGGCCAAACGGGGAGTGTGAGTTTTGGGCAAGGCCGATCTGCACATGCATAGCACCTACAGCGACGGGCGCGAGCGAGTTGAACGCATCGTCACCTTCGTTGAACAGGATACCGACCTAGACGTGATCGCCATTACTGACCATGATTGCCTAGACGGAGCCTTACAAGCGCGGGATTTCGCTGCCCGCCAGCACGGACGTGTACAGGTTATCCCCGGCGCGGAGATCAGCACCCGCGATGGGCACTTGTTAGCGCTCAACATTGAACGGCTGATCCCAGCGGGCTGGAGTATGGCCGACACCGCCGCCGCCATTCGGGAACAGGGCGGGGTTGCCATCGCCGCGCACCCGCTGAGCCGCTGGTGTCCTTCGGTGCAACGCCCCGTGCTGGACGAAATCTCCCCCCTGCTGGACGGGCTAGAGGCCATTAACGGCAGCTTCGCGGGGATCGGAAGCAATGGATACGTGCACACCGTCAATCAGACGGTCTACAGGTTGGCTGAAACGGGCGGCAGCGACGCCCACACCCTCAGCGCGATTGGGTGCGCCTACACGACTTTTCCCGGCCACAGTGCCGAAGACCTGATCCGCGCCCTCCGCGCCCGCACCACGTGCGCCGAAGGCGGCCTGTGGCCCGTGACGAGCTTCCTGCAATACGGCGTCGTCGCCGTCCGCCACCGGATCGCGCCGCTACGCCTGCCCAAGCCCGCCTAATCTTGGGCGGGCAATTCGACGACCAGCACACGGTCTATCCGGTGGCCGTCCATATCGACGATTTCAAAGCGCAGGCCGTCTACCTCAACCTTATCGCCCGTCGCAGGGATTTGGCCTAACTCGCTCAGCAAGAACCCGGCCAACGTCTCATATTCCCGTTCGCTCTCATCGGGGAGGTGAAGGGCGGGTAATAGCTGGATCAGGTCTTCGACGGGCAACAGGCCGTCTAGCAAGAACGCGCCGTCCTCCCGCCGGACGATCTGCGGGTCGGAGGCCTCCTCGGATAAGCGCCCGCCCCCGACGATCTCCTCCAGCACATCAGTGAGCGTGACGATTCCCCGCAGGCCGCCATATTCGTCCATGACCAGTGCAATGTGGGTGTTGTTCTGCTGAAACACGGTTAGCATCCTGAGTGCGGTGAGTGTATCTGGCACGAAAAGTGGCGGTTGAAGGACGTTGGAAAGGGTGAGGGCCTCCCCTGCTAAGACGCGGGACAGCAAATCTTTAGCGCGCACCACTCCGATGACGTTATCCAAACTCCCCCGTGCAACCGGAAAGCGCGAACGGCCACTCTGGGCCAATTTTTGGCGTACCACGTCCGGCGGGTCGTTTTCGTCTAGCCATGTGACCTCCGTGCGTGGCGTCATGATCGCCCCCACCCGCAGGTTATCCAAGCGCAAGACCCCGCCCAGCAAGTCCCGTTCGGCCTGTTCAAATGTCCCCGTCTGGGTTCCCTGCTCAATCAAGACCTTCACTTCTTCCTCTGTGACGGCGGGTTCATCGGAAGGGCGCACGCCCATCAGCCGGAGGGTGAGGTTTGTGGAGCCATTGAGGAAGCCCACCAGCGGCGAAACCAAGCGCGAAAGGCCGTACATCGGCTTGGCGACGACCATAACGATGGCTTCGGGGCGGTTGAGGGCCAATTGCTTCGGCACGAGTTCACCGATGACCAGTGAGAGGTACGTTGTTAGGGCGACCACCAGCGCAAAGGCGATGGCTTCACTGTATGGGGCAAAGAAGGGGAGCGCCCCCGCCAACGATGTAGCGATGGTCACCCCGCTAAACGCGCCTGTCAGTACCCCGATCAGCGTGATCCCGATTTGGACGGTAGCCAGAAAGCTGTTCGGGTTGCCCGCTAAAGTCAGGGCGGCCTTTGCGCGGGAATCGCCTTCGTTGGCGCGTTGCTGAAGGCGGGCCTTCCGCGCCGAGATTAGGGCGGCTTCAGACATCGAAAATACGCCGTTGGCGACGATCAGGGTCAGGATCAGTACAAATTCGACGATCATGTACCTCTTACCGTTTGTAATTTACGGGCCCCCCCCGCCTGCCCGAAAACCAGCAAGGGGAGGGGGAAGGTTAGTAGGCGTTTTTATTCCGCCCAGTCACCGTTTGAATGATGGTGCGAATGATGATTTTGATGTCCAGCCACAACGACCAATTTTCGACGTACCACAAGTCGTATTTGACCCGTTCTTCGATGCTGGTATCGCCGCGCAGGCCATTGACTTGCGCCCAGCCGGTCATGCCGGCCTTCTCGCGGTGACGTTCCATGTAGCGCGGAATCTTCTCGCGGAACTTTTGTACGTACTGGGTTTGTTCCGGGCGCGGCCCGACCAAACTCATGTGCCCTAACAGCACATTGATCAGGTTCGGCATTTCGTCCCAGTTGTTTTTGCGCATCCAACGCCCAATTTTGGTGACGCGGGGGTCACCCTCCGTCGTCCAACTGCCGTGTTTTTCGGCATCGTGGCGCATACTACGGAACTTGATCATCGGGAAGGGCCGCCCATCTAACCCAGCCCGTTCTTGGCAAAAGAACGTCGGCCCCTTCGATTCCAGCCGGATCAAAATGGCGGTGAGCAGCAAAAACGGGGAGAGGAAGACCAGCCCGAAGGCCGCCCCCACAATATCCAGCCCGCGTTTGAGGGAAAGTTTCCAGCCGCGTAGGGCCACATCCCGCACGCTGAGCAAAGGTAACCCGCCCAGTTCGTCAACAGACATGCTGCCTTGCATGTAGGCGAACAAGTCCGGGTAGATTTTGATGCTCACCCGCCCGCGCTGGCACTTCCCGACAAGGTGCGTCAGTTCTTCGCGGGGGGCGTCCGGCAGGGCAATAATCACTTCATCGATCTTGTAGCTATCGATGATTTCGGGCAGGTTTTCCGGCGTGCCAATGATCGGTACTCCCTCCACGAAGCCGCCGACTTTGCCGTTCACGGCCCCCACAATCCGATAGCCAAGTTGCGGGCTGGCCTGAATGTGCTGCACCAAATTCCCGGCAATCGCCCCACTCCCGATGAGCAGCACCCGATCCCGCGAGATGCCCCACTTCCGCAGCCGAACCACAATTTGGCGGTGGAATTCGCGCCCGACGACCACAAAAATAATGGTGAACAGCCACACATACAGGATCATTTGGCGGGGGTAATCCGCGCCGATGCCCGTGCCCTTCAACAAAATGCTGGAAAACCCATTCGCCATGACCACCCCAATCGAAACGGAGGCGGCGACGGCATAGGCGCCGTCGATGCGGCTGGCGGCGCGGCGTTGGTGGTACAGCCGCGCAAAATAGAAGATGCCCAGCAACGTCACCAACTGAATGATCAGGATCGGCCAGTAGGTGGAAAGCGACGGCGGATCGATAGGCGCAGCGAATAAAGGCACTTCGCGGCGGGCAAAATACCCCAACACGAAGGCCACACCAATTGCCGCCACATCAAAGATGACCATCAGCAGGCGCAGGAAGCCATCGAGGGACGGCCAATCCCGCCCGATCAGGGCCGGTTGCGGATGTCCTTCCATAGGGGCCGCCCGCCCTTGACCAGCAACCCCGCCAGTACCGCCCAATGCATCAGGCGCGGGGTCTGGGCGGCGTAGTGCTTCCGGTAAAAGATCAGGCTGGCCCGCTGGAACTCCAGCTTGGTGCGCGGGTTCTGGCGGCTGGCCGCCCGTTTGATGTGCAAGACCGTTACTGCCGGGTAATACAGAATCTTCCACCCGGCTTGCTTGATTCGGAACGCCCAATCAATATCCTCTCCGTACATCCAAAAAGTCTCGTCCAGCAGGCCCACTTTAGCGATCACTTCCCGCCGGACAAGCATGAATGCCCCTACCACGCAATCCACTTCAGTCTCAAGATATTCATCTAAGTAGGTTAGGTTATACCGCCCGAACAAGCGGCTTTTGGGGAACAGTTTGCTCAGCCCCAACATGCGCCACATGGCAATTTCGGGGGTGGGGAAGCTGCGCCGACAGGCCAGATCGAGCGAGCCGTCAGGGAGTTGCAGGCGTGGCCCGGCCCCGCCAATCGTTGGGTCACGGTCAACGCGATCGATGATCTTGCGAAGGCCGTCGGGCGGCGCTTCTGTATCGGGGTTGAGCAAGAGGGCGTAGCGGGGGGCTGTCGCGCAATCGCCCACGAAGCCGAGCCGCCGCAAGCCGAGATTGTTGGCGGCGGCGAACCCGCTATTTTCTGGGTTTTCGATCAGCTCCACGTCGGGGAATTCCGCCTTGACCATCGCGGCGCTCCCGTCGGCGCTGGCGTTATCGACCACCAACACACGCCGAGTCACGCTGGGGTCACCCGCCGCAAGCGAGCGCAAGCAACCGCGCAGCAAGTCGCGGGTGTTCCAATTGACGATGACGATTCCGACGTCGGTTACGTTTCCCATAGCGGGAAATACTAGCGTGGAGTGTGGCGGGTTGCAATAGCCCCCCGCCCGCTCTACTGAGAGGCGGGGGGGGAGAGCGTAGGAGGGATGCTTAGGCCCGGCTCATGACCCGTTCGACGACCTCGATCAGCTCGGCGTAGCGCAGAGGTTTGCTCACAAGGGCATCAAAGCCCGCCCGCCGCGCCCGGCTCAACACGCTTTCAGAGTAATACGACGTGATGGCGATCACCTGTGGGGAGACGCCTTGCTGTCCGGCCCGAACACGAGCGAGGACATCCCAGCCATCGGGCTTGGGCATGGCTAAATCGACCACGACCAGATCGGGGTGGGTCGTTGACCACAACGCGCTGAATTCTTCACCATTGGCAGCACAATGTACCTCCGCGCCCGTCATCTCAAGGATGTCATGGGCAAGTCGGAGGCTATCAGGTTCATCGTCGATCAACAAAATCCGCAGAGGTGGGGTGTCCGCCATGTTTCTCTCTTCGTGTTAGGCGTGGGATACAATGATTTTCGTGGTGTGCTTTGGTTGTTGTAGCAGCAACATATCCGCGTTGCTGCCTTCTTTAGGGCGCGGGCGCGACGCCAAAAACGCCTCTACAAAGCGGGCTACATCCGCCAGCAGGGTTTGCACGCGGAAGGGCTTGGTAATGTAACCATCGAAGCCCGCCGCCTTTACTCGCGACTCGTCGTTTGGCATGGCATGGGCCGTTAGTGCGATTACGGGCACACAATCCAACACGGGGCGGCTCCGTATAATGCGGTGCACCTCCCACCCGCTGATCTTTGGCATAGAAAGGTCAAGCAAGATCACGTTGGGCTTGAAGGTATCTAGCGCGTCAAGTGCCTCCGCCCCGCCGCGAACACCTTCTATAACCGCGCCACGGAAGCGCAACGTCGCCAAGACCAAGTGCAGGTTATCTGGCTCATCATCGACAGCGAGGACGCGCCATGTGGTGGGCGATGTGGTGATACAAGGTTCCATGTTTAGGCTCTCTCTCGAAGCAAATACGCGGAATGGAGGATGCTTTGCGGATCGGCGATCATGAGTGGCAGGGTAACCCTGAAGACGCTCCCGACCCCAACTTCACTTCGGACGGCAACCGTCCCATTCATCAAGGTGGCTAACTTACGGACAATCGCCAAGCCTAGCCCTGTGCCGCCGTGTTGGCGCTTTGCAGAGCCATCGACCTGACGAAATTCTTCAAAGATGTATTCAATCGCGTGGGGGGGAATGCCTTCGCCCGTATCGCTGACGGTCAAGGTATAGCGGGAGTTCGGGGCGGCGCTGATGCTCACATGGACGCCGCCGACACTCGTAAACCGGATTGCATTCCCGATCAAGTTGACGAGGATTTGCTCTAGGCGCTTCAAATCGCCCATGATATACGTCGGTAGGGCGGGGTCAAGTTCCGTCGTCAGGGTGATGCCCTTCTTTTCGGCGAGGCTGTTCAGCCGCACCTTGACGGTATCCAGCAGGTCGGACGGCCCATAGGCGTCATAGATGATCTCCAGCCGCCCGGATTCGATCTTGGAAATGTCCAGAATATCGTTAATCAGGGCCAGCAGGCGCTCCCCATTGGTCAGGATGCGATGGGCGTAATCGGCTTGTAGCTCGGTCAAATCCCCTGCAATGCCCGCCCCCATCAGGTCGGAATAGCCGATAATGGCGTTGAGGGGGGTGCGCAATTCATGGGACATTGTCGCTAGAAATTCGCTTTTCAGGCGGCTGGCCTCAAGCGCTTGGGCGCGGGCGTCGGCCAAATCCTGATTGATCTTCTTCAGGTCACTGACATCATGCAGGGTGACGATCTTCCCCGTCAGTTGCCCGTCGCGGCGGCGCAATTCAGAAATCCCTGCCCGGTAAACACGTTTGTTCAAGGTGACCTCGCCACTGCCTTCGCTGACCCCCTGCACCAGCTCGATCAGGTCGGTTTGGTTGGCCAACACAGCGGAGAGTGGTTGCCCCAATGCCGTTTTTAGCGGTATACCCAGCAAGGCAAGCGCGGCGGGGTTGGCATCGGCAATGCGACCCTGCGCATCAAGGACGAACACGGCATCAGTCAGGCCTTCAATGACCCGATCCCGTGCGACAGGGACGAGGTCAAGCATCCGGAAGCGCATCATGCTCCATGCGAAGGCCGCCCCCGAAATGGCGAAGGCGAAGGGCGTCAGGTCTAGGCCGGGAAAGGGCGATAAGCCCGACAGGTACAGGGCATTGGCGACCCAAGG
>Ga0272446_1004459_pt1 | contig 16546 bp, 11 predicted proteins | sample YNPCB0061_FD_194587 | JGI IMG/M metagenome (GOLD analysis project Ga0272446, IMG submission 194587) | Hot spring microbial mat communities from Yellowstone National Park, WY, United States - YNP-CB-006-1 | ecosystem: Environmental > Aquatic > Thermal springs > Hot (42-90C) > Sediment | place... | reverse complement strand
GCTTCGGTCAGCGCCGTGGCGCCGTGAGCGAGCTGGTAGCCGTAGCTGGGGTGGTCCGTCTGCGATGCCATGCGCGCCACCACGTCCGACCGGCCGCCCTCCGCGAGCCCCATCAGCGCGAAGCGGTGGCCGATGTCACCGGCGGTGGTGTGCCAGCCGCGGGCCTCGACATCCCCGGCGAGCAGCCGGACGAGCGCCGGCCGCTCGTCCGCTCTCGCGATCCCCAGGACGATGGCGAGCCCGAGGGCGGCCTGGCTGTTGGTGGCGACGCGAAGCTCGGGGCCGTCCATGAAGGCGCGCCGGAAGGCCCGTTCGAAGCGCTTCGCCACTGCCGCGTACCGGCGCGCCTCGGCGCGCTTTCCCAGCGTGAGGGCAGCGCTCGCTACCGCGCGTGCGGATGCCGCCGCGAAGGCGGTGGCCGTGACGCCCTGCGGCGTGTGATGGGAGCCCGGCGGGTTCGGTCCGACGTCCGCCCAGTCGCCCAGCCCGTGCGTCACGAGCCCGTCGTTGGCGCGGCTCGCCAGGTAGTCCACATAGCGCGCGGCGGCGGGCCAGCTCGCGGCGAGCGTCGCGCGGTCGCCCGCGACCCGGTAGAGGATGGCGGGCGTCAGCGCGATGGCGGCGCCCCACTCCGGCGAGTCGCGGAAACCGCTGCTGAAGACCGTATACTCCGGCGCGATGTCCGGCACGAGCCCGTTCGGAAGCTGCGCCTCCTGCATGTCGTGCACCATCTTGGCGAACAGGGTCTCCACGTCGAATGCCGCGAGGATCGGGAGGCCGAGCAGGTGCACCTGTTCGAGCCAGCCCAGCTTCTCCCGGTGCGGGCAGTCCGTGAAGATGCTCTTCATGTTGCTCACCACCGCCCAGCGGATCAGGCGGTGGATGCGGTTCCAGAGCGGGTTCGAGCACGCGAACCCGCCCGCCGAGCCGGCGCGCGGCCAGACAGCGTGGCTCTGGACGCCCACGAGCACCGGCTTGCCCGGCTCGCCCGGAGATCGCGCTGCCCCCTCGATCTGCAGGTAGCGGAAGCCGTAGTAGGTGAACCGCGGGCGCCAGCGCTCCACGCCGCCGCCGCGGAGCGTGTAGGAGAAAGTGCAGGGGCCGCCCGACTGGCCCTGGTCCGCCAGCCCGTCCCGCAGCAGCTCGGCGGGCGTGAGCTTCACGGTGGCGCCGGCCGGGCCTCGCACCGCGATGGCCGGAAGGGCCGACACGTTCTGCCCGAAGTCCGCGACCAGCACGCCCGGGCGCGGCTCCGACCAGCGCACCGGCTCGAAGACGCGCTGGACCACCACCGGCGGCTGGCTCTGCGCGCGCAGCCGGCCACCAGGGCCGGGGCACTCGTCCGCGGGCCGCCACGCGGCGTCCTCTGCGAAGCCGGGCCGGTCCCACCCCGCGGGCTCTAGCCGCGCGTCGTGGTCTTCGCCGCCGTAGACGCAGGAGAAGGTGATCGGCCCGGGCGCCGCGTGCCAGCTCCGGTCCGACACGACGCGCGTCACGCTCCCATCCGGGTGCTCTGCGTCGAGCCGCGCGATCAGCTTGGGGGGACCGAAGTTGCCCGTGAACTTCACGTAGCGCCCGCCCGGCACGTGGTACATCCCGTTGCCGAGCAGGACGCCAAGCGCGTTGGGGCCGGGCCGCAGCAGCCGCGTCACGTCGTGCACCGTGTAGAGACAGGTGCGGCGGTAGTTCGTCCAGCCGGGGTCCAGCACGAGGTCGCTCACGGTGCGTCCGTTGATCCGAGCCTCGTGGTGTCCCAGCCCGCAGAGGTAGAGCCGGGCGCGCCGGACCGGCTTGCTCAGCGAGAACGCGCGCCGCAAGACGGGCAGACGCGAGCCAGCCATGGGGGCGGAGATCCAGCGGGCGCCCCATCGCGCCTCCTCCAGCAGCCCCATCTCCCAGGTCGCCGGCTCCGACCAGCGCGAGGGCCGGCCACGCTGGTCCCATGCGCGCACCGCCCACACGCACCGCTCCGCGGGCCGGAGCTCCCGCCCGGCGTAGGCGACCTGCGCCTCACGCGTGGCGCGAACCCGGCCGCTGTCCCACAGGAGCCCGCGGCCGGCGGCCAGCATCGCCGCCGTTGGCGCGACCCGAACCTGCCATGCGGTCATGCGCAGGTCTCGGAGGCCGGGCCGGGCCGGCGCCAGTCCCCACGTCAGGCGCAGGCGCGGGTTGTCCACCCCGAGCGGGTTCGAGCGCGCCTCGCATCGCAGACGCACAGGAATGAGGTCGCCCGCGGGGGCGGCGAGGGCGCGGCCAGAGAAGGCGAGCAGCGCAACCACGGGAAGCAGAACGCGCACGAAAGGTCCTCCAGACGAGAGCGGGCGCTGGACTTGCAGCCAGCGAACGCGACGCGTCGTGCTGCAAGCCGCCGTCCTGGAGCTTCGGCGCGGTGGGCGGTCGCTCCTGCCGGCCGGGACTGCTTGCGCCGCCCGCGGCACACCATCCATGAGGGACTCCGAGACGCTGCGTTGTGACAACGGTCCGACCTCGTCGTTTCGCAAGGGCGGGTAACCTGTGAGGGAAGAGGCGCGGGCCGGGCGCCGTGGGGTTCGAGCAGGCGATGGAGGAGCGGGCAGCGGAGCTGGCTGGCACGAAGGAGGGCGCGCGGAGCGCCGGCGCGCGCCTGCGCCGCGCCCTGCGCGGCCTGGCGGTCGCCCTCGTGTGGGTCGCGCTCGCCGTCGTTGGCGCTGGCTGGTGCGTGACCAGCTTTGGCGAGCGCGGCGTACACTGGCGTGGCATGGAGGTGCGCCTCGCGCTGCGCCCGGCTCGCGAGGGCGGCACCCGCATCGAGCTGCCGCCGCTCGGCGCGATCCGCGCCGCGACCCACAGAGCGCCCGTCGAGCTGGTCGCCACACTGCGGCGCGTCTCGCTGGACACGCTGCGGGAGACGATCGCGGAGGCGCCGTCACGGTCCGACCTGGAGCGCGAGTTCCGCGCGACGAGCGCCCAGGCGCTGCGCTCGTTCGGCGCGTGGTGCGTGGCGATGGGCGCGCTTGGCGGCCTGCTGGCGCCGCTGGCGCTGCGCTCGCGCCGGCCCGCCGGCTGGCTCGGCGGCCCTCTGCTCGGAGCGGCCGCCACGGGCGCGCTGCTTCTGGCGGTGGTGCGCGGCTACGACCTCGATGCCTTCGAGCGTCCCCGGTACACCGGCTCGCTCCGCGAGGCGCCGAGCATCCTGGCCGCCGCGCGCGACGCGTTCGCGCGCGTTGACACCCTCTCCCAGAGGCTCACCGCCGCGGCCCACGGGATCGGCCGTCTCTACAGCCGCATCGACCGCATGGCGGCGCCGCCTCGCAACGGGAACGCCATCGCGCTCCTGCACATCTCCGACCTGCACAACAACCGCGCCGCCGCGGGCCTCATCCGGGCGCTGGCGGAGGAGTTCGGGGTCGCGGCCGTGGTGAACACCGGCGACCTCACGGACTTCGGCTACCCCGTGGAGGCGCAGCTCTGGGAGGTTCTGAAAGGGATCCGCCGGCCGCACCTCTTCGTGCCCGGCAACCACGACTCCCCCGAGGTCATCGAGGCGATGCGGCGGCTGCCGGGCGGCCTCGTGCCGGACCATGAGGTCGCAACGGTGGCGGGCCTGCGCATTCTGGCCGCTCCCGACCCGAGCGCGGGCCGCGCCGGCGCCGGCAACGTGGACACGGCGCCCGCCGCCATGACCGCCGCGGCGGAGCGGCTCGCCCGCGCCTTCGACGCGGCGCAGCCGCCCCCGGACATCGTGGCCGTGCACGACCGGCGGCAGGCCGCGCTCCTCATCGGCCGCGCCCGCGTCGTGCTGTGCGGTCACACGCACACGAACTCGGTGGCGATCGAGCAGGGCACGGTGGTGGCGAACGCCGGCTCTACCGGCGCAGCGGGCGCGCGCTACCTCGACCGCCCGGAGGGCGTGCCGCTGTCGGCCTCCGTCCTGCACTTCGAGCGGAACGGAGCGCTTCGGCTGCTGTGGATCGACCGCGTGGTGCTGGAGGGCACGCTTGGCGAGATGACGGTCACGCGCACCGCGATACCGCCGCCCACGCCGCCCGCCGCCCAGGCCGGCCGCGCGAGCCCTGCGCCGGGGTCTGCCGCCCGTCCGCCATCCGGCCCGTGAAGCGGGCGACGCCCGCCGCGCGGCCTCCGAGGAAGCCGAGGGACGGGCGCCGTCCGTGCGGCGACGGCCGGCCGAGCCGGGATACGACCGCCTAGCTGGCCGGCTTCGGCGAGCCGCGCAGGGCCGTCAGGACCTCCGAGGGGACCGCGACCACCAGCGTGTTGCCCTGCCCGCCGGCCACCTGCGCCAGGGCCTCGATCTCGCGCAGGCGGAGCAGCACAGGACTGTTCTCGAGAAGCTGCGCCGTGTTGGCCCTCGCGCGCATGGCGGCGGTCTCTTCGCGGGCGGCCACCAGTGCGGCGCGCCCGGCGCGGAGCGCCTCCATCTCCTGCGCGAGCATCCGCTTCACATCGCCCGGGAGGATGACGTCGCGCACGCCCGCCGCCGTCACCTCGAGGCCGATCTCCTCCCCGCGCGGGCGCGCGCCCGTCAGGAGCGCCTCGCCCAGGGCAGACCGGTCCGCCAGCAGCGCGTCCAGCGTGCGCGCTTGCACCTCCTGCCGGAGCAGGAGCTGCACGCCCACGTAGAGGGCCTCGCGGTAGTCCGCGACGGTGTGCATGGCGCGCGCCGCGTCCGCGACGCGGTACTCCACGTCCACGTTCAGGCGCAGGCTGATCGCGTCCGAGGTCAGCATCTCCTGGCCTTGGATGCGCAGGATCTGCCGGCGCGCGTCGACCGCCACCACCCGCGCGCGGCGCCAGGGAAGCCGTGGCAGGCGGTGCCGGCCGGGCTCCAGCGAGCGCAGATAGCGGCCGTTCTCGTAGAGCAGCCCCACCGTTCCCTCGTGCACCGTCTCGTACCGAACCCAGAGCATCGCCGCTCGCCTCCTCTCGCCTCCCCCGCGACCCCGCAACAGGGGACGCCGCCCGCCGGCACTCGGCTCGGGCCACCCGCACAAGGGACGCCGCCCGACGCGCATGGGCGTCACGGCGCCGGACGCACCGGCCTCGCGCGGGGAGCCCCTTGACGCTCGCCGCTCCGCCAGCCCGGAGGCCAGCGGCGCGACGAGCAGGTATCCGGAGCTCCGCAGGGCGCTTGGCCGGAACGGCCACGTCCGGCGCCGATCCGCCGCGCAGGAGTCGAACCTGCCATCTCCCTGGGGGGGTACCCAGTGCCCGGTTGCCCGGGCGGATGTGCCCCGCCGATGCGCGGAACGCCGCACGGTGACTCCGGGGCGCCGCTTGGGTCGCGGAGCACGTCGTCCGGCCGCGCAGGCGCGGCCACATCGCCGGCGCGAGCAACGCGGCGACCGTGCCGCTCGCGCTCCAAACACGGGCGCCCTCCGCGAGTGTCCTGCTCGCGGAGGGCGCCGGAAAGGGCCGCCTGGACGCTGCCTATCCGGCGCGCCCTGGCCCCGCGCCTCCGCCGCACACCGGCCACGCGCTGCTCGCGGGCGCCCACGCGTCCCGCCCGGCCCCCGCGGGGACCGGAACGAACGCGAGCGCCAAAGCCGGATGCGATGCAGAGTGCACGGTTCGGACAACCCTCCGCTCCGTGGCCCACAGGGGCCCTCCCGGAGCAAGGACGCGTAGGATACGGCAGGTCGTGTGCCAGCGTAAAGTGTACACACGTCTACTTTTTCTCGGAACCCTCCACGAGCGGGATGGCACGGATCGTGTGCGGTGGCAGCTCCACCTCGACGTCCATCTCCGCAGGGTGCGCGCAGCGGCCCCGCCAGTCCTCGGGCCGGAACCGAACCCGCTTCGTGACGGAGCGCGCCGTCCCGTTGTAGTAGAGTACGCGGTCGGCGAAGAGGGTGGCGCGCACGCCATCGGCCGCGGCATCCACGAGCGGGGCGTTGCGGAACCTTGGGCCCAGATCGGCGAGCTGGTGGGCGGCCTTCACCACCCCGTCGATCAGCAGCGCGCGGCGCTCCGGCGGCGCCGGCAGGCGGATGACCGCTCCGCGCCCCACTCGCCGCACGCAGCGCCGCAGGACGGACGGCCAGTCCCAGACATCGCCCTCGGTGAGGCCCGCGGCCGAGGAGGGGCCTTCGGGCACGAGATCGCGCCAGAGGGAGCGGTCGCCCTCCACCGTCTCCACGTCACCCAGGTCGCACGTGAGGAGCACGCCCCCGCCTCGCACCCACGCGGCGATGGCACGCAGCGCCCCTGCCTCCGTCACGCGGCCGGCCACGAGGACCAGCACCCGGTACCGCCGGAGCGCGCCGTCCTCCGCGAGCGTCTCGTCCACCACGTCGTAGTCGAAGCGGTCGCGCCCCTCCTCGCCCAGCAGGAAGACGGGCAGAGGGAAGTTGCCCTCCCCGGCGTTCAGGCGGTGCTCCACGGAGGGCTGCCAGAGCGCCACATCCACGACGGGCCGCGCGCCGGTCATGTGCCGCTTCGCCTCGCGCAGGAAGGGCCGCGCGCGGTCCAGGTTTTGCGGGTACTCGAAGTAGACCTGGACGCCGCACGAGACGTCGCAGAAGACGCGGGCGACCTCCGCCTCGGGCGGCACGTCGCCGGGCGGCTCGGTGTAGAACGGGCAGCCGTAGTGGTGGCAGGCCGTCGCGACCCGCTTGACGCCATAGTAGGAGACCGCGCCGGGCGTCTGGAGCGCGATGCCGATCCGTTTGGCCATCTTCGGCGCGGCGGAGTAGTCGTTGCCGTAGACCGTGCGCTCGGACGAGTAGCCCAGGCTGGCGATGAGCGGCGTCTTCGGATAGTAGGCGCGGATGATGCCGGCGAGACGGGGGACGAAGCGCATCCACACGCCGTTGTACCAGTCCACGAAGTCGAGCCAGCGCCGGCGGTCCGTCGGGGCGCCGGTCTCCCGGGCGCGCCGGGCGGCCGCCTCCTCCCGCACCTCCGGGTACGTGACGTCGTCCCACGAGGCGAACGCGGCGCCCCAGCGCCGGTTGAGGGCCGCGAGCGACCGGAACTTGCGGCGCATCTCGGCCCGGAAGTCGGCGCGGGCATGGCGGTCGCCGCACCAGTAGCCGGGGTGGGCGTGCTTTTGCGGCACGAGCCACGAGGTCATCGCGGCGGGGTACCCGATCTCGCCATAGTCGGAGGGCGTCCCGACGCGCATCCAGGTGACGCGATCGCCGAGGGCGCGGTGCTGCTCCCGGTAGAACTGGCGGTACAGGTGGTCGATGTTCGGCGCCCAGGGGGAGAGCTGCATCAACTTCTCGCCGTGCTCCGCGCACTCGTAGGGCACGAAGTCGGGCGACTGGTGGTACCACTTCGGCGGGAAGTGCACCCAGCAGAACGGGATATAGCCGAGCCCCGCCCGGTGGAGCGCGTCCGCGTTGGCGCGGTACATGGAGAAGTCCCAGCGCCCCGGTTCCGGCTCGGCGAGGCACCACGCCTGGTAGTCGCAGTCGGCGAAGCAGGCGATGCGCCGGAGGAGCGCGATGCGCCCGTCGTCCACCAGGTCGGTGATCGGCCCTGCGTGGGTTCCCCAATAGCGCATGAACGGGAGCACGCTCAGGTTGCCGGTATAGAAGGGGATGGGGGTCGGGCCGATGGGCTCGTCGTCCGCAGGGGACCGCCCACCTGACGTGCCGGTGCAGACGGCGAGGAAGGCAGCGGCGAGCAGCGCGACGGTCATGGGGTGTCGCCTCCGGGCGCTCCGGGCTAGAACGCTATGACGCGGTCCGACGTGAGGACCCAGTTGGCGAGCTCGGACATGGAGCCGATGGTGACGCCCTCGACGAGCTTCAGGCGGAAGAGCCCCCGATGGTCCACGCAGACGGAGCACGCCTTCGCCTCGCCGCCCGCGTCCAGGAACTCGCGGAGCATGGTCTCGAGGTTGTACTGGCCGTCCGGCCGCAGCTGGTCGCGGAGCGCGAGGGTGACGGCGTCCGAGAGGAGGCTCAGGCGCACGTGGGCGGGCGGGTCGGCTTTCTGGAGCGCGGCGGCCAGCCGGAGCGCGTTGAAGGGCCGCTCCGAGCCGTACGGGGCGTCCTGCACGATGAGGAGGACGGTGGTCATCCCTTGTCTCCATTGCGCTTCGGCGCCAGGCGCGCCTGCACGCCCGCCGGGTCCACGCCGACCTCGCGGCAGAGGCGAACCAGCGCCGCGAGCAGCGGTTGCGATTTCACGCCGTGACAGACGCACAACTCGCCTTGCGGAGTGGGCAGGCGTGTGAACAGGTCCATCGCGCCCCCGCTACGGTGGACCGGTTCGGTGTGGACCAGGTGGCCGACACCTGAGATCTCGGAGATCCGGAAGGGCGTTGGGATGGGCTTGGGGGCGTGGTGCACGAGCCACTCCACGATGCCCAATGTGACGAACTTCCATGCCTTCACGATGGACTCCGACCCGTCTGGCATCCTGAGCGCCGCCGGCCTTCTGCGTGACGTCTCGAGGGAGGGCTCGGCGATCGAGACCCACTCCGAGGGCGGTTCTCCCTGATCGCATCCCGGACCGTTCGGCGCCGGCGCGGGACTGGCGTTCGGCACGTCCGCAGGCTTCACCGGCGGTGGTGGCGGCGGGGTACCTCGCAGCGCCTCGGCGACCTCCTGCTTGGTGAGCTGGCCGAGGCCCGGGAGCTTCCTCGCAACGGACCACACTGCGCTCACAACCTCCGGCGCCAGGGCGCCATCCGGCCCCCTCAGGAAGCGCTCCAGCAGGCTCCGCCGCGCGAACGCGGCCAGACCGCCCGCGCGCACCCGCTCCGCGCGCAGCGCCTCCAGCAGCGCGGCGAGCGCCTGAGGCTCCGCCGGCGTGGCGTCGGCCACCAGCTTCTCGGAGGGCACGGCCGAGACGACCTGGCTGTCGTAGAGCCGCCAGCGCCGCCCGTTCGTCACGACGACCCAGCGCCCGCCGCTCTGGTAGGCGTAGGTGGTCGCCTGCAGGGCGTGGGCGTCCGTCAGGTCCACGCTCCACGCCTTGGCCTCCATCCACCACTGGTGCGGTGTGCCAGGCAGCAGGGCGTAGTCCGGCACTCCTGTCGTGGCGCCGGGCGTCTCCGGCAAGACCTCGATGGGCTGGTACCCGAGGTCCTCGAAGAGCACGCGGTCGAGGACCCACAGGCGGGTCTGCGCCTCGTTCGCTGGCGTCGGGCTCAGGTTCTCCAGCCAGCGGACGCGATCGGCGATCTCCATGGGACCTTCCCTTCCTCAGGGCGAGATGGCCTGCACGCCTCTATTTCGGCACCCGCAGCGGCGCACCTTCCGAACTACCGCACCCGCACGCTCACAACCGCTGCCGAGAGCGGCGGCATCGTCAGGCCCACTCGGCCCTGCCGCACCGTGACGGGCGCGCGCTCCGGCCGCACCGCGTCCGGCCGCTCCAGCGTGTTGCGCGCCGCGAGGTCTCCGGGCGCCACGCGCCACATCGTCGCGCGGCGCGCGCCCGGGACGTCGACGTCGACCCGCGCCTCGGCGCGCGTCGGGTTCACCAGCTTCAGCACGACCCGGTCGCGCGCGTCCGTGGCGGTCGCCACCACCGAGAGGCGCTGCGCCTCTCCCTCCACCTCGAGCCGCACCGGGGCGAAGTGGTCGCGCCAGAGCTTCATCACCACGTAGTTCGGCGCGGGGAACCAGCCGTTGTGATCGAAGTTGATGAGCGCGTTGTCCCAGTCCGTCGCGCTCACATGGCGCAGAAAGAGCGCCGGGCTCGCGATGGCCACGACGTCGCCACTTCGCTCGAACGCATTGAGGAGGCCGGCGGCGTAGAGGCCGGTCCGCCAGTCGGTGCTCTGCGCGTTCCATTCCGACACGAAGACGCGCGCGGAAGGGTTCGCCGACCGGGCGATGAGCGTGCCGATCTCGGCGAAGTGGCGCTCGTACTCCAGCGGTCCCTCGGCGTAGCGGTCGGGGTTCTCGTAGTGGTGGATGCTGAGGAAGTCGAAGCGCGGGGCGCAGCGCGCGACGACCGTCGCGTTCCATTTGCCGCCGAAGGCGTTGCTGGTCCCCGCGCCGCCGCAGACGAGGAAGCGGATGGAGGGGTCCACGCGCTTCATGGCCTCCATGAAGGCGTTGGCGAGCTTGGCGTACTCCTCGGCGCCCTGCGGCCACGTCTCGTTGTCGATCTCCCAGTACTTGACGCCGTAAGGCTTCGGGTGTCCGTTGGCGGCCCGGACGGCGCCCCATTTCGAGGTGGCGGGCCCGTTGCAGTACTCGACCCACTCGCAGGCCTCGCGGATGTACTCTTCGCGCGAGGTCGCGGGGTCGTGCCGGCCGCCGTTGATCACGAGGATCGGTTCCGCGCCGACGCGCCGGCAGAGCTCCATGAACTCGTCGGTGCCGAGCGCGTTGACGTCCTCGTCGTCCCACATCCGGATGGGGAACTTGCCGCGCCGGTGTTGCGGGCCGATGCCGTCCTTCCACCGGTAGCGCTCGGCGTAGCAGCCGCCGGGCCAGCGGATCATGGGCGGCCGCAGCGCCGCGATGGCCTTCAGCAGGTCGGGGCGGAAGCCGCCGGCGCGCCGGGCGGAGGCGGGCATGAGGCTGATCTGGTCGAAGGTGGCGACCCCTTCGGGCAGCCAGACCTCGAGAGCGGCGTCGCGGGAGTTGCGGCGGGGCGGAGCCGCAGCGGGTACTCCCTCCACTCGTCCGACGACGCGCCGACCACGGCTTCGGCGATCGTGCCGGCCTTGTCGGTGAGGCGCACGGCGAGCCCGCGCGGCGCGGCGCCGCAGACCCAGATGGAGCCGGAGAGGACGTCGCCCCGCACGGCTCGGAGCCCGGTCTGGCGCACGCCCGCGGGTCCTCGGGTGGCGTCCATGAGGAGGGCGACCGCGCCGTTCAGGCGCCGCGTGACGTCGTCGGTGGGAGCCACCGCGCCCTCGCCGATGGACGTCCAGTGTTCCGGCGGCAGCACCGGGCTGTCGGGCTGCGGCAGACCGCTCCAGAGCGTGCGCCCGTCCAGGTCGGTCACGCGCAGGTTCCGGAAGCGCGCGGTGGTGTACCAGGTGCCCAGCCCCACGCGTCCGCGCAGGGTGGCGCCCGGCCCATCCGTGAAGTCCAGGACCAGCTCGTCGTCGATCCAGGCGCGGAGCCGCGGTCCCTCGCAGCGCACGCGGAGCGCGTACCAGCGCCCCGTCTCGATTCTGCCCGGCGAGCGCGGCCCGACGGGGCCCCGCCGTCCCGGGCCGATCTCGTGCTCGAACTGGTGCGCCACATTGCCCCAGCCGCCCAGGTTGGCCCAGTAGAACGCCCCCTGCTCGTTGGCGCGCACCATGAGCAGGAAACCCTCCGCGCCTCCGGTCTTCATGGCCTCCACGCGGAACTCGACGTCCGTCCAGTCGGGCTCGCCGAAGAAGATGCGCGGGTTCTGACCCAGCGCCGTCTGGCCCAGCTCTCCTCCGAACACCGACCACCGCTGGGCGCCGCCCGCGAACGACTCGAAGCTGCGGTTCCACACCACCTCGCCCCATAGCCCGCCGTTCGCGGAGTGGTAGATGTGCTCGAAGAAGTGGCTGTAGATGCGTTCGTCCACCCGCCCGGCCGGCCGGTCGGTGCGGACGCGCAGCGAGACGGTCTCACCCAGCGCGGGCATGGCGGCCCCCAGGATGGCGGCGAAGAGGATCAAGAGCAACATGGTCACGGTAGCTCCTTCTCGGCGGACGGTCATCGCGCCCCACGCGCACCGGGGCCGCGCGGGGTCGACGGGCATGCGTTGCGTTTCCACCTTCCGGAGCGCGGCTCCTGCTTGCTCGCCGGGCGCCGGAGCGCCTCGGGCGCGGCAGGAGTCCCGGCCTGCTGGCCCGTACCTGCGCGCGGTCCCGGTGCGCGTGGGCCACGCGGAGGTGGTGGCGGATGGGCGAGCGAGCGACGATGACGGCGTGGCGGGCCTGCTTCTTTCTGACGCTGGCCCTCGCCGCCGCGGTCTACGCCGGCTCGCTGGACGGCGGCTGGGTGTGGGACGACCCGGTTCTGGTCAGCGGGGAGGCCATCGGCGGGGGCCGGAGCGTGGTCGAGTGCCTGGCGCGCCCGTTCCTCGGCTCCTACTTCCGGCCGCTGGTGAGCCTGACCTTCTTCGCGGAGCGGCGGCTGTTCGGGGAGAGCCCCGCCGGCTACCGGCTGGTGAACCTCGCTCTCCACGTGGGCGCGACGGCCTGCACGATGGGGCTCGCGCTGGCGGCGCTCCGGCGTCGCGCGGCCGCCATCGTGGCGGGCCTGCTGTTCGCCGTGCAGCCGGCGCAGGTGGGGGCGGTGGCATGGATCGGCGGCCTGACGGACGGTCTGGCGGCCTTCTGGACAGCGGCGTGGGCCGGCCTTCTGGTGGCGGGCGTGCGGCGAGCTTCTGCCCCGCGGGCGGCGCGTGTGCCGGACCGCTCCTCGGCGGACGGCTCCGCGCTGGCGATGCACGCGGGCGCGGTGGCCTGCTACACGGCCATGGTGCTCTCGAAGGAGCAGATGGCCGCCGCGCTTCCACTCGTCCCGTTCGCCTGGCACGCGTTCCGTCCGGCGGGACGGCGTTCGTTGAGCGACGCGGCGTTCGGCACGCTGCCCTACTTGGCGGCGACGGCGGTGTTCGCGGCAATGTGGTGGTTCGTGGCGCGCCCGCCGGCCATGGGACCGCCGGTGCACCTTCCGGGGCCGGCCGTTCTTGCCGGGCAGTCCGTGGCCTACTATGCGCTCATGCTGGCGGCGCCCGCGCCGCGCTGGATGCACACGCTGAGCGAGGGGTTCGCGCGCGGCGCGCCGCTCGGGTGGGCGGCGCTCGGATGGACGGTCGCCGCCGGCAGCGCGCTGCTCTGGCTGCGATGGCTGCGGCGCTGGCGGGAGGGCGCCTGGCTGCTCGCGTTCGTCTGGCTTTCGCTGCTTCCGGTGCTGAACGTCGTGGCGCTGCCGTACGTGCTGCTCGCCCCCTACCGCGCTGCGTGCGGCGGAGTGGCGTTCGCGGTGCTGGCGGCGGGCGGGCTGGGACGCCTGCGGGGGCGGGCGCGCGCGCGGCTCTGTCTCAGGCGCGCGGCGGGCCGGCGGGTGCGGGCCGTCGTCGCCACGGTTCTCGTGGTGTGGTGGGGCGCGCTGACGGCCTGGGGCGCGACGCGCTGGCGGTCCGAGGAGGCGTGGTTCGGGGAGGTGGTCCGGCACGACCCGCAGAGCGTGGTGGCGCGCTACATGCTGGCGCGGACGCACCTCATGGAGGGGAGGTGGGCGGAGGGCGCGGCGCTGCTGGAGGAGGTTCTCGACTACCTCCTGGGGCGCGGTGCATGGCGGCTGCCGGACCGCGCGGCGTCCGCCGTCAGGGATCCGGTGGTGGTGTCGCGCATCCAGCGGAGCCGGGGCTTTCCGGAGGACCCGCGCGCCTTCTCGACGCAGGTGCTGACGCTGGTGGGCTGGGCGCGGCTCCAGTTGGGGGAGTGGAGGGAAGCGGCGCAGTCCTACCGCGCAGCGCTCGCGGTCACGCCGGGCCACGCTGCCGCGCGGGTCGGGCTGGAGGCCGCGGAGGCGCGGAGGGAAGCGCCGTAGCGGAGGGCCGCCGGCGCGGACGTTTCACGTGAAACAACCCGCGCGGCCCTCCGCGGCTCAACCGGCGCCCAGGATGCGCTCGACGATGCCCTCGAGCTGGTCCGCCGAGTAGAACTCGATCTCGATGCGGCCCGTCTCGCCGGTCTGGCGTACCGTCACCTTGGTGCCCAGCGCGGTCCGCAGCGCCTCCTCGACGGCGGCCAGGTTCGGGTCGGTGCGCGCCGGGCGCGATCGGACGACCGCCTCGCCGCGTTCAGCGCCGGCGCTCAGCTCGCGCCCGAGCCGCTCCGCGGCCCGCACCGAGAGCTTGCGGGAGCGGATCGTCTGCCACACCGAGAGACGCCGCGCCGGCGCCGCCTGCAGGATGGCCCGCGCGTGGGCCTCGCTGATCTCGCCCGCCGCGAGGCTCTCCAGGACGGGCTCCGGCAGCGCCAGCAGGCGCACCGTGTTCGCGACCGCCGGACGCGACCGCCCGACCCGGCGCGCGATCTCCTCCTGCGTCATCCCGAAGTCGGTCGCCAGGCGCGTGTAGGCGTGCGCCGCTTCGACCGGGTTGATGTCCTCGCGCTGAAGGTTCTCGATCAAGGCGACCTCCAGCATGTCGCGCTCGGGACACTCGCGGACCAGCGCCGGCACGGTGCGCAGGCCCGCCTCCCGCGCGGCCCGCACCCGCCGTTCCCCGGCGATGAGCTGGTAGCGGCCCTCCGGCATCCGCCGGAGCAGGACGGGCTGCAGCACCCCGTGCTGCCGGACCGACTCCACCAGCTCGGCGAGCTTCTCCGGGTCGAAGGCGACGCGCGGCTGGTAGGGGTTCGCGTCGATCAGGTCCGTCGCGATCTCCTGCGGGGCGCCGCCCCGTGCCTCCATCGCATCGGGGAGGAGGGCGCCAAGGCCCTTACCGAGCCCGCGCTTGTTCACGTTCGATCACCTCCTGTGCGATGCGGCGGTAGGCCTGGCCGCCGCGCGAGCGTGGGTCGTAGAGCGAGATCGGCTGCCCGTGGCTCGGCGACTCGGAAAGCCGCACGTTCCGAGGCACGGGTGTCGCCGCCACGCGGTCGCCGAAGTTGGCCCGCACGTCGGCCGCCACCTGCTGGGCGAGCTTGGCGCGCGGGTCGTACATGGTCAGCACGACGAGCCCGATCTCGAGACCGGGGTTCAGGCGTCTCCTCACCAGCTCGATCGTCCGCAGGAGCTGGCTCACTCCCTCGAGCGCGTAGTACTCGCATTGGATGGGAATGATGGCGCGATCCGCAGCGGCGAGCCCGTTCAGCGTCAGGAGGCCGAGTGCCGGCGGGCAGTCGACGAGGACAAAGTCGTAGGCGCCGCGCACGCTCTCCAGCGCGCGGGCGAGGCAGGTCTCGCGCGAGAGCCGGCCGATGAGCTCGAGCTCGGCGCCGGCCAGGTCGATGTTCGCGCGCACCAGGTCCAGCCCTGCGATGCCCGTTCGGACGACGACCTCCTCGATGGGCGTCTCCTCGATGAGCACGTCATAGACCGTGCGCGCGTCGCCAGCCTGCGGGTGCTGCAGGCCCAGCCCGCTCGTGGCGTGGCCCTGCGGGTCCAGGTCGACGAGGAGGACGCGCTGGCCCAACTCCGCCATCCAGGCGGAGACGCTCACGGCGGTGGTCGTCTTGCCCACGCCGCCCTTCTGGTTGACGACAGCCAGCACAGCGCCCATAGAGGTCCGGTGGCTCCTCGTCGGAGACGGTCCGCGCGCCGGGTGGCGCCGGCGCGCTCCCCTGTTTGCCGCGAGCCCGGGTCTCTCCTGCCGCCGCGAACGCGAGGGGGCGCGTTCCCGGCACGCGAAAGCGGGGCGCTGCTGGAGCGCCCCGCTTTCGGAAGCTCGTCGGTCGGTTGGCAGCTATTGGATCGAGTCGGCGACCAGCCGTCGTACCATGAGGTCGGCGATGTCGTCGCTGGGCACCTCGTACTCGCCCTTCTGCATCTTCGCTCGGAGCGATTCCACGAGCGCCTCTCGGACGTCCGGCACCTGGTCCACCATCTGCGTGACGCGCCGGACCTCCTGCGCCTGAGCCGAGATCTCGACCGATGCAGCCGCGCCCTGGCTGCGAGGGGCCTCCGTCGAACGGACGCCGCTGCCCTTGCTGGGGCTGACACCGATCCCCGCTCTGGCCTGGAGAACGCGGTCCAGCTCCTGCATCGAGATCTTCACTTGTGTGCCTCCTTCTCGTTGCGGCGCGCCGGGCGCTGCACGCCCTTGCGCGGCAAGTCGAAAGACGGCAACCTGGCGACCATAGTCGGTGACCGCCGATGCTACGCACTCAGCTAAAGGTCACCACGTTAGGCCCATGGCTTTGCGTCCCCCCATTTCTGAGGGTTTGCCTTTGTCATCTTGTCTTCGAGGAGATTATCGGCAGACGGCGCCGCCCTCCTCATGGCCATCGCCAGCGGTACGGCACGATCCCCGCAGCGTGCACAGGATAGCAGAGGCCGCCCGGGCGCGTCAATGGGCGGCCTCCACCCCCTTTGCGCTACTTCGGCGCTCCGGGCGCCGGGCCGCCGGGCCTGCCGGGCGCGCCGGCGCCAGGCGCGCCGCCCATCGCGGGCATCTTCATCTCCGTTGCGCCCGGCGGCGGCGTGAAGCGGAAAACGCTGTCCGGAATGGCCTCGCCCACGCGCTCGTTCCGGAACGTCAGGTTCATCTTCATCCTTTGGGGCGGCTGGTTCGGAGCCATCGCCTGGGAGGCCTCGGTGGCGATGCCGCGCAGCCGGTAGGTCGCGGAGTCGATGGTCATGGTCATCGTCTGCACCCCGCGGACGGGCTTGTTCGGCGTCACCTGGACGATGTAGGCCTGCCGGCCCTGCACCTGCTTGGTCCCCTTCACGACGACCTTGCTGTCCTTCAGAATCTGCTCATCGAGCTGGTTGCCCACCCCCGGCAGGTTGCGCATGGCGGAGGGGCCCATCTTCGCGATCTGGCTGGGCTGCTTCATGTACTGCTTCACTGCGGGCTGGTAGATCCAGAGCGCCTTGCCGTCGTCCACCATCTGCATCGCGCCCTGGGTGGCGGCCATGGCGAACACGCCGGTGGACTGCTTGGAGGGTGTGGTGGTGATGCGCATCTT
>Ga0272446_1004458_pt1 | contig 16556 bp, 14 predicted proteins | sample YNPCB0061_FD_194587 | JGI IMG/M metagenome (GOLD analysis project Ga0272446, IMG submission 194587) | Hot spring microbial mat communities from Yellowstone National Park, WY, United States - YNP-CB-006-1 | ecosystem: Environmental > Aquatic > Thermal springs > Hot (42-90C) > Sediment | place... | reverse complement strand
GCCCTCCTCGTGGGTTCAGGGCCGGATCTTCGGTATCTGACCGGCTACGAGACCCTTCCCCTCGAGCGCCTGACGCTCCTCGTCCTCCCCGTCGACGGCGACCCGGTCCTCGTCGTCCCCCGCCTCGAGCGCCCGGCGGCCGAGGCCGGCCTGCGTGTCGAGCTCCCCATCGTCGCCTGGGACGAGACCGACGATCCGTACGCCATCGTCGCCGGTCGGGTCGGCGGCCGCTTCGGGGCGCCGCCGCGGCTCGCCGTCTCGGATCGCCTCTGGGCGCTCCACCTCCTGCGCCTCGAGGCGGCGTTGCCGTCGGCCGAGTTCAGCCCCGCCTCGGTCGTCCTCCGCCGGCTCCGGATGCGGAAGGACGCGGACGAGGTCCGGCTCCTCGCCGCCGCCGCTGCTGCTGCGGACCGGGTCGTCGAGGCCGTCGCCCGGGGGCGGCTCGTCGGCCGGACGGAGGCGGATGTGGCGCACGAGGTCCGGGAGCGGCTCGTCGCCGAGGGCCACGAGCGAGCCGAGTTCGCCATCGTCGGGTCGGGTCCCAACTCGGCCTCGCCGCACCACGAGCCGGGCGACCGCCGGATCGAGCCCGGGGAACCGATCGTCCTCGACATCGGCGGCAGCCTCGCCGGCTACGGGTCGGACGTGACCCGGACGATCTGGGTGACCGGCGGGGACCCGAGTCGTGGTCCGGACGCCACCTTCCGGGAGATCTACGCGCTCGTCCAGGATGCCCAGGCGAAGGCCGTCGCCGCCGTCCGGCCGGGCGTACCGGCCGAGGCGCTCGATGCCGTCGCCCGGTCGGTCATCGAGGCGGCGGGGTACGGCGCCGCCTTCATCCACCGGACGGGGCACGGGATCGGCCTCGAGGGCCACGAGGATCCGTATCTCGTGGCCGGCAATCCGGAGCCCATCGAGCCGGGGATGGCCTTCAGCATCGAGCCGGGCATCTACCTCGAGGGCCGCTACGGTGTCCGGATCGAGGACATCGTCGTCTGTGGCGAGCGGGGCGCCGTCGTCCTCAACGGGGTGGATCGGGATCTCCTCGTCGTCGGGGGCTGACGAGGGCCGATGGCGAGGGAGCCGGCCGACGGGGTCGGCGGGGCACCTGGGGTATGATCGCCGCGATGCGGGCCCACGACGGGCACGCCCAGCCCACCGGCCTGTTCGATGATCGACTGCTTCGCTCGACGCCCCGGCGTCGTCCAGCCGCCCCGGCGAGGAGCCCGGGCGGGTCGCCACACTCGATGAGCCGTCGCGGCCGCGGTCGCGTTCGGCACCCGCGCCAGCCCCGGCCGGCCGCCCGCCGCTTCGCCGTCGCCGACGAGGCGACGGCCTTCGGGGCGGGCGAGGCCGCCCGCCCGGTGGGCTGGCCGCCTGGCTCGGCCTCCGGTCCACGCCGGCCCGCGGAGGGCGACGGGTTTGCCGGCGATGGCCGTCGCGGCGGTGCCGGGCGGGTCATCGGAGCCGAGGCTCCGTCGGCCGCGCCAGACGAGGCGCTGGCCGCGTCCGTCGAAGCGGTCCGGGCCGAGGCGCCGTCTCGCCCGGCGGCGAGTGCGGCCGGCGGGATCCCGGCGGCGGGGAGCGGTCACGGCGGGGGGCCTGCGGTCGAGCCCGCCCCGGTCGGCGTCCCGGCCTTCGGCGCGCCGGCCATCCGCGAGGCCGGCGAGGCCGGCGAGGCCGGCGAGGCCGGGGGGTCCGAGCCGGGCCGAGGGCGAAGCGTCCGGTCGTCGTGCAGCCCGTCGCAGCTGCGTCGCTTCATCAAGAGTCGACCCTACGTGCCGCTCCACGAGCTCCGCCGCCGCTTCGGCATCGATGGCGCCGAGGACGACGTCGTCCGGATCGAGGTCGACGGCCGCGGCCTCTTCGTCGGCCTGCCGCGGCGCGAGGCGGAGATGCTCCGGGATCTCGTCCGGAACGGCGACGTCGGCGTCGAGCTCCTCCTCGATCCCGAGAGTCCGGTCGTCGTCGGCGTCTATCCGATGCGGCCGGTGCCCCGGAACTGACCGGCCGGAGCGACGGGACGACGGCCCGGGCCGCTTGGCGAGGCCCGCTGCCCGGCGGGTGCCGGCGACGGGTCGGTCAGGTCGGTCCAGCCGACCAGGGTGGGGCGACCGGCGGCGGCTCGAAGAAGCTCGGGGGCGGCAGCCCGACGCCTTCGTGGGTGAGGAGGGCCCGTTTCCGCGCCAGGTTCGCCTCCCGCTCGTCGGGCCAGCGCCCGCCGTAGCCGCCGAGGGAGCCGTCCCCCGAGACGACCCGATGGCAGGGGATGACGATCGCCATGGGGTTCCGGCCGACGGCGCCACCCACCGCCCGCCCGGCTCGCGGCGCGCCGACGGCACGGGCGAGGCGGCCGTAGCTCGTCACGGTCCCGAAGGGGACGCACCGGACGGCCTCGAGGACGCGGCGGTCCCAGGCGGCAAGGCCGTCGAGGTCGAGGGGCAGCTGGAAGTCGCGGCGGCGCCCGGCGAAGTAGGCCTCGAGCTGGCGGGCGGCCTCGGCGACGACATCGCCCGAGCTGAGGTCGTCCGCCCGGGCGTCGTCCAGCGCGCCGGCGGTTGTCGGTGGGCGGCCATCGCGCCGACGGCCCAAGCCGCGCCGAAGGTGTGCCCGGAGCGCCTCGTCGGATCCGCCGAGGACGACGGCGCAGAGGCGGCCGCTCCGGCCGGCGAGGTAGATCGGCCCCCAGGGCGAGGCGAGGACGGCGACCTCGAACCCGCTCCGGCCAGGCCGGAACGAACGAGGGTGCGACGCAGTCCGCATCGGTGGCGTTCGGGACCCGCGGGCGAGCGCGGCGTCGGCGCCCGCGGGACCAGGCGCCTAGGCGTCCGTGACCCGGCGGAAGATGGCGACGGCGTTCTGGCCGCCGAAGCCGAAGCCGTTCACCATGACCGTCTCGACCCGGGCCGGCCGGGCGACCTTCGGAACGTAGTCGAGGTCGCACTCCGGGTCGGGGTTCTCGAGGTTGATGGTCGGTGGGATGATCTGGTCCCGGATCGCGCCGAGGGCGGCCAGGGCGGAGGCGATGCCCGCCGCCCCGACGAGGTGGCCGACCATCGACTTCGGCGAGCTGATGGCAACCCGCCGGGCGTGCTCCCCGAAGGCGGCCTTGATGGCCCGCGTCTCGGTCACGTCGTTGAGCGGCGTCGAGGTCCCGTGGGCGACGATGTAGTCGACCTCGTCGGGGGCGATCCCGGCGTTCGCCATGGCCAGGGTCATCGCCCGGGCGGCGCCCCGGCCCGACGGCTCGGGGGCGCTGATGTGGTAGGCGTCGGCGGTGAGGGCCGCGCCGATGATCTCGGCGATCGGACGGGCGCCCCGTGCCAGGGCATGGGCGAGCGATTCGACGACGACGACCCCGCCGCCCTCGCCGAGGACGAAGCCGTCCCGATCGCGGTCGAAGGGTCGCGAGGCCCGCTCCGGCTCGTCGTTCCGCTTCGAGAGGGCGCCCATGTTCGCCAGGGCGGCGACCCCCATCGGCACGATCGGGGCCTCCGAGCCGCCGGCGAGGACGACGTCGCACTCGCCCGAGGCGATGAGCCGGAGGGCGTCGCCGAAGCAGATGACCGAGGTCGCGCACGCGGCGACCTGGGTCATGACCGGACCCGTCAGGCCGTACTTCATCGAGAGCATGCAGGCCGCCATCGACCCCGAGAGGGCCGGGATGGCGAAGGCGGAGACGAAGCGGGGGCCCTTCGTGTCGTGGACGTGGGTCCCCTCGATGATCTGCTCGATCCCGCCGCCACCGGTGTTGACGACGACGCCGACCCGATCGCGCTCGGGCTCGGTCTTGGCGGCGAAGTCGATCCCCGCCGCGATGACGGCCTCCTGCCCGGCCGCCATGGCGAAGTGGATGAAGCGGCTCATCCGACGGGCCATCCGCGGCTCCATGGCGACGGTCGGGTCGAAGCCGACGACTTCGGCCGCGATCCGGACCTCGAAGCCGGTCGTGTCGAAGCTGGCGATGGGCCGGACGCCGCTCACCCCGGCGACCAGGTTTCGCCAGTAGGTCGGGAAGTCGTTCCCGATCGGCATGACGGCGCCCAGGCCGGTCACCACGGCCCGGCGGGCGGGGTCAACGCTCGGCGGCACGGGTCAGCGGGGACGAGGACGGGCCGACGCTCGGTCGGGCCCTGACGGGTTCAGGGGGCGCATCGGCGCCGATCATACCAGCGCCGGTTCGCCGGCCGGGCGAGTCAGTCGCCGTCGTACCGGGCGAAGACGACCGCCCCGTTGTGGCCGCCGAGGCCGATGTTGTTCGAGAGGGCGTAGCGGATCCGCATCGGCGTCGCCTCGGTGACGACCCAGAGGTCGCACTCCGGATCGAAGTCGCGGTAGTTGATCGTCGGCGGGACGCACTGCTCGGCGACGGCCATGACCGTGGCGAAGGCCTCGAAGGCCCCGGCGGCGCCCATCATGTGGCCGGTCATCGACTTCGTCGCGCTGATCGCGATCTCGCGCCGGGCGGCGCTCGCCCGCTCCCCGAAGACCGTCCAGATCGCCTCCGCCTCTCGCTTGTCGCCGAGGGGCGTCGAGGTGCCGTGGGGGTTGATGAGGTCGACCTCGTCAGCCGGGACGCCACGCCGCTCGAGGGCCCAGCGCATCGCCCGGGCCGAGCCGGCCCCGCCCTCGATGGGCTGGATCATGTCCCAGCCGTCGGCCGACGACGCGTAGCCGACGACCTCGGCGTAGATCCGAGCCCCGCGGGCCTTGGCGACCTCGAGGTCTTCGAGGAAGAGGGCGGCCGCCCCCTCGCCGAGGACGAAGCCGTCGCGGGTCCGGTCGAAGGGTCGAGAGACGCTCGCGATCGGCTCGCCGGGTCGCGGGTTGCCGAGGCCCCGCATGTTGGCGAAGCCGGCGTGGGCGACTTCGAGGAGCGGCATCTCGGTGGAGCCGGCGATGATGGCGACGGCGTCGCCGCGGCGGATCGCCTCGGCCGCCTCGCCGACGCAGGCGGTCCCGGTCGAGCAGGCGGTGACGACGCAGATGTTGAAGCCGATGGCTCCGGTCTCGATGGCGATCATCCCCGACGGGGAATCGACGAGTCCGTTGGCGATGAAGGTCGGGGCGACCCGGGACGGGCCCTTCTCGCGGAGGGTGGTCCAGTTGTCGATCATGAGGGTCTGCCCGCCGGCCCCGGACCCGAAGACGACGCCGACTTCGGTCCGGTTCGCCTCGCTGATCTCGAAGCCGGCGTCGGCGAGGGCCTGCTTGGCGGCCGCGACGCCGTACTGGAGGCTCAGCTCGCTCCGGCGGACGGCCTTCGGGTCGAGCCAGGCGGTCGGATCGAAGCCCTTCACCTCGCCGGCCGCCCGCTGCTCGTAGCGGGAGGCGTCGAAGCGGGTGATCTCGCCGATCCCGGAGACGCCGTTGACGAGGTTCTGCCAGGCGGTCTGCTTGTCGTTGCCGACCGGGCTGATGACGCCGAGGCCGGTGACGACGACGCGGCGGGAGTAGTCGGGTGGGCGCACGGTTCGTCGCTCCTCCTGGTGGTGGCCTACGTCGCCTCGGCGGCGGGCACGAAGGGGACGGCGAGGCCGTCCGGGGCGTTCGGGTCGTCGGTGGCGAGGACGGTCGCCTCGGGGACGATCCGCCGGATGAGGCCGGTCAGGACCCGCCCGGGGCCGATCTCGACGAAGGTCGACACGCCCTCGGCGGCCATCCGCTCGACGGCGGCGATCCAGTCGACGCCGGTGGTCAGGTGCTCGACGAGCTCGGCGCGAGCGTCGGCGGCGGTGGCGATGATCCGGGCGTCGGCGTTGGCGAGGAGGGGCGGCTGGGGGTCCCGGAAGGCGACGGTGGCGAGGACCCGGCGCATTCCCGCGGCCGCCTCGGCCATGAGGGGCGAGTGGGCGGCCACCGAGACCGGGAGCTCGATGGCCCGCTTCGCGCCAAGGTCCCGGGCGATCCGCGTCGCCAGCGCGACGGCCTCGGCCTCGCCCGAGATCACGACTTGGCCCGGTGCGTTGCGGTTGGCGACCCCGACGATGCCCTGCTCGGCGGCCCGAGCGAGGAGCTCCGGGAGACGAGCCTCGTCGAGGCCGATGATCGCCGCCATCCGGCCCCGTCGACCGGTGCCCGAGCGCTGCATGAGCCGGCCCCGCTCGCGGACGAGGCGGACGGCGTCGGCGAGGTCGAGGGCACCCGCCGCGACGAGGGCGCTGTACTGACCCATCGAGTGGCCGGCGACGAACGCCGGCGCCGGCGGCTCGGCGCCGAGGCTCGCCCAGCGCTCCCGGAGGGCGGCCAGGAAGGCGATGGAGCAGGCGAGGAGGGCCGGTTGGGCGTACTCGGTCTGGTTGAGCAGATCCTCGGGGCCTTCGTGGGCGACCCGACTGATGGGCTCGCCCAGGGCCGCGTCGGCGGCGGCGAAGACGGCGGCGGCAGCCGGCGAGGCGGCGGCCAGGCGGGCCCCCATGCCGACGGCCTGGGAACCCTGGCCGGGAAAGACGAAGGCGACGCGCGACATCGCTCGAAGCGTACGCGGGCCGGTCGGCGCCACGCTCGGATTGCGTGCAGGGTTGCAGGGATATCGGTGCCGTGCGATGCTCCGGCCCGACGCGGGACCGCGAACCGGCTACGCTAGGAGGGCCCGCGCGGCGAACCTTCGGCGGGCGACCCGAGCCCCGGCGGCGACGACGGCGGACCCTCGGGATCCCAGCAGCTACGAGCGGAGCGAACGATGCCTGACGAGCCCACCCTTCCCGGATCCGAGCTCGCGACGCCGGTTGGAGCGGCCCGCCCGGCGGAGGGAGCCGGCCGAGTCGAGGCGTCGGCCGCGACCGGTGTCGGCCGCCGTCGGAGCGACGGCCTGACGAGCCGCGGGCGGCGGCCGGCCGGTTCACCACCGGCGGGTTCGAGCGGCGCCCCGGTCGCGCTCCGCCGCCGTCGGCGCCCGGCACCGCGCTGGGTCATCGCCCGGGTCTTCGAGGCCGACCTGTCGGCGCCGGTCCTGGCCGCCGCGAACCGGATCAGCAACCCGCGCCAGATCTCGGAGCGGATCGCCATGGGTCGGGCCCTCTGGCGAGAGCTCGTCTTGGGCTTCGCCTCGCAGCTCGGCGAGCTCCGGCTCAGCTTCGCCCAGCTCGCCGCCCTCTACATCCTCGCCGACGGCCGGACCCGGACCATCGCCGACCTCGCCGAGACCCTCGGCCGCTCGCCCTCGGCGACGAGCCGGCTCGTGGCTGGGCTCGTCCGGCGCCGGCTGACCGAGCGGTGGGTCGAGGAGGCGGACCGCCGACAGCGGACGGTCGCCTTGACCCAGCGCGGCCGGGCGCTCCTCCGGACCGTCGATCGGGCGCGGGCCGAGCAGTTCCTGCGGGCGGTCCGGGCGCTGCCGCCGGCGGAGCGAGCCCTCATCGCCATGGGGGTGGCGGCCCTCGCCACGCACGCCATCTCGCCCCAGGGTCGGCTCCTCCGGACTCCCGTCGACTGAGGGCCGCCGGCGCCGGGCGGGTTCGGTCTCCGAGCTCCTGAGCGGTCCGCTCAGCGTCGGCGCCGCGCCCGGGCGAGCCCGACGGCGCCGACGGCGAGGAGGGCAACCAGGGCAAGCACGGCGCCGAGCCCGATCGTCGAAGCCGGGTCCCCCGTCGAGCCGGCGGGCTCGGGGGGTGCGCTCGGGCTCGGGGGCGGCGAGGCGGTCAGGGGCGGTGTCGGGCTCGGGGTCGGTGTCGGGCTCGGCGTCGACGCACCGATCGGGCTCGCGCTCGCCGAAGCGGCGCGCGACGCCGTCGGAGTGGGGCTCGGGGTTGCGGTGGGCGTCGGGGAGGGGCGTGGCGTCGGGCGAGGCGTGGCTTGTGGCGTCGCGCCGGGCGTCGGGGTCGCGGTTCGGCGCGGGGTGGGGGTGGCCGCCGCTCGAACGACGATGGTCCCGGCCATCCCGCTGTCGATGTGGACGAGGCAGATGTAGCGATACGTCCCGGGGGCGGTAAAGGTGACCTCGAAGCGGCCCCCGGCCTCGACGAGCCCCGAGTCGAAGGCCGCACCGAGCTGGGGGTCGTTCGGGCCCGTGCCGCTCGTCACCGTATGGGGCTCCCCGGAAAAGGCCCAGACGACGGTGTCGCCGACGGCGACGGTCAGGGACGCCGGGTCGAAGGTGTAGTTCTTCGCCTCGATGGTCCGGGTGGCGGCCGTCGCCGGCATCGCGCCGGAGGCGCCCAGGATGGCGACGGCGGCGGCGAGGGCGACGGCAGCGGCGGCGAGGGCGACGGCGAGGGTGACGACGCCCGAGGCGCGGCGATGGCGCGGCACATCCGTGGGTACGAGGATCCGGTCGGATCGGTTTCCCGGTCGGCGGCCGAGGTGGTCCCGCGATCTTGCCGCCCGAGCGACGCAATCCGGTCGGGCACCACCGGCGTATCGGGAAGTGTCCGGCCGGTCTCGCCCCGCGTCCTCGGGCGAGACAGCCGGCCCACGGAGTCGGGAGGAGCCAGCCATGCGACGACTCGGAGCCATCCTCGGGGGCCTCGCCCTCACCCTCGTCCTCGGCCTCGTCCCTGCCGCGGTCATCGCCGCCGGGCCCGAGGCCTTCGACGCGACCCTCGACGGTGCCTCGGAGGTGCCGGCGGTCAGCACGAGCGCGACGGGCTACGGCTGGGTCGCCATCAGCAGCGACGCGACGACGATCACCTACTACGTCGAGTACAGCGGGCTCTCGGGGGCCGTCTCGGCGGCCCACATCCACGTCGGGGCGCCGGGGGCGACCGGGCCGGTCATCTTCCCCCTCACCGCCGGGCCGAGCCCGATGTCCGGGACGCTCACGGCGGCCGACTTCGTGGCGGCGGGCGGGGTGACGACCTTTGCTGCCGCCCTCGACGCCATCCGCAACGGCCAGACCTACATCAACCTCCACACCGCCGCGAATCCGGCCGGCGAGATCCGGGGCAACCTCGTCGACGCCGCGGAGGCCTTCGAATCGAGCCTCGACGGAGCCCAGGAGGTGCCGCCGGTCACGACGGGCGGTAGTGGGGCGGGCCTCCTCGTCATCTCCAGCGACGCCGGTCGACTGACGTACCGGATCGAGTACGGCGGGCTTTCGGGGCCGGTGGTGGCCGCCCACATCCACCTCGGCGGGCCCGGCGAGACCGGCGGCGTCCTGTTCCCGCTCGCCCACGGGCCGAGCCCGATGGTCGGTACCCTCACCGCCGCCGACTTCCAGGCCACGGGGAGCGTCGCCGACTACGCCGGCGCCCTCGCCGCGATCCGGGCGGGCGGCACGTACTTCAACCTCCACACGGCGGCCAACCCGGCCGGCGAAATCCGGGGCCAGATCGGAACCCAGGCTCCGGCGGCGTCACCGAGCCCGACGGCAGGCCAGGCGCCGACCCCGCCGGCGACGACGACGCGGCCGCCGGTTTCCACGGCTGGCCCCGGGCCCGCCGCCGTCGTCCTCGGGCTCCTGGGCTGGGGGCTCTTGGTCGGCGCCTTCGTCCTTCGCCGGCGACGGACGTAACCGGTGCCGAACGGGCGGGTCCGGCCGGGCAACGGACCCGCCCCCAGCAACGGCTCGTCCGCCCCGGGGTCGCCTGCCCCGGTCAGCCGCCGCAGAAGCGGCGAACGACGTCGTAGAGGACCGGTAGGCCGAAGCGGAGCCCGTCGAGGGAGACCCGCTCGTCGACGCCGTGGAAGCGCTCGAGGAACCGTTCCTCGGCCGGCAGCCGAAGCGGGGCGAACCCGTACGTCGGAACGCCGAGTTTCGCGGTGTGCTTCGCGTCGGTCGCCCATGGCGCGATGGCCGGGAGCGGGACCCCATCGGGGTCGTGGTCTCGGAGCGTCGTCTCGAGGAGGCCGTAGAGGGGGTGGTCGAGCGGTGCCTCGACGGGTCGACCGACGTTCACCGGCTCGATGTCGCACACGGCGGCGAGCTCGGGGCCGAGGCGCTCGAGGATCGCCGCCCGGAGCGTCGCCTCGTCGGTTTCGGGGAGCGTCCGACAGTCGAGCTCGATGGTGGCCGCCCCGGGGACGACGTTGTACTTGACGCCGGCCCGGACGACGTTCGGAGAGATCGTGTCGCCGAGGAGGGCGCGGAGGGCACGGGCGAGACTGGGATCGCAGAGCGCCTCGGCTGCTCGCTCGGCCCGGTGCGGGTCGGCATCGATGAGCTCGGCGGCCCGTCGGGCGACGGGTCCGGGAAGGTTCGCCCGGAGCCCGTCGATCGCCTGCTGGAGGACCGGGGTGACGCGGATCGGCAGCGGCGCGGCGAGACGCTCGACGATCCGGGCGGCGTGGACGGCGGCGTTGTCGTCCCGCGGCATGGAGCCATGACCCCAGGTGCCGTGGACGGTGATCCGATAGACGACGAAGCCCTTCTCGGCGACCTGGATCGGGTAGAAGCGACGGCCGGCGATCTCGAACGAGACGCCGCCGCACTCGTTGATCGCCGCGGCAGCCCGGAGCCACTCGGGCCGATGCTCGACGAGCCATCCGGCACCGAGGTGGCCACCCGCCTCCTCGTCGGCGGTCGAGCAGAAACAGACGTCGCGCCGCAGGCCGGGGACGGGGTCGCTCCCCGGGTCGCGACCGGCCCGCCGGGCGGCTCTAGCGAGGAGGCGGACGACCATGAGCTCCATGGCGACCATCTGCTTCATGTCGACGGTCCCTCGGCCCCAGACGTACCCGTCGGCGATGTCCGCGCCGAATGGGTCGTGGGTCCAGCCGTCGGGCGGGGCCGGGACGACGTCGAGGTGGCTGAGGAGGAGGAGCGGGTCGCCGCCGGTCCCGTCGCCGCGGAGGCGGGCGAAGACCGAGGCCCGTCCGGGGACGGACTCGGCGATCTCCGGCCGGAGCCCGACGTCGGCGAGGGCACCGGCGAGGTACTCGGCGACCCGGCGTTCGCCGTCGGGTGCGTCGGGCGGCGGCGGGTTCACCGAGGGGATCCGGACGAGGTCGCGGAGGGTCGCGACGAGCTCGTCGTGGGCGGCGTCCCAGACCCCCGGATCGGGCTGGAGTGGGTCCGTCATCGAGGCACTCACGGCAGATCGTCGGTCGGGCGCACGGTGCCGCTCGGGCTTACGGTGCCCCGGCGCCGAGGAGGACCCCGATGATCCCGAGCACGAAGCCGGCGAGGACGATGGCGACGACCATGACGAGGAGGAGCGTTCCGTAGCGGCGCTCCTCGCGCCGGCTGGCGCCGGGATCCGCGTCCTCGCCGCCGGTGATGTAGGGCCCGGGCAAGCCCCGCTTGCGGGCCAGGACGGCCCGGGGCTCGGCGGCCCGAGCGGGGTCGGGGGTGGCCGCCTCGGTCGGTGGCGGAGCAGGGGGTCGGGTCGGATCGGTCACGGCTCCATCATGCCCTCGCCGCCGGCGGCGTGCAGGCCGCAGCTTCTCAGGCGGGACGCTCCGCTGCCCGGACCGGAGCCGCCCCGCCGTTCCGCCGAGGGTGCGGCGGACGGTCCGGCCCGCAGGGGGTCGAGCCGGACCGCCGCCTTCGGGACGTGCGCGGTCAGCCGCTCGGGGCGACGGTCGGGTTGTCGATGCCCGAGTCCGATGGGGCGGGCGTCGGACCGCCGTCGAGGACGAGGACCCGCGCGAGCCCTGGCTCGGAGCCGGCGGCGACGAGGGAGCCGTGGTCGGGGCTGTCGATGTCGACGAGGAGGAGGTACGGGCCGGGCGTCTCGGGAGCACGGAGGAGGAGAACGATGGCGGCCTCTTCGCCGGGCCGGAGTGGGCCGATCACCCGGCCCGGATCGACCCGGGTCGTCCAGGGCGCCGCGAGACCGACCCACGTCGCCACGAGCCGCGGTGGTTCGGGCGTCCCGCGCGGCGGCAGGTCACCGACGGCGGGAGCCCGACCGCCCCAGTCGATCGAACCGCTGTTTCGGATGGCGACCGGGAGGGCGACCACCTGCCCGGGGGCAGCCTGGACTTCGGCCGGCTCGACCGGCGTGTACGCTCTCAGCGTGGCCGGGGTCTCGATCCTCCAGTTCGAGCACGATCGCCAGCTCATCGCGGCGCGTGAGCCCGTCGCCGACGCCATCGCCGAGCTGGCCACGCACCACGATCGGCTGACCCAACGGATCGAGGCCGTCCGCGGCGCGTACGAGCGAGCCGCCGATCGCTACGGGCTCGTCAGCGACGAGCTCCGCCGCCTCCACGACCGGCTCGCCGATCTCCACGGCCAGGTCGCGGCCATCGAGGGGGCGGCTGGCCGGCTGCCGACCGCGATCTCCCTGCCCACGGTGCCCCAGGTCAAGCCGGCTCCCGCGCCGGTCGCAGCGCCCGCGCCGAAGTCGCACGCCAAGACCGGAGCGTCGGGTGGCGGCTGACGGCGCTCCCTTGGGCGCCGGCGGATCCGCACCGGGGCTCGAGCCCGGGGCCGGCAGAGGGGCGACCTCGATCGAAGGCCGGCTGGCGTCTGGGGTCCCGACCGGCGACCGGCCGGACGCCGATGCCCTGGCCGGAGCGTGGGCTGGGCCCGCGGGCGGTGGCGGCGTCTCGCCGGCGGCCGTCCACCGCTTCGAGCGGCGGGTCATGGGATCGCCGCTCCGCCTCACCCTCGTCTGCCGCCCCGACGACCCGCCGGGCCTGGCCGAGCGGTGCTGGCAGGCCGTGAGCCACGAGTTCGATGCCGCCGACCGCGCCCTGTCGCGGCATCGGCCGGAGGCCGGCCTCGTCGCCCTGAACGCCACGGCGGGGAGTGGCCGAGCGGTCCGGGTCCCGGAACGCCTCTACCGGGCCGTCGCCCTGGCCGATCGGGCCTGGCGGGTGACCGGGGGTGCCTTCGACCCGCGGGTTGCCGCCGATCTCGATCGCCTCGGCCAACCCGGGGTCGTCCCGGTCCGGTCGCCCGCGGCCGCGCCACCGGGCGATCGACCGCACCGTTCCTGGCTCGTCCGGCGACCTCGGGCCCGGCGGCTCGTCCTGGCCGAGCCCATCGACCTCGGTGGGATCGGCAAGGGCCTCGCCCTCCGCTGGGCGTGGCGGCGCCTGCTCACCGTCTTCGCCCGGACCCGAGGCAGCGCTGGCGTCGGCGACACACCACGGCCGCCGGACGCCCTCCTCGAGGCGGGCGGGGATCTCGTGGCCGCCGGCTCTGCCCCGGAGGGCGGCGCGTGGCTCGTCGGGATCGAGGACCCCTCCGGCGGCGACGCCGTCCTGGCCGTCGTCTTGGCGCAGGGCGCCGTCTGCACGTCGTCGATCCGGCTCGGCCGGTGGCGCGACCGGTCCAACCGCCTCGTCCACCACCTCCTCGACCCGCGAACGGGCGAGCCCGGGGGCGAGGGCCTGGTCGCCGTCACCGTCGCCTGGCCCGATCCGGCCTGGGCCGAGGTCTGGACAAAGACCCTCTTCCTCGCCGGCCGCTCCGGGATCGCCGCCGAAGCGCTCCGCCGTCGTCTGGCGGCGTGGTGGGTGACCGCCGATGGCGAGCTGGCGATGACCGCGGCGGCGGCGGAGCGGACGGTCTGGCCGCGGGAGGGTTGGCGGGTCGTCGGCTAGGGCGACGTCGCCGGGGCAGCGTGGGTGGCCCTACCCGTCGACGGGGACGAGGCCGACTTGGACCGTTCCCGGCCCGTCTGATGGCGTCGTCCTGATGGGTCTCGACCGTCATCCCCGACGCCTTTCACCGACCCGACGTGCCCTGGCCGGGCATCGTCTCGGTACGGGCGTCAGCCGAGGGCCTCCCGAAGCGGTCGAGCCACCTCCCGCTCGATCGCCTCCACCCCCGCAGGCCCCTGCGCGGGCACCATCGCCAGGACGATCTCGCTCGCGCCCGCCCGGGCGAAGGCGAGTCCTCCCTCGACGGCCGCCCGACGGTCTGCCGCCGTCGTGCCGCAGGTCACCTGGCCGACGAGGGCGAGGCTCCCCGGATCGCGGCCGACCGCCTCGCAGGCCGCTCGCAGGGCATCGCGCCGATCGACGAAGTAGGCGACGTCGCCCGCGGCCACGCCCGGCAGGAGCCAGCCGTCGGCGAGCCGGGCGGCGAGGGCGATGCCCCGGCGGCGCTGACCACCCAGGTAGATCGGTGGCCCACCCGGCGTCAGCGGCGGTGGTTCGTTCGTCGCCCGGTCGAGCGGGTAGTAGGGATCGGGTCGGGTCACTCCGGGTGGCGTCGCGGCGGCCGGCGAGAAGAGGGCCTTGAGGACCTCGACGGCGCTCTCGAAGCGGTCGAAGCGCTCGGGCATCGGCGGCAAGGGAATCCCGAACTGGGCGTGCTCCCCCTCGTGCCAGCCGGCACCGAGGCCGAGGATGAAGCGGCCACCGGTGGCGTGGTCGAGGACGGTCGCCGCCTTGGCCAGGACGGCCGGGTGGCGAAAGGTGTTGGCGAGGACGGCATGGCCGATCCAGCGCCCCGGCACGTGGTGGGCGAGGGCGGCGGCGAGGGTCAAGGCTTCGAAGCTCGGGCCCCAGCGGTCGCCGGAGAGGTCGGTCAGGTGGTCGTTCAGCCAGATACCGTCGAAGGCATCCGAGGCGCCGATCCGAGCCCAGGTGGCGTCCAGGGTCGGCCAGTCGACCCGCTGCGGCGAGGTCTTGATCGAGATCCGGACCGTCATCGGCCGAGGACGGCCGGTCCGACCGCCGCCCTGCCCGCTCGCCGGCGGACGGCCGTCGCGGCCATCCCTCGAGCGGTCGGCGTCGCGCCTCGGGGCGCGGCATCGGGCCTCCGCCGACAGGCAGACTTCGCCTCCATCCCTCAGCCGAGCGGGTGGGCCGCCCGGAGCCGGGCGCCGGTCGTGACCGCGCCCTCCGAGGCCGACGAGACGAGGGCGGCGTACTTGGCGAGGGCGCCGCTCGGGTAGCGGGGCGCCGGCGGTCGCCAGGCGGCCCGTCGGCGCTCGAGCTCGGCCGGGTCGACGAGGAGGTCGAGCCGCTTCGCGTCGACGTCGATCTCGATGAGGTCGCCGTCCTCGACGAGGGCGATCGGACCGCCGAGGGCTGCCTCGGGCGCGACGTGGCCGATCATGAGCCCGTGGGTCCCGCCGGAGAAGCGGCCGTCGGTGAGGAGGGCGACCTCGGGCCCCAGCCCCTCCCCGACGAGGGCGGCGGTGACGCTGAGCATCTCCTGCATCCCCGGGCCGCCGACGGGGCCCTCGTAGCGGATGACGATGACGTCGCCGGGTCGGATCTGCTGGTTCTTCACCGCCTCGAAGCAGGCCGGCTCCGAATCGAAGACCCGGGCCGGGCCGCGGTGGTAGCGCCGCTCGTGTCCGGCCAGCTTGATGACGCAACCGTCCGGAGCGAGGCTCCCGCGCAGGATCGTCAGGCCGCCGACGGGCTTGAGCGGCCGTTCGATGGGGACGACGACCTCCTGGCCCGGGGTTTCGACGGCGGCCGCCGCGATCTGGGCGATGGTCCGCCCATCGACGGTCCGGCAGTCGCCGTGGAGGAGGTCGCGCTTGAGGAGCTCGCGCATGACGAGGGCGACGCCGCCGGCCTCGTGCATGTCGGCCGCCGTGAAGCGGCCGCCGGGCTGCATGTCGGCGACGATCGGGGTCCGTTCGGCGATCCGGCCGAAGTCGTCGAGCTCGAGGGGGACCCCGAACTCGTGGGCGATGGCGAGGAGGTGGAGGACGGCGTTCGTGCTCCCCCCGGTCGCCGCGACCGAGGCGATGGCGTTCTCGAGGGCCTCGCGGGTGACGATGCTCGAGGGTCGAACGTCGTGCCGGACGAGGGTCATCGCCAGCTCGCCGGTCCGCCGGGCCGCCTCCTCCTTGGCCGGGTCCTCGGCCGGGATCCCGTTCAAGCCGGCCGGGCTGAGGCCGAGGAACTCGAGGGCGGTGCTCATCGTGTTCGCCGTGTACTGGCCGCCGCAGGCGCCGGCCCCGGGGCAGGCGACGTTCTCGATCTCGTAGAGCTCGTCGAGGCTGATCTTGCCGGCTCGGTAGGCGCCGACGGCCTCGAAGACGGTGACGATGGTGGCGTTTCGGCGGCCCTTGTAGACGCCGGGGTAGATGGTGCCGTTGTAGAGGACGACCCCTGGGACGTCGAGCCGGCCGAGGGCCATGGCCGCGGCGGGGATCGTCTTGTCGCAACCGACGAGGCAGACGAGGCCGTCGAGGAGGTGGCCGCGGACGACGAGCTCGATGCTGTCGGCGATGACCTCCCGGCTGATGAGGGAGGTCTTCATGCCCTCGGTCCCCATGGACACGCCGTCGGAGATGGCGATGGTGTTGAACTCCATCGGGGTTCCGCCGGCGGCCCGGATCCCCTCCTTGACGAGCTCGGCGAGGCGGCGCTGGTTGTAGTTGCAGGGCATCGTCTCGATCCAGCTCGTGGCGACCCCGACGAGGGGTTTGGAGAGGTCGTCGTCGGTGAAGCCGATGGCCTTGAGCATCGCCCGAGCGGGGGCACGATCGGGCCCCTCGGTCAGGGCGACGCTGTGGCGCTTGGCTGGGTCGGGGGGGCGGTGGTAGGGGTGGGTCTCGGGCATCGTCCTGTCCTCGCGTGGCTCGGATGGCGCGCTCCCGCCGTCCGATGTCGACGGATCGCCGTCGCAGGCTCCGTTCGGGGTCGCTGTCCGGGTCGGTGCGGCACTGCGGCTGGCTGCTTCCAGTCTACGGCGCCGCTGCCGCGCCGCGTCGGTCGGTGCTCGAAGCCGGGGTTGCCGCATTGGCCGCCCG
>Ga0272446_1004456_pt1 | contig 16565 bp, 15 predicted proteins | sample YNPCB0061_FD_194587 | JGI IMG/M metagenome (GOLD analysis project Ga0272446, IMG submission 194587) | Hot spring microbial mat communities from Yellowstone National Park, WY, United States - YNP-CB-006-1 | ecosystem: Environmental > Aquatic > Thermal springs > Hot (42-90C) > Sediment | place... | reverse complement strand
CGCGTCAGCGCGCCAGGGCCCGCTCGGCGTAGGGACGCAGCATCTGCATCGGCGAGAGCGGGGTCCCCAGGCTCGCGCAGACGCCCCGCAGCAGGCCGATGACCCGCCCCAGCAGCACCAGGTCGCCCGGGATCTGCTCCACCGGGTTCGCCCGCAGCGCCCGGTTCCGCTCCCGCAGCTCCGCCCGCGGCGCATCGATCGGCCGCGGCTCGAACAGGATCGCCAGCGTACCCAGCAGCGCCTCCGGCTCCTCGTTTCGAAGCCGAACCCCAAGCTCCCGGAAGGCAGCCACGATCATCGCCGGGTCCCGGTTCGCCGTCCCGAGCACCAGCCGCGCGAACCCGCGCCGCGCCGTCTCCGGCAGCTCCTTCGTCAGCCCGAAATCGAGCAGCGCGACCCTCCCGCCCGGCAGCACCAGGATGTTCCCCGGGTGCGGGTCCGCCTGGAACAGCCCGTCGACCATAATCTGGTGGCCGTACGCATTCGTGATCGCCTCCGCCAGCGCGGCCCGGTCTGGCGCATGCGCATCCCGCCGCTCCGCATCGAGGAGCCGCACCCCGTCCACGTACTCCGTGACGAGCACCTTCGGACGTACATAACCGTCGACCACCGCCGGGACGACAACGCCCGGCAGGTGTGCCAGGTTCGCCCGCACCCGCCGTGTCATCTCCGCCTCGCGCTCGAAGTCCAGCTCGAGCGGCACCTGGCTCGCAATCTCGTTCACCACCGTCCGGTAGTCGAAGTTCGGTTCGAGCCTGGCGACGATGCCGACCAGCGTCTTCAGGTTCCGCACATCCAGCCGCACCAGCCCGGCGACCTCCGGGTACTGCACCTTCACCACCACGTCGCGGCCGTCCGGCAGCCGGGCGCGGTGCACCTGCGCCAGCGACGCCGAGGCGAGCGGCTCCGGGTCGAACGCCGCAAACAGCTCCTCGAGCGCCTCTCCGAACTGCTCCTCGATCGTCCGTCGAACCACCGGAAACGGGTGCGGCGGCACTGCATCCTGCAGCCGCGAGAGCGACCGGGTGTACGGCTCGGGCAGCAGGTCCGTCCGCGTGCCGATGAACTGCCCCGACTTGATGTACAGGCCGCGCAGGTCCGTCGCCAGCCGGTAGAGCAGCTCTGCGAACTCCTCGTGGCGCGCCGTCCATGCCGCCTCGGCCTCGGCCGGCGGCAGCCTCCGCGCCCGCCGCTGGGTCCGCTTGTAGCCGAGATAGATGCGGGCCCCGGTCCGCGCCACCCGCGCCGACCGCCGCAGCCGCTGGACGGTTTCGAACATCGTTCGAGCAGTATACGGGACCGCCGCGTCCCGCTGCCGTCGCGCCGCCTGTCAGATCTGGCTGTAGCCCGAACCTTTCCGGTCCACCCCGAGCCCCTTCCCTTCGCTGATCCAGCCGAACTCGAGCAAGATCTCCTGGCTGTAGGTCACCCGGCCCGCCACCTTCTCCTTCGGTTCGGTCGCCAGCAGCAGCGCCGCCTTCGCCATCACGATCGGCGGCTCGCCCCGCGGGTCGTCCATCCCTGTCACGAGGTGGTGGAACACGGTCCCCGGCGTCGGCACCACCTGCGACGGCGAAACGCACGTCACGCTCACCCCGTCGTGGTACACCTCGCTCGCCAGCCCCTGCGTGAACCGCTCCAGCGCCGCCTTCTCCGCCCCGTACAGCGTCCCGCCCCGGCCGATGTTCTCGGGGTACGGCCCGCGGCCCGGCCCGATCGCCGCCCCGCTCGAAATGTTGACGATCGCGCCCGACTTCCGCGGCAGCATGTCCTGCAGCACCAGCTGGCTCAGGTAGAACGGCGCATGGAAGTTCACCGCAATCGACCGGTGCCACTTGTTGATCGGATAGTCCTTGATCGGGATGAAGTACGTGAGGGCCGCGTTGTTCACCAGCACATCGATCGGCCCGAACGCCTTCCGCGCCTCCTCCACCGCCCGCACGCACTGCTCGTACTCCGAAATGTCGGCGGCGATCGGGATCGCCTCGCCGCCCGCCTTCCGGATCGTCTCGACCGTGTGCTCCAGCGAGCCCTCGAGCGGGTGATCGCCCTCCCGCAGCGTGCGCGCCACACAGGCCACGCGCCCGCCCTCTTCAGCGAACAGGCGCGCAATCTCCGCGCCGATGCCCCGGCTCGCACCGGTCACAATCACCGTCTTGCCATCCAGCCTGCCCACTGCGGGTCCCTCCCTGACGTCAACGTAAGCGTCGGGATTGTATCCGAACCGACCTCCTTCCGCGCGCAACGAAAACGCCCGCCGTCAGGCGGGCGTCGTTCTCTTCTGGTGCCCCGGGAAGGCGGTGCTCAGGCCGCGTTCTGCTTCGACTCGGCCTTCTGGACGAGGTGCGCCATCCGGCGCTTCAGGCGGTCGGCCTTGCCCACGTGGATGGCGCCCTTCTTCGCGGCGCGGTCCACTGCCGAATACGCCCGGCTGAGGGCTTCCTTGATCGCGTCGCCGTCCCCGGCCGCGACCGCCTCGCGGAGCTTGCGGATAGCATTGCGGGCGCGGGTGCGCCGCGAGCGGTTGCGCTCCCGTTCGCGGAGCGACTGGTGCCAGCGCTTGATAGCGGACTTATGGTGAGCCATCTGGTACGAACCCGGGGCAGATCTGGTGTGTGCCGAACCTTGAGGGTAGCAACCGCCCCCGCATCGAGCAATCCGGCCACCCCGCTCCCCGCTCCCCGCTCCCCGCGCCCTGCTCCCTGCTCCCTGCTCCCTGCTCCCTCCTTCCTCCTCTCTCCTCCCTCCTCCCTCGGGGCGGGGACCGGGGGCTGCGGGGCTCCCTCCTCCCTCGGCGGGGCCGGGCGGTCGTGCGGGGCTCCCTCCTCCCTCCTTTCCCTCCCCTTGCCCTCCCCTGCCCGCCGAAGGTAGAGTTTGTGTGCTTCTTCACGACCGCACGGGCCCGGGCCCACCTGAGCCCGTGTCCGTCGCATAAGCCCTGGGAGCCCGCGCCGCCGATGAGTGCAGCAGCCACCTCGCCTTGCCCTGCCCCGGCACGCCGCATCGTGGCCTTGCTCCCCCGCATCCGGTGCGCCCTATGAGCTTCTACGACCAGTGGTCCGCCATCCTTATCGCCGCCATCGCTGGCTTCATCCTCGTCTTCACGGCCCTCATCGGCACCCGTCTCCTCGCACCCTTCGCCCGTGAGCGCGCCAAGGGGCTCTCCTACGAGTGCGGCATGCTCCCCATCGGCCGCAACTGGGCCCAGGTCCACGTCCGCTACTACCTCGTCGCCATCGTCTTCCTCCTCTTCGACGTCGAAACCGTCTTTATCTTCCCGTGGGCGATCACCTACCTCTCGCTCGCAGAATTCATCTTCTGGCAGATGATCCTCTTCATCGCCATCCTCAGCCTTGGCCTCGTCTACGCCTGGAAGCGAGGCGTCCTGGAGTGGAAATGAGCGAAGCGACCGTCCCGCCCTACGTCCCCGATTACGGCGCCGAGCCCGAACGCCTCCGCCCGGTCGAGCTGCCCCAAACCCGCGCCGCCTACCGTATCGTCCTTCCCGGCGTCATCCAGACCGGCGCCGACCTCGTCCTCGCCATGAGCCGGAAGAGCTCCCTCTGGCCCATGACCTTCGGCCTCGCCTGCTGCGCCATCGAAATGATCGGCACCTTCATGGCCAACCACGACCTCGACCGCTTCGGCATCGTCCCCTGGCCCAGCCCCCGCCAGAGCGACGTCATGATCGTCTCCGGCACCGTCACCAAGAAGATGGCCCCGGCCATCAAGCTCCTCTACGAGCAGATGCCGAACCCGAAGTACGTCATCTCGATGGGCGCCTGCGCCACCAACGGCGGCCCCTACACCGAATACGACCGCGTCCTCCAGGGCGTCGACAAGATTATCCCGGTCGATGTCTACGTCCCCGGCTGCCCGCCGCGCCCTGAATCGCTCCTCGATGGCTTCCTCCGGCTCCAGGAGAAAATCATGGAAGACAGGCGGATGGTCGGATGAGCAAGCCCCTCGCCCCGAAGCCCATCGACCAGGTCGTCAAACTCCTCGAACAGCGGTTCGGCAAGCTCCCCGTCACCATCTCCCAGACGGCCACCGACGCCAACATCGATGTCCCGCCCGAGCACTTCCGCGCCGTCGTCGAAGAGCTGAAGAACCACCGCGACCTCGCCTTCGACTTCCTCCGCAACATCGTCGGCATCGACATGCTCGAAGAGGGACTCGCCTGCAAGTACCAGTTCTTCTCCTATAAGAACCGGCAGTCGGTCCAGGTCACCGTTCTCACGCCGCCGGGGAACCCCCACATCCCGAGCATCACCGACCTCTACCCCGCAGCCAACTGGCACGAGCGCGAAGCCGCCGAGATGGTAGGCCTCGTCTTCGATGGGCACCCCAACCTCAAGAACCTCCTGCTCGACGAAGACGTCCGCATTCACCCCCTCCTCAAGGCCCACCCGCTCCAGAAGGCCGAAATCCTGCAGGGCATCGAAGACACTACCCCGGGGTTCCCGTTCTGATGCCCGCCGCCATCCGCCGAGCCAGCCCGAGGTACGCCGCATGAGCATCTGGCCCGAAGAGCGTCTCCGCGCCCTCGCCGACGACGGCTTCGAAACCGTCGATATGACCATCAACGTCGGGCCCCAGCACCCGGCCACCCACGGTGTCTTCCGCATGGTCCTCACCGTCGACGGCGAAAAGGTCGTCGATTGCGAGCCCTACATCGGCTACCTCCACCGCGGCCTCGAAAAACTCACCGAAAACCACGACTACCGGCAGGCCATGGGCTGGTGGGACCGCACCGACTACCTCGCCGGCATGGCCTGCGAAATGGCCTACTGCATGGCCGTCGAAAAGCTCGGCAACATCGCCGTCCCCCGCCGCGCGGAGTACATCCGCGTCATGATGGTCGAGCTCTCCCGCATCCTCTCCCACTTCATGTTCCTCGGCGCCTTCGGCGCCGACGTCGGCTCCTTCGGCACCTCCTTCATCTACGCCTGGCGCGAACGCGAGCGCATCTACGACTTCTTCGAAGAAGTCGCCGGCGACCGCATGTTCCCCACCTACTTCCGGCCCGGCGGCGTCCAGATGGACCTCCCCGACAACTACCAGGACCGGGTCCGCTGGCTCCTCGGCTCCATCCGCCAGGGCCTCGAAGACTTCGACGGCCTCCTCGTCGGCAACGAAATCTTCGTCGAACGCTGCCGCGGCCTCTCCCCCGTCACCCCCGAACAGGCGATTGCCTGGGGCCTCACCGGCCCCTGCCTCCGCGCCACCGGCTACAGGTTCGACCTCCGCAAAGACGAGCCCTACAGCGTCTACCCCGAGCTCAAGTTCGATATTCCCACCGGCACCACCGGCGACGTCTTCGACCGCTTCATGGTCCGCATGGCCGAAGTCTGGCAGAGCACCCTCATCGTCGAGCAGTGCCTCGATGCCCTCTCCCAGATGGAAGGCGAACTCGTCCTCAACCCCGACCTGCCCAAGACGCTCCGCATCGACAGCGGCGAATGCTACGTCCGCACCGAGGGCACCAAGGGCGAATACGGCGTCTACGCCCTCGCCAGGGGCGGCAACAAGCCCTACCGCATGAAGCTCCGCTCGCCCTCCTTCTGCAACCTCTCCGCCCTCCGCGAAATGGTCATCGGCACCTACGTCGCCGACGCCATCATCATCCTCGGCTCCCTCGATATCGTGCTCGGCGAGGTCGATAAATGATGCTCTTTGCCGACCCCCTCTTCGGGCTCCCCGCCTGGCTCGATGCCGTTATCCGCATCGTCATCGTCGTCCTCGCCATGACGGTCATCGTGGTCTACAGCACCTACGGCGAACGGAAGCTCGTCGCCCGCTTCCAGCAGCGCCTCGGCCCCATGCGCACCGGCCCCTGGGGCCTCTGGCAGGGCTTCGCCGATGCCCTCAAGCTCGTCGGCAAGGAGGACATCCGCCCGAAGAACGCCGACCGCTGGGTCTTCGAGCTCGCGCCCTACGCGACCTTCATCCCCGTCCTCCTCACCCTCATGGTCCTCCCCTTCGCCGAGAACTGGGGCGTCCGCAACCTCGCCCTCGGCGTCTTCTTCGTCTTCGCCGTCCTCGGCCTCAACATCGTCGGCATCCTCATGGCCGGCCTCGGCTCCGGCAACAAGTACGCCCTCCTCGGCGGCATCCGCGCCGCCGCCCAGATGATCAGCTACGAAATCCCGCTCGTCGTCTCGCTCCTCTGCGTGGTCATGATCACCGGCGCCGATACCGGCAACGGCGTCGGCACCCTCAACCTCAACACCATCGCCGCCCTCCAGCAAGACCGGCCCTACATCGTGCTCCAGCCGCTCGCCTTCCTCATCTTCTTCACGGCGATGCTCTCCGAGCTCCACCGCGCACCCTTCGATATCCCCGTCGCCGAATCCGAAATCGTCGGCGGCTACTTCGTCGAGTACTCCGGCATCCGCTGGAGCATGTTCCAGCTCACGGAATACGCCTCGATGTGGGGCTTCGCCGTCTTCGGCTCGGTCGTCTTCCTCGGCGGCTGGGCCTGGCCGTTCGGCGTCGACAGCCACTGGGCCGTCCAGCTCGCAACCACCTTCACCAAGGCCCTCGCCATCGTCGTCGTCATCATCTGGATCCGCACCACCGTCCCCCGCCTCCGCATCGACCAGCTCATGAACTTCAGCTGGAAGGTTCTCCTCGAACTCTCCTTCCTCCAGCTCGTCGTCAACGGCATCATCCTCTACTACGAGTGGCCCCAGGAGCTGCTCGCCCTCACCAGCGCGCTCGGCGCCGCCTTCCTCATCTTCCTCATCATCCGCCACGCCTCTGCCCGCTCGACCAAAGGGCTCCTCGGCACCTACCGCACCCTCGGAGCGTCGTCGTCATGAAAGGCATCCTCAAAGGCCTCGGCGTCACCTTCTCGACCTTCCTCCGGAAGCCCGTCACCATCGAATACCCCGACGAGCGGAAGGTCCTCCCCATCCGCCAGCGCTCCTTCCCGGTCCTCACCTGGGACTTCGACCACGACGAGCCCTTCTGCACCGGCTGCAACGTCTGCGTCCGCAACTGCCCGGTCGACTGCATGACCGCGGTGATGAAGGACAATCCGAAGTACGCCGAGGGCACCAGCAACCGGCGCAAAATCGTCGACAAGTTCTGGATCGACTACGCGCGCTGCATGCGCTGCAACATCTGCGTCGAGGTCTGCCCCTTCGAAGCCATCGTCATGGACAACACCTGGGCGGGCCACGAGCACTCCGTCTACGACCGGCGCGACCTCCACATGGATATCGACGAGCTCACGAAGGTCGCCCGCAGCGGCCAGCTCGTCCACCCCTTCCGCCCGCAGGACAACATCGAAGCGCTCGAACGGAAGGCCAAAGGGGAGGAGCCGCCGCCCCCCTCCTTCGTCGGCGGCCGCCCGGAGGACCGCCAGCGCCAGCTCGAACGGATCGCCCGCGGCGAGCCCGCCGCCATCCAGGAGCGCGAACCCGAGAAGCCGAAGGCCGCCGCGTCCGCTGCCGCAGCCGGGGCAGCCGCAGCCGCTGGCGGCGAGGCCGAGGTCCTCTCCGAATCGAAAATCCGCGCGAAGCGCATGCGCGCCGAGCGCGAAGCCAAGGCCTACCTCGACCGCGGCGAGCCTGTCCCGCAGGAGATTCTCGACCGCATCGAGTACTACAAGAACCTGAAGCCGGGGCAGCCCGCCGCGGCCCCGGGCGCAGCCGCAGGGACCGGCGCCCCCGCCGGCGAGGTGCTCTCCGGCACCAACCCCGACGGCACCATGCGGTTCCCGCCCGGCATCGGCATCGGTCCGAAGGGCGACCCGAACAGCTACGAGAAAGTCCGCGCGCGCCGGATGCGGGCCGAGCGCCAGTTCAAGGAACTGACCGAGAAGGGCGAGCCGATCCCGGAGGAGCTGGCGAAGACGCTCTACGAGCTGGGGAGCGACCTCGCCCCCGGCGGCAGCATCTGGCAGACCCTCGCCGCACAGGGCGGCGGCGGAGCAGCAGCCGCGGCGCCGGCCGCGGGCGGCGCCGCCGGGGCAGCGAAGAGCGGCGCCTGGACCCCGCCGCCGGGCGTCGGCACCGGCCCGAAGGGCGACCCGAACAGCTTCGAAAAGGTCCGCGCCCGCCGCATGCGCGCCGAGCGCCGCGCCCGCGAAGCCCTCGCGAAGGGCGAACCCATCCCCGAGGATGTCATCCAGACGATTAAAGAGCTGGGCGGCACCCTGCCGGAGGGCGTTGAGTAATGGCAACGGAAGTCATCTGGTGGGTCTTTGCCATCCTCATCACCATCCTCTCGGCCGGCGTCGTCTTCTCCCGCTCGGTCATCCACTCCGCCATCTTCCTCATCGGCAGCCTCGCGGGTGTCGGCGTCATGTTCGTCCTCATGACCGTCGAATTCCTCGCGCTGACCCAGTTCCTCATCTACGGCGGCGCCGTCACCGTGCTGGTCCTGCTCGCGCTCATGCTCACCCGCGCCGACCCCAGCGGCCGCGCCGAAAAGGTCAACGGGCCCCAGGCGCCCTTCGCGCTCCTCGCCGGGGCCGCCATCGCCGCCGTCCTGCTGGTTGCGGGGCTGAGCACCGAATGGGTCGGCAACACCGAAGCGCCGACCAACATCGCCATCGAAACCATCAGCCAGCGGCTGTTCGAGGACTACGGCCTCCCCTTCATCCTCGCCTCCGTCCTCTTGCTGGTAGCCCTCATTGGGGCCATCATCGTCGCTCGGCAAGAGGAGGGCGAGTAGACCGATGGTACCGCTGGAAAACTACCTCGCCCTCAGCGCCGTCATGTTCTCCCTCGGCGTCTACGGCGTCCTCGCACGCCGCAACGCCGTGCTCATCCTCATGAGCGTCGAACTGATGCTCAACGCGGTGAACCTCAACTTCGTTGCGTTCGCCGCCTACCTCGACCCGGGTCGAATCGTCGGCGCCATCTTCGCCGTGTTCATCATCACCGTCGCAGCTGCCGAAGTCGGCCTCGCGCTCGCCATCGTCATCCGGCTCTTCCGGAACCGCGCGACCGCGAACGTCGACGAAGCAGCAACCATGAAGTGGTAAAAGGGGCCAGGACTACGCATGGGAGCTGAACAGGCCTGGGTGCTCGCCGCTATCCCGGCGGGCGTGTTTCTGGTGCTCGCGCTCTTCGGGCGCGCCCTGCCGCGCGGGGGCGACTACCTCGGCATCGCCGCCATCGCCTCGTCCTTTGTCCTCTTCTTCGTCGTCCTCGCCGATTTCCTCGATACCCCCGGCAAAATCGGCCCCGTCGTCAACGATATCGAATGGTCCTCCATCGGGGAGACCTTCACCCTCCGGATGGGCATCTTCATCGACCCCATCACCATCGTCATGTTCGGGGTCATCACCACCGTCGCCCTCATGGTCAACATCTTCTCCCTCGGCTACATGAAGGGAGAGCCCCGCTACTTCTGGTTCTACGCCGTCCTCCAGCTCTTCGCGGCCTCCATGCTCCTCCTGGTCATGGCCGATAACCTCCTCCTCCTCTACATCTCCTGGGAGCTCGTCGGCGTCTGCTCCTTCCTCCTCATCGGCTTCTACTGGGAGAAGCGCTCCGCCACCGAGGCCGCCAAAAAGGCGTTCGTCACCACCCGCATCGGCGATGTCGGCCTCCTCATCGGCATCATCCTCCTCTGGAAAGAGGGCGGCACCTTCAACATCCAGGAGCTCATCCACCTCGCCGAAGAGGGCCACTTCAGCCAGCCGTACCTCTTCACCGCCCTCGCCTTCATTTTCCTCGGCTGCATGGGCAAGAGCGCCCAGGTCCCCTTCCACGTCTGGCTCCCCGACGCCATGGAAGGCCCCACCCCCGTCTCCGCCCTCATCCACGCCGCGACCATGGTCGTCGCCGGCGTCTACCTCACCGCCCGGCTCCTCCCCATGTTCGAAGTCGCCGACGGCATGCTCCTCGTCGTCACCATCGTCGGCCTCGTCACCGCCCTCCTCACCGGCTTCATCGCCCTCGCCCAGACCGATATCAAGAAGGTCCTCGCCTACTCCACGGTCGGCCAGCTCGGCTTCATGTTCGTCGCCCTCGGCGCCGGCGAACCGGCCGTCGCCATGTTCCACCTCATGACCCACGCCTTCTTCAAGGCGCTCCTCTTCCTCGGCGCCGGCTCGGTCATCATCGGCACCCACCACAACCAGGAGATGGACCGCCTCGGCGGCCTCTGGAAGAAGATGCCGATCACCGGCACCACCTTCCTGGTCGGCTCGCTTGCCCTCGCCGGGCTCCCGCCGCTCGCCGGCTTCTGGTCGAAGGACGAGATCTTTGTCGCCCTCGAACACAAGTGGGGCGCCTGGGCCGTCATCCTGCTCGGCATCAGCGCCGTCACCACTGCCTTCTACACCACCCGCCTCTTCATCCGCACCTTCATGGGCCGGCCCGCCGACGCGCACGTGTACGAACACACCCGCGAGACCCCGCCCGTCATGACCGGGCCCCTCGTCTTCCTTGCCGTCCTCGCCGCGACCAGCGGGTTCGTCGTCTTCCACGACGTCGGCAAAGCGCTCGGCTTCCCCGGCGGCATCACCGAGTTCATCTTCCTGCCGCACCATGGCCCGCACGAGTACGAGCTCAAGTGGGGCTTCGCCGCCGCCTCCGTCGCCATGGCCGTCACCGGCATCTTCGCCGCCGGCTGGATGTACTGGGGCAACGACCTCCGCCGCTCCACCGCCCTCGCGAACTGGCAGCCCCGCCTCTACGACATGCTCCGCCGCAAGTTCTACTTCGATGAGCTCTACCAGGGCATGATCGACCGCGGCGTCCTCGGCGTCAGCTACATCGTCTCCTGGTTCGACCGCTACGTCGTCAACGACACCGGCGTCGATGGCTCGGCGCAGGTCACCGGGTTCACCGGCGGTGTTCTCAAATATCTCCAGACCGGACGCGTCCCGAACTACGCCATGGCCGTCGCCGTCGGTGTCATCGGGCTTGCGCTCGCCGGCCTGGCGGTGAGGGGCTAATCGCATGACCTTCGACGAAGGCCAGGGCTACGTCGTCCTTGCCACCATCGCCGTGCCGCTGCTCGCGGCACTCATCCTCGTCTTCACCCCCGGCTCGCAGAAGATGGCCGTCCGCTACATCTCCGCGGTCACCGGCGCCATCCTCGCGGCGCTCTCCATCTACATCTTCGCCGCGTACCAGGTCGGCGGCGACCAGGCCCAGATGAACCTCCGGTGGACCTGGGTCGAAAACACCGCCTTCCTCGGCGAAAACGGCATCGCCCTCCGCCTTGCCGTCGATGGCATCTCCGCCCTCCTCGCCCTCCTCACCGGCGTCGTCGCGTTCGCCGGCGCCCTGGCCAGCTGGAAAATCGAGTACCGCAACAAAGACTTCTACATCCTCTACTGGATCCTCCTCGCCGGCGTCTACGGCACCTTCTTCGCCTACGACCTCTTCTTTTTCTTCTTCTTCTACGAACTCGCCGTCATGCCGCTCTACCTGCTCATCGGCGTCTGGGGCTCGACCCGGAAGGAGTACGGCGCAGCCAAGCTCACGCTGATGCTGGTCGGCGGCTCGGTGCTCATCTGGATCGGCATCTTCGCCGTCTTCCACCAGGCCAACATCGGCACCTTCGACCTGCCCTCGCTCTGGGCTGCCGGCCAAAACGGCACCATCAGCCCGACCGCCCAGAAGGTCATCTTCCCGCTCATGGCCGTCGGCTGCGGCGTCCTCGCCGCCCTCTGGCCGTTCCACACATGGTCCCCCGACGGCCATATGTCGGCCCCGACCGCCGTCTCCATGGTCCACGCCGGCGTCCTCATGAAGCTCGGCGCCTTCGGCATCATCCGCCTCGGCATCCAGCTCCTCCCCGAAGGGGCGCAGTTCTGGATGCCCGCCCTGATGGTCCTCGGCACCGTCGGCGCCGTCTACGGCGCAACCGCCGCCCTCACTCAGCGCGACTTCAAACTCATCTCCGGCTACAGCTCTGTCAGCCACATGGGCTACGTCCTGATGGGCCTCGCCACCATGAACACCATCGGGATTACCGGCGCCGTCCTCCAGATGTTCTCCCACGGAGTGATGACCGCCCTCGTCTTCCTCATGATCGGCGCCCTCTACGACCAGGCGCATACGCGCGACATGAAGGAGTTCGGCGGCCTCGCCAAAGTCATGCCCCTCTGGGTCATCTTCTACGCCATCGCCGGCCTCGCCAACGTCGGCCTCCCCGGGTTCTCCGGGTTCACCGCCGAATTCCACATCTTCGTCGGCACCTTCCGCACCTACCCGGTCTTCGGCGCCCTCGCCATCTTCGCCGCAGCGCTCGCCGCTGCCTACATGCTCCGCATGTTCGCGACCGTCTTCTTCGGCCCCACCAATCCGCACTGGAAGGATTTGAAGGACCTCACCCCGCTCGAACGCCTCTCCGGCGCCATGCTCATCGCCTCCATCGTCATCATGGGCGTCTGGTGGGCGCCGTTCATCGACCGGGTGGGCCACACTGTCACCCTCCTCCCGGGGGTCACCGGCTGACATGCGCGACTACGCCCTCTTCGTCCCCGAGTACATCGCCTGCGGCGTCGCCCTCCTGGTCATCGCCATCGAACTCTTCGCGCCGAAGTTCCGGAAGGACGTCCTCGCCTACCTGACAGCCCTCGGCGCGCTCGCCTGGTTCGGCGCCGGACTCGCCTTCCTCGACCGCGACCCCAAGTCCTACCAGGGGCTCTTCCTCAGCGACGATTTCACCAGCTTCTTCCGCCTCCTCGCCGCCGGCATCGTCTTCGTCGTCGCCCTCATGTCCGCCGAATTCCTCAAGCGCCAGAAGGGCGTCGACCACGGCGAGTTCTACGGCCTCCTCCTCGTCGCCGGCTCCGCCATGACCATCATGGCCGGCGCCACCGAGCTGCTGACGGCCTACCTCGCCCTCGAAGTCCTCTCCTTCTCCCTCTACATCCTCGTCGGCATCCTCAAGCGCGACCTCCGCTCCAACGAAGCCAGCCTCAAGTACATCCTCCTCGGCGCCTTCTCCAGCGCGCTCTTCCTGTACGGCCTCTCGCTCGTCTACGGCTCGGCCGGCACCACCAGCTACGCCGGCATCGCCGAGGCCTACGCCGGCCGCGATTCCGGCCTCGACCCGGCCGTTGTCGTCGGCCTGATGCTCATCCTCGCCGGCGTCGGCTTCAAGGTCTCCGCTGCTCCGTTCCACATGTGGGCCCCCGATGCCTACGAAGGCGCTCCGCTCCCCATCACCGCCTTCCTCTCCACCCTCTCCAAGGCCGCAGGCTTCGCCCTCATCCTCCGCCTCTTCTCCAGCGCGTTCGTCACCGACGCCGAGACCTGGCGCTGGGCATTCCTCGCCCTCGCCGCCCTGACGATGACCGTCGGCAACCTCATCGCCATCCAGCAGAAGAACCTGAAGCGGCTCGTCGCCTACTCCTCCATCGGCCAGGTCGGCTACATGCTCATCACCATCGCCGCCCTCGGCTACGGCGACGCCCAGGTCGGCCTCAACGCCACCAGCGGCCTCCTCGTCCACCTCATCGGCTACATCGTCACCACCCTCGCGCTCTTCTCCGCCCTCACCGCGGCCGTCAACCGCACCGGCAGCGAAGAGATCGCCGGCCTCCGCGGCCTCGCCGAAACCCAGCCCTTCCTTGCGCTGGTCGTTACCGCGTCGCTCTTCTCCTTCGCCGGCCTGCCGTTCTTCGCAGGCTTCGCGACCAAACTCTTCCTCCTCCAGGGCGCCACCACCGACGAGACCATCTGGGTCGTCGCCCTCGCCGTCCTCAACAGCTTCATCAGCCTCTACTACTACCTCATGGTCATCCGCCAGATGTACCTCTTCGACCCCGTCGGCGATGCCAGCCGCTACCGCGTCCAGCCCGTGCTCTGGGGGCTGGCCGCCGTGCTCCTCGTCGGCATCCTCTTCATCGGCATGTACCCCGGCCCGGCCTTCGAACTCTCCGAGCGGGCCGCCCGCCCGCTCTTCGATGCGGCCTCCGCGGCGGCAGCCGCCCGCGTCCAGGCGCACTGAGCGGGGCGCCGCTTCCCGTCCCTTAGCACCTCGCACGTCACACGAAGAAGGCGCCGCAGCTGCGGCGCCTTCCTGCCTGGTTGAACGCGACCGGGCACGCCTACTGCACCTGCAGCACGGTGTGCATCCCGAGGCCGTAGTGGGTCGCGACGTTGCAGATCACCACATACCGGCCCGCGGGCAGATTGAGCGTCGCCGACTTCGACTTCCCCGCCGGGAATTTCTCGATCTCTCCGGCCAGCTCCACCTGCTCCTCGTCGACCTTGTTGTCCTTCACCGGCAGCTTGTCTTCGGGCAGGTCCGTGCGCACGAAGACCAGTTCATGTTCGGTGCTCCCGGTGTTCTTGGCCTTCACCCGAACATCGCCAGCCGGTACCGAAGTCGGGTCGAGCTTGATCCCCCAGTCGAACAGCTCGGCGTTGAGCCGCGGCGTCGAACCGTCGTCATCGTCGCCGCAGCCGGCGGCCAGCCCTGCGGCGGCCCCCGCAACGAGAAGCGCGGCCGCCATGGCGGCCCGAGCACCGGACGGAACCCTGAGCATCGTGCCCTCCCCCTGTTTGGTTGTCCCGCCAGGAACGTAAACCCGGCTTAACCCGCCAGTCAACACATCCGAAAGACCGGCATTCGGATACGGGAGCGGCGCGGCACCCGTTCAGCCCGTTTCCCCGGCCTTGCCGCGCCTTGCCCATTCCGCGCTACACTGGGCGTAGCATGCCGAAACTTGGTTTCCTCAATCGCATCCTCGGCGACTCCAACGAGCGGGAGCTGAGGCGCCTCCAAAAAATCGTCGACGAGATCAACGACCTCGCCCCCGAGACCGAAGCCCTCTCCGATGAGGAGCTCGCCGCGAAAACCGTTGAATTCAAGGAGCGCCTCGCCGAAGGCGAAACGCTCGATGACCTCCTCCCCGAGGCCTTCGCCGTCACCCGGGAGATGGCCGCCCGCAAAGTCGGCGAACGCCCCTACGACGTCCAGCTCATGGGCGGCATCGTCCTTCACGAAGGCCGCATCGCTGAGATGCGCACCGGCGAAGGGAAAACGCTCACCGCCGTCGCCCCCGTTTACCTCAACGCCCTCCTCGGCCGCGGCGTCCATGTCGTCACCGTCAACGACTACCTCGCCCGCCGCGATGCCGCCTGGTACGGCCCCGTCTACCACGCCCTCGGCATGTCCGTCGGCGTCATCCAGAACGCCGGCATCTCCTTCATGTACGAACCGGGCTACGAGCCCGAAGCCGAAGGCCCCGCAACCGGCTACAAAGACCTCCGCCCGGCCACCCGCAAAGAGGTGTACCAGGCCGACATCACCTACGGCACCAACAACGAGTTCGGCTTCGACTACCTCCGCGACAACATGGTCCGCGAGTGGGAGGAGAAGGCCCAGCGCGACCTCTACTTCGCCATCGTCGACGAAGTTGACAACATCCTCATCGACGAAGCCCGCACTCCGCTCATCATCAGCGGCCAGGCCGAAGAGGCCAGCGCGACGTACATCAAGTTCGCCCGCGCCGTCAAAGGCCTCCGCGAAGAGATCGACTACGTCATCGACCACAAGGCGAAGCACATCGCCCTCACCGAAGAGGGCATCGAGCGGGTCGAACGCGCCCTCGGCATCCCCAACATCTTCGAGGGCGACCCCCGCCTCGCCCGCCACCTCGAAGCTGCCCTCGATGCCGAGTACCTGAAGCGCATCGACCGCGACTACGTCGTCCGCGACGGCGAAGTCATCATCGTCGACGAGTTCACCGGCCGCCTCATGCCCGGCCGCCGCTGGAGCCACGGCATCCACCAGGCCGTCGAAGCCAAAGAAGGTGTGCCCATCCAGCGCGAATCGATCACCTACGCCACCATCACCTTCCAGAACCTCTTCCGCCTCTACGAAAAGCTCGCGGGCATGACCGGCACCGCCGAAACCGAGGCCGAAGAGTTCCACAAGATCTACGGGCTCGATGTGGTCGTCATCCCCACCCACCGCCCAATGATCCGCGTCGACCACCCCGATGTCGTCTACATCAACGAGCGCGCCAAGTTCAACGCCGTCGTCAACGAAATCGAGGAGATGCACCGCATCGGCCGGCCCGTCCTCGTCGGCACCACCTCGATCGAAAAGTCCGAGTACCTCTCCAGCCTCCTGACCCGGCGGGGCATCCCCCACCAGGTCCTCAACGCCAAGCACCACGAACGCGAAGCCCTGATCGTCGCCCAGGCCGGCCAGCGCGGCGCCGTCACCATCGCCACCAACATGGCCGGCCGCGGCACCGACATCAAGCTCGGCCCCGGCGTCGCCGAGCTCGGCGGCCTCCACGTCATCGGCACCGAACGCCACGAGTCCCGCCGCATCGATAACCAGCTCCGCGGCCGCGCCGGCCGCCAGGGCGACCCCGGCTCCTCCCGCTTCTTCGTCTCCTTCGGCGACGACATCATGAAGCGCTTCGCCCCCGACTGGGTCCCCGGCATGATGCAGAAGCTCGGCATGACCGAGGACATGCCCCTCGAATCGCGCATGGTCACCCGCGCCATCGAGCAGGCCCAGCAGAAGGTCGAAGGCCACAACTTCGATATCCGCAAACGCCTCGTCGAGTTCGACGACGTCATCAACGAGCACCGCAAGCAGATCTACACGCAGCGCGACAA
>Ga0272446_1004455_pt1 | contig 16569 bp, 8 predicted proteins | sample YNPCB0061_FD_194587 | JGI IMG/M metagenome (GOLD analysis project Ga0272446, IMG submission 194587) | Hot spring microbial mat communities from Yellowstone National Park, WY, United States - YNP-CB-006-1 | ecosystem: Environmental > Aquatic > Thermal springs > Hot (42-90C) > Sediment | place... | reverse complement strand
CGGGTTCTGAACGGATCCGGTCGGTTTGCTGCTCACACGGGATTGGGCTTGTGCCAATCTACTGCCGCTCCAACCCGAGTACTCTTCCCGACACGGAAGCAACTAGGCTCGTATCGGGAAGAGCGAACTTGACCAGCCTGGAGCGGGGTTAGGCTTGGGCGAGCGAGAACATTCACTTCCGCTTCACGTTCTTGATATTGATATCCGCTCCGGTTTGGCGATCCTCGAGCAAGTGTTCGGCAAAGAAATCCCACATCTTCTGAGTGAAGTAGGGTTGTGCAACACCAAATCCGTGCCGAGCACCGGGTATGATCAGCAGGTCAAAGCGTTTGTTCGCCTTGATCAAGGCATCCACCAAACGCATCGTATTCGCGGGGTGGACATTATTGTCAATTTCGCCATGCACCAATAACAGGTGCCCTTTCAGGTTCTCCGCGAGTTCCGCATTCGTCGGAACGCGAATCTCAAATCGGGTCGCGGGCGAAGCAGCCGGCGGTGCGGTGCCTGCCGTTCGGGGCGGCGGCGCGGTCGTTGCTTGTGCTTCGGCTTCCTTCAATGCAGCCAAGCGAGCTTTGAGCTCCTGGATTTTCTTTTCGAGTTCCTCAATCGCAACGGTATCGTCCGGATCCAGCGCGCTAATCAGGGTATCCAGCTCCGCTTCAATTTCCGCCTCATAACCACCTTTTTTGCCACCGAAACCCCGGCCTTTGCCTTTGCCGGCTCCACCGGTGGTACCGCTATCGCTGCTACTTTTCTGATCGATGGGAACTTCTTTTAGCCCGTGATACCGCTCCGACCAGTTATCATTATAGATGTTATTATCGTGATTACCGGCGCTCGCAACACCTGCTTTAAAGAACTCGTTATACGGTTTTTGCAGTAAGGCAGCGGCGGTCATGAAGCCACCACCCGAATGACCATAGATACCGACACGATCGATATCAATATAGGAATGTTGTGCCGCGAGGGCCTCAATGGCAGCCTTCTTATCGATAAGGCCATAATCGCGCAGATTATAATAGCCAAATGTGTGGTATGCTTTCGAGCGTTCGGGGCTTCCTCCACGATGACCGACTTGAATCACTATAAATCCGAGCTGCGCCAGCTGCATATAACTACTATATGCTGAGAAGCGATGCGTTACACCTTCTTGCTGTGGACCCGGATAAACATAGACGATAATGGGATACTTCTTCTTAGGATCAAAATCGAATGGCTTCCACATATTCCCATAAAGATCCGTGACACCATCAGCCGCTTTCACCACGAAGGTTTCCGGCATCTTCCAACCTGTTGCTTCGAGTCGCGAAAGATCCGTGGTCTCCAGAGTCATGACAAGCTGACCGCTCTGATCACGAACGGTGACAAACGGTGCGTAGTCGGTTCGGGTGCTACTGGTCACGATGTACTTTTTGGTGGGCGAGAGAACGGACGTCTGATTGAACCCACCGGCGACTGCTTGTCCCGTCGGCCCTAGACTCGGATCGAGACAGGTCAGTTCACTGCCATCGAACTTGACTCGATATAAATGGGTAAAGTAAATGTTTTCTCCGGGTTCTCGTCCATTACCGATCAAATAGATATAGCCAGCTTTAGCATCGATCTCGATGATTCGGCTTGCCCGCCAGTTTCCAGAGGTGATGGCGTTCTTGAAGGTTCCATCGCGCCCATAGCGATAATAGTGCCCCCAGCCCGATCGTTCGGACCACCACAGCATATCATCTGTCTCTTCGATATAGCGGGGCGATTGCATATCCAAAAAAGCCGAATCGAAGGACTCTCCCAGGAGACACCGGCTTGCTCCTGTCGAGACATCAATTGAGCAGATTTCGAGATTGCGTTGCAATCGGTCGCGACGAATGAATCGAAGCTCATTGGGGCTTTTACCCCAGCGCACATCGCTGTAACGCTCATCTTTCCACTTGGGAGCAACTCGGACAATCGCTTGTTTATCGGCGGTGTAGTAGTACAACTCGGGTCGGCGGACGTTCTCCTCGCCGGGCATGGGATAGGGGTATTGCTCCAGTTTGGGCCGCGGTGTGGCGATGGAATCGACAAGGAACAAATCCTTGATACCCCGCGTATCGGTACGGGTTACGAAGAACGAGCGAGAATCCGGCGACCAGGTGACAGCCGGACGGGTTTTCCGGTCGGCGGGTTCCTCCGAGGCCATCGTGCTTGAGGCTCCCCGACCACTGCCCTTACCGAATCCGCTGCCAAATCCGCCACTTGCAAACGAATAGTTTTCTTGTCCATCCTGCGTTAGCTGAATGGCTTGCTCCTCCGATTTACCGTCCTCGACTAAATAGATGTTATGTTTGTAGGCATATACGTATCGTTTTTTATCGGGTGAATAATTCTTATAGCCGGTTTGCGTGCCGCTTTTGCCAGATGATTTGACTTGGTTATTCGTTGTGTCGTCTTGTTTGAGTTCATCATCGTCTCGTCGTTGATCCCCCTTATTGAGATTGCGGAGCATCTCATTGACGCGTTCGTCGCCCAGTTGCTGCCGCAGGCGCTCAATTTGCTCGGCGGTCATTGGCCCGCCCGGCCCCATTGGTCCTGTCGTCGGTGCCTTGCCCAACGTCTTGAGGCGATTGCTTTCGAGGTCATACTCAAAGCGAGTGCCGTTGGATGTCAACGTTAATTTCTTGCTGTCACTCGAAACTGAAAGGTTCTCCAAACGTAACGTCTCGGCATCGAGCGGTTTCTTGGTGGCCTCGGAAAGTGCTGCTGCCAGGGCCACATGGTCAAACAAAGGGGTTTTCGTGCGCTTGCTCGGATCGACTTTCCAGTATTTCGTGCCGGTGGGATTACGGGTCGAATACCAGAAGACATCCGTATTCCCGATCCAGGTCGGGGTGACGGTCGCCACTTGAACATGTTGTGAGACAAATTGACTGTTAAACTTCTGAGCCAGGGGATAATTGGCCCCGGTAACACGCTCCTGCCCCCGAACGAGCGTGGCCAGTCCAATAACGATGACGAACGCAAAGAGTCGGCGGTGTCTCATGGCTGTAAAACCCTGTCGGTAAAGAAAATGGATCGACTCGGTTACCCAATAACTCTTTCGAATCTCTGATCCAGCACTTGCTCCACGGGAGATGTAATTCCTTAGTCCAGTTGGTTGTTACAACCTGACTGGTGTTATCTCACGTTATGAATAGAGTTACGTGGCGTAGCATACTTGTAGTAAGGTATTTGATTTATCCAATTTTCCACTCACAATAGTGGATGATGGTAGGCGACAAGCGAATCGATAGCTGTAGGTATATCGACTTGGTATAGACATATACCCGGTGTCTGTGGTGTTGGCAATTGCATGGCCCAGTGTATATCGCTGAGTCGTTGGCATGGTCAGTAAACAGGGTTATTGTATTTCGGTGTATCACAGCACAGAATACCCCGGTTCTATACCGATTTCCTTACTCTCAGGTATTTCTCATGATTCGGATTCTGTTCTCGGGTCTGTTGGCCGTGGCGATGGCCACATCGTTATCCTGGGCACAACCTAAAGACGGTCCCACGCTGACTCCCGCAATGGTCCAGGGATTAACCCTTCGGAATATCACGGCCACTCAGACCTCGGGCCGCATCGCCGATATTGCTATTAACCCCAAGAATCGCAGCATTTGGTACATTGCGGCGGCCTCGGGTGGGGTTTGGAAAACCACGAACCGCGGGATCAGCTGGACACCCATCTTTGATGAGCAAGGCTCGTACTCGATTGGTTGTATCACCCTGGATCCCAACAACCCGGACACGGTTTGGGTCGGCACCGGTGAAAATACCAGCCAGCGGAGTTGTGGATTTGGCGACGGGGTCTACAAGAGCACCAACGGCGGCAAAACCTGGACCAACGTGGGCCTGAAGCAGAGTGAGCACATTGGGCGGATCATTATTGATCCCCGCGATTCAAACGTTGTTTATGTCGCCAGCCAAGGTCCGCTGTGGTCTCCGGGTGGTGATCGCGGCCTGTTCAAAACCACCGACGGCGGCCAAAGCTGGCAAGCGATCTTAGAAATTGGCGAGAACACTGGCATCTCGGATGTCTGGTTCGACTCCAAGAACCCGGATGTGCTCTATGCCGCGGCTTATCAACGACGACGAAACAACGGTGTGCTCATTGGTGGTGGGCCGGAAAGCGGGATTCACAAGTCGGTCGATGCCGGCAAAACCTGGAAGAAGTTAACCAACGGGCTTCCCAAAGTTGACCTGGGCAAGATCGCCCTGGCCGTTTCACCCCAGAAGCCGGAGGTGATCTACGCCCACATCACCGCTGCCGGCAAAGAAGGCGGATTCTTCCGCTCCGAAGATGGTGGGGAGAGCTGGAAGCGAACCAATACCATCGGGGTTTCGGATCCCCAGTATTACGGCGAACTCTTCCCCGACCCGAAGACCTTCGACAAGGTGTACATGGTCGATTTGAATGTGCAGATTACCGAAGATGGCGGCAAGACTTTCCAGGCCGCGCGATGGCCTTCAGTTCACGTGGATTATCACGCGGTGGACATCGACCCCACGGATCCGAACCACCTTCTGGTTGGTAACGACGGGGGCCTGTACGAAACCTATGACGGCGGGCGCACCTGGCGACACTTCAACATGCTGCCGTTGAGTCAGTTCTATCGCGTGGCGGTCGATCAATCCAAGCCGTTCTACCGTATTTATGGCGGCACCCAGGACAACGGAACGCAAGCCGTTCCCTCCCGAACGCTCAACCGGGTGGGCATCCGAAGTAGCGACTGGGAAACGGTCGGTGGCGCGGATGGTTTTCAACCGCGCATTGACCCCACCAATCCCAACATCGTCTATGTCATGACGCAAAACGGCGGCCTGTCCCGGCTCGATCGGAGTACCGGCATCAGTCGTCCATTACGGCCGCGGACCGAAAAAGGCGAAGGGCGAGGGCGCTGGCACTGGGATGCGCCGCTCATCATCAGCCCGCACAACCCGACACGCCTCTACTTCGCGGGGAACCGGCTTTACCGCAGCGATGATCGCGGCGACAAGTGGACGGCCATCAGCCCCGATCTCACCCGGCAGCTGGACCGTAGCAAGATCGAGATCATGGGCAAGCTCTGGGGGCCCGATGCCGTCACACCCCATCGCAACACCACTGATCTGAGCGTGATCACAGCTCTGAGCGAATCACCCTTGGAAGAGAACCTAATTTTTGTTGGAACTGATGACGGATTAGTGCAGATTACCCCCGACGCAGGGAAAACCTGGCAGAAGGTCGAGAAATTCCCCGGGGTTCCTGAGCAAGCCTATGTCTCGGATATCGTTGCATCCCCCCACGATGCAAACGTGGCGTATGTCACGTTCAACCAGTGGCAAACAGGCGACTTCAAACCCTACCTGCTAAAAACCACCGATAAAGGAAAAACGTGGAAATCCATCCGTGGGAATTTCCCCGATCGCCAACCGGTTTGGTGCATAGTCGAAGACCCGGTGAAGAAAGGCCTACTCTTTGCCGGTACGGAGTTTGGTCTGTTTGTATCCATCGACGATGGCGAGCATTGGGTTCAGCTCAAGAGTGGCTTGCCACCGATTCCGATTCGCGACCTGGAAATTCACCCGGTGGAAGGGGACTTGGTCTGCGCGTCGTTCGGCCGTGGCTTCTTTGTTCTGGACGATCTCACGCCACTGCGACAATTGACCACCGACGCCCTCACCGGCGAGGGAACCGTGTTCCGCCCGCGCCGCGCCAGCCTGGTCGCCGAGCAAGGCTTTGTGCGGACGAACCTGCACAATCCCGCTTCACCGAATCCTCCGGCGGGTGTGTTGTTCACGTATTTCTTGCCTAACGATCTGAAGGACGCAAAAGTCCTGCTCACGATTACCGATGCCGATGGTAAGGTCGTTCGCGAGATTCCGGGCCCCTCCACAGCGGGGTTTCACCGGGTCAATTGGGACCCCAATAGCCGCGGGGGGCCCGGTGGCCGACCGGGCGGGCCTATGCCGGCACGCACCCCGCCACCCACACCGGGTGCCTACATGGTCACCTTAAGCAAACAAGCCAAGGAGAAAACAACGCCGTTTGGTCCGGGTAAACTCTTCCAACTGAGTGCGACGCTCGAACCGTAGGATTTTCCGAATGCGGCCAGAGCAGTAACTCCCTTGACGCTCTGGCCGCTCACCAAAACTTGGCATCAAATGCAAATTCAGGTAAACTTGCACTCATGAAACCCCCGACAGCTCCCAATGTGTTACCCCATTCCCATGTGAACCGCCGTGAGGTTTTGCGGGCGGGTCTGAGTTTATTTGGCTTGGGATTACCGCACTACTTGGCAGCCCGTGCCAAGACGGACCAAACCGCCTCGGCAAATGGGCAAGTCCCCAATCGAAAGCACGCGAGAGCCTGTATCGTGCTATTCATGTGGGGAGGCCCCGCACAGCAGGATACTTGGGACTTGAAGCCGGATGCTCCTGAAACGTACCGGGGGGAATTCAAGCCGATCCAAACCACGGTTCCGGGTCTCCAGATCTGTGAACACTTGCCCCTGTTGGCCCAACGAGCCCATCGACTTTGCCTGATCCGATCGATGACGCATGGCGATGTGAACCACACCACAGCCACGCATCACCTACTGACGGGGAAGCCAGCTCCCCCCGGCCCGCTGACAGAAGACTGGCCGAACTACGGGGCGGTACTCGCGAAACTTGGTCGGGGTCGGGGTCCATTGCCCCCGTATGTTTCGATGATGCCCGTTGTACCCGATGGCGCGCCCCGTTTCGTAGAAGAAAGCCACGGTCAAGGTGCTGGGATCCTGGGGCCGCTCTATAACCCCATGCGCATCGACGCAGATGCGTCCCAACGCAGCTATCGTGTCGCTCAATTCGAACCGGATCCGGACATGGTTCCTGGCCGGGCGCGAACCCGGGAGGAATTGCTCCGCGCTCTGGATCGCTGGGCAAGTAGCTCGGAAAATGCCGACTTGGTTGCCATGGGCTCCCATTACGAAAGAGCCTTTACACTGCTCGCAAAGCCGGAAGCAGCACGTGCCTTCGACTTATCGCAAGAACCACTGCGTGTGCGCGAACGCTATGGGATGAACCGGCATGGCCAATCGGTGTTGCAGGCACGCCGGCTGATCGAAGCGGGTGTGCCCTTGGTCACCGTGTTTTGGCCAAACGATGGTATCACCAACGTGAGTGTGTATTGGGATACCCACAATCGGAATTTTATCGATCTCAAAACCCGACTCTGCCCCGTGACGGATCAAGCGTTCTCGGCACTCCTCGACGATCTCGCGGATCGAGGACTGCTCGATGATACCCTGATTGTGTGGACGGGGGAAATGGGCCGAACGCCCAAGGTCGGTCAGTCGGTTCCCGGAGGGGCCGGAGCAGGCCGCGATGGACGGGACCATTGGGGGAAAGTCTTCACCACGGTATTGGCGGGCGGCGGGGTGAAGGGCGGGATGGTCTACGGTTCCAGTGACAAGTACGCTTCTGAACCCTCGACCAACCCTACCCCACCCAACGACTTGGCAGCCACAATCTATCACTTACTGGGTGTGAACCCCCGTATTGAAATCCACGATCGACTCTCCCGCCCGCTCACCCTCTGCGATGGGAGTGTCATCGATGCAATCTGTCGTTGAATGAACACCAGCTGTTCCCTGCAGTGTTCAGCACGTGGGATTTTTCTCAGAACCTACCAGACACGAATTTGGAATTCATTGGTGCGTCAATAACTTCCAACCAACGCACGTTCAAGGGATGTAGACGAATTCATGCGTGTTGAAGATCACAACAGCCAAATCGGCCATGGCTCGGACAGTGGCGGGATCCGTGCCCGATGGTAACCGAGTTGTGTCAATACCTATAGGTAGGCGAGCCCGTAACCGATCCCGGAGACCCTGAACCTGCTCCCGCAAAAACTCCTGAGCCAGTTTCACTTCGCTCGGCTCTGGCAACCGCCCAAGAGTACGTCGATACAGCGCGGTTATCTGCTTCTCAAGATGGGGACCAAACTCCTTGGTCAACTTGATAGCTAACGCCTTGCCTTGCTCACGGACGAACGGGCCGTTCATTAGGATCAGCGCTTGAGGGGCAAACGTGCTTTCAGGACGTACCGCACAACTGTTCAAGGTATCAGGCTGATCAAAGGCTTCAAACATGGGCAAGCGAACATTCCGCTTGTTAAATAAGTAGATCGAACGGCGTGTATGCTGGGATTGATCGGGTGTGACCAGCCACAAACCATCCGGTTCACCCTCGGTGAAAATGAGATCGTACACTTCAGGCTCAAGTGGAATTTTTATGGACACGCCACCAAGCTGACGGTTGAGGGTGTCAGCCGAGGTGAGAATGGCATCACGGATCGCTTCCGCATCGAGACGCCGGCGATTTTGACGCCATAGCAAGTGATTGTTTGGATCAATCCTGTTGCCGTGTGTCTCAGTCGTGCTTTGCTTGTAGGTTTCACTGGTGAGAATGAGTCGGTGAATGTGTTTCAAGCTCCATGCAAGCGGTCTTTGATCACTGTACGCAATACTGGGTTGCATCAATTCACATGCCAGCCAATCAAGCAACTCAGGGTGTGACGGTGGTTCACCACGCGTGCCAAAGTCGTTTGGTGTGGGAACAATCCCCTTGCCAAAATGTTGCTGCCAGAGGCGGTTTACGATCACGCGAGCAGTCAGAGGATTTTCGTTCGAGGCAATCCACTTTCCCAATTCCAATCGGGTTTTGGGCGTTGACACCTGTGTTGACAAGACGCGTATGAAGCCAGGGTTGACCAAGGTCGCTTTGCGGTAGGGGTCCCCACGTTTGAGTACAAAGGTTGCCGTTGGTTTTGCCTGTCTGATAGCCCAAGCAGCAGGTGGTGGAGGCGGCAGCTGAGCTTCCAGAGCATGTTGTTGTTCGCGAAGAGCAGCACGGCGCTCTCGATCGGCGGAACTCAAGGAAGCCAAAACTTCCTCCCAAGTCACCTTTAACAAAGGCCCCGCTTCCGCTACTAACTTCTTCTGTTCAGGCGTTCGCTGCTCTGCTGGGGTGTCCAGAGCTTGACGATACTTTGGTTCCAGACGTTCCCGTTTACTTTGAGCGAGTTGTTTCTTGTATGGTGCGTCGAGATCGGCGATTTGCTTTTTCAATGAATGAATGTTAGCTTCAAGGTCGTTTACCACTCGCTTGCGAGCCTCGCGCTCTTCCGACGTTGAGAGGTCAATATCGACATACTCCGACGAAGCGAAGAACGCCTGCAATCGGTAATAATCGCCAGCGGAAATCGGATCAAATTTATGGTCATGGCACCGCGCACAACCCACGGTCAGGCCCAGAAACGCGGTGCCTACTCCATTAACCATTTCAGTGAGTTTTTCCTGTCGCACGACTTGCGCATCCAAGTTTCCAGCCACCATGTGGACCGGCCCACAGCGGTGCATTCCGGTCGCGATCCACAAATCGGCGACATCACGAGGGTTCTTCTCGGCTGCTAATTCATCCCCAGCGACTTGCTCGATGATGAACTGATCGAAGGGTTTGTCGTTATTAAAGCTTTTGATCACGTAATCACGATAGCGCCAAGCCTGTGGTCTTTCTTCATCGAGTTCGAAGCCATTGCTCTCGGCGAAGCGTACGACATCTAACCAATGCTGCGCCTGGCGTTCACCATAATGCGGGCTCGCAAGCAACCGATCCACTAGCTTCTCGTAGGCATGAGGTGATTCATCCTTTAGGAATTCTTCCACCTCGTTCGGGGTGGGCGGAAGTCCGATGACATCCAAACTTAATCGGCGAATCAATGTCCGCCGATCCGCCATTGGAGAGAGCTTTAACCCTTGCTGTTGCAATCGCTGAGTAATGAATGCATCAACCGGATTCACCTTGCGATCACAAGCCAAGACGTTTGGAACTTCGGGGCGAACCGGCGGCTTGAACGACCAGTGATCATGATCGCTGGGTTTGAGATCCCGCTCGATATAGCGTTCCTGAGCATGGCCGATAATCGCGCTTAGACTGAACACCGTAAGTAAGACGAAAACCCGGTATTGGTTCATGACCACACCCGTCAGAAATAATCGTTTGTAAGTCTAGGCTACCGGTTAGAACCATCCTTTCGCAAGTCCCTCGTCTCGAATAGGACTAATTCCGGGTTAGCAAAAATTGCTGGGATACCACCCGTATGAATGAAGACCAGGACGCTGCCTGAGGGGTATTTGCCCGCTTGAACGTCATCAATCAAAGCCGCCATGGCCTTGGCCGTGTAAACATGGTCAAGAAGTATCGCCTCAGTAGTCGCAAGCAGTTTCAAAGCATTTCGACTTGCGACTGACGGCAGACCATACCCCGGTGGGATGTACGACTCATCCGCGTCAACATCGGCAACGCCAAGACGGTGTGGCAAACCCATTAATTGGGCTGCGGTGGATGCATCCCGGGCAATAGCGGTTGGGATGTCCCAAGGCCATGTCATTGGGCAGATCAAGCGTGTTGGGCAGACCCACCCTAAGAGCCTTCGCCCTAATGCAACGCCAGCCCCAGTAGCACCGGCCGAGGCAACATAGATTCCGTCTGGTGAAAGGCCTAACTCAGCCAATTGTTCAGCAATCTCCGCCATACAAAGCGTATAGCTGACCGCTGCAAGTGGCACGACTCGCGAAGGATCAAAGAAGTAGGGTTTGCGGCCGGCTTTTTGGAGTACCTTTGCTCGATCCTTCAGCAGGGCATACAATTCTGGTCCAAGCTTGGCCTGAGTGAACTCAACCTTCGCACCTACCAAGTAATCCAACAGCAAATTCCCCTGTGGCTCGGTGCTCGAGGACCCCTTACATAGAAACAGGTGGCAATCTAGCCCGAGCTTGGCACAGGCCGCAGCAGTCTGGCGACAGTTGTTGGACTGAACACTTGCTCCCCACACAATTACATCAGCACCGAGCGATAGGGCATCGCCCATCAGGAATTCGTTATGACGAACTTTATTCCCTCCTAATAAGAGCCCAGTACAGTCATCACGCTTAATGAATATGCGCACATCACCACCCAACCTGGCAGCGAAGCGGGGAACCTCTTCCAACGGTGTTGGCAGATGTGCAAGCCGAACACGTGGCAATCGAGCAGCGGCAGCACGTATTTCTTGAGGAGCCAAGTCTGGCGAAGACATGATCAAGTGATTTCCGTAAAAGCTAATCGCGATTCGCGCTACACTTCATAATAACTGGAATTGTCAGAAACTATTAACAGAGTTCCAAGGGTCTGGGTTGCGAATCCAATATTTACCCAAAACATCATCTATAGGGGATGGATTTTACAAGGCAGACAGACGTAAGATCAGTAGATTAACCCAACTGCCCGCTCTCTGGTATCACCAAGTTGCCTGGTCATTCGGATGAGTTCATGATTTCTCTGTCCGATAACATCAGCTCGACAATCACCTCAACCAACGTTCAGGCTCGACCTAAATATGTGTTGATCATTGGAGCTGGGCCTGGTGGTTTAGCAGCCGCTTTACTTTTAGCACACAGTGGGGTCCGTGTGCGAGTCGTCGAACGTTTACCCCGGGTCGGCGGGAGGTGCTCAGCAATCGAAGCGGCAGGCTTTCGGTTCGATCTGGGACCGACTTTCTTTCTCTATCCCCGTGTTCTGGAGCGGATCTTCAAGCTGATCCGGCGGGACCTCCACTCGGAAATACCGATGGTGCGGCTTGACCCCCAATATCGCATCATATTCGGCTCGGGTGGGGCGATTGATTGCACCCCGAATTTAGCGCAACTCGAAGCTGCCGTCGCACATCTCAATCCTCGTGATGGCCAGAACATTCGTCGTTTTTTGGACGACAACCGAATCAAACTCGAAAAATTCCGCCCTGCTCTGGAGAGCCCATTCCAAGGTTGGGAGGATCTGATCCGCTGGGATCTGATCAAGCTCTTGCCGACTCTCCGACCCTGGAAATCACTCGATCGGGAGCTCGCTCGCTATTTTTCAGACGAGCGAATCCGATTGGCTTTTTCTTTCCAGTCCAAATATCTGGGCATGTCCCCGTTTAATTGTCCCAGTTTGTTTTCTATTCTGTCTTTTCTTGAGTACGAATACGGTGTTTGGCACCCAATAGGCGGTTGCTCGGCAGTATCGGAGACAATGGCCCGCATAGCCAGGGAAATGGGGGTTACGATTTCCTTGGGTGAGGAGGTCACTGATATCGTGTTCGAGGGCCGACGAGCGGTCGGTGTCAAAACTAGCCAAGGTGAACATCGCGCGGATGCGATTGTAATCAATGCTGACTTCGCTCGCGCAATGACCCGTCTCGTACCGAATCATCTCCGCAAACGATGGAGCGACGAACGGATAGCTAAGAAACGCTTTTCGTGTTCCACGTTCATGCTTTATCTCGGTCTTGAGGGCGGTCCAGCGGATCTGCCCCACCACACAATCCACTGTTCAGCGGATTATGCGCGAAACCTCAAAGACATCGACACCGACCATGTGTTGTCCGAGGATCCTTCGTTCTATGTCCAGAACGCGAGTGTTACCGATCCCACATTGGCTCCCACCAATTGTAGCACGCTTTATGTCTTGGCACCCGTCACTCATCAACACCCGAATGTAAATTGGAATGTGGAGCGGTTGGGCTTCCGTCAACGTCTGATCCGTCAACTCTCCAAGTTGGGTATCGAAGACATTGAGAAACGGATACGCTATGAGAAAGTTGTGACCCCTGACGATTGGGCACAGAGTTACGAAGTTTACCGCGGAGCCACGTTTAATTTGGCTCATACGTGGCAACAGATGTTGCATCTGCGGCCTCGTAATCGTTTTGAGGAGCTAGAGAATGTTTATTTGGTCGGTGGAGGTACACACCCAGGAAGTGGACTGCCGGTAATCTATGAATCGGCACGAATTACAAGCCGGTTGCTCCTTGGGGATTTCGGGATGGACACCACTTGGTTGGGTCTACCCGGAGCAGACGACCTCGCGTTAGGCACTCCAACAGTGCTCGGTGAATCGTTTCAACCACACGCCAGCTCGGAAACTCCAACCCGATGAACACTTAACACCCCATTGTCTCAACTATTTGCCACAAGGAGAGGTTCATGCCTCAAAGTGTAGTAGAACGGAATCGTGTCGGTGTGATCGGTGGTGGATTGGGTGGGTTAGCCGCGGCGTGCACTTTAGCGGCACGTGGCTATCGGGTGACTGTTTTCGAAGCAAGTTCTTGGCTCGGTGGCAAAGCGGCGGTGTTGAACGAAGATGGTTTTCGTTTCGATATGGGCCCCACGATTCTGACCATCCCCTCCGTTCTGCGCCGTATCTTCGCGGAGGCCAATCGCAATCTCAACGACTATCTCGACCTCATCCGATTGGACCCCCAATGGCGCTGTTTCTTCACAGATGGCTCGGTTTTAGACTTGGTCGAGAACGTTGATGAAATGGTATCCCGGCTCGAACGCTATGCACCATGTGCATCAGTAGCAGCAGGCTACCGCAGCTTTATCGGGCTGGCTCGGCGACTGCACCGCATTTCCGAGAAGTATTACTTCTGGAAGTCGATTGGCGGTATAAGCGACATGATTGACCCTCGATTCGACTTCTCATTGTCGATCCTGGGTGATGTCCTCTCAATGCGCATGGGGCGATCTGTTGCTGCAACGGTACGGAAATTCAGTTCCGACTCTCGGGTTGCCCAGATGCTGGATCATTTCACGCAGTATGTGGGATCATGCCCGGAGCAATCCCCGGCTGTCCTCTGTGGTATCGCCCACATGCAAACTCAGGAGGGTATTTGGTATCCCCGCGGTGGGACCCGAGCCGTGCCAGAAGCACTCATTCGCTTAGGTCGAGAGCTTGGAGTCGAGTATCTTACCAACTGTCCCATTGCTCGGATTCTGGTAGATGAATCGAAGAAACACGTTCGTGGCGTAGAGACTACCAGTGGCCAGGTGTTCGAATATGCTGCAATCGTTTCGAATGCCGACAGTGTGCGAACCCACCGTGAGCTCATGCAAGAAACCGCGACTCAGGCTACCCTGAATTTTGAGCGCCGTCGCCATTACGAACCAGCCTGTTCTGGTGTGGTTTTATTCCTGGGGCTGAATCGACGCTACGATCACCTACTGCACCACGACTTTGTTTTCTCGCGAGATCCACATGAAGAGTTTGAGCATATCTATCGCAAAGGTGAGCCTGCACCGGACCCAACCTGTTATCTGGCCTCCACCGCTGGCACAGAACCTGAGACGGCACCGCCCGGTGGAGATGCCCTCTACGTTCTGGTCCACACTCCCTACCTCCGACCGCACCACAACTGGAAAGAGATGTTTCCCAAGTACCGTCGTGTGATCCTTGAGAAACTCAAGACCACTGGGAAAATGCCTGACATTGAAAACCGCATTGTTTACGAATCGGCTTTGACGCCCCAGGACATCCACGACCGGTACCGTGTATTGAATGGAGCCATCTACGGTTTAGCGAGTCATGGTAAATGGAATGGAGCATTTAAACCGGCTAATCGTTCCAAAGATCTTAAAGGACTTTACCTTGCCGGCGGAGCAGCACACCCAGGACCCGGAATGCCAATGGTTCTCATGTCGGGTTGGATTGCCGCAGATTGTCTCGATCAGGACGGGATAGCGCCCCGGCGACCCAATTCTCAGTCCCGGTTCGGTTCCCGGCGTCCACGCCCGGTGGCGAGCTCCTGAGGTCATTCCATGCCCGCTGCCTCGCAAGCCAACCTGCCTCGCGACCGATTCACCGGTAGCTGGCAGTTGCCGGCTCGCTGGCAGTGGCTGATTCGGCTCTTTCGCTGGTATTCCCGCCGCTATGTTCGAAAACACTTTCATGCGGTTCGCCTCTCCCGATCAGGCGCACAATTTCCCCCCGCTAGTAACGAACCCTTATTGGTGGTACTCAACCACCCATCATGGTGGGACCCCCTGATTTGTATTGTGCTCTCACAACTCATGGCCAAACACGACCATTATGCGGCTATTGATGCGGTTGCCGTCAACCGCTATCGCTTCTTTAAGAAATTGGGATTCGTTGCTGTTGATACCAAAACTCTCCGAGGTGCGGCCGAATTCATTCGTGCCGGGCTCACCATTCTCTCGCGACCAAACCGTGTTTTTTGGGTCACCGCACAGGGGCGGTTTACTGATGTACGCGAGCGGCCTCTGAACATACAAGCGGGTGTCGCTCATCTTGCAGCTCGCTTAACAGAGGGCTATGTCCTGCCTTTAGCCTTGGAATATTCGTTCTGGACGGAACGAACTCCCGAAGCGCTTATTCGAGTTGGGCCATTATTGTCTATCAAAGCGTACCAAGGTTATTCAGCAAAACAGTGGCTGACATTGATTGAATCCGCCCTGACTCAGAATCTTGATCAGCTTAACTTTGAGACTCGCTCCCGCGATCCGACGCACTTTTGGATTCTCCTCGAGGGTCGATCTGGAGTTGGCGGCGTTTATGATCGCTGGAGACGATTGAATTCTTGGTTGCGTGGCAAGAGATTCGATCCCGCACATGAAGCAGTTTTGCAGGAGAAGCGGTCGTGACTGTGCTTGCATGGTTTTGCCTAGGTTGTGCTGCGGTTCCTGCTTTGCTCTTCTGTTGGAATGTGATCCTCTTCCGAGAGCCGCCGCCGCGAAACCTTCCCGCTGAAGCAGAATCACCGTCATCCAGCAGTCTAGATACATACGCTCAGATTGTTGCGGATCGACCCGCAATTTCCGTACTGATTCCGGCGCGAAATGAGGAGCAAAGTATTTCCGCTTGTGTTCGGTCGGTTTTGGAATCGCAGAGCGTCGAACTTGAAGTGATTGTACTCGACGATCATTCCACGGATCGAACCGCCCAAATTGTTCGTGAACTGGCCAGCCAGGATTCCCGACTGCGAATCGAACCTGCACCCGCACTGCCTCCAGGTTGGTGTGGGAAACAAGCAGCATGCTACACCTTGGCGAAGCTTGCTCGACACGACATTTTGACCTTCCTCGACGCCGATGTTCGTTTGGAACCCGATGCACTCGCACGGATGGCGTTGTTTCTCCAACACAGCCAAGCTGCGCTTGTCAGCGGTTTTCCCCGCCAGGAAACGGGCACGTTTCTTGAAAAACTGGTCATACCACTCATCAACTGGCTATTGCTTTGCTTTTTACCCCTTTGGGCCATGCGTCGAATCCCTTGGTCGGCACTGGGTGCCGGCTGCGGTCAGTGGTTCATGACCTACCGCATCCCCTACGAAAAAGTCGGGGGACATGCCGCAGTGAAAGCCTCACTCCACGACGGGCTGACTTTACCGCGAGCATATCGTCGAGCCGGATTCATGACCGATCTTTGCGATGCCAGCCGGATCGCCACATGCCGAATGTATCGCACTGCAAGCCAAGTGTGGTACGGACTGGCCAAAAACGCTCGGGAAGGCATGGCCGCAACCGGGCAAATCGGATTCTGGACCGTCGTGCTCTTGGCCGGACAGGTGCTGCCACTGGTCATTGGTACTCCCGAACCGCTCGCCACCGTCTTGTTTGTGTGGGGACCGCCGCTCTATTCCGCCTGGAGATTCCAGCAACCTTTCATCAGTGGACTCCTCCATCCCCTCGGCATCGTGATCCTCATCGCGAT
>Ga0272446_1004453_pt1 | contig 16571 bp, 12 predicted proteins | sample YNPCB0061_FD_194587 | JGI IMG/M metagenome (GOLD analysis project Ga0272446, IMG submission 194587) | Hot spring microbial mat communities from Yellowstone National Park, WY, United States - YNP-CB-006-1 | ecosystem: Environmental > Aquatic > Thermal springs > Hot (42-90C) > Sediment | place... | reverse complement strand
AATAGGGCATGACCACGGCCACCTGGTGGCCCCGCCGGGCCAACGCGGCCGGCAAAGCTGCGGCCACGTCCGCCAATCCACCGGTCTTAGCGAAGCCGGCCACTTCGCTGGCAGCCACAAGCACACGCAACCCGGCCACGCCTGATTCCCCCCGTTGATCGCCGTCTTCGTTTCTGCCTCGGATGAGCCGCTACCATGGCCGGCCCTACCGACTCGCCCCACAGTCCAGTGAATCCCCGTCTCATTCCCTCAACCGCCGTGTCTGCCCTACTCGATTGTTTTCGTCACCTATTTCGGTATGTTGGTCATAGTTGGAGCGAGCGGACCGCCGTGTCTGCCCTACTCGATTGTTTTTGTCACCGACAGGCTGCGAATCAGGCGATCGATTTCCGGTTCCAACGCGGCGGCTTCGCTTGCCGGAATCCGAACGGCCAGCGTCACTCCGCCGTCCCGTTGCTTCAGAACGGCGTACTCCAGCCGGACGGGCTCCGCCCCGAATGCCACATCCAGGCCAAAGCGGTCCAGTTGGACCGGTTCGGCCCGAATCCGCTGGGGCTTGCTGCTCGCTTTGACCTCGGCTTTCTGCTTGGCCAGGAAGGCCAGAGCTTCCTGGCGGTAGTCCTCGACTGTGGGAACCCGGTTCGCCGCCTCCACGGTGATCAATGCGCCTGCTCCCCGGGCGTGATCCAGTGTCACCTGCTTGCCCTGCACGGCTCCGACCCGCCAGCCACGGGGATAAAGGAAGCGAACCCCCAGTTGCGTGTTGTCGTACAGCAAGAGGGTATTTTCGGCGGTGGGCTTCAAATCCAGGCCCTTGAGCGAGGCATCGGAGAGGTCCGGCGGTAATTGGGTCAGTAAAGCCCGCGTCATCGTAAACTGCCCGTCAATTTGCCCCGCGACCTGCCCCGCGGCGTCGAGCAATTCGTGGGTGCCCTTGAGCGACAAATAGGAAAGGAATTTGCCATCGAGATCAAAATACGCTGTTCCCTCCAGTTTCTGGCGATTGGGCCCGTCGTCGTTGATTCCCCGAATCGTCCCGGTGATTTTCAACCGCGCGACCCGGCGTTGCTGAACGGTGGTGACCCCCAGCAGTTCCACGCTCAGCTCGCCGCTGTCCACCTTGCGCAGGTCGGTGAGTTCGGTCACCGCAGCCCCTGTGGCGGTCCACGTTTGCCCGATCCGAACGGGTGCGGCCGGCAACAACCCGGGAACCAGCGTGGGATTGAATACGTCGGTCCGAACCACGTCGATCTCCCCCCAGGTCAACGGCCCATCGGGCGAGAAGGGGGCGCGGCGATTATCGGCCTGAATCACGACCATCCGGCGAACCGACGGGCGGATGCCGGCGTCTTGTGTGAAGTCGCCCAGAGTGCGCACAAAGGCCACCTCGCGATACGCACGGATGGCTTTGAGCGTACCCGGTTCGTCCGGCGGCAAAACGCGTTCCTCATAGAGAACCCGGCTCGATCCGCTCAGCGGAACCAGCTGCGGAGCCTGGCCCTTCTCCAGAGGCACCACGAGTTTGCCCGCTAATTTGACCGACACATCGACCCGCGAGGCATGACCGGGTTGGAATTCCTCGGTCAACCTGATCGATTCCTGAGCAGGCAGCTGTCCGGTTGCTTGAACCAGTAGCAGCACGGTTAACGGCACGAAACACGTGGTGAAGTTGGCACGCATAGTTACGGTTACATCGGCATAGGGAGCAGACCGCTCGAAGGAGCGGCTGCAACCCTGCTGCTGGGAGATGACGGCCATTGTAGCGCCCCTACCGAGAAACTTCGGCACAAACTGGCCACCAAATGCGGTTCTTCCCCGGAGAACCACAAATTCTGTGGAATAGTTATTTTGCGAGGAGTTTAGCGAATTCGAAATATGTCCCGCGCTGCTGTAATCTGGTATGCAACAACGCACAGAAGTATAGTAAAAAAGCAACCAGATTCTGAACCAGATTTTACTATTCGCCGGGACAATCGCAACAAAGGATAAAGCGAGTTTCGATCCTAACTGCTTTCCAGATAAGGACAACGAGCAATCGACACAAAATTCCTTGCGAGATGTTGAAGCAATGGCATGCGGCTTGCTTATGAGTCTTTCGGCACCCGAGGTGCTGGACCCAAGCCGCATGACAAACTCACGAAGGTCTCATCGGTTGTGGCTGCAAGTTGGCGACCCGATGAGCAGTAAGACCCCCATGAGTGGGGGGCTCCGAAGTGAATCGTTAAGGAGCGTAGCCGTATCTAACATCGTGACGGAAATCAAGTCGATTTTTGGTCACACGGCCACAATCCGATGTGTTTGAGGTAAGAATAGGCGTTTTGGGTTGTATCTCGGGTTGAGTGAAAGTCGCACTGAATCGGTGCGAATAGCCCAATAGGTCTCACGGAGTTTATCAACGTATTTCACACAACGAGTGACCCGCCAGTCGTTTGCGAGTCACTCCTATCGGTAGAAGGCCGGGAGGAACCGGTGACAGCATTCAAAATCCAAGCCCTGAAAGAGCTGGCGGAGCAGCAAACCCGCTATGCCCCCCCTGCCCGTCGGCAGGCGCAGGCCGCGGCCGCACTGAAGCTCTTGGCGGAGATCGATCCGGCCAAGAGTTATCCGTACCAGTACGTCTGTTACCGAGTGACGGAGTACCGCTCGGAGGCCCATCCGGAGCTGGTCATCCCCGGCGACGTGCTGCGGCACGACCTGGAGCTGTTTGTCCGGCGGGTGGAGAAGTCGGTTCCGCCGCTGCCCATCGAGCAGAGCGTTGAGCCGATGCTCACCCTTGAGGAAGTCAGCAAGCGGTTCAACGTTTCCACCAAGACGATCTCGCGGTGGCGGGTCAAGGGCCTGACGCCGCGCCGGGTGAAGGTGAATGGCCGCAGCCAGCTCGGTTTTCCGCAGGCGGTCGTGGAGAAGTTCGTTGGCGAGCACAAGGCCCTGATTGAGAAGGGGGCCAAGTTCAGCCATCTGACCGAGGCGGAGAAGGACCAGATTCTGCGGCAGGCGCGGGAACTACGGGACCAGGGCTGCACGCTCACCGAAGCGAGCCGCACCATCGCCGCTCAGTTGAAGCGCAGCCCCGAGGCCGTGCGCTACACCATCAAGAATTTCGACCGGGACCACCCGGCCGACGCCCTGTTCCCCGCGGTTGTAGGTCCGTTGTCGGCCGCCGCGAAGGAACAAATCTTCCTGGCCAAGCAACAGCTCGACCTGGCCAAGCAACACGCCAAACTCACGGGGGAACCCGTGGAGGTTACCGTGACCAGCATCGCCAAGCAATTCGGCCGGACCCGTTCCAGCATGTACCGCGTGGTCAACGAAGTGCGTGCCAAGGAACTCGTTCGTGAGCCGATCGACTACATCTACAACCCCGAGTTCGACGACCCGGCCAAGGAAGCCGAAATTCTCGCCGATATGCCCGGGCTTGCCGAGTTCGAGGCCAAGCGCGCCGGCAAAACCCCACCCAAGGATGTGCCGGCCCACATGGCCCACCTCTACGAGTGGCCGTTGCTGACCAAAGAACAAGAACAGCATGTGTTCCGGAAGATGAACTTCCTCAAGCACAAGCTGCACCTGTTCCAGCAATCGTTGGATCCGGCCAAGGCCCGCGTCGCCGATCTGATGCGCATCGAGGAACTCCGCGAGGGCATCAAGCAGTGCCGCGATTTGCTCATCAGTTGCAATCAGCGGCTGGTCTATGCTCAAGCCAAGCAGAAGCTGGCCGCTGGGGAAAGCATCGACGACCTGGTGAGCGACGGCAACATGTCGCTATTGCGGGCGGTGGAGAAATTCGACTACGGCCGGGGCAACAAGTTCAGCACCTATGCCACCTGGGCGATCATGAAGAACTTCGCCCGGAGCATCCCGGATGCGAAGACTCACAAGCAGCGCTACATGACCGGCCACGACGAGCTGTTCGAAGCCAAGGCCGACGTGCGCACCGATGAGCAGGAAGTGCTGGCCGCCGCCGACGCCGCCCGGGCCCGGGTGAACCGCCTGCTCGAACACCTCGATGCCCGCACCCGCGAGGTAATCCGCATGCGAACGGGGCTGGACGGCAGCGAGGAAATGACCCTCGAGCAGATCGGTCAGCACTTCGGAATCACCAAGGAACGGGTCCGGCAAATCAACGTTCGCGGCATGCGGCAACTCCGCGAATGGGCCGCCAAGGAGGAGACCGAAGCGCGCTGATCGCGCCAGTGGCCCCCCGGCCCACCGGAACGGCCGAACACCCCCACAGCCCATCCGTTCCCGCGGGTGGGCTGTGCGTGTTAGTGGGGTGGAGAAGTTCCGGTGCGGCTCGCAAGCAACCCCTACCCGAAGGGCGCGGCGTCGGCTACGCTGTCTGTTCTCCCGGCTCGCCGAGGTTGCGTATGTTTCCCACGCCGATGCGGATCGAGGCGCTGCAAAGTTCGCTGGGCGGCGACCTCCTGGTTTTCATCCCCGAACTGGTTGTGTGCGCCGGCATCCTCGCCCTGTTGCTGGCCCGACTGATCCCGCTGTTGACTCGGGCCCATCTGGGCAGCCTGGCCATCGCCGTCGTGGTCGTGGCGCTTTTCGCCGCTGCCTATCAGGTGGCGGGGAATACCTGGTCCGGGCCGTATTTCACCGGCATGCTCGTGGCCGATGCCTTCGCCGGATTGGCCCGCTGCCTGGTACTGATGGCAGCCCTCTTGACCGTGCTGCTGACCCAACTCACCGGCATTCCCGACCGCGACGACTCGGCCGACTTCCACACCTTGCTGCTGGGCGGCACGTTGGGCATGCTGCTGATGGTGTCGGCCAACCATTTGCTCATGGTCTTCATTGCCGTCGAGATGGCGAGCTTGCCCAGCTATGCCTTGGCCGGGTTTCTCAAGGGCCAGCGCCGCGGTTCAGAGGCCGCGCTCAAGTACGTCGTTTACGGTGCGGGGGCCGCGGGGGTCATGCTCTACGGCCTGACGCTGCTAGCGGGAACTTTTGGCACGGGTTATCTGCCCAACGTGGCCGAAGGTATTGCCCGCCGCGGTCTGGACCTGCCCATTTTGGCGGGGACCACGCTGGTGCTGATCGGGCTGGGCTTCAAGCTCGCCGTCGTCCCCATTCATTTCTGGTGCCCGGACGTCTTTGAAGGCGCGGCGGCCGAGGTGGCCGGCTTCCTGTCCGTGGCCTCGAAGGCTGCTGCGGTCGTCCTCACCGCCCGGCTGCTGATGACGTTGAACACATCCCTGCTTGCCGTGGAAGCGGGGAACTGGTCGCTGCCCCGCTCCTTGGGATTGCTCGTCGGCCTGATCGCCGCCCTCACCGTGACCTTCGGCAATCTGGCGGCCTTTGCCCAGACGAATCTGAAACGGCTCCTGGCGTACTCCACGATTGCCCACGCCGGTTACATGCTGCTGGGCCTCGCGGTGCTCACCCCCGTTGGTCTGGCGGGAGTGCTGTACTATCTGGCGGCTTACATCCTGATGAATCTGGGGGCATTCGCGGTTGTGGCTCTGGTGCGCAATGCGACCGGTTCCGAGAATCTGGAGGCGTTCCGTGGGTTGGTGCGCCGGGCCCCCGTGCTCGCCGTGACTCTGACCATCTTTTTGCTCTCGCTTTTGGGGTTGCCGCCCCTGGCGGGATTCGCCGGGAAGTTCCAGGTATTCGCAGCCCTCTACGAGGCCGGCCAAGCCGCTATCGCTGCCGGGCAAGCCAACCTGGGTAGCACGTTTTATGTGCTCCTGGGAATCGCCGCCGTCAACACGGCCATTAGCGCATACTACTACCTCAAGGTGGTTCGTATGATGCTGCTGGAGGAGCCGCCGACCACGGCACCGTTGCCTCAATCCCCAGCGGCTACGCTTTACCTGGTCACGCTGGCCGCTGCCCTGTTCGCGGTCGGCATTGTCTGGAACCCGCTCGTGAGCCTGACGACGCGAGCTGTGAAAACCTTCCAGGTGTGGTAAACCACCGGGTACCGCGGCCCAACACTCCCCCCCATGCTGATCGACACCCATACGCACCTGTTCGACGAGCGCTTCCACTCGGATTTACCCGCTGTGTTGGAGCGAGCGGCCGCCGCCGGACTCGAACGGGTCGTGTGCCTGGGTATCGACCGGGAATCGTCCCGGGAATCGGTTCGCCTGGCCAACCGCTTCCCGCTGGTGGTTGCGGCGGTGGGCATTCAACCGAACTCGGTGGTCGAGGCCAAGCCCGGCGACTGGGACGAAGTGGTTCGCCTCGCCCAATCGGAGCCGGGAGTGGTAGCCATCGGCGAAACCGGGCTGGATCGCTACTGGGACCGCACACCGCTGCCGCTGCAGCAAGACTACTTCGCCCGGCACATCGAACTGGCCCGGCAACTGGGTAAGCCGTTTGTCATCCACTGCCGCGACGCCGAGGCCGACATCGTGGCGATGCTGCGAACCGAGTACGAGCGACACGGGCCAATCCGGGCCGTGATGCACTCGTTCACCGGCGACCAGGCGACAGCCCGGGCCTGCCTCGAAATGGGGCTGTACATCTCATTCGCCGGCATGGTCACTTACCCGACAGCCCAGAATCTGCGGGACGTGGCCCGGCAGGTGCCACTGGACCGGCTATTGGTGGAAACCGATTGCCCGTATCTGGCTCCCCAGCCCGTGCGGGGCCAGCGCAACGAGCCGGCTTACGTGCTCCATACGGCGGCGCTCCTGGCCGAATTGCAAGGGGTGTCGCTGGCGGAATTTGAGGAACAGACTACCCGCAACGCTCGCACTCTCTTCGGGCTTCCCAGCCCGTGCCGCAACTAACATCAGGCACGGCTTTTCGGTGCGAGCCGTGGTTACGCCAGGCGATAATCGGCCGTTACGCAAGTGGTTACGTAGAGTAACGTCTTCGTGAGACGGTTATTGCTTTCTCGCCGGGAGCGCCCATAATTCGAGGTGGATAGGATAGGATCGGAGCGGATGGGAAGTGTCCGATGAGTCGTGCACGAGATAAAACCCGAACTTGTCGCGGAGAACCCGGACCTGCTCGAGTCCTGGGTTGCGTGGCAACGTGGGAATTCTCTCATGACTTTTTCATGACGCTGGCATCCAGAGCTCTCATTAGGATTTCAGAATCGTATTCGGTACTGACCCCGTGGCCACGGGTTGAATGGATAGAACCTGCTCGAGCTCCCTCCCACCATCCACGGTCCACCGACGCCTGCCCTGGTTTCGAAGCTACCAAGCCCGTTGAGGGTCTTCGCCATGCGGTTTCGCTCACTGACGCTGTTCACGCTGACAGCTAGCCTGATTGTGTTGGCCGGCGGATTGACCCCGGTCGAAGCCCAACTGCCCAAGCAAGGGAAGAAACTCAAGAAGAACGCCGTGGCCCCGGTGCCGACGACCGCGCCGACCACGGAAGCGACCCCACCGGCGGCTCCGGCCAAACCGTTGCCCACCGTGGTTCCCGCGCCGACCACCAAGGATGCGGCCGCGTTGGCTCGGCTGATTGATGCGGAGATCGACAAGAAGCTGACAGAAGCGAAGATTCCGGCCTCGGCCGCCTGCAGCGACGAAGAATTCCTCCGGCGGGCGTATCTGGATATCACCGGCGTGATCCCGACGGCCGAAAAGGCCAAGGCATTCCTGGATGATCCCAGCCCGGACAAGCGAGCCCGGCTGCTCGACGAACTGCTCGCCGACCCCAACTACGGCCGCCGCATGGCCGACATCTGGACGGCCAAGCTGTTCCCCCGCGATTCCGCCAATCGGTTTGTGCAAAAGGAGCCGTTCTACAAGTGGTTCGAGAGTGAATTCAATGCGAATACGCCGTGGGATGTCCTGGTCAGCAAGCTGGTCACCGCCGAGGGGGACGTGACGAGCAACCCGGCGGTCACGTATTTCCTGGCCAACCGCTCAATCGATAAGCTCACGGACACCGCCAGCCAGCACTTCCTGGGCATTCAGTTGCAGTGTGCCCAGTGCCACAATCACCCATTCACCAGTTGGAAACAGACTGAATACTGGGCCATGGCTGCGTTTTTCTCGAAGGTCCGGGCGGACAATCCCAAGAACCCCAACAAAGGGGCGGACAATGGCAAGATCGGCGTAACGGAAGGGAACGGCCCAACGCGGCAGCGGGACTTCCTCCCTGAATCGGCGCAGACGGTGCCGGCCAAATTCCTGGGCGGCGAGCAACCGCGGCTCAACCCCCAGCAGCCGTACCGCCCCGTCTTGGCCAAGTGGATGACGGCACCTGAGAATCCGTTCTTTGCCCGGGCGCTGGTGAACCGCACCTGGGCCCATCTGTTCGGCCGCGGTATCGTGCATCCGGTCGATGACATGATGCCCGAAAACGAGCCGAGCCATCCCGAACTGCTCGACGCGCTGGCCCGCCACATCGGCACCACCGGACAGTTCGATCTGAAGTATCTGATCAAGGCGATTGGCCTGAGCCAGACGTATCAGCGGACGTGCAAGGTTGTGCCGGAGAACAAGTCGGACGTGCAGCTATTCAGCCACATGAGCATGAAGGTGATGACGCCCGAGCAACTGTTCGACTCCCTGGCGCAGGTAACGGGTCTGGGCAAAGACGGGCGGGAAGCGAAGGGAGCGAAAGCAGCCGCCAAGGGCGCACCGGTTGGAGCCCGGGATCAGTTCGTGATATTCTTCCTGGCGGGGGCGGATATGGCCAGCGCGGTGAGTTACGAAGCGGGTATTCCCCAGGCGTTGCGGCTGATGAACTCGCCCATCACCAACAATCCGGCCGTGGTGCGAAGCCTCACCGCAGGTGTCACCAAGCCGGCGGAGGTGATCGAGCGGATTTACCTGGCCACGCTGTCCCGTCGGCCCACCCCGGAGGAACAGCAGTTACTCCAGGAGCATGTCGCCCGTGCGGCGTCGACCACCGCCGGTTACAGCGACATTGTGTGGGCGGTGCTCAACAGTAGCGAGTTTACCTTGGTGCGGTAGTGTCGGTTTGGCCCGAACCTTGAACCCCAACCCTGGTGCTTTCCATGTTCTCCACTCGTTTGCAAGAAAAGACCCGCCGCGACTTCCTCAAGCTAGCGGCGGCCGGCGTGTTCGCTCCGAGCTTGTCCGGCTGGTTGCCGGTGATGGCGCGCGCAGCGACCGGCAAGGGCCGGGCCAAGTCGTGCATCCTGCTGTGGATGGACGGCGGCCCCAGCCACAAGGACACGTTTGACCTGAAGCCCGACAGCAAGGGAGCGGGCGAGTTCAAGCCGATCAAAACTGCCGCCAGCGGCATCGAGATCAGCGAGCACCTGCCCAAACTTGCCGAACTCATGAACTGCGGTGTGCTGGTGCGGGGTATGACCACACCGGAAGGGGCGCACGCCCGGGCCAAGTTCTACATGCACACCGGCTACCGGGAAGGCGTCGGTGGCGTGAACTATCCGGCGTTGGGATCGATTATCTCGAAGGAAGTCGGTTCTACCGAGACGGCCGTGCCCAACTATGTCGCCATTAATAGCCGCAGCTATGGCGCGGGTTTCCTGGGCCCCAAGCACCAACCCATTTTGATTACCGATCCCAACCGCGGCGTTCAGGACCTGCGTGCGGCCGTATCCGCCTCGCAACTGGACAATCGGACGGGTTTGCTGAGCAAACTGGAGCAAGCCTTCCAGCGGGAATACTCGGCCGAGGTGATCACCGACCACACCACGACCTACCAACGAGCGATGCAGCTGATGCAATCGAAGGAAGCCAAGGCCTTCGACCTGTCGGCCGAGCCGGCCTCCAGCCGGAGCAAGTACGGCACGGGTCGCTTCGCCGACGGGGTACTCATGGCCCGCCGGCTGGTGGAGGTGGGCGTACCGTTTGTCGAAGTCAGCCTGGGCGGCTGGGATACTCACCAGGACAACTTTGCCCGCGTGAAGAACCTCTCCGGGCAAATCGACACTCCCATGGCGGCCCTGATTGCCGATCTCCGCGATCGGGGCTTGCTGGATACAACGCTGGTGATCTGGATGGGGGAATTCGGGCGAACCCCCCATATCAACACCCGCGGGGCCAACCCCGGCCGGGATCATTACCCCCGGGCCTGGAGCCTGGCCATGTTCGGCGGTGGTATTCAGGGCGGCCGGGTGATTGGCAAGACGGACAAGGAAGGGGCGACGGTGATCGAGCGGCCGACGACAGCGCAGGATTTCCTGGCAACCGTCTGCGAGTTGATGGGCATCGATTACAATAAGCAAAACGAAACACCGAGCGGCCGGCCCATTACCATCGTCGAGAAGGCCAAGCCCTTCACCGATGCCATTATCTGATAGCCGTTTTGGTTACTGCAGGCCGGTTCTCGATTCCCTGCAGAACCGGCTGATTGAGCGAGCTTTCGATTGAGGGGAGGCGAGGGATTTGCTGGAAGGGTAACGTGTCGGGCGAAGCCGCGAGTGGCTTCGCCCAGCCCAACGGTGCCCGGAATTTTCACGTACCAAAGTAGTGTTGCAGTTTCTTGATGGCCTTGTATTTCTCGTCACTGACGCGTTCCACCGTGGTTTGCAATTCCGCTGCAATCTCAGGAACGGACCAACCATCGGCCGTCAGGTCGAGTAAGCGGCGCTGCCGGGGGCTAAGAACTTCGGCGGCGGCGGTCATCAGGGCCTCGCGGTCGTCTTTGAGGGTGTTGGTCATGGGGCGGTGGTCCGGCAGATCGGGGGCGAGGCTTCCGAACTTGCGGGCCCGCTGGGTCCGCTTCTTCACGGCGTCGATGGCTCGCAAGAACTCCCGGCGTTCCACCGTCTCATTATCGACCAACACGGAACTCCACTTGTCGGCCTCGACCCGCTCCAACAAGCGGATGAAGACTTCCTGGGTGCAATCCTGCCACCGATCGGCTGGTAGCCGAGCGTTCCGCCAGCAAGTTTGACAGTACTTGCTGATATCGGTAACGGCCTGGGCGGTCGGTTCGGTCGCCGCCGCGGCACGCGGGGGGGCAGCAGCCAGAGCAGTACCCAGCACAACGGCTGCCATCATCTGACGGGAACAGGGCTTGGATCGAAGCAAACGACGCATCCGTGATGACCCATACAGGAAAGAATCTATCACCTATTCTACGGACACCGATTGGTCGCAATCTCGCGGAAATCGCAAATCGCGTTCCCATCGGTCTGAAAGTCTCGTCCAGTCAGGAGTTCGAGTTGATGGTGACAACCGCCGTTCGGGCCGGTTATCATCCGCCCCCACAGGGGAGCCGGACATTATGGCCAAGCCTCGCAACCGCACTGCCGATTTCATTGTCTACCTCGTCATTCGTTTCGTCGTCGGCATCATTCAGGCGGTGCCACCGGTGATTGCGTTTTGGCTCGCTGACCAAATTGCCTGGCTGGTGTATCGTTTCGTCCCCGCCCGTCGCCGCATCGCGCTCGAAAACCTCGCTGCGGCTTACCCGGAGCTGGCGAGTGATCCGGCGCGGGCAGATCGACTGGTGCTGGCCATGTATCGGCACTTCGTCCGTGCGGCTGTAGAAGGAGTTCTCTTGCCCCGGAAAATGCATGTGGGCAACTGGCGAGCGTTTGCCGATCTGTACCCTGGAACGCCGACGTTGGCCGTCCTGCACGCGGACCGCCCCGCGCTGATCGTAACCGCGCACTTCGGTAACTGGGAGATGGCCGGCTACTTGCTCGGGGCCGTCGGGTTCAAGACGTACGCGATTGCCCGGGTTCTGGATAACCCTTACCTCGAACGCTTCGTGCGCCGGCTGCGGCAATCCACGGGGCAAACGATCATCGCCAAGAAGGACGACTTCGACCGGCTGACGACAGTGCTGGCCCGTGGGGGCAAGGTGGCCACGCTTGCCGATCAAGATGCCGGCGTCCGTGGCGTGTTCGTGGATTTTTTCGGCCGACCGGCCAGCACGCACAAGGCCGTGGCCCTGATGGCCATCGAGTTCAATGCGCTGCTGGTGGTCATCGGGGTGCCACGGGTCAACCGCTTGGGCCGGCCGGCCCGCCGTCCCCTCGCGGGGCTGGAGAAAACGTTTTACGCCATCGAGGTGGAGGACATCATTGATCCGCAGGAGTATGCCGAGCGGCCCGATGCGGTGAGGGCCATCACGCAGCGGTATACGTCGGCGCTCGAACGGCTCATTCGCCGACATCCGGAGCAATACTTCTGGTTGCACCGGCGGTGGAAGCACCAGCCCAAAACCCGAGCTCAAGCGGCGTGACACCGAGCCATCAGCTCCGGTCGCTGCAATCAGTTCAAATCGGCCCGGCGATGCGGAAGCGGCGGCGTTGGCTCTCCGCAACCGGGTGTTTCCAATTTCTCATCGTGACCGACTTGACGTTCTCCGAATCTTCGTTTAGGCTTCGCAATCAGTTCATGTGGCCTGCACAGACTCGTTGGCTCGCAGGTCACACCGGCCGCCCACACGGACCGGATCCGATAGTCGCACCCACGGACGGGACGCTCCCCCATCCGGCGAGCCGCCCCCCGATTGACACCATGAGTCAGCCCGGCGTGCTGCCCCGGCTCATCGCCCCTGTGGCGAATTACCCGACGTTCGTCGCCGGGTCCGCTCTGGTTGTTGCCGCGCCGGCCAAGCTCAACCTGTTCCTGGAAATTCTCGGTAAGCGACCTGACGGCTACCACGATCTGGAATCGCTGATAATCGTCGTCGATCTGTTCGACACGCTCGAGGTGGGCAGTGGCTCACCCGGGACCATTACCCTGACCTGCGACCCGCCGATCGTGTCTGCTGGTTCGGACAATCTGGTGATGAAAGCGGCGCTTTTACTGCGGGAACGGGCTGGACGACCCGAGATGGGAGCAACTCTGCGGCTGCAGAAACGGATTCCGCTGCAGGCGGGGTTGGGGGGGGGGTCGTCCGATGCGGCTGTGACCCTCGTCGCTTTGAATGAATTCTGGAAATTGGCGCTGACACGCGAGCAACTGGCTGGTATGGCGGCGATCCTTGGGTCGGACGTGGCGGTGTTTTTGACGCCGCCGGCCGGCTGGTGTACAGGCCGCGGCGAGGTGGTCACACCGGAATCGGTTGGTCGGGTGCTGCACTTCGTGGTGGTGTGTCCGCCCGTCGGACTGGCCACTGCAGCGGTGTATGGCCAGCTCGTGGTGCCGCAAACCCCGATCGCTGGAGTGGCTGTGCGCGAGGCGGTTCGGGCGGGCGATCCAGAGGCGGTTGGACGGGCATTGTTCAACCGACTGGAGGATCCGGCGTTCCGTCTCGCACCGATTGTGGAACAACAGCGTCGTCGGCTTGGTTCCTTGGGACCGTGCGGCGCGTTGATGTCCGGGAGTGGGTCGGCCGTATTTGCCGTGTGCCGATCCCGAGAAGAAGCAGTCCGTGTGGCGGCCGAGTTCCGCCGCACCCGCCCGGCGGGAGAGCCGGATTCGCGTGTCCTGGTGGTCCGTAGTTTCGCCCCCGATCCCGCATGAAGGAGACACAGCGGTGGTCATCACGGAAGTCCGCATCAAGTTGTGCGAGGCGAACAGCGAGCGGCTGCTCGCATTTTGCTCGGTCACCTTCGACAATGCCTTCGTGGTCCGGGACTTGAAGATCATCGAAGGAACGAAGGGGATGTTCGTGGCCATGCCCAGTCGGAAACTCACCGACCGGTGCTTGAAATGTGGTTGTAAGAATCATTTGCGTGCGCGGTTCTGCAATCTGTGCGGGACCCGGCTCGACGAGCACCGCGCTCTGCGGGCAGCCGATGGCCGGGCCAAGCTGCACGCCGACATAGCCCACCCAATCCATTCGGTGGCCCGGGAGCAGATCCAAAACGCCGTCATTAAGGCGTATGCCGAGGAGAAAGAGCGAGCCAAGCTACCCGGGTACGTTTGCACTTACGACGACTACGATTACGACACGGATGATCTGCCGGTCAGCTACGGGGCCGTCGTCAACGACCTGGGCAAGGCGACCCGCGCCCACGGGCCCCATGCTGCCCCCAAAGGCACGCACTTCCAGGCCGACTTGCCGGCCGCGCGGTCTGCGAGCAAAAACGACGACTTCGCCGCGGGGATCAGTTAGGCCCTGAGAGGGATAGCAGCATCTCAGAGGAAAAGCCTGCCTGGCTCACCGGGCGGGCTTTCACCTTTTCCTTTTTTGGACTCGCTTGATGAGAATCGGATTTCAACTGCTTCGTGCCCGTTACCCGAATGGAATGACCATTATGCTACGCGCGACGCTGACCGTTCTCGGCTTCGCTTTCGCCTGGTTGGCCCCAGCGGCCGAACCGAAAGCACCGGACACCAACCTCATTTTCCGCAATGCCACGATTTACGATGGTAGTGGAGCGGCACCCCTCGCGGGCGCTGTTCACATCCACGGAGCGACGATTGCTGGCGTGGGCAAGGTGGGCAAAATTGCTGGTGCCACCGAGATCGACGCCACCGGCCTGATCATTTGCCCCGGGTTCATTGATCTGCACACGCATTGCGATTCTGGCCTGACTGGTCCGAATGGGCGCGCCAATAAAAACTATGTCCTGCAGGGGTGTACCACTGTTGTCACGGGGAATTGTGGCTCCGGTCCGGTGGATGTCGCCGCCTTCTTCAAAACCCTCGAGACGGGCGGCATCGGTACCAATGTGATTCACCTGGCCCCGCACAACAGCATCCGCTCGCGGGTGATGGGCAACGCGAACCGCCCGCCCACTGCCGACGAGTTGAAAACCATGGAAGCGCTCGTGGATCGAGCCATGCAGGAGGGTGCCTGGGGTCTGGCCACCGGGCTGATCTACAACCCTGGCACCTACGCCAAGACGGACGAAATTGTGGCTCTCGCGAAGGTGGCCGGCCGACGGGGCGGGCTGTATGCCAGCCACATTCGCAACGAGGGGACTGGCCTGCTGGATGCCATCGAGGAAGCAATCACCATCGGTCGGCAAAGCGGCTGCCGAGTTCACATCTCTCACATCAAAGCCTCGGGGCAGGCAGCGTGGGGTCTGTCCGCACGGGCCGTCGGCTTGATCGAGGATTACCGCAAAAACGGTGTGCCAGTGACGGCAGACCAATACCCCTACATTGCCAGCAGTACCTCGCTGCGAGCGACCGTTGTACCGGCCAGGTATCGCGAGGGCACCGACAAGGAGATTGTCGCCCGGCTCGATGACCCCTCGACCGGCCCGAAAATGAAAGCCGACATCGAGAAAGCTTTGGAAGGTCGTGCGGGGGGCCAGCGGATTCAAATTGCTCGCTATGCCGCCAATCCGAAGTGGAACGGCAAAACCATTGCCGCCATTGCGGAAGCGGAGGGCAAAGAGCCGATCGACATCGTGCTTCAGATTGAACGGAACGGAGGGGCCCAGATCGTCAACTTCGGGATGAGCGAAGAGGACGTGCGGGTGTACATGAAGCGGCCGTGGGTTGCCACCGCCAGCGACGGCGGCGTGCAAACACCCGGCAACACCGTGCCGCATCCCCGCAGCTACGGTACCTTTCCCCGCAAGATTGGCTACTACAGCATCCAGGAGAAGATCGTCCCCGTGGAGTTCGCCATCCGCAGTTCCACCGGATTGCCGGCTGACATCCTCCGGCTGACCGATCGGGGGTATTTGAAGCCAGGCTACGCGGCGGATGTCGTCGTGATCGATCCCCAAACCTTCCGGGACACCGCGACCTTCGAAAAGCCCCATCAGTACCCGACGGGGGTCAAATGGGTGCTGGTCAACGGCCGCCCGGTGGTGAAGGACGGCCAGTATCAAGATGGCGTGCTCAGCGGCCGGGTTCTACGCTGGGGCCAGTGATCGCCCCAGTTTGGTTACTTCCCGGCTCTAGGCCCCGTTAGCGGCTTTCGTAAGCCTTCAGCCGGCGGCGGACGCCAAACGCCCCGGCCGCCATCAGCCCAAACACCGCCAAGGTGGCCGGTTCGGGAATCTCTGTCACCCGATTATCGAAATCCACCCGATTGATCGCAAAGTCTCCGATATCTTGAGTCGCCGAGTCGAGGCTGAAGGCGATTCGAGCGATCGGCGTATCGGTACTGCGAACCCCGATAAAGATTGCTGAATTGTCGCCATCACTTGTACTGTTCCCGTTTACTGTAAAGAAGCCCAGACTATTGTTGTTCACATCAAACGCTTCGATACGAGCCACGAAAGTACCAAAAAAGTCTGCCTGGATCTGTGTACCGACCGCAGACACTCCCGAGCCATTGAAGTCGAAGATTGAGATCGGGTTGGTGTTATTGCTGGAATTCTGAGTCCACAGCACAGCGTCCCCCGGTGCGAAGTTGCCATTCCAACCGCTGCTCTGGTCGCGGCGTTCGAAATTTCCACTAAGAGCTTTGCTGACTGTGACGATGTCGCCGAGGTTGGACGTAATGTTGAACGGGTTGCCCAACTGGGTATACTCCGAACCCGCAGTCCGCCAGTCAATAAAGTCGTTGCCGTTCAGGGCCGCACGATTCGTAACAAGGATGAGGGCTGCTTGGGCGGGTGCGGCACTGGCAGCCACGGCAAATATGGCCACCACGAGGGCGACGAAGCGCTTCATGGGCGACTCCAGATGTGCGGCGAGGGGCGGCGACCAGGAAGGGTGGGCGCAAGGGGGCGCACCTCCGCCATTCGAAGCTGTAGTGTGTTAATTTTTAGGATCAGTTTCAATAGCCAAAACCACAGAATTGAGATTTTTTGCACAATTCAGCTGTGGGCAAAAATTCAATAACCGCTG
>Ga0272446_1004452_pt1 | contig 16576 bp, 9 predicted proteins | sample YNPCB0061_FD_194587 | JGI IMG/M metagenome (GOLD analysis project Ga0272446, IMG submission 194587) | Hot spring microbial mat communities from Yellowstone National Park, WY, United States - YNP-CB-006-1 | ecosystem: Environmental > Aquatic > Thermal springs > Hot (42-90C) > Sediment | place... | reverse complement strand
CCTACAGCATCCAGCCATCCACATCGGGACACGCCCTGGGCGTGTGCCCACACAACGCCAGAGAAGGAGGGAGTGGGTGACCTATCACCGACTTCGCTGGGCGCTCGTGTGCGTCGCGGCAGCTCTCGGCGCTCTATCGGCCGTTCCGGCCGCAGCGTCTCGGACGGTGGTCATCGGTCCCGGCGACTCGCTCGACTCGCTCGCTCGCCGGTTCCACGTTGCCAAGAAGGACATTGCGCGGGCCAACGGCCTGCGGGACCTCGAAGCCATCCTTCGGGATGGGCAGAGGCTCGTCATCCCCGATCCCCCGAAGCCCGTCGTTCGTCCGGCCACCATGCGGCAGGTCTCCCACGTCCGTGGGAACCGCATCGCCGTGCGCATCGGTCCCTATGAGGGCTACCGCCGGTTCGCCTTGCTCGACTACGGCGCGCCCCTGACCGTCACGCACCGCGCCGGCAACTGGCTGCAGGTGGAGTTGCCGGATGGCGGGCGGGGTTGGATGCGCGAGGACTATGTCGCGGCGGGCGCCTGCTCCCCGGCCACCCTGGCCAGCTCGCGCCGGCTGGACGACGACGACGAGCCATCGGCACGCCGTGTGCGCAGGGACAACGAGCGGTCCTCCTCTCGTGTGCGGCGGGTTGCCTCACAAGCTCCCCGCAGAAGCGGACGGCGGACGGTCGCGCGTCGCTCGCCGCGGCCGGAGGCGCCAGCTCCCGCCGTCGAGGAAGGTGTGGTTCGGACCGCCTACGCGTTCCGGGGCGTTCGGTACCGGTACAGCGGCAGCTCACCGCGTGGGTTCGACTGCTCGGGGTTCACCAGTTACGTCTATCGCCGCAAGGGCGTCTCGTTGCCGCACAACGCCGCCGAGCAGTTCCAGCACGGGCGGCGCGTGGGCAAGGACTCGCTCAAGCCCGGTGACCTGGTGTTCTTCTCGACGACGCGGCGCGGCATCTCTCATGTCGGCATCTACGCGGGCGACGGCAAGTTCGTTCATGCTTCCAGCGGGGGCGGCCGCGTGCGGGTGGACTCGCTGGAGTCCGGGTACTATGGGAACCGGTTCCGCGGCGCCCGGAGGGTGAAGTAGTCGGCCGTCGGCAGCCTCGCGTTGGTTGACACCGGTTTTCGGCTGGCAGTATAATGCAGGGTACACGCGGCGCCATCGTCTAGAGGTCAGGACGGCGGGTTTTCAGCCCGTAGGCCGGAGTTCGATTCTCCGTGGCGCTACCGGGCGTGCCGAGGTGGCGGAATTGGCAGACGCGCACGGTTGAGGGCCGTGTGCCGCAAGGCATACGAGTTCAAGTCTCGTCCTCGGCACCAACTTCAGACGGCGGGAGCCATCAGGCTCCCGCCGTCGGTGCGCCTGTAGCGAGCATCGGCTCGCCGTGTCCCTCAGAGGGTCCGCTCTGCACCTACTGCCCCAGGCGCAGCAGCTCCTCCTCGTCGTCGGGGTCATCCCTCATGATGCTGGTCCGACGCGCAGCCTCCGCATAGTCGGGGTCTCCAGGTATCCTGGCTCTCGCAGGGTCGAAGATGCGCGGGTCGACCGGTCGGCACCGATACGGGCTGAAGTCTGGCTTCGCGGTGAAGCAGTCGGCGAAGTCGTTCGCCAGTGCGTCGAACAGATTGAGCGGTGGCAGCCCCAGTAGCTGGTACAGGGTCCTGTGGAGGCTCGGGATGGTCGTATGGCGATGGGAGACGTAGCCGCGCTTCGCCCACGGGCTGATCACGAGCAGGACGCTGCGCTGGGCGTCAACGTGGTCGGGCTCGCCGCCAGAGTCGTCCTGCGTGACGAAGATGGCCATGTTCTTCCAGTAGGGAGTGCGCGACAAGAACTCCACGATCCGCCCCAATGCCAGGTCGTTGTCGGCCATCCATGATGCCATGTAGGGGTAGCCGCGCTCAGGTTCTGGACGCGCGCCGTGGTCGTTGCAGATGGCAATGTTGATGAACGGTGGCATCTTCCGCTTACCGGTCAGGTAGAGCTTGCGGAAGTCCTCCATGAACTTGGCCGCGCGGTACTGGTCCGGGATGTTCATGTTGAAGATGGGAAACTCCCGGCATGTGTTCTGGAACGCGGCGCGGGACATGGGTATGTTCACCACCTGCCGCCCGCCGGTGGGCTGCGTGTTGGGCCCCTCGTCCACTCCCGCGAACTCGAAGCTCTCACCGTAGTTGCGGAACGGTACACGGTGTCGGACGAGATGCTCCCACATCGCGCCGGCCTCCGGGTAGTCCTCCGGCTGGTACGACCCGTTCGAGCCGAACGATGCGCGTCGTCCAGGAGCAGTGGTGTTGGCTTTGAACGACCAGCCCAGCGTGTAGGTCATCTGGCAGAAGTTGTTGGGCTGGACGCCGATGAGCCACCGATGGCCCACGCCAGAGGCTTCTGGCTCCATGTAGAAGTTGTCGCTGATCGCGAACTCACGGGCGAGCGCGTTGTGGTTCGTCATCACTGCCACATTGCGCAGCTCGGGCTGGCCTTCGCCTCGCACCGTCTGGTTCAGTCCCCAGCGCAGCAGACTCGGGTCGTGCCGGGCCCCTGGGACCCGGTCGAAGATCGTGTCGTAGGTGTGGTTTTCCTTCGTGATGAAGACAACATGCTTGATAGCGGAGGAGCGCACGCCTGTCCGTGACGGCACGATCGCAGGCGCCGGTTGCTGTGCTACTGTCGGGCGCGCGAGAAGGCCGTTGAGGCGCAGAACCTCCGTCGTCATCCGGCGGAGGGTGGGTCCGTCTGGCGTGGTTGTGACGCAAAGCGCGCCGCGCATCCCCAAGTAGGGGCTCTTCGGAATGGCCTTACCACCGTTCGGCCCGTTGCCGAACCCGCGGAAGCAGATGGTTGCCACGTGTCGCCCGTCGGCACTCTCTAGCACTCGGTAGGGGAACCACGCGGTCGGGATTCGGCCAAGCGTCCTCAGCGTCTGGGAGTCCAGCACGCAGACGCTGTTGATGCCAGCCTCGCAGACGAGGAGCCGCTTGCCATCGCGCGACAGCGCCATCCCCATCGGGTTGACGCCACGCAGGCGGGCAACCAGCGGGGACGGTACCAGGCGTACGCGCGCAACGCGGCGGCCGGTGCGCAGATCGTAGCGCTCCACCAAGTCGTTGTTGTTGTTGCAGACCCAGAGCGCTCCCTTTCGGATCAAGACGAAGTTGGGAGCACTGCCTCCCATCGTCGGGCCAGCGTCCGAGGACTGGCCGACGAGCAGACCCGTCTTCCACCGACGAGCCACTCGGGGAGCGGTCGGATCTCGTGCGTCGATCTCCCACACGGAGAACGCGCGCTCGTCGTTGGGGTCTCCGAGCCCAGGTACCCAGCGACCTTCGTACTGCACGCCGTCCCGCGCCTCTTTGCTGGGAAAGCCGTACGCAGGGAACGTGAGGCCTCGCGGGTCACGGCCCTCACCCGCCCGCGGCAGCTGTCGCGGGTCCGGCGGGACGGGGACGTCTGGGGGCGCGATGGCGGAGTACTCGAACATGCCGATATTGGCGACGTACACGCGGGAGCCTTCCCTCGCGAGCGCATAGGGATAGCGTCCGACGTCCACCGAGCCGACCATCCGGCGCTCGGCCGTGTCAACCACCGCCACCCGGAAGTTCGCCACGTCCGCGCAGTAGAGGAAGCGACCGTCGTCGCTGACGCAAAGGTCGATCGCGAAGCTGTCCTCGAACGTTCGGGCGCCGAGCGGCCCGTTGAGCGACACGTTCCCCGTCAGCTCGCCGGAGGTGGTGTCGACGAACATGATGTCGCCCGGGTCGCCGCCACTCCAGTAAACGGTTTTCCCGTCAGGGGAGAATGCCGCGGCGCCGCTGTTGGGCTGGCCGCCTGCCGGCCGACCGGCTCTGGGGTTCACCGCGATTCGCTCCGTCGGCGCGCTCAGCCAGTTGCGGATCAAAACCCCTGCGCCATCGCAGGCGATGAAGAGGGACTTGCCATCCGGGCTGAGGACGAGACCGTGGGGCCATTTGGGAAGCGGTACGTGACGACCAGCAGGGCGCAGAAGACGTCCGTTGGACAGCACCGTCGTTCCGTCGGGATCGTGGCGGGCATACTCGTTCCTGACAGGGGAACCGAGGAAGCGAGGGGCCGGCGCGCCGCTCTCCGGTCGAGGAGTAGCGGCCATCGTGGTGAACAGCAACCAGGCGATCATGCAGATGGGCCTCCAATATGGGACGCAGAAGCACGAAACCAGCCGCGCGGCACGGCGGCCGGACCGAAGGCGGTATGCAGGGCCGGGCAGACACCGCGAGAAGGCGCCCGCTCAGGACCCAACGAGTCATTCGGCACGTGAGAGCGGGCCACATGCCTCCGGGGTCGGCTACCGCCGACCCCGGAGGCATCCTGACCCACAACGCCAGCCGCCGGCTACTTGTCGTCACCCTTCGGTCGCAGCGTTGCTTTGCCCTTCACGTTCTCCATCCCCGGGTACGGGGCGGGATTGGCAGACGTCGGCGCCGTTGGCGCAGGCGGTTCGCTGCTGCTGCACCCTGCTAGGACGGCTCCGATGGCTGCTCCTGCGAGGAGGAGACGGACCATGCGGCGAGAGGTTCTCACAGCGATCATCATGTACCCCTGAAAGCGAAAAGCGGCTCGGTGCAGAGGCAGAAAGCCCCTAGTTGGGCCAGAAGACGCCGCCGAGCGCGCGGATGTTCGCGTTCGTCAGCAGGGTGCCGCACGGCTGGTTCGGCAGACCGTAACGGGAGAGGTTCAGATTCGCGTCTGGGTCAGCGCACCACTTCGCGCGATCCGGCTCGTTCGCCGGTACGGCGTAGTAGTCGTTGCCGATCGAGAAGCCCATCCACTGCATGTTCTTGGCGTGGCCGTCGGCGAAGGCGATGTTGAAGCGCCCGCCGTGACGCAGAGCCGAAGTGCGCGGAGCGCCGGTGTAGGAGTCGAGAATCGAGTCGGTTCCCATCGTCGGCCGATACGTGTCGTAGCTGTCGCTGTAGACGAACACGTCGGCTGGCGCCTTCAGAGCCGCGAGCGACTTGCCCGCCTGGTAGCTCTGGCCCCACGGCGTGACGGCCTCGGCCTCCAGCAAGCCACCGCCGGCATAAATGAGCACGCCCCAGTTGTAGCCGTAGTTGAACTTGCGGCCACCACTGCGGGGAACACCGAGAACGTCAGCGATGCTGTCGGGCCACGTGCCGCCGTCGCTCGGCGCAGCCGATGGGCATCGCCAGACGTCGACGTTCTTGACATACGGGTACACCAGCAGGTACTCGGACGATCGCGCGATGCCTGCGTACCCGCCATAGACCATCGGGAAGGTCTCGTCGTAGTCTTGCGTGTACATGATCACGCCTTTGCCCAACTGGTTCAGGTTCGAGAGGCACGAAGACTTGCGCGCCCCTTCCCGTGCCTGTGCGAAGACGGGGAATAGGATAGCGGCGAGTATCGCGATGATCGCGATAACGACGAGAAGCTCGATGAGGGTGAACGCACGCCTCTCGCTCATGTCAGCTCCCTTCGCGTGGATTGGGCATGTGGGCTGGCCATCGGTTTGGGCCACTCGCGGGCCTCGGCCCCAGGACCGAGCCGCAGGGGCCACCAGCCGTCGTAAGGGTGAAGCCGCCACGTTATGGATGTGTTAAGCGATGCTTAAGATTCGGTTAAGGCGCTGTGCTGCCACCGCACCGCGCTTCCAAGCAGGAGACCGATGATCGTCGCTTGAACGGTCAGTTCGAACGGGCCACCGGCTCCGCGGCGCTCCGGGGTCCCGTGTCCGGGGAGGAGCCATGTCGCTACGTCGGACCTGGTGCATGCTCGTGCTCGCGAAGATCTGCCTCGGTATCTGCGCGTCTCCGGGTCAAGCCGCGCCGCTGAGGATCGGCTTCGTAGAGGCAGTCCCGCCGGCGGCACGCGGAAGGCATGGCGCGGCGGCGCTAACGTTCGCGCAGTCTGTGGGACAGGTGACCATCTTGCGGGCCGAGAGCGGGGCGTGGCGCGACCCGCTCGGCACGCCCCACGCGCCCGACGAGTTCGACGTCGTCTGGTACCACCAGGGCGACGATCCGAACCTAGCACTCCTCGACACGTTCGCCCGAGACGATCTGGCGGGCTACCTGCGGGCGGGCGGAGCGCTGCTGCTCACGGGTGCGGCCGGCCGGCTCCTGAACGATCTCGACATCGAGCCCACCAGCCTGCGCGTGCTGCCGGTCAGTGGGGACGCCTATCCGTCCGGGCTCGTCGTCCGCCCCGAGCATCGGGGGCACCCGCTGTTCGAAGGCCTTGTCGCATCGCAGCCGGTTCTGCTCACGAGCTTCGGAGGCGCGGCCCTCGCGGACTTCTACGGCACGGCTGGCCCGACGGGCGTGCTCCTTGCGGACGGCAATGCGGGCTTAGGGGAACATCCGGTGGTGGAGTATCGCCGCAGCGGCACGGTTCTGTTCGTGGGTTGGCGGCTTCCGGACTTCACCACAGACCACGATCCCCACCGCCCCCACCTGGAACGGCTGTTCACGAACGCACTCCACTACCTGGCTCAGGCCAACCGTGCGCGCGTAGTGATGGCCAGGCCCGCGGGCGAGGCGCGGTATCGCCGCGTCCTGGGCGTGCCCTTCCTCACCGGCGACAGTCCGACATCACTGGCGGTTCCCCATCTGCCGTCAGCACAGGAGGCCGTCGCGCTGCTAGACCGGCCCGCCGCTGGCGCAGTAAGCGTGGGGCGGAACTGGGTCATCGAGAGGCCGATAGGAGAGGCGGCCGATCTGGGTCCCGCGCTCGCGCTGACGGTGACAGCGCGCGCGACGCCCGTTGCCGCCGTGCTCGACGCGGAGAAGGCGGACGAGCGGCGTCGCCGCGAGGAGGAGGAGAGGCTCACCCGCGGGCTCAGGATCGTTCGGCCCACCGTCCGGACGAGGCACGGACCGCTCAAGCCCTCCCGCGAGGCGCGCAACCTGCGGCCGGTCCTCCTTGGGCGCTCGCCGTTCATGGCTCCAGGCGATGGCTTGGCCGACATAACGCCCGTCTACGAGCCCATCGAGGAGGGAGGTTTCCGCATCGTCAACAGCACCCGTCGCCTGAACCGGCCGATCGTCCAGGGGCAGAACCGTGTCTGGACGGGTGACGTGCCCCTGTTCCGGATGGACACGACAACGGGCAATGGCTGCTACTCCGCCGACAAGGTCTTCGCCCTGTGGCCCCGCCCCGACGCGCAGTCGGGCGCCACGTATCCGTGCATGGGCACGCTGCGCGTGGGCATCGTGCAGTCCGACGGGGGCGTCGACTGGCTGGATGCGGCGTCTGGCACCGTCGCGACGTTCCGGCCGGGCTGGAGCCGCCACGAGGTTCCCGGCGAGCCAGGGCAGCGTCCGCGCTGCATCGTCACGATCGCGCCGACGGAGGGTGGGCACGGCATGGTCTGCCGCGTGGAAGCGGAGGCGCCGGTACGCGTGGCGTGGCGGTTCGGCGGCCTCTACTGGTCGGCCGGCGAGCGGAACGCGAACCGTGTGGAGCTGCGCGACGGTCTGGCGCTCCTCTCCGAACCGAACCTTCCGAACGGCCTTGTCGCGGTGGGCTCGCCAGCGTCCTGCGCATGGAGGGTCGTCCCGGGCCAGCACGGTCAGGAGGCCTTCGCGACGTCCGTCGAGGCGACACGCGAGCACCTGCTAGCGGCAACCTGGGGGGTGGTGCGCCATGACGATCGCCTGGCGCGCGAGTTGGAGAGCCGGCTGGACACTGCGAACGCGGCGCTCTGGCCGGTGGCGCGCGACCGCCTGAAGCGGCGGTGGCGCGCTGCCTACGTCGAGGATGCCCTGTTCCCCGAGGAGCGCCTGCGCCAGGTCTTGCGCGATGCGGCGGACCCATGAGTTTCGGCTTGACACGCCCGACGACCACCTCGACGCGCTCGTGAACTGGCAGCGATCCATCAGCGAGTACCATCGCCAGGGGCCAGGCCTGGTCCTCGGTGCTCAGTTCTGGGTCATGTACTCGCACATCTCGACCGGCTGGTACGGGAAGCAATGGGCCGGCGACCACGAGGCGGTCGAGGATTGCCTGCGCCTCTACGCCGCGATGCAGCGGGACGACGGCTACATCCGCTGGGTGTCGCCATCGCTCACGGCTTTCTATGCCGAGAACAACACGCCCTATTGGGTGGATCAGGTCTGGCGCCACTACACATGGACAGGAGACCGTCAGTTCCTCGTGGACATGTGGCCCTCCGTGCGCAGCGGAGTGGACTGGCTTCGGCGAACGAACGACCCTGATGGGGATGGCCTCTATCGAGACGCGTACGAGTACTGGAACTGCGACTCGAACGGCAAGGGTCCCAAGGCCGCCGCGGCCAGTGCGATGGCGTGGGCCGCGCTGGACCGTGCCGCGAGGATCGCAGAGGTGGTTGGCGATGCGGTGCGTGCGCGGGAGTTGCGGTCGCGCGCTGAGCGAAGCCTTCGCGCCATCCAGCGGGAGCTCTGGCGCCCTCGCGAGGGACGTCTCGGCAGCATCGGTGCGGATGGGCAGTGGCGCGGGCACGGACAGACATGGGAGCAGTATCTGGCCATCCTGGCCGGAGCGCTGACGCCACAGCAGGGCCTCTCTGCAATGCGCTGGATAGAGGCGAGCTACGGTTTCGAGCCGAACCCGGGCGTGAAGCTGCTGACCGTCAGCGACTGGTGGCCCCTCCGCTGGAGCGTGCAATGGGTGCCTACGGGCGACACGTGTCTCGCTGCCCTGGCCGGAATGGTGGGCGGAGACCCTGACCTCTGGTACCCCTACGTGCGGACGGCGGTCCACTCGGCCTTCCGGAGCGACTTTCCCGGCATCAACATGGGCATCAGCAATGCGGGCGCTGGCGGAGGCGATCGGGAGGACGTCGACTCTGTGGATCCCTACCTCTACATGGCCGTGCGCGGCCTGTTCGGCGTCGAGCCGGCTCTCGACCGTGGGGAGCTCTCCATCTGTCCTGCGTTTCCGCGAGGATGGACCCGCGCCAGCCTGCGCACGCCCGACCTCGAGGTCACCTACCGTCGCGATGGCGACCGGGCGACCTTCACTGTTCGAACGCCACAGCCCCTGGTCAAGCGGGTCCGCGCTAGCTTCGGCGGCCCCGAGGTGGTGACGCCGAAGGAAACGGTGTCGACCGTCGTCGTACGGCTGGGGCGCCCGCCGGCCGCTCCCGCGCGTCGGCCGCCCGCGCCCCTGCTGGCAGAGCGCCAGCCGCCAAGTCCCGCGGAGAAAGGCCCTGGCGTTCGGTCGGAGGAGGCCCGCCGACAGGTGCTGTTCGATCTGTCGCCAGCGTGCAACGTGACCTCGGAGGGTTTCACATCCACCGGGTTCATCTACGACTATGACGGACAGGCAGGCGTTGGCGGCGTCTGGACGGGCAACCCGCAGCCGATCGCCGGTTGGTGGGGGAACCCGGCCCTCTCCCTGCCGGTGACGCCGCGTGTCATCGACGCTCCGAACGGCGTGCGCTTCCTGACGGTGGGTCGCCCTCGCTCGACGGACGCCGAGCCACCCAGGAACGTACTTGCGCTCTCGAGCTGGCCGCCCCAGCCCTTCCCAGCGTCGGCGCAGATCAACGTCGGCATGCGGCTGGAGCGGCTCTGGCTCCTACTGCAGAGCTACGTGCATCCGATGAAGAACTACATCGTGAACGGCGAGATCGTCCTGCGCTACGAGGGCGGCCGCACCACCACGGTGCCGTTGATCCCGCCCTACAACCTGGACGCCTACTTTCAGCACTTCAGCCGTGCCGGCGTGCCGATCTCCATGGGCCGCCTGGGGCCCTCAGGCTTCATCGCATCGCCCCTGCAACCGCACGCCGATGCGCTGCACATCGCCTGCGATCCGAAGCGCACCTTGCGGTCCATCGAAATCCGGGCAACCTGTTCGGAAGGCGCCATCGGACTGCTCGCCATGACGGGTCTGGAACCGCCATAGGTTCTTCGAGGCTTCACCTATCTCCCGCGAATCCAGTCGACCTCCGCCGACGCGCCGGTCACTGAGGCGGGATCGATCCTCAGGCCGGTGATCGTGGCGCCCTGCCATGACGGGTGGTCTCCGACGGGTACGACCACCTCGTGCCACTGCCCGTCGGCGGGGATGGAGAATCGGATGGACTTTTCCTCGCTCCAGTCCGGCGACGTCTCCGTCGTCCAGAAGAACTGCGCCGACCCGTCACGTTGCGCTTTCACGCGGAGCACGACCTCGCGTACGCGATCGGCGGCGATGCGGCAGTTGGACCGAACGGCGTAGGGGTCCGGGCCGATCGCGTCCAGACGGAGAGCGCCGCCCACGGCACGGAGTGGCTTGAGATCGTGAGCGGAGACCCAGCCATCAGGTCCGCGGTCGAACTCGAACCTCAGCTCCCGCACCGTGGTGGCGGCGAGATGCCCCGCGAACACGGTCGGAGAGGCTCCTCGCACCCCCTCCACCGAGATGGCGCAGAGGCTTCTCGCGTTGCGGCGCACCGGCACCGAGAGCAAGGCGCAGGACGGCTCGTAGACCCAGCCATTCGCTCCGCCCTGCGCGATCCGAGTACCGTTCACAGCGACGGACGCCGGAGCCGCAATGCCGGCGATGACGGCACGGCCGGCGGGTCCCGGCACGGGGCGTACCGTCACCGACAGGCGTGACGGTCTCGCGGAAGCCGAGGGGGTCCAGTCGGAACGAACGAGCTTCCCGCGCACCGACACGCGCGCTACCGCGGCGCCCATGCGCACGCCGAAGGTGTCCGGCTCTCCCGGGGAGCCCATGAGAGCATATATGTTCTTCAGAATCTGGCGCGGCGGGAACTCCCAGGAGGAACGGGCACCGGTCACCGTGTGGAGCGAATCAGGCCAGAGCGCCAGGTTCTTGCCGCCCGTCGATTGCTGGTACATCGCGGAACGCGTGATCCCGACGGCCAGATCCCGCCATGAGAGCCCGCCGAACCTGGCGCTCGGGTCGTAGGCATGGAGCTTCCAGAGCGCGTAGGCATACCGCAGACCGTTCCACTGCACGATATTGCCGAACCAGCTTCCCTGAAACCAGGTGGCGCCGAAGACGGGGATGGACCCGTGGCGCATCCACGGGCGGCCGGGCGCGTTCCAGACGTAGACGAAGGGCAATCCGGCCCGTGCCCACCTGCGCGCCTCCGCCAGCCATCTTGCCTCCGGGTGGCCCTCCGCGACCGTGAAGCGGTACGCCTCCAGGAAGGCGTCCACGGCATCCGCCGTGGCGAGGATGTCCGGCGTGTGGACAGGCACCTCCCACACCTGAGCCGCGCGCGGGACCTCGAAGCCCTCGAGTCGGCGCAAGGCGCGCACTCCGGCCCGGTACGCCCTGGCGTCCCCGGTCAGGCGGGCATACTGGAGGATGCCATACGCGTTGAGCGCGATCGTGCCCACCTCGACCGCGCCGTGCGGTCCGAGCTCGTTGTAGTCCATGCCTCGGAAGACGCCGGTGTCGCGCCGGTAGGCGTCGAAGGGCCATCCACCGCCCGACAGTTGGCTGCGCGCCAGTTCCGCCGCGTGCACGCCGGCCGTGGAGATGTGGTGCGATGGCTCCAGGTAGGCGAAACCCAGGTCTTCGGCGAGCGGCACGAGACCACGCGATGCGGCAAGCGAAGCGCGCGAACGCCACAGCGGCGCGTCAGGGTGCTCGGGAGCGATCCGTTCCACTTCCCGGAGGTCGTACAGGTAGTCCGGTCGCCAGGAGGGAATGTCCCATATCGCGGGTCCGCCGAGAAAAGGCCGCCAGCCATCCTTCTCGGAGACCCAGAGCGACGTTGTGTAGGCTGCCATGCTCCACGCCGCCTGCAGCCGATCGGTGCCGCGCGGGGCGGGCATCGGCGGCTGTGCGCGGTAGATGCGGGACCAGTGGTCCAATGCCGCCAGTGCGTCGCGGCCCGACGGATCGACGATCAAGACCCCTTCGATCCGCATCTCTTGTCCAGGCGCCAGTGCCAATGGCCGGCCGGAGAGCGGCTGGTTCTCGCGTCGTCCGTTCGCTACGCTGGGCAGGGCGAGCGCCAGGCGATGTGCGGCCACTCCTCCAAGCCGGTCCGGGACAGCGAAGACGGGTTGCAGCGCCACGGACGGCGCCCATAGCAATCCAACCGCTGCGGCCGGGGTCCGCACCCCCATGGCAGGGATGGTCACCTTGTTCGGGTGGGGTAGGAAACGGACGCGGTCCGGATGGCTGGCGGCGATGTCAAGGTCGCTGCTGCTCACCTCGTCACGCGTCAGCCACTCGAGACCTGGGAGAATCGCCTCTCGTTTCGCCGGACCCGTCCCCCCGTCCCCGACGAGCACGGCGGGCCCCTCGAAGTGGCGCACTCGGCGTGGCTGCGTGCATCGCGCCCCGAGCGTCAGGCGAACGCCGAAGCGGCCTTCGGGACGCGCGCGGAGTGCGAAACGCCACTTCCCGCCGGCGCGATCGACCGCGGTCGCCGTCGCTGTGACGGATGTGCCGGTGCGCCGCAGCCGCCCGTAGCGCGCGACCAGCGTCTGGTCTGCTCCGTCCGGCAGGTGGACCACGACCAGCCCCAGATGCGGCATCCTTGCTGCGGGCAGGCGTGCTCCGGCGACGCGCAGTTCGCCCACGGAGCGGTCGGCTCCGCGTCGCACTCCGAGCGGACCCGCCAGGCGCTCCCATCGCGCGTCCAGCGCCTGCGTCGTTATGGCGGTGGCGGTCGCTTTGGATGCGGCCTCGCTATCCGAAGCGTCGTCCATGACCACGGTGGCTCCGAACGCGCCCGGCAGGGGAGGTGCGGCCAGCCTCCACCTCACGGAAGACAGTCCGTTGGGAGCGATCGGCGCGGCGACAATGCTCGCCGGCGACTGGAGCCTGGAGCCGCCTCCGGCTCCGATCCTGAGCCGGACCGGTGGTGACCACGCGGTCCCGTGATTGCGCACGGTGGCCGTGACGAGGCCGGTCTCGCCTGGCCGGAGAAGGCCCGGCGCGATCAGCACGGATTGGATCTCGACCCGCGGAGCGAGTGCGATCTGGAGCTCGTCGGCAGCGTCGCCGGACTGCGCCCGCACGCGCACCTGTCCCGCTCGGAGACGGCCGGCCAGCCGCCACCGGACCACTTCCTCGGACCCCGGTGGAAGCGGGCGCCCTTCGCCCATGCGCCTGGCGGTCACGCCGCTCGGCGCCTCGGCGCTGATCTCCAGACGCGCCGCAGGCTGGTCTCCGACGTTCCGCACCTGAACGCTCAGCGTCGCGCCCGCGCCTCCCCTCGGGTCCGGGAACACGCGCGCGCGGGCCAACTGCACGACAGCGCCGACGCTCGGCGCCCACTCCACGTCATCGATCAAGAGGGAAGCGGGGCCGCCCGTGATTCGGACCCCGATGTGCACCCAGCGGACCTTCGGGCTGTCCGAGTAGTCGTATGCCAGCCTGCCCTCGCGCCACCCGCCATCGGGCGCACGGCGCAGCTCGAGCGTCGTGCGCGGGAGACCCGTGTCCTCCAGCGACGACTCGCCCATCGGAATGACAACCCAGCGGACATCGGCGTCCGGAGCGGCGCGATCCACGCGGTACCAGAAGCGGATGCCGCCGCGGGTCTGCGACAACATGGACCCCTGACCCGTGGCGGCTCCGCCCCAAGCGCGGTTGAGGCCCGTCTCGGGCCCGGCGGACGGGCCTGCGGGGCGCTCGATGCGCAGGGCCCAGTCGCCGGCGTGCGCGTCCCGTACGCGCTCGACGTACTGGCCGACCGGCCCCCACCCCTCGGGGGCGCGGTCAGGTCCGGTCTCAAAGCCACCGTTCGTAACAGGGTTCTGCGCCGTGGCGGCAAGTGGTAGGGCGAACAGAGCCAGAGCAGGAAGCGCAACACGCATGGGGGACGCTCCTCGGTGGTGCCAGGGCCTCGAGAGTTCGGAGGTCGTCTGCGGACAGGTACGTGCAAGGAGCGGCGGAGTCCTGCCGGGCGGGTCCTCGGAAGGAGCTAGGCGGACGGGTCCAGCAGGGCGGCTCGCCGGCGGTATGCACACCCACCGCGTGGCTTTGCCAGCGCGTGCCTAGCAGATCCGCGGCAACTGCTCGCCGCTCAGCATGTCTAGGATGCGCGGCACGCCGATGGCGGTGCGCAGGGTGACCTGCTTGGGAGGGCCGCCGGTGACGCGGCCGGCAACGCACGCACTCGCGCAGTCGGAGAACTCGCGGAGGATCGCTACGGTTCGGTCCGCGTCGGCGGCCGGCACCGCCACCACGAAGCGCCCCTCGTTCGCCACGTAGAGCGGGTCGAAACCCAGAATCTCGCAGGCGCCCCGCACGTCGTCGCGAACCGGGATCGCCGTCTCGTCCACCTCGATATGGACGTTACCCGCTTCGGCCGCCTCCACAAGGGCAGACACCGCTCCTCCCCGCGTCAGGTCGCGCAGGAAGTGGACTTCGATGCCCCCGTCGATCAACGCGGCGACTGCGCGGTGCAGGGGCGCGCAGTCGCTCTCGATCTCGCTGTCGAACTCCAGTCCCTCGCGAACCGCCATGATGGCCATGCCATGCCGTCCCAGGTCCCCGCTCAGAACGATGGCGTCACCGGCGCGCAGGCTCTTGGGGCCGATCGCGAGAGCATGCCGGACCACCCCGATGCCGGCCGTGTTGATGTAAAGGCCGTCGCCCTTCCCATGCTCGACGACCTTCGTATCTCCCGTCACGACCTTCACGCCTGCCTCCGCGGCGCTCGCGCGGATCGACTGCAGGACCTGCCAGAGGGTCTCCATGGGCAGGCCCTCTTCGAGGATGAGCCCCACGCTGATGTAGGCGGGCTCGGCGCCCGCCATCGACAGGTCGTTGACGGTGCCGCAAACGGCGAGTTTGCCGATGTCGCCGCCGGGGAAGAAAAGCGGCCGCACCACATAGGAGTCCGTGGTGAAGGCGAGCCGTTCTCCGCCGATGCGGAGGTCGGCGGCGTCGTGGCGCGCGTCGAGCACCGGGTTGGCGAAGGTCGGCCCGATGACGCCTTCGATGAGCCGGTGCATGAGTCGCCCTCCGCCGCCGTGGGCAAGCGTCACGGTGTCGTATCCTGCGAAGGGCATCGGGCACTGCAGGCGCATGGGTTCCTTCCGATCAGCGCTCAGGATGCGTGAGCAACGCTCGGGACCTCCGCGCGGCGATACCGGTAGTAGGCTGCGCAAGCGCCCTCCGACGAGACCATCGTGGCGCCGAGCGGCTTCTCCGGCGTGCACCGCGTGCCGAAGGCAGGGCACTGAGACGGCTTGCGGACGCCCTGCAGCACCAGACCGCTGATGCACTCCGTGGCCTCCTCTGCTGTGAGGTCGGCCACGTCGAAGCGCCTTTCCGCGTCCCAGTCGGCGTAGTCCGGGGCGATGGCGAGACCGCTGCGCGGGATGACCCCGATGCCGCGCCACTTGCGGTCCACAACCTGGAATACCTCGCGCAGGAGAGCGATCGCGCCGGGATTGCCGTCGCGGCGGACGGCGCGCGCGTACTCGTTCGCGACCTCGTGGCGGCCGGCCTCCAGCATGCGAACGCAGGTCAGCACTCCTTGCAGCACGTCGGCTGGCTCGAACCCGGTTACCACGATCGGCACGCCATACCTGGCCGCGATCGGCTCGTACTCCGTCCAGCCCATGACGGTGCAGACGTGGCCAGCGGCAAGAAAGCCCTGTACCCGGCACTCGGGGGCCGAGAGGACCGCTTCGATGGCGGGCGGCACGAGCACGTGAGACGCCAGCAGGGAGAAGTTGCGGATGCCCTCCCGCCGAGCCTGGTAGATCGTCATACCGTTGGCGGGCGCAGTCGTTTCGAAGCCAACGCCAAAGAAGACGACCTCGCGGTCGGGCCGCTCTCGGGCGATGCGTAACGCGTCCATCGGAGAGTAGACGGTGCGGACATCCCCCCCTTCGGCCTTGACGGAGAGCAGATCACTCCGCGATCCGGGCACTCGGAGCATGTCGCCGAAGGAGCAAAGCGTCACTTCCGGGCGAGAGGCGATCGCAATGGCGCGGTCGATGAGCTCCACCGGCGTGACGCAGACGGGGCAACCCGGGCCATGCACGAGCTCGATCTGCTCCGGAAGCAGCCGGTCAATGCCGAAGCGAACGATGGCGTGTGTCTGCCCGCCGCAAACCTCCATGATGGTCCACGGGCGTGTCACAGCGCGCGCGATCGCAGCGGCGAGCTTGCGGGCGGCCTCCGCATCGCGGAACTCGTCGACGAACCTCATTGCTCTGCCGCCTCGAGTTCGGAGAGGTCTTCGATCTGGCGTAGGTAGTCGAGCGTCTGGAGAGCTTCCGCCTCATCGAGAACGCTGATGGCGAACCCCGCGTGCACGATGACGTACTGGCCAACCTCGGCTTCCGGTACGTAGGCCAGGTTGACCTCTTTGACGGCGCCGCCAAAGCTCACGCGGCCCTGGCGCGAAAGGCCCTCGCCCTCAGCGCTCAGTATCTTTCCTGGCACTGCCAAGCACATGGTTCGTATCGTCGCCTTCCCGTCGTCGCGATCCCGCGACGACTACCTGCCCCAGCGCGATGCCGCCGTCGTTGGGGGGCACGCGCTGGTGCCAGAACGGCTCAAAGCCGTGCGCCCTCAGGGCCTCGACGGACCATGCGGTGAGCACGGCGTTTTGAAAGCAACCGCCGCTCAGAACGACGCGCGGGATGCCGACGTGCTGGG
>Ga0272446_1004451_pt1 | contig 16577 bp, 16 predicted proteins | sample YNPCB0061_FD_194587 | JGI IMG/M metagenome (GOLD analysis project Ga0272446, IMG submission 194587) | Hot spring microbial mat communities from Yellowstone National Park, WY, United States - YNP-CB-006-1 | ecosystem: Environmental > Aquatic > Thermal springs > Hot (42-90C) > Sediment | place... | reverse complement strand
GGCGCCGCCGGCCGGAGGAAGCCTTCTTTGCGGCGCGTTTCCGCGGCGCGGCGCGGCGGGCCGGCCGCTCCTTCTTCAGGTTGATGGTTCCCCGGCAGCCGGGCGCGCCGCAGCGGCACTTGACCTGCTCGACGTCCGGGTCGAAGCGGTAATCGACGGTGAGCTCCTCGCCGGGCCGGATGTCGCGCGCGGCGAAATACAGGATGTGGCCTTTGACGATGCGGGCGACGCAGTTGGGCTCGCAGCAGTGGTTGATGAACTCGGCGCCGCTGCCGCCGACGCCGCCGTCGATGGTCCAGTAGCTGTCCAGCGTGAACAGATAGTTGTATCGCCGCGAGCGCGCGCGCCGCGCCGTTTCCACGCGGCTGATTTTCTCGCCGGTGTATTCAATGATTTTCCGCCCTTTGGGGATGAATTCCTCGGCGAATACGCCCCAACGGTGAATGGGCGACGGGCGAATCGAAAGCCGGAAACAGGCGTGTTTTTCAGAAATGACAGGAGTTTCCTGCCGGGATTTTGCATTCTTCGGCATATGAAAACAGCAGATTCGTCGCCCCTCCGGCGGGGTGGAGAAGCCCGCTTTCAGGATTCGGGCGGCTTTCCGGATTTCCGCTTCGCCCGCCGGCGCAACAGCAGCAGAAAGCAGATCACCGCCACGGTCCCGCTGAGGATCCGGATGGTTGAATCGTCCACGGCGTCACCTCCCGGGGAGTCTGTATTGTAGCGCGGACGGAAGCGGTTGAACATGCTGCGGGCGGCTCCGGCCCGGGCCGCGGGCGAGGCCGGGCCGGAGCGGGAGTCCGGGGCGGGACGCCTACATCCCGGCCTTTTCTTTCAGCACGTCGATCAGCTCCTTGACCGCGGCCGCGCTCTTTTGCAGCTGCTCTTTCTCCTCGGCCGTCAGGGAGAGCTCGTAGATTTTCTCGATGCCGCCGGCGCCGATCTTCACCGGCACGCCGACGAAGATGCCGTTCAGCCCGTATTCGCCCTCCAGATAGGCGGCGCAAGGCAGCACCTTCTTCTTGTCCTTCAGAATGGACTCCGCCATTTCCACCGCCGCCGCCGAGGGCGCATAGTAGGCGCTGCCCGTCTTCAGCAGCTTCACGATCTCCGCGCCGCCGTCGCGGGTCCGCTGCACGATGGCGTCGATGCGCTCCTTGGGCAGCAGCTCCGGCAGCGGAATGCCGCCGACCGTGGTCAGGCGCGGCAGCGGCACCATCGTGTCGCCGTGGCCGCCCAGCACGAGCGCCGAGATGCTCTCCACGGAAACGCCCAGCTCCATCGCCAGGAACGTGCGGTAGCGCGCGGTGTCCAGCACGCCCGCCATGCCCATCACCCGGTTGCGGCTGAATTTCGAGATCTGGTAGGCGACCCAGCACATGGCGTCCAGCGGGTTGGTGACCAGAATCAGAAACGCATTGGGCGAATAGCGGACGGCTTCCTCGGTGGCCTTCTTCACGATTTCGTAGTTGGCCAGCAGCAGGTCGTCGCGGCTCATGCCCGGCTTGCGCGGGAACCCCGCGGTGATGATGACAATGTCGGAATCCGCCGTCGGCTCGTAGTTGTTCGAGCCGGTGACCATGACGTCGTAGCCTTCCACCGGACCGGACTGGAGAATGTCGAGCGCCTTGCCCTGCGGCATTCCCTCGACGATATCCACCAGCACCACATCGGCCAGCTCCTTGCCGGCAATGCGCAGCGCGCAGTTGGCGCCCACGTTGCCGGCGCCCACGACCGTGACTTTCTTCCGCATATCAGGACCCTTTCTGTGAGAACTTGAACAGGACTGCGGCAAGCCCGCCGCGCGGCGGACAGTCCTCTTCGATTTTAGACCCGCCCGCGGCGGGCGCGCCGGAAAAGCGAAAGAACTTGCCGCGCCCGGCGCTAGAATGGGAGATTCATGCAGGTCCCGGAATCGGCGCGGCGCTTTTTCGAGCTCCAGACGGAGCGGTTGCGCCGCCAGATCAAGAAGAAGCGCATCGTGTTTCCCGAAGGCGAGGACCCGCGCGTCATCGCCGCCGCCAACCGCCTCTGCACCGAGGAGCTGCTGATCCCGGTCCTGATGGGCCGGCCCAGCGGGCAGGTGGCCTCCTGCGTGGTGGTCGAGCAGCCGGAAAACAACCCGAAGCTGAACGACTACGCGCGGCTGCTTTACGAGAAGCGCCGCGCGCGCGGCATCACGGAGATGGAAGCGCGCCGCATGGCGCTCGACCCGCTGGTCTTCGCCGGCCTGATGGTGGCGGCGGGCGACGCCGACGGCTTCGTCGGCGGCGCGGCCACTACCACGGCGGACACCTTCCGCGCCGCGCACCGCACCATCGGCATGCGCCCGGATATCAAGACCGCCTCCGGCGTCATGATCGTCTGCACGCACGCCGAGGAATGCGGCGCCGGAGGCGTGCTGGCCATGGCCGACCCCGCCCTGGTCATCGAACCCACGCCGTCGCAGCTGGCCGATATCGCCATCGCCACCGCCGGCACCGTGCGCGATGTCATGGGCGTCGAGCCCGTGGTGGCGCTGCTGTCGTTCTCGACCAAAGGCTCGGCGAAACACCCGCTGGCTTCGAAAGTGATCGAGGCGCGGCGCATTGTCGAGGCGCGCCGCCCCGATCTTCACGTCGACGGAGAACTGCAAGCCGACGCGGCTCTCGTGGAAAGCGTCGGCCGGTCGAAAGCGCCCGGCTCCACCGTGGCGGGCAGGGCCAACACGCTCATCTTTCCCGACGTCGGCAGCGCCAACATCGGCGTGAAGCTCGTCGAGCGGCTCGGACGCGCCGTTTGCACAGGGCCGCTGTTTCAGGGCTTCGCCAAGCCCGCCAACGACCTCTCGCGCGGCTGCTCGGCCGAAGACATCTACCGCCTGGGCATTCTCACGGCGCTCCAGGCGGGCGAGTGAGGCGTGCCCGTGCTGCCGTTCAAGTTCGTCTACCATGAGCGCTACGACCTGAATTTCGGCGACCATGTCTTCCCGGCCATCAAATACCGCCTGATCCGGGAGCGCCTGCTGGCAGAGCGCATTGCGTCGCCGGAAGACTTCATCGCGCCGGAGCCGGCCGCCCGCGAGCAGCTGCTGCTGGTGCACACGCCGGAGTGGATCACCAAACTCGAACGCGGCACGCTGAGCTACCATGAGGTGCTCAAGCTCGAGGCGCCCTATTCCCGGCGCATGGTGGAGGCCGTTTTCCTCGCCGCCGGGGGCACGCTGCTGGCCGCGCGGCGGGCCCTGGCCGACGGCGCCGGCTTCAACATCGGCGGCGGGTTTCATCACGCCTTCGCCGATCACGGCGAGGGCTTCTGCGCGGTGAACGACGTGGCGGTGGCGGTGCGCGTTCTCCAGCAGGAGGGCCTGCTGCGCAAGGCGCTCATCGTCGATTGCGACGTCCACCACGGCAACGGCACCGCGGCCATCTTCGGCGGCGACCGCAGCGTTTTCACCCTCTCCATCCACCACTTCAACAACTACCCGGCGGTGAAGCCGCCCTCGACCATTGACATCCACCTCGAAGACGGCGCAGGCGACGCCGAATACATGGCCCGCCTGCGGCCCGCCTACGAAGCCGCCGTGCTGGGCTTCCGTCCGGAGATCGTCTTCTACGTGGCCGGAGTGGACCCTTACGAGGACGATCAGCTCGGCGGCCTGTCGCTGACGAAGGAAGGCCTCTATGAGCGCGACCGGCTCGTTTTCGACGTTGCGCTTCGCAAGCACGTGCCCGTCGCGGTGGTGCTTGCCGGCGGCTATGCCCGCAACACCGGGGACACCGTTGCGCTCCACGTGCAGACTGCGCAAGCATTGATCGACAGCATGAAGGAATGGGCCCGGCGATGGTAGACCGAAGAACGTTTCTCGCCGCCGCAGGGGCTGCGCTGGCGCCTGCGACCCTCCCCGCCCGCGCCGCCTCGCGTCCCAACATTGTCCTCATCCTCGCCGACGACCTCGGCTACGGCGACCTGGGCTGCTACGGCCAGACCCGCATCCGGACTCCGAACCTCGACCGCATGGCGTCGGAGGGCATCCGCTTCACCTCCGCCTACGCCGGCTCCACCGTGTGCGCGCCGTCGCGGTGCTCGCTCATGACCGGCCTGCACACCGGCCACGCCCGCACCCGCGGCAACCGCGCCCCGGATCTGCCGCTGCGGCCGGAAGACGTGACCGTCACCGAAATCCTCAAGCAGGCCGGCTACCGCACGGCCCTGTTCGGCAAGTGGAGCCTCGGCGAGCTGGGCTCCACAGGATACCCGACCGCCAAGGGCTTCGACGAATGGTTCGGGTTCTTCTCCCAAATGCACGCCCACAACTACTACCCGGAGCACCTGCTGGACGGCCAGACCGCCTGGCTGTGCCGCGGCAACATGGGCATGCAGCGGAAAGATTATGCGCCGGACCTGTTTACGGCGCGAGCCCTTCGCTTCATCGAAAAACAGGACGCATCCACGCCGTTTTTCCTCCACCTCTGCTACACGGTCCCGCACGCCAACAACGAGATGGGACGCGACACGGGCGACGGCATGGAAGTGCCTTCGCTCAGTCCTTACGAGGCCATGCCGTGGCCGAAGCCGGAGAAAGGCTTCGCCGCGATGATCACGCGCATGGACGCCGATATCGGCCGCATTCTGGCCGCGCTGAAACAAAAGGGGCTGGACGACAACACGCTGGTGATTTTCACCTCGGACAACGGCCCGCACAAGGAAGGCGGGCACGACCCGAAATTCTTCGAGTCATCCGGCCCCTTGCGCGGCATCAAGCGGGACCTGTACGAGGGCGGCATCCGCGTGCCGATGATTGCGCGCTGGCCGGCGCGGATCCGCGGCGGCCAGACGAGCGACGTGCCCTGGGCGTTCTGGGACATCCTGCCGACATTGGCCGAGCTGGCCGGCGCGCCGGCGCCCGCCGGCATCGACGGCGTCTCCGTCTCCGAGGCGCTCGCCGGGCGTGGGCAAAAAACGCACGAATATTTTTATTGGGAATTTCACGAAGGCGGATTTTCGCAGGCCGTGCGCATGGGGCCGTGGAAGGGCGTGCGCAAAGGCGTCAACGGCCCCGTGGAGCTGTACAATCTCGACGACGATCTGGCGGAGCGGCGGAACCTCGCCTCCGACAAACCGGAAATTGCGCGCGAACTCGGGCGTCTGATGCGCGAGGCGCGCACGCCGAGCGAATTCTGGCCCGTGCCCGGCGCCGACCGCCCGGCGTGAGCCGGCCAGGTTCCCGCAGCGCCGGGTCAGCCTGCCTGGCGGATTGCGCGAAGGATTTCGTCCACCGGCGGGTCGCCACGCCAGGCGGCGGCGACTGTGCCGTCCGGCGCCACCACGTAAACGGTGCGCCGCACCAGCCGCCAGAAGCCGGCCCGCCAGGCCCGCGCAATGCGGCCGCCCTCGTCCACCAGCAGTGGAAAGGGAAGGGCAAGCCGTTCGGCGAAACGGGCATGGCTTTCGGCCCTGGCGGGGTTGACGCCGTAGACCACGGCGTTGGCGGCTTCGAATTCCGGATACCGGTCCGCAATCCGGCCGAGCTGGCTCGTTCAACCCGGCGAATTGTCGGCCGGATAAAACACGAGCACCACGAAGCGGCCGCGCAGCCCGCTGAGCCGCACGGATCGCCCCGGATGATCGGCGGCCTCGAAATCCGGCGCCGGCAGGCCGGCGGGCAGCGTGGGTCCGAACATGCCTTCCTCTTATTGATTCACGTAGGAGAGCAGGCGCTCGTGGACCGTCTTGGCGCGCTGGTTGTCCCAACAGGCCACGAACACGGTGTCGTCGCCAGCCACCGTGCCGGCGATCTCCGGCCAGTCTTCCTGGTCGAGCGCCACGGCCAGCGAGTTGGCGCTGCCGGTGGATGTCTTGAGGATGACGAGGTGCTGCGCCAGACGCACGTCCAGCAGGTATTCGGCCATCACCTGCGCCAGGCTGGGCCCGGTCGGGTCGGGCAGGATTTCCCGGTACCCGTCGGCCGTTTTCACGATGCCCATCTCGCGCAGGTCGCGCGACAGCGTCACCTGCGTCACCTCGATGCCGAGCGCGCGCAGCTCCTGCGCCAGCTCTTCCTGCGTGTTGATCCGCTTCGAGCGGATCAGTTTCAGTATCTGCCCCTGGCGGTAGTTCTTGGTCATGACAACGACTCCAGACGCCGGCGCGCCTGTTCGAGCGCGGCGGCGACAGTTTCCGGCGCCGCGCCGCCGGGCACGGCGCGGGTTTTCAGCCCTTCTTCGGGATCGAGCAGCCGGGCCATCTCCGGCGAGAACCGTGCATCAAAAGCATGCAACGCTTCGCCCGTCCAGTCGGCGGGGCTCTTGCCCTGGCGGAGGCTTTCCAGCACGAGCCGCCCCACCAGCTGGTGCGCATCGTGGAACGGAACGCCGCTGCGGGCCAGCGCCTCGGCCAGATCCGTGGCCACCAGCCAGCCTTCGGCCGCGGCGCGGCGCGCCGGCCCGGGCTTCAGGCGCGCGGTTTCGGCCACCACGCGGGCCATCTCCAGCGAGGCGGCCAGCTGGTCGGCCGCCTCGAACAGCGGCTCCTTGTCCTCCTGCATGTCGCGGTTGTATGTCATCGGCAGCCCTTTCATCGTCAGAAAAAGCGACGTGAAACAGCCGAAAACCCGGCCGCATTTTCCGCGAATCAGCTCGAGCGAATCCGGGTTTTTCTTCTGCGGCATCAGCGAAGAGCCGCTGGTGACGCCGTCGGCCAGCTCCAGCCAGCCGAATTCATCGGAGGAATAAAGAATCCAGTCCTCGGCGAGGCGGGACAAATGCAGCATGAGAATCGATGCGGCGGAGAGAAAATCGAGCGCCCAGTCGCGGTCGGCGGCGGCATCCATCGAATTGGCGGTGACGCCCTCGAAGCCCAGCTCGCGCGCCAGCGCCTCGCGGTCCACGGCGAAGCCGGCCCCGGCCAGCGCGCCCGACCCGAGCGGCATCACGTTCACGCGGCGCCGCGCCTGCATGAGCCGCTCGTGGTCGCGCCAGAACATCTCGAAATACGCCAGCAGATAGTGCGCCCAGGTGACCGGCTGCGCCCGCCGAAGGTGCGTGTAGCCGGGGATCACCGTGCCGGCGTGCGGCGCCGCCTGGTCGAGCAGGGCCCGCATCAGCGCCCGCAGCCGCTCTGCACAGCCGTCGATGGCGCCGCGCAGCCAGAGGCGCGTGTCGAGCGAGACCTGCTCGTTGCGCGACCGCCCCGTGTGGATCTTCGCCGCCAGCTCTCCCGCCTCTTCCCGGAGCATCCGGATGACGTAGGTATGGACGTCTTCGTCCGGGGCTTCGGGCGGCGGGGGCGGGATTCGGCCCAGCGCTTCGCACACCGTTTCCGCTTCCTCATGCGTGAGAATGCCGGCGCGCCCGAGCGCCCGCGCCCACGCCTTCGACCCCGCAATGTCGGCCTCGAACAGCCTGCGGTCGAAGTGCAGCGACCAGGAAAACCGCCGGAAGGCATCCGACGGGCCTTCTTCAAACCGTCCGCCCCAGAGCTTCACGCGCCACGAGCCTCCATTTCTAGTGTGCCGGACCGTCCAGCAGCATGAGCAACAGCGCCTTCTGCGCGTGCAGCCGGTTTTCGGCCTGTTCGAACACCAGCGACACCGGCGACTCGATCACCTCCGCGGTCACCTCTTCCTCCCGGTGCGCCGGCAGGCAGTGCATGAAGAACGCGCCCGGCAGCGCCAGCGACATCAGCTCCCGGTTCACCTGGTAGGCGGCGAAGATGCGGGCCCTTTCCGCCGCTTCGTGCTCGAAGCCCATCGAGGCCCACACGTCGGTGTAGACGGCGCCCGCGCCCTTCAGCCCCTGCTCGATGTCATTGGTCACCTCGATGAGCGCGCCCGTCTCGACCGCGAACTCGCGGGCCTTGGCCACGATCTCCGCGCGCGGCTCATAGCCCGGCGGCGTGATGCAGGTGAAATCCAGGCCCAGCCGCGCGCTGTCGAGCATGAGCGAGTGCGCCACGTTGTTGCCGTCGCCGACAAAGGCCAGCTTGTGCCCCCGCCACTCGCCCCACTGCTCCCGCAGCGTCTGCATGTCGGCGAGAGCCTGGCACGGGTGGTACAGGTCCGACAGCGCGTTGACCACGGGAATTCTTGCATGGCGCGCCAGCGCGTCCACCGTCTCCTGCGAAAACGTGCGCGCCACGATCAGGTCCGTCCAGCGCTCGAGGTTCCGCGCCACGTCTTCCACCGGCTCGCGTCCGCCCACGGGGCCGGTGTTTAAAATTGCATCGCCGCCCAGTTGCTTGGCCGCCACCTCGAAGGTCATCCGCGTCCGCAGCGACGGCTTCTCGAACAGCAGGCTGAGGATGCGGCCGCTCAGGGCCTGGCGGAACCTGCCCGGCTGCCGTTTCACTCTGTCGGCCAAATCCAGCAACTGGCGCAACTCCCCGGCGGCGATGTCCAGGTCGGTCGTCAGATCGCCGGAGCGGAGGCGGGGAAAGATCGATGCAGGCGGCTCGGTCATGGCGCTGGTCACCCGTGATTGGTTCATTGAATAAGTATGCAGCCAAATGTATAATTACACATCCCGGCCGTCCGGGTCAACCCTGCGGGTCAGCGGAGCGCCTCTTCGAAGAACCGCGTCTGTTCGCGCCAGCGGTGCTGGCTGGCCCGGCCGGAGAGGCCGTGGCTCTTCTGCGGGTAGATGAGCGTCTGAAAGGACTTGCCCGCCATCTGCAAGGCGTTCATCATCTGCAAGGCGTTGGCGAACAGCACGTTGTCGTCCTCGATGTTGTGGATGAGCAGCAGCCTTCCCTTGAGGTTGGCGGCAGCGTGCACCGGCGAGCTTTCGCGGTAGCCTTCTTCGTTTTCCTCCGGCAGGCCCAGGTAGCGCTCGGTGTAGATGGTGTCGTAATTGCGCCAGTCGGTGACGGCGGCCCCGGCGGCGCCGGCCTTGAACACGTCGGGCGCGTGCAGCAGGCAGTACAGCGTCATGAAGCCCCCGTAACTCCAGCCCTGCACGCCGATGCGGTCCGTGTCGATGAAGCCGAGGCCGGCGAGGTAACGGATGCCTTCGAGCTGGTCGGCCAGCTCCTGCTTGCCCAGGCGCCGGTAAAGCGGCGTCTCGAACCTGTGTCCGCGCCCGCTCGAGCCGCGGTTGTCCATCTGCCAGATGACGAACCCCTTGTGGGCCATGACCTGCTCCCAGTTGAGGCCGCCGGCCCAGGCGTTGCGGACGCTTTGCGCGTGAGGCCCGCCGTAAATGGAGACAATCACCGGGTATTTTCTTGCGGGGTCGAAATTCGCCGGGCGGATCAGGCGGCCGTAAAATTCGGTCCCGTCGGCGCCTTGGAAGCGGTGAATTTCCGTTTTGAGAATTTCATATTCGTCGAGGATTTTCGTGTCGGGCTCGCGCCAGACGCGGACCTGCTTCCCGCCCGCCTCGTGCAGGGTAGTGCGGGGCGGCGTCTCGAGGCTGGAAAACGTGTCGAGGTAGTAATCGCAGGCGGGGCTCATCTGGATGGAGTGCGTGCCCGCGCCCTCGCTCACCAGCCGGGGAGCGGCGCCGTCGAACGTCGTCACGTAAAGATGCCGCTCGAGCGGGCTGGCCTGCGTGCCGGTGTAGAAAATGCGCCCGCCGGCGGCGTCTACGCAGGCGATCGAGCTCACCTCCCAGCCGCCGCGCGTGATTTGCCTGAGCATCCGGCCGGCCGCGTCGTGCAGGTAGATATGGCGGAAGCCGCTTTGTTCGCTCGAGCGGAGAATGCGCCCGTCGGCCATCACGTGGAAGTCGTCGGTAATGTTGATCCACGCCGGGTCGGATTCCTCGATCAGGAGCCGCGATTTTCCGCTCGCGGCGTCGGCGGCGAGGATCCACAGCCGGTTCTGGACGCGGTTCAGCCGGTGGGCGATGACCGAGGAGGAATCGGCGCTCCAGTGCACGCGGGCGATCAGATGGTCGCGCGTCTCGCCGAAATCCATCCAGCGCGTGGGGCCGCCCGAAGCGGCCACCACGCCCACGCGCACGTCGGCGTTGGGCTGGCCCGCCTTCGGGTAGCGCTGCGGCTCGGCGATGGCGCTCATTTTGAGGAAGTCGCCGTGGGGGTAGAGCGGTTCGCGGCTCACATCGAATTGCAGGTAGGCGATGCGCGTCGAGTCGGGCGACCACCAGTGCGCCGTGCCGAGGTCCAGCTCCTCGGGGTACACCCAGTCGAGCATCGCGTTCCAGCGCGTCTCCGAGCTGTCGTGCGTCAATTGCGTCACCTTTTTCGAGGCAATCTCCAGCGCGTAAAGCTCGCGGCCGCGCCGGAAGCTCGCGCGCAGGCCGTCGGGCGAGAGTTTCGGGTCGCGCTCCGCCACGGGCGTCGACGTCAGCTGCTCGACCTTGCCCGAGCTTTCCTCCCAAAGGAAAAGATCGCCCCCGGCCAGCAGCAGGAGCTTCGTGCCGTCGGCCGACCACTGCACGCGCTGCTCGCGCACGCGGCGGTTCTCCCAGTTCATCGCCTCCGGCTGCGGGTAGGGTTGCGCCCGTTTCGCCAGTTCGGAGAGGGCGAGAATCTCCTTCTCCTCCCCGCTGGCGGCATCGTGCAGGCAGAGCTTGTCGCCGCGGATCACCGCCAGGCGCCTGCCGCGCGGCGACCACCAGGCCTGCGGGGGCGCTGCGGCCATCATGCGGGCGCCGGCGCTTTCCAGCGCTTCCAGCGTCACCGGCTTCTTCGCCTGGGCGCCGGCGGGCGGCGCCAGCAGCGCGGCGGCGGCAAGGATCCACGGCAAGAGGCGGCAAACGCGCGCAGGGGTCGGGTGCGGTCGGCTCATGCGAACAGCATGGCACAATCGGGTTGTGGGCAGGATTCTCGCGCTCGACGTCGGCAGGCGCCGGATCGGGCTGGCCATCGCGCTGGAAGGCAGCGCCGCGCACGGGCTTGCGGCGCTGGAGCGCCGCTCGGAGCGCGAGGACATCGCCCGGCTGCAACGGATCGCCGCCGAGCGCAAGGTGGCGCGCTTCGTCATCGGCCTGCCGCTCCACATGGACGGCAGCGAAAGCGGGATGGCGCTCGAGGTGCGCCGCTTCGGCGAACGCCTCGCGCGGGAGACGGGCATCGAGGTCGTCTATCAGGACGAGCGGCTCACGTCCGTCGAAGCCGAGGACCGGTTGCGGCAGCGCGGCATGAGTCTGAAGAAGATGCTGGAGGCCAAACGCAAGGGAGCGGTGGATCAGCTGGCGGCGGTGCTGATTCTCGAAGATTATCTCGGCCGGGCGGGCGGGCAGCCATGAAGCGGGGGCTGCTGGCAGCGCTTGCCCTGGGCCTCGCCGGCCTGGCTGTTTCTCTTTCCATGGTCCACGCCGACCGCTACGCCGGCTTTTCGGGCGAGGTGTTCGTCGACATTCCGCTCGGCACCTCCACGCCGCGCATCGCCGCGAAGCTGGCCGACGCCGGCGTCGTGCGGCACCCGCTGCTTTTTCTGCTGGCGCGCGCGTGGCATCCGCGGCAAAAGCCCCTGGCCGGCGAGTACCGCTTCGCCGAGCCGGACACTCCCGCCGGGGTTCTGGCGCGGCTGGCGCGCGGCGACGTTTACACGGTTGAGCTGCGCGTGCCGGAAGGGACCGACGTATACGACCTGGCGGCGCTGGTGGAAGCCGCGGGGCTCGCCCCGGCCAGGGATTTCCTGCGCGTCGCCTTGCCACACGAGGGATACCTGTTTCCGTCGACGTATTTCTTTCGCCGCCGCACCTCGCCGGAGCAGATCGTGGAGGCCATGCGGGCGCAGTTTGACAAGGTCTGGCGCGAGCTGGGAGGCCCCGAGGACCGCAAGCGGGAAATCGTGATTCTGGCCTCGCTGGTGGAGGCCGAAGCGGTGAAAGACGACGAGCGGCCCCGCATTGCGCGCGTTTATCTCAACAGGCTGCGCAAGGGCATGCGGCTGGAATGCGACCCGACGGTGAAATACGCGGCCCGGCGCGAGGGCCGCTGGCGGGGCGCGATCTACAGGAGCGATCTGGAAAGCCGCAACCGCTACAACACCTACGTCTGGTACGGCCTGCCGCCGGGCCCCATCACCAACCCGGGCCGGGCCTCGCTGGAGGCGGCGCTTCACCCGGCCGAGACCGGCGAGCTCTATTTCGTTGCGCGCGCCCGCGGCAACGGGGAGCACGTCTTCAGCGCCGACTACGAATCGCACCAGAAGGCGGTGCGAGAATATCGCCGGAGCCGGAACCATGCGCAAGCGCCGGGCGGAAATTCTCGCCTGGCTCCGCAGCCAGGGCGCAAGCCGCGTTGACGAGGCGCTGGCCGCGCGCCTGCGCGAAGCCTTCCCGGGCGTGTCCGCAACCACGCTGCGGCGGGCGCTGCTCGAAAGCGGGCTGGAGCTCGATCCGCTGGTCGAAGGGGTGCGCCAGGATTCGCTCGACCACCTGGAACGCACGCTGCTGGCGCTGGCGCGCGAATACGAGCGGGGCGACGCCGCGCGGCGCGCCGCCGTGCGGCAGCTGGTGATCACCGCGCGCGACCACGCCCGGCTGGCCAGCCGCCGCAAACCAAAGGACGAGGAGCTGCTCTGGCTGCGGACGTGGCTCGAGAACCCGCCGGTCTTCGCCGACTGGGTCCGCCTCCGGCGCCGCGCTTGCCAACGGGGCGGCGATGCGGTGTGATAAACGCATGCGACTCGACCGCAGGCAATTCGCGGCCGCCCTCGCGGCTGCGCCCGCATTCGCTGCGGGCAAACAGGTCTGGCTGTACATCGGCGCCTACACGAACGAAATGAACAAGGGGATTTCGGCGGCGCGGCTGGATCTCTCCACCGGCGCGATCAGCGGAATGATCCTCGCTGCCGAAACGCCCAATCCGACATTTCTCGAGATACACCCTAACGGGCAGTGGCTTTATGCCGTAAATGAAATTGCGAATTACGAGGGGAAAAAGGAGGGGTCGATCACCGCATACCGGATCGACCGCGCCACCGGCAAGCTGGAGATGCTCAACCGCGCCTCCACCCGCGGCGCGGGCCCCTGCCACGTGAACCTCGACCGCACCGGCAGGATGGCAATGATCGCCAATTACGGCGGCGGCAGCGTGGCGTCCTACCGGATCGATTCCGGCGGGCGGCTCAGCGAAGCCGTCAGCTTCTTCCAGCACGAAGGCGGCAGCGTGAACCCGAAGCGGCAGGAAGGGCCTCACGCGCACTCGATCAACCCCACGCCGGACAACCGCTTTGCGGTCGTCTGCGACCTGGGCACGGACGAGATCGTCATCTACGCGATCGATCCCCCGGCAGGCGCCATGAAACGGCACGGAGCGGTGAAACTCGCGCCCGGAAGCGGGCCCCGGCATTTCGCCTTCCACCCCGGCGGCCGTTTCGGCTACTCGGTCAACGAATTGCTTTCGACGGTGACCGCCTTCGAGTACAGGAAGGGAAGCCTCACGGAAATTCAAACTGTCTCCACGCTGCCGGACGGTTTCGCCGGCCAGAACACGACGGCGGAAATCCGCGTCCACCCGAACGGCCGCTGGCTGTACGCCTCCAACCGCGGCGAGGACTCGATCGCGGTTTTCTCCATTGATGAAAAAACCGGGAAAATCACGCGAATCGAAAACACGCCGACGCAGGGTTCGACGCCGCGGAATTTCTACATCGAGCCGTCGGGCCGCTGGCTCCTGGCGGCGAATCAGCGCTCGAACAACATTGCAGTGTTCGAGATCGATGCGCGCACCGGCAAGCTGTTGCCGGCGCGGCAGGGCATCACCGTCGGCCAGCCCGTCTGCCTCCGCACCGTCGCTGTTTGAGCGGGGCGGGCTGCCGCCCGGCCTCCAAACGCAGCCGGGGCATGGAAGGCGAGCGTCTGGATCGTGGCGCAGAGGGGCTGTTTGCGCCCGTCCTGAGGCCAGTTGCGCCTCGGCCTCTTTTTCCGGCAACCGATGCGTTTGCAGGCCCGCGGGGGCCGCAATCGTGGCTGCGCCGCCTCTGGCGCCGGGCCTGGTACCCCGCGCGCGAGCGTACTGAAGGAATCGCCCGGGGCCGGCCGGCGCCACCTCTCCGAGTGAGGGCACGAAAAGCACCTACCCACTAATCGACAGAGAACGCCGTTCCGATAGCCGGAAAGAGAACCGCGCAACAGCGCGCTCTCAAGGAGAGCGGACATGTCATTTCGGGTAGTGGGAACATTCGCTATTTTCTTCGTGCTGGGCTCGCAGGGCGCGGCCCTGTGGGCGCAGCCCGGCCGGGACGCGGTCAAGGCCCGGCGCGCCGCCCGCGCCGCGGAGCTCCGGGACGCCATGCGTTCGATGAACGCGGCGGTCCTCAGCCTGGCTGCGGAGGCAGGCAGACGGGATGCGGCGGGCGAGCGGGCCTTGCGTTCCCGTGCGCGGCAGGCGCTGAACGACCGCGCCGCGGTCCTGCGGGAGCTGATCCGCACCGACGCCGCCGAGGCGTTGCGGCTGGCCTTTTCGCCGGAAGCCGCGGAGCGGCTGCGCAAAGCTTTCCCCGATTCCTCCGCATGGCTCGAGCAGCATGGCGAGTGGGAGGGGCCTGTCGAGACGCTCGTGATCGACGAGCAGGACCTCGCCGGCCACGAAGTGGTCCATTACATGGAGACCAGCGAAGGACGGCTGGAAGTCCGCATGGCGGGCGAAGAGCCTGACGGGATCGAATGCGGCAAACGCGTCCGGTTTCGCGGGGTGCGCGCAGGCGAAGTCGTCGCCGCCATGGATGGGGAGGTGACGGGGCAGGACGCTGCCGCGGCGCCTGCGTGCGGACCCAAGGGCCAGCAAAGCATCGCCGTCCTGCTGGTGACTTTCCCCGGCGTCGCGCCGCCCTCGGATGTCACCCCGGAGAAAGTCCACACCATTCTGTTCGGGACATCCGGACGCAGCCTCCACGGCTACTGGAACGAAGCCTCCTACGGGCAGGTTTCGGCAACCGGCACCGTGCTGGGCTGGTACACGTTGGACCAGGTCTACAGCTGCAACGACTATTACGCCATGCGGAATGCGGCCATCGCCGCGGCGGATCCTGATATCGACTTCCGCAATTACAACCGGCTCTTCATCATCTTCCCGAACCCGGGCAGTTGTTCCTGGGCGGGACTGTCGAACGTCGGCTGCGGTTCGTTCTCCTCGGCCGACGGCACCATCAGCGCCTCGTCGTCCTGGATGCTGGCCCATTACTTCAGCGGGACGGACGGCGGCGTGAAGCTCTCGGCCCACGAAGGCGGACACGCCCTCGGGTTGATGCACTCGCGCTCGCGGCGGTTCAACGGGGAAGCGCTTGGGCCTCTCGGGGAAGCCGGAACGGTGAGCGAGTACGGAGATGTCCAGTCGGCGATGGGATCGTGGAACCTGGGCCATTACACGGCCGAGCAGAAGGTCAAGCTCGGCTGGCTGCCGTCGTCGAACGTCTTGCAGGTGCAGGCCGCGGGCACGTTCACAATTCAACCGCTGGAAGTGCCCGCAGGCGGCGCGCAGGCGCTCCAGGTGCAGCGGGGGACAGGCAACAACGCCTGGCTGTGGCTTGAGTACCGGCAACCGCTTGGCAACTACGACACCACCCTGAATTCGCAGATCTTCAGCGGCGCCCTGATTCATTACAAGGACTCCATCACCGGCAGCTACACGGATCTGCTCGATTTCACGCCCTCGACGAGCCTGTTCAACGACGCATCGCTCGCGGCGGGCGCGTCCTGGCAGGACCCTTACACGAACGTGTCGCTGACCGTCACAGGAGCATCTGCCACAGGGATTTCAGTGAACGTCAGCTACGGCTCGGCGCCTTGCGTGGAGGCGGCGCCGACGCTCACCGTGTCGCCTCCCAACCCCAGCACAGAGCCGGGCAAGAGCGCCGGGTACACCGTGACGTTGAAGAACAACGATTCCGGTTCGTGCGGCTCACGCAGCTTCAGCCTGGGCTCGACGAAGCCGCAGGGCTGGCCGACGTCCTTCTCCGCCCAGACGGTGACGCTGGCGCCCGGGCAGTCGATGAACGTGACCATGACGAAGACGGTGCCCTCCACGGCGTCGCCCGGCACATACGAAGTGGACGCGATTGCGGAGACGCAGCCTGCGCCAGTGGCCGCCACGGCAAGCCTCACCGTGCTTCCGCCTCCGCCTCCACCGGGGCCGCTTTCGGTGACTTTCAACCAGTCCGTGTCCTCGGTGAGCGTGCGGACGAACGTCCAGTTCTCCGTCCAGGTGCTCAGCGGAAGCTCTCCGGCGGCCGGGGCGAGCGTCACATTCACGATCCGGAAGCCGGACGGCTCCACCTCCGATTCCCGGGCCGTGAAGGCGGACTCGAACGGGATTGCATCGTGGAGCTACCGCTTCCAGAACAAGGACCCGAAGGGAACTTACATGGTCACGGCCACCGCTTCCTATAACGGCGCGACGGCCTCGGCGACCACAAGCGTCACGTTGCAATAAGAACGGACGCGGGGCTGCGCTTCCGATCCGTTCTTCGTATCCGCATTGCAGCGCGGTTTTTGGTTTTTCGGAGCCGCGAATTCGGAGCCGCGAATGGAGCGAGCCGTAAGGCGAGCGGGAATGAGCGGTTGCAGTCCGGACTCCGCGGGACTCGAGTGCCGGCGATGAACCGCTCACTCCCGGGCGCTTGCGCGCCCTCCGTTCGCGGGTCGGGATCGGCGCTGCTTCGGAGCCGCGAATTCGGAGCCGCGAAT
>Ga0272446_1004450_pt1 | contig 16577 bp, 12 predicted proteins | sample YNPCB0061_FD_194587 | JGI IMG/M metagenome (GOLD analysis project Ga0272446, IMG submission 194587) | Hot spring microbial mat communities from Yellowstone National Park, WY, United States - YNP-CB-006-1 | ecosystem: Environmental > Aquatic > Thermal springs > Hot (42-90C) > Sediment | place... | reverse complement strand
TGGTTGATATACATTTGTCATGTAAAATCTGAAACCGTTCTTACAATCGTTTTCATAGTGGGAGGAAACCTGCAGGTCCGGTAGTTATTTCTTAAACTAACCCTACATGATTTTATCGTGAACCAACCCTGATAAAATCTCTAAAACCAAGTTAAAGAGAAAGTCAAAAAGGAAACGCTACCGGCACCTCAGGTTTTTTTATTTTAACTCCATCCGGTTCCATCCAAATTCGTCAATTCTCCTGTATCTTTCAGCTCAAATTTTACCCACATGACAAATCCGGTACTTGTAATCAGCACCCGGGCCAACCTGACTGAAAGTGTTTACCGCGGTGCATACTGTGTGGTAAACGAACAGAACGAAATTATTGATCAGGCAGGCGATATTCACACCCCTGTTTTTCCCCGTTCAGCCCTAAAGTTTTTTCAGGTAATCCCGTTGCTGGCTGCCGGCGGAAAAGAATATTTTGATTTTACCGATGAAGAAATTGCTGTTATGTGTGCATCGCATAACGCAGAACAGCGTCATATAGTCGTTATTCATTCAATCATGCAGAAAGCAGAACTAAACGAAAAGATGCTTCAATGCGGATTTCACCCGCCCTATCGGGAAGAAGACAGCCGCATTTTCTTTGCAGAACATAAAAAACCATCTCCTGTGTATAACAATTGTTCGGGGAAACATGTCGGGTTTTTAGCATATTGTAAATTAAAGGGATACAGCACAGAAAATTATCTGGATATCGGCCATCCCTTGCAACAGGAAATCAAGAATTGCATTGCAGCGTTTGCCGAAACAGAGCCGGATCAACTTCATATCGGCATTGACGGCTGTTCTGCCCCCAATTTTGCATTATCACTTTTCAACTTAGCGGTAGCCTTTAAAAATCTTTCAACCCCGCATCGGGTAAATTCCCGTTGGTCAGAATCCACTCGGCAAGTGATACGAAGCATAATAAATTATCCTTTTATGGTGGGCGGAACAGATCGGTTTTGCACAGAACTTACAGAAAATTTGGGTGAACAGGTGATAGGAAAAACAGGAGCAGAGGGTGTGTATGGTATGACATTTCATGCCAAAAAACTGGGGGCCGCTGTAAAAACAGATGACGGCAAAATGGGCCCGCAGTATTTCATCGCCTACGACTTGGTAAAAAAACATACCGGATGTAGTCATCCTTTGCTACAAAAATACGTTTCTGCACCCATTACTAACTGGAGTGGAAAAACTACAGGATACATTCAAAAAATCTAAAATTTGATATAGCACCCAATAAACAACAGAATATTTAGGGTATTTTAGCTGTTTCAATTTTATGGGAAAAAATCTCGACCAATTCAATGAATACCGAAGCCGGATGAATGAAAAGATTCTGGCTGAAGACAACCTGGTGATCAAAAGGTTGTACAATCTGGATATGCAAACCTACCAGGAAGGTGCGCTCAGTGTCAAAACCAAGGAAATGCTGGGCCTGGTGGCTTCGCTTGTGCTAAGATGCGATGATTGTGTAAAGTATCATCTCATCCGGTGTTTCGAACAAGGGATAACCCGAAAAGAATTATTTGAAATTCTGGCAGTAGGGAATATTGTGGGTGGCACCATTGTAATTCCGCATACACGAAGGGCTGTTGAATTTTGGGAAGAACTGGAAGAAACTAATCAGCAACCGAGTGAATAGCCGATTTTTACATACTGTTTTCTTTCTATGCATATTGGCATTTTCAGCCAAGGCACAGCAAACCACCACGGTGAAAGGCAGAGTAATGGAAAAAGGAAAAGATGTATCCATACCCTTTGCCGATGTGCTATTTACAGGTACTACCATCGGAACTGTAACCGATGAAAATGGTTATTTTACCCTCACCACCAATAAAAAAGTAAGCGCAATACGTGTTAGCTTTCTGGGATACAAACCCAAAGTTGTTCCAATAGAATATGGGAAAAAACAAGAAATCACCATTGAGCTGGAAGATGAAGGCATTGAGCTTCAAACCATTGAAATTAAATATACCGGAAACCCGGCTGAAATGCTCATTGACAGTGCCCGTGCACACCGCAATGAAAATGATATGAAGCGGTATGAAAGCTACGAGGCAGAATCGTATGTAAAAACACAGTTTAATCTTTATCGAATCAGTGAGAAATTTAAAAATCAAAAGCTATTAAAACCCTTTAAGTTTATTTTCGATAATGCAGACACCATCAATGGAGAACCTCAATATCCTTTTCTCATATCTGAAACTTTATCAGATATATACAAAAAAGCAGGTGTTGATGCCAAAGAGTATATCAAGGCAGCCAACATTTCAGGTGTAGAAAATGATAATTTCTTCAGTTTACTCGGTTCGGTTTATACAGAATTTAATTTTTATGATGATAATCAATTAATTCTTGGGAAAAACTTTATCGGGCCTCTCAACCCTATTGCATTATCTTTTTATAAGTTTTATTTAGTTGATACAGCTTTTATTGATAATCATTACTGTTATAAAATAGAATTAAAACCAAGAATTCCCAATGAGCAAATTTACGTGGGGCATCTATGGATACATGATAGCACGTATGCTATCAAAGAATTACACTTAAAAATGAATCCCAATGCCAATATCAATATCATGGCAAGTTTTGATATTTCAGTTAAATACAAACAACTAGAAAATAAGTATTGGGTAATTGACAAAGAAGAAGCAAGTGTTGATTTGAATCCAAGAGATTTTATAAACTTCACATTTAACTTAGCCCCCAAATCTGAAAACTTTAGAATTACAATTTTTAAAAAGACAAGTTTAAAAAACTACAAAATAAATCAGCCACCCTCTGATGTATTCAAAAAATTACCCGACGATATTACTTTAACAGATACCATAAGAAAAGGTGAAGATTATTGGAAAATTCACCGACACGATTCATTATCAACTACTGAAAAAAGAATTTATTCCAATGCTGATTCGATAAAAAAAATCCCGTTTTTTAAATTTTTATACAAAGTGGGTGATTTAATTGGAAGTGGTTATTTGGATTTCGGATGGGTAGGGATCGGTCCAGTTTACGAAATGTATAGTTTTAATGGATTAGAAGGTCATAGAATACGCATTGGAGGCAGAACAGGAAATAAAGTAAGTAAACGTTTCATATTAGAAGGTCATGTAACTTATGGTACCAAAGATAAGCGATGGAAATGGGATGTATATTCTACCTATCATTTGAACAAAAAGAAAAATCCCTGGCGAATGATTGGTCTTAAAGCTCAAATGGATGTAGATCAATTGGGATTAAGCAATACGCAATGGAGAGCAGATAACTTTTTAGGTTCTTTTTTACGCCGAAGAAGCTTAAATGACTTATCGTATGTTAATAAAATTCAAGTTTTCTATGAACATGATTGGTTTAGCGGGTTGAATAATAGAATTCAATTTACCTGGTTTGAAATCTATCCAACGCCAACATTACAGTTTAATAGAATTCAGGCAGACAATCAAGGTAATACAAGCTATAGTAAATTTGTAAAAACTGAAATTCAATTTGAAACTACCTTTTCTTACGGATTAAAATATTTAGTTGGACGCAATAAACGCAGAGCCGTAAGAGGAAGATACCCTACTATTTATTTCTTATATGCTGTAAGCATTAAAGACATATTAGGTTCAGATTTCACCTATCATAACTTAAAAATCAGAATCTATGATAAAATAAGAATAAAACCACTGGGTACCGCATTTTACGAATTGGCTGCCGGTAAAATTTTTGGAATAGTTCCTTATCCATTTATGGAAATACATCTTGGAAATGATACCTATATGGCCGATCAAATAAACTCATTCAACATCATGAATTACTTTGAATTTGTGAGTGATCAATGGATATCATTTAAATACCAACATTATTTTGATGGTTTCTTTATTAACAAAATTCCCGGTTTAAGAAAAACCAAATTACGTGAATTCATGGGTATTAAAATGTTAATGGGAAGTATTTCCGAAGAAAATCGAAATTTCATTCAATTGCCCGCCAATACCTATGAACTTCGCGATCCGGTTACAAAAAAACATATTCCTTATATCGAATTAAATGCCGGGATTGAAAATATCTTTAATATTTTATATATACAATTTAATTGGCGATTGACCTATCGGCGCGAACCCGATCCGAATAACCCGGGAATGTCATTATTTCCGCAAGCGATCAATTGGGGAATACAAGGAGGTGTATTTATACAATTATGATTTTTGGAGCTAGAAACTTAGTAAAAACATACAAAAGCCGAACAGTAGTAAACAATGTAACCCTGCATGTAAATCAGGGAGAGATTGTAGGACTGCTGGGGCCGAATGGTGCCGGAAAAACCACCACGTTTTATATGATGGTGGGAATGATCAGACCCAATGCCGGTGAAATTTATCTGGAAAATGAGATTATTACCGGATTGCCCATGTATAAGCGGGCTCGCAAAGGCATCGGTTATTTGCCTCAGGAAGCCTCAGTTTTCAGAAAAATGAGCGTAGAGAATAACATTCTGGCAGTACTTGAAATGACCAATCTTCCCAAAAAACAACAAAAAGAACGCTGCGAAATGCTGCTGGAAGAATTTGGCCTTACCCGGGTACGCAAAAACCGGGGTGACCTGCTTTCAGGAGGAGAACGTAGAAGAACAGAAATTGCCAGAGCACTGGCCGTTGATCCTAAATTTATTTTACTAGATGAACCCTTTGCCGGTGTAGATCCGATTGCTGTTGAAGATATACAACAAATCGTGTACTCATTAAAAAACAAGAATATCGGAATTTTAATAACCGATCATAACGTACACGAAACACTAAGTATTACCGACCGTGCCTATTTACTCTTTGAAGGAAAAATTCTGAAACAGGGCACCGCAGAAGAACTGGCAGCCGATGAACAGGTTCGGAAAGTTTATCTGGGGCAAAACTTTGTATTGAGAAAAGGGGCAAATTAACCGTTATATTACACAATTTTTTGGGATAGTATCTTCAGGCATTTTTGTTAAACTATCCCTTATGTTAATTGATCGCTTTCAATTCAAACGTATAATATTCCATGATCGGATTAGCTAATAATCGCTGACAAGCCAGTTCCACTTTTGTTTTTGCCTCTTCTTCGCCAGGTGCTTCTACCAGCAGGGTAATGTGTTTGCCAATTCGTACATTTTCAATTTCAGGCAATCCGATGTTCTTCATCGAACCTGTTACTGCTTTTCCCTGTGGATCAAGCAGCGCTTCCAGGGGCATCACATCAATTTCAGCTTTGAATTTCATGATAAAAATGATTTTCTGTATGTAAGGAATGAAAAACCAATATACAAAAGTAATATAATCGGGGCAGCTTCAAAACCCAGCCATAAACCAGCAGGAATACTACATGCCAGCAATAGATAACGAAACTTGTTTTCGTTCCAGCCCCAGCCTTTCAGCTTAAAGGATAATAAACGAACCGGAGCAACCAGCAAAAATGCTATGCCCACAGCAAGCAGCAAAACAAAATACTTGTTCAGCAAGAGATCGGTCCACAATGAACATTCAGTATCGGTAAAAGCATTCAGTAAGTTATCAAAATCAGGCTGCAACAAAGAGGTTTCTTCCTGAATGCAGGAAGAAGATCCTAACCCCAGAAATACCGAAGCCCAGAATAATCCGTTGGCCGGCGTGGGCAACCCGCGAAACGATGTTTCTTGTCCGGGATCATGATTAAAGCGGGCCAGCCTCAGTGCTGAAAAAACAGCCATGATAAACACTGCCAGATACAGCACATCAAAGGGCAAGCCCTCACCTACCGGGTTCATAATGATAACATCATCCATTTTTTTCAGAAAAGAAAAAACCATAAATGATGGCAACACACCAAACGAAACCACATCCGCCAGTGAATCCAGATCTTTGCCAATGGCAGAATACGCCTTGAGAGCACGTGCAGCCATGCCGTCAAAAAAATCAAGAACAGCCGAAATAAAAATGCAGATGGCCGCTAGGCGGAAATATCCCATCGATGCAAATACAATTCCGACACAACCGCTAAATAGGTTCAGCAGCGTAATTGTATTGGGAATATGTTTTGTAACAGACATAAAGCGTGTGGTAAAGATAACCCGATTCAAAGATGAAACCGAATTCCATTTTTGAGAAAACCTTAATTGCTTAATTTACAGGTAACTGTAGCATTCTCTGAAAATTGACGGATTCAGCCTTGTTTATTAACTTTGTAGTTATTGTATGCTGCGCAGAACCCTTGTTGTAACGATCATATTGCTGGCCATCTTGTCGGACGCCGATGCACAGGTAAATAAATACGCCAATGCGTTTTTGGATATTGGTTTAGGAGCACGGGCATTGGGGATGTCGAATGCCGTGGTCGCCTCTTCTGCTGATGTAACGTCTGCATTCTGGAATCCTGCCGGTTTGGTTGATATGCAGCGCGACGTGCAGGTTGGTTTTATGCATAACGAACATTTTGCCGGCATTGTAAAATTTGATTACGGGGGCATCGGAGTAAAATTTAACGAAAAAAGCGCCGGAGCATTTACCTTTATCCGCAGCGGGGTGGACGATATTCCCAACACCTTGGAATTGATTGATGCCAACGGAAATGTAGATTACGACCGGGTAAAAAGTTTTTCTGCAGCCGATTATGCCTTCATGTTCACCTATGCCCGAACTATTCCTAAAATCAAAGGATTCAGCTATGGAGGTTCTGTAAAAGTGATTTATCGCCACATTGGTGAGTTTGGCAGTGGATGGGGATTTGGTTTTGACTTTGGATTACGCTACAAACTGAAAGAATGGTCCTTTGCTGCCATGCTGCGGGATGCTACCTCTACCATTACCAATTTCAGTTACAACACCGAAAAATTCAGGCTGGTGTTTACGGCTACCGGCAACGAAGTGATTTCAAGTTCTACCGAAATTGCTGTACCAAGGCTGGTTCTGGCTGCATCGCATAAATTTAATCTGCCCAAAAATTTCCGTATTCTTACCGAAATTGATGTGGCTATGACTACTGACGGAAGAAGAAACGTATTGATTCCGGCTGGCCCGGTAAGTTTTGATCCCATGGTAGGCGTAGAATTTGAGTACAATGACCTGGTGTTTATCCGAGGAGGTGTGGGTCGTTTTCAGTACCTAAAAGATCCAAACGGAGGGAAAAATGTAACTGCTTTACCTACCATTGGACTGGGATTTAAATACTGGGGCATTAGTGTAGATTATACACTAGCTAATTTTGGGAATGAAATTATTGGACTATCACACATATTTTCGTTACGAGTAGATTTTTTTAAGAAGAAAAAAGAAGTTGAACAACCGCAAACTCCATAACTGTTGCATCAAGCTGCTATGCTGGATAACCGGATTGTTGATTATAACAACTCCGCTGATGGCTCAATATGCCAATCAATGGATTAACTACAACCAGCAGTATTACAAAATGGCCGTTGGCAGCGACGGCATATATCGTATTTCATACAACACCTTGCTGAATGCAGGCTTTCCAGTTAACAGTGTAAATCCGAGAAACATTCAGTTGTTCTGGCGTGGTCAGGAAGTCCCGGTATTTATTCAGGGAGAAAATGACGGAGTATTTAACCCCACCGACTTCATTGAATTCATGGGCCGAAGGAACGATGGCTGGCTGGACTCTTCGCTGTATGAAGATACCCAGCATCACCTGGCCAAAGGACGAAGCCTGTTTTCTGACACTTCGTTTTATTTTATTACCTGGAATAATTCAACCAATAATTTACGATTTACCTTAGAAACCGATAATGCTTTTGGAAGCTATACTCCAGCCTCCCATTATTTTGTAGATATAACTCAAGAATTTTCTTCTTCCTATTACGAAGGTCCCATTTATTCCGGTGGCAAACTAAATCCTGATTATGATAATGGCGAAGGATGGGCTCAGCTATTTAATACTGCTACTACCGTAAACCCTGGTTGGATCAGCCCATTCAGCGATTACCGCAATACTACGTTCAACAGTGAGAATGCCACTATTACCGTACATGCACTTACGGGAAATAATCCATTAGGTGGTCCGGAGCATCGGCATCAGTTTACGTTTGGCGGAATTATTCAGCTGGATACTATTCTGGATGGTTATAAATCGTATCGTCGCACATTTCAGGCCAATGCCGGATTGGTAAGCGGAGCAGCTACTCCCTATTCGCTCGAATTCATGAGCACCTTTACCACCAATGTTCGTTCAGGTATTTCATTTATCCGGTTACGGCTTCCCCAAACATTTAACCTAAGCAACCGCAACAGGCAGTTTATGCTTATACCGGATGCAACATCACAAACCAAAGCCCGGCTGGACATTTCCAATTTCAGTTCAGGCGGTGGCAATGTTTGGATTTACGATATCACCAATCGAAAAAAGATTGCCGTGTATCCCGGAGGGCCCGGTTTCCAGGCACTTGTTCCCAACGGCGGAGGATTAAAAACCTGTTACATTACTGCCGAAAATCAGATTCAAAATATCACAGTGGTAAAACCAGTAAATACCCTCCCTTCATCATTTGCCCGGTTTATAGATTATCAAAATGAATTCCGCGACTTCGATTACATCATCATTACACATCCATCGTTGTGGAGTTCGGCTCAGGCATATAAAAACTACCGGCAGCAAACCGGTTACAATACCCTGCTGATTAACATTGAAGAATTGTATGATCAATTTGCTTACGGAATCAATAAACATCCGGTTGCTATTCGTAATTTTTTAAAAATGGCATTAACTTCATGGCATGTGAAGCCTGAACATGTATTTTTAATTGGTAAAGGTCTTCGCAACACACTTTTAAACCCCAATGCCAGTAATTATGCTACACAATATCAAGCCAATCTGATTCCACCTATAGGTGTACCACCGGTAGATCATCTGTACGGATTTCGTTTGCTGGATCCGGACGGTGAAGATATTGCCATTGGACGACTGGCCGCCACAACCAATCAGCAGGTACTGGATTATCTGGATAAAGTACAAACCCATGAAAGCAACCTGCCGGCTCTATGGATGAAAAACATTTTGCATCTGGGTGGAGGAGGTGGTTTGGCCGAACAACAACAGTTGGCAGGATACCTTAACAGCTTTAAGCCGATCATTGAAGACTCATTATTTGGCGGTAGGGTGTACACCATTCTCAAGCAAAGTTCACAACCCCTGCAGCTGGCATTGGCTGATTCTGTTCGACGACTGGTAAATGAAGAAGGAATTACCCTGATGACCATCTTCGGGCATGGCTCCGGACAAGGTTTTGACCAGAACATTGACGAACCTCAGAATTATTATAATCAGGGAAAATTGCCCATCATTATGGCCAACTCCTGTCTATCAGGTGATATCTTTCAAAACGTTCCGTTAATCAGCGAAAAGTTTGTGTTTGAACCCAATAAGGCGGCTTTAGCGTTCATTGCTTCTCCAGCACTGGGGTTGTCATCGGTGATGAAAATTCTTACCGATTCCATTTATACCAACCTGGCTCTGCACGATTACGGTAACACCATTGGCATTGCCATTCAGCATGCCATCAGTGAAGTGGCTCAAGGTACTCCGTTCAATTCGATTCTCCGCTTCACTGCCCTTGAACCACAGATTCATGGTGATCCAGCCTTACGTTTAAATACCTGGTTAAAACCCGATATTGCCATAACACCTCCAGACGTTAAGTTTATACCCGGTATTGTAACCAGTGAATTAGATTCTTTTGAGATGGAAATTGTATTACATAACTTAGGACGTTCCGTTTCCGGCCCTTTATTGGTTAGTGTTCGTCGCGACTTTCCGAAACAAAGTGTACCTGATACACTTTATTATTTCACAAGAAATGGTTTATTGTATGCCGATACCATTCGTTTTAAACTTCCTGTAAATATTGTGAACAGCTTTGGTGAAAATATATTTACAGTTACAGCCGATCCATTTGGATTTATAGATGAACTAAGCGAAACCAACAATGAAGTAACCGTAAAACTCAACATCATTTCATCGGAAATCATTCCGGTTTATCCGTTCAAATTCCAAGTAGTACCTACTGCTTCCCTGTTTTTGAAAGCTTCTACCGGCGATCCGTTTGCACCCATGAAACGGTATAAAATTCAAATTGATACCACCGACCTGTTCAACAGTCCGTTCCTACGGGATACCATCATTCAGCAAACCGGCGGTGTGGTAAAATGGAAACCACCGTTCAGTTTTACTGACAGCACGGTGTACTTCTGGAGAACCGGGGTAGATTCTGCCAATACCGGCATTTACCACCGCTGGAAGGAAAGTTCGTTCCAGTACATCCCCGCGAAATACGGCTGGGGCCAGGATCATTTCTTTCAGTTCAAAGACAACGATTACGTGTACATTGATGACAACCGCAGCAACCGTACGTTTGAGTTTGTGCCGAACATCAAGCAACTGCGTTGCATCACCTATCCGGTACTGCAACCCGGCGACTGTTGTCAATTCAACTCAGAATTTACTATTGATGGCTCGGTGATCGAAGAAGGTACCGGAAACAATCCCTGCGGTTTCAATCCGGGATTGTATGTAGCCATCATTGATCCCATCACACTAACACCCTGGCAAACCCGATGCAACGGATTCAACCCAAACAACAGCTTTGGCAATGCCAATGACAATTGCGCCTGCCGCAACAGGCCAGAAAACTATTTCTTCTATAATCTGAGTAATGCCGCCCAACGAGCGGCTCTTGAAAATTTATTGAATAACATTGTTCCTGCTGGTTACTATATTTTGGCATATACCAATCACACTCCTCCATTTTATAATCCGTCTTTTTGGCCTAATAGTTTAATTACTGCTTTTGAAAATTTAGGCGCCGATACATTACGAACCTTGGTTGACAGTGCATTTTCACGTTCCTATATTTTCTACACACGAAAAGGATTCAATCAGCTTACCCAGGAAGCTGTGGGTCCTTCACCTGCACTTCCGGCCGAGTTGGTTACCTACCTGGAAAATGACTGGATGTTTGGCACCATCACTTCACCCATAATTGGTCCGGCCAGTCGCTGGGGATCATTTCACTGGAATTCCTATTCCATTGATGTTGATCCCTTACAGGATTCTGTTTCAGCCAAAATCATCGGGATTCGTTCCAACGGTCAGCAAGATATTTTATTTAACGATATTCAGCCTGCCGTAAATGAAATTCCGGATCTGTACAACACCATCGACGCATCTGTTTATCCGTATCTCAAACTCTTTTTCTTTACCCGGGATGACAACAACCTGACACCACGCCAACTGGGCAGCTGGCATGTATTGTACGAAGGGGTTCCGGAAGCAGCACTTAATCCATCCATTCAGTATAGCTTTTATCAGGATACCCTGCAGCAGGGTGAACAGTTGCGACTTATCACGGCCGTTGAAAATATCGGCGATTATGATATGGACAGCCTCTGGATTCGCTATTTTATTGTTGACCGAAACAACCAGATTCATAATTACTACCAGAAAAACGATTCTCTTCGAATCGGTCAGTTTCTGGTAGATACTTTCACCATATCAACTACGAACTTCCAGGGATTGAACAGTCTCTGGATAGAAGCCAATCCCATCAATACTCCCTACCATCAGACAGAACAAACCCATTTCAACAACATCGGCCAGCGACTATTTGTAGTAGGCAGTGACAAAATCAATCCGCTGCTGGATGTTACCTTCGACGGTATTCATATCATGAACGGCGATGTGGTATCTGCCAAACCCGATATTCTGATTCAGCTGAAAGACGAGAACCAACTGCTATGGATGGATGATACCTCAGATGTGGAACTCTACCTGAAAAAACCCAATACTTCCACTCCCCAGCGACTGTATTTTTCCAATCCGGCACTCACCTTTGTTCCGGCCACCAATCAGCAAAACTATTGCCGCATTGAATACAACCCTGATTTTACCGGTAATGACGGTGTGTACGAACTACTGGTACGTGCCACTGATAAATCAGGGAATGTTTCCGGTTATGGAAACGGATCATATGATTACAGCATCCAATTTGAAGTAATTAGTAAATCTACCATCACTAATGTATTAAATTATCCCAACCCGTTCTCCACCTCCACCCGGTTTGTTTTTACACTCACAGGCAGTGAAGTGCCTACTGAATTTACGATACAGATCCTCACTATCAGCGGCGTGGTAGTACGCGAAATAACCCTGAACGAACTGGGACCAATCCACATCGGCAGAAACATTACCCAGTTTGCCTGGGACGGCACCGATGAATATGGCGACAAGCTGGCCACCGGCGTTTATCTGTACCGTGTAATTACCAAACTGAATGAAGAGCCGCTGGAAAAGAAAAGCACATCTGCCGATAAATATTTCAAAAACGGATTTGGCAAAATGTATATCCTGCGGTAAGCATATCGGCATTTTGTGTAGTTTTAACCCATGAACAAATGGTATGTGCATACATTGCTGGCATTAGCCAGCGGTCTGTTAATTTCGGCTGCATGGCCGGCTGACGGGTTTCCGTTTCTTTCGCTGGTTGCATTTGTTCCGTTGCTCTGGTTAGAAGATCAACTGGCAGCTTCAGAAGTAAAAAAGAAAGGATGGAAACTGTTAGCGCACACTTACCTTGCCTTTTTTGTCTGGAATTTACTCACTACGTACTGGATTTATTTTTCATCGCCCGAAGGTGCTTATGTGGCCATATTACTCAACGCATTTCTCATGGCCTGCCTGTGGGTATTGTTTCAAAAAACCAAACGTGTACTGGGTACACAAAGAGGATACATCGGACTGATTGCCTATTGGCTGGCATTCGAGTTTCTGCATTTCGACTGGGATCTTTCCTGGCCTTGGCTACACTTAGGCAATGTGTTTGCCAATTATCCGCAAACGGTGCAATGGTATGAATACACCGGTGCATTGGGAGGAAGCCTCTGGGTATTGGTTTCCAACATTCTGGCTTTCCGGTTGCTGAAGCGTATGGTTTCAAAATTAGCCTACATAAACGCTGCCATAACCTGGTTGATTGTATTGTTATCGCTTCCGGCCATCTCATACATACGGTATATTACCTACACGGAAAAAGAAGCTCCAATTCACGTGGTGCTGGTGCAACCCAATGTTGATCCCTGGGATAAATTCGGAGGAGTAAGTGCCAAGCAGCAATTTGAAAACATCCTATCTTTAGCTTTATCAAAAATTGATTCTACTACCGATTACTTAATTACCCCTGAAACATCCATTTTCCCAAATGGTGTTTGGGATCATGAATTGATTTATACTCCTGAATACCTTCGGCTTAAAGAGCTTATTGCTTCATATCCTAGTTTACACATTATTGCAGGTATCTCACACCTGCAGTTATATGAACCAGGTCCTAATGTTCCTCCTACTGCTGATAAATTCAGAAATAGAGACTTGTACTATGACGATCATAACTCTGCCATACAAATTGATCTGCGAGCCGGTTATCAAATCTACCATAAATCAAAGCTGGTACCTGGACCTGAAATGATGCCTTTTGCCGAAGTGCTCAAACCCTTACAACATAAACTATTTGGTAAGCTAGGAGGGCTCATTGGAGATATGGGCACGCAAAAAGAACGTACGGTATTTACCTCCGGAAAAGATTACATGAAAGCAGCACCAGTAATTTGTTATGAATCTATTTACGGAGAATTTGTATCGGAATATGTCCGAAACGGAGCCACCTTTATTTCGGTAAGCACCAACGATGCCTGGTGGGGCGATTCGCCCGGCTATAAGCAACTGCTGGCATACACCAGGCTGCGCGCCATTGAAACCCGCCGTAGCGTGGCACGCTCGGCGAATACGGGCATCAGCTGTTTTATAAACCAACGCGGAGATATTTTACAACCCACAAAATTCTGGACAGCCGATGCCGTGAGCGGTACTATCAATGCCAACGGTACGCTGACCTTCTACACACGTCATGGCGACTACCTCGGAAGGCTTTCTGTTCTCTTTGGCGCCATGCTGATTGTGTTTACCTACATCCGTGGATTTCTGAAAAAAAAGAAATTCAGATAGCTGAAACAGAATCAAGAGGCAAGATTTTGTTGGTTCTTGCCTCTTGATTCTTGGCTCTTGTCTTTATCCTGCTAATTTTGCAGTAAATTTCATACTTCATGAATACTTACGACGTGATTTTTATCGGTTCAGGCCCCGGAGGATACGTGGGTGCCATCCGTGCAGCCCAGCTGGGACTCAAAACTGCCATTATTGAACGATACAAAACCCTGGGCGGTTCCTGCCTCAACGTGGGCTGCATCCCGTCCAAAGCCATGCTCGACTCATCCGAACATTACTATAACGCCGGCCATACCTTTGCCGAACACGGCATCCTACTGAAAGACCTGAAGCCAGATCTTACACAGATGATAAAGCGCAAGGCCGATGTGGTAAAACAAACCACCGACGGTATTCAGTACCTGATGAAGAAAAACAAGATTGACGTGTATTACGGACACGGATCATTCAAAGATGCCAACACCGTAACCATTAAAAAAGACGACGGTACTTCCGAAGAAATTAGCGGAAAGAAAATTGTAATCGCTACCGGCAGCAAGCCCGCTACCCTGCCCGGCATCGAGATTGATAAAAAACGTATCATTACCTCTACCGAAGCGCTGGAACTGAAAGAAATTCCCAAGCATCTGATTGTAATTGGCGGAGGTGTAATTGGGTTAGAGTTAGGATCAGTGTTTGCCCGTCTCGGTGCTAAAGTATCAGTAGTGGAGTATATGGATCGCCTTATCCCCACCATGGATGGTACGCTGGGAAAAGAACTGCAGAAAGTTTTAAAGAAACTGGAATTTGATTTTTATTTCAACCATAAAGTAACCGGCGTAAAAAGCACTGCCAAAAAGGTAACCGTAACTGCCCTTGACAAAGAAGGAAAGGAAATCCAGCTGGAAGGCGATTACTGTCTTGTAGCGGTAGGACGCCGGGCTTACACTGAAGGTCTGAATCTGGAAAATGCCGGACTCAAAACCGACGAACGCGGTAAAGTACCTGTAAACGATCACCTGCAAACAGCCGTTCCGCATATCTATGCCATCGGCGACGTGGTACGTGGTGCCATGCTGGCTCACAAAGCCGAAGACGAAGGCGTAGCTGTGGCTGAAATCATTGCAGGACAAAAACCCCATATCAATTACTTACTTATTCCAAATGTAGTTTATACCTGGCCTGAAGTAGCAGCCGTAGGTTATACCGAAGAACAACTAAAGGAAATGGGTAAGGCTTATAAAACAGGAACATTCCCCTTCAAGGCCAGTGGACGTGCCCGCGCCAGCATGGATACCGACGGATTAATTAAAGTGTTGGCCGATAAAGAAACCGATGAAATCCTTGGCGTGCATATGATTGGACCTCGGGCTGCCGATATGATTATGGAAGCAACAGTTGCTATGGAATTTAGAGCCAGTGCAGAAGACATTGGCAGAATTTGCCATGCACATCCTACGTTCTCCGAAAGCTTTAAAGATGCTTGCTTAGCTGCCAGCGATAACCGTCCGATAAATATTTAAGCAGGCATTTTTGTTTTTATATTTACTAACTTAAAGTCCAATTTGCAATTGGAAATAAAAAACTATATTCGTTCAGTAAAACCTTTAGTTACATGCATGTTGAGCTGAAAAAAGAAGGAGAGTTTGAATACCTGGACGAAGGAAACGGACCGGTAATGATTGTATTACACGGCCTGTTTGGTGCCCTGAGTAACTTTCAGAGCGTAGTAAGCCATTTCAGCAAGCACTGCCGGGTTATTATTCCGCTTATGCCTGTTTATTCCCTCCCCATTATAGATACCAACCTGAAAAACCTGGCCAAGTACATCGAACGATTCATTGACGAGAAAGGATTTGACAAGGTAATCTTGCTGGGTAATTCCATGGGCGGGCACGTAGGCCTGATCTATACTGCCATGCGCCCCGAAAAAGTGGATGCACTCATCTTAACCGGCAGTTCCGGACTGTATGAAAATGCCTTCGGCAGTACCTATCCCCGCAAAAACGACTACGAGTTCATCAAAAGCCGGGTGGAATACACCTTTTACGACCCGGCAGTGGCCACCAAAGAACTGGTGGACGAAGTGTTTGCCCTGGTTAACGATAAATCAAAAGCCATTCGTAGTATCTCTTTAGCTAAATCTGCTATTCGGCATAATATGCGCCATGAGCTACCCAACATCCATGTACCCGTTTGTCTTATCTGGGGGAAAAATGACAACATCACCCCCCCCGAAGTAGCCGTCGAATTTCACGAAAAATTACCCGATTCCGATTTGTTTTGGATTGATCAATGCGGGCATGCTCCAATGATGGAACGCCCAGAAGAATTCAATAAAATACTTTCCGACTGGCTTATTGCCAGAAATAAATTGAATATTCCAAGGCATGGAAATTAAACAAGCAATCTTTATTTCCAGTGCAGCCGATTTTAAAAAATGTCCACCTCCCAAATATCCGGAATTTACATTTATCGGACGTTCCAATGTAGGTAAATCATCCTTAATCAACATGCTTACCGGTAAAAAAGAGTTGGCAAAAACCTCTTCTACACCGGGAAAAACA
>Ga0272446_1004449_pt1 | contig 16580 bp, 14 predicted proteins | sample YNPCB0061_FD_194587 | JGI IMG/M metagenome (GOLD analysis project Ga0272446, IMG submission 194587) | Hot spring microbial mat communities from Yellowstone National Park, WY, United States - YNP-CB-006-1 | ecosystem: Environmental > Aquatic > Thermal springs > Hot (42-90C) > Sediment | place... | reverse complement strand
CACTACGTGGTGCTGGAACCGGGACAGATGCCTCTTAACCGGGTCGCCAAGATCGACTACGTCCGCCTCCACGAGCTTGCCCTGGCGGAGGTGGAGAAGCTCCGCAGCCGGCGCAGATGGGACCGGTGAGCCCGGTCAGTACTTCTCCCAATGCAGCACGTCCGCGAGCGGGCGCTTTTCCTTTTCCGGCTGCTCGGCGGGGTAGCCGATCGCGACCAGGCTGACCAGCTTGAACTCCGCTGGGGCTCCGATGATTTTGAGAATTTCCGGCGCGTAGGGTTTTTTGTCGCCTGCCACCCAGCAGGCGCCCAGACCGTGCGCTCTGGCGGCCAGCAGGATGTTCTCGGTCGCGGCGCTGCCATCCTCGAGGTAATACTTGGTGTCGCGCGAGAGCACGGCGATGCACGCGGCTGCTCCGGCGATCATCTTGCCGTGATCGGTGGCGGCGGCGATCCGGCGCAGCGTCTCCCTCGAGGTGACGGCCACAAACTCCCAGGGCTGAATATTGATCGCCGTGGCGGCCAGCCGCCCACAGTCCACCAGGTCTTCGATCACCTCCTTCGGCACCGGCTGGCCGGTATAGGCACGAATTGAGCGGCGGGTTTTCAGAACTTCAATTGCATCCATCGGACAAAGGTTCTCCTTAGTAGAGCAGTTTCAGTGAGAATTGGATCTGCCGCGAAGTGCCGGCCGTTTTGCTGATCATGCCGAAGCCCGGACCGAGCACGATATTCGACGGCAGTCCGAAATTCACCACGTTGAAGACGTTGAAGAACTCGGCGCGGAACTCGATCGCCACAGGCTCGCCACCGGCGCGCCGCGCCACCCGCGTATCCTTGATCAGGGCGACGTCGAAGTTGTGCAGCGCCGGGCCCCGGAAGGTATTGCGGCCCAACGAACCGAAGCGTCCGCGGTTGGGCCCAGTGCCGCCGGGCACTCCCACCGGGATGGAAAAGAACCGGGTGTTGGCCGCGCCCCACCCGAGATAGTCCTCGCGCACCGTGCGGCGGGTCGACAGTTCGGGGTATCCGGTCTGGTCGGGCCGGTCGGCGCCGTTCACGCCGGCCCCGGTCTGCTGAATCCCCGAATAGATCGTGAACGGCGAACCGCTGGTGAGCGTGCTGATGTTGAGCACCTGCCAGCCCGACGTCAGCGCCCGCGGCAGCGCCCGGAATCCGGGCGTGCGCTCCAGCACCAGTTCCTTCAGCACGCTGAAGGTCAGCACGTGGGTCACATCAAACGTCGAGACACCCCTTTCGGCGCGAGTGTTCCACGGGTTCTGCGGGGAGGTTTGCAGCACCGTTCCGGAGGCGCCGGAGAGGAAGCCCGGCAGAATGCCGCTGGTGTCGTCAATCGACTTGCCGAATGTGTAGCTGACCTGGAGGCCCAGCCCCTGGCGCAGAGAGTTCTTCGCCAGTGCGGCTTGCAGGGCGTGATAGGTGGAGTGAGAGCCGCTGTTGATCAGGTACTCGGCGCCAAAGCCTCCCACGATGCGCCCCTCCGGGTCGAAGCGCGTGTAGGGGGCGAATTCGGGCTGCGCCCCGATATAGCTATTCGGGAAGAACATATTGCCCAGATGCACGCCTGCCGTGGCCACGTAGGAGGCGCTCCAGTTGAAATCGCCGAACCGGCGTTCCAGACTCGCCGTCCACGTGGCGATATAGCCGTTATCGAGGCCGGGCGCCACCCCATACGGGGTAAAAGGGCGAATCTGGTTGCCGGGAGTCAGCCGCGCGAGATCGCGCAGGAAGCGATCCACGTCCATCTCCGTGTTCGGCGCCACGCGTTTGGAATCGCGCTCCGCAAACACCAGCCGCCCGTCGCGCGCGTAGACCGGGGGCGGCGCGAAAGACCGCGCCACGTTCTCAAACCGGATCGGCGAGCCAGGCTGCGCCGTTCCCTGCACCCGGTTCACAAACGGCACGCCGCCCATGACGAAATTCTGCTGGTAGATGTTGGGCAGCAGCGTCATGATCGAGCCTCCGGCACGAAATACGGTGCGCTCATCCAGCCGCAGATCCAGGGCCAGACGCGGCCCCCAGCCGCTCCAATCCGTGCGGAATGGCGGTTGCAAGTTAATCAGGTACCGCTGGGCGCCAGCCGGCCCGGGAACCAGGCCGGAAGTCTTCCCGGCCGCTTCGCGAAAGGGAGTGTTCACCTCGAACCGCAGTCCGTAACTGACCGACAGCCGCGCGCTCGCCTTCCAGGCGTCCTGCATATAGGCGTTGTACGCCTCCCGGCGGATTGCCACGTCTCCCATGTGCTCGCCCAGTCCGAAAAGATCGGGCGCCACGGAGACGGAGTACGCAAACGGCGTTGCGGTCAGCAATCCGGTGAGCGCGTCGGGCAACGGATCACCGGGCGCGATGTCATGAGCGCCGCTTCGCGAGCGGATGGCGACCGGCGAATACGCCGCACCGCCTCCGAACGTATACTCCCCGTTCGGCGCCATGCTGAAAAAGGTGGTGTCCCGGTTAACGCGGACCTCAAGGCCCCACTTGAGGGTGTGGTTTCCCCGCACATACGATCCGCTCTGGCGGGCCTGGAACAGGTTCCCAAAAACGGTGGTCAGGTTGCCGCCCGCCGTGTTGAAGCCCTCATAAAGGCCATCGGCAAACTTGATTGCGGGCTGGGTGCGATTGAAGGTCGGAAATGAGGGCGTACTGCGCAAGAAGCCCAGCGTAGTTTCCAGAATCAGGCGCGGCGTCACCGAGCGCGTGTACCGGACTCCGGTGTTCCGCTGCCGGTCCAGGAATTCGGTGGCAAACGACCGGTCGATCACCGTCTGGCTCGGATTCGTCAGGGGTCCGCTGACATTGTTCAAGCTGAAGCGCCCAAACAGGCGTGCCCGCGGCGAGATTTGGTGATCCATCCGGATGGAGAACTGATCGGTGAAGGTGGTGACTCTGGTTGAGGAGGCGTAGGTGCGGGCACCGAAAGCTCCCTGGGGGTCGTTCGGCGCCGGATAGCACTCCAGCACTTCGGAGATTGCCGGATTTACGGGCACATAGAGGGCATCGCCCGGGAAGGCCGAGGTGTTGACGCCGCGCCGCTCCTCGGGCGTAGGCACCGGAATCACCTGCGTCGAGCTCAGCACCTGGCGGAAACCCTGGTACTGGCCGAAATAGTAGGTCCGGTTACGGCCGTTGTAGATGCCGGGCAACACCACCGGGCCTCCGAGGGTGATTCCGAATTCGTTGCGGACAAAAGGCGGGATGCGCCGCGGGTCCGTCTCAGAGCGGCGGTCAAAGAAATTCCGCGCGTCGAACGCCGCGTTGCGAACAAATTCGAACAGACTGCCGTGGATTCGGTTCACGCCGGACTTGGTGACGATGTCGGTAAATCCCGCGGCTCCGTGGCCGATCTCGGCCGGCATCACGCCGTTCAGCGACCGGATCTCCTCGATCGCGTCTACATTGAAATTCGAGAACGTCGCCCCGCCCATCTCAGGATCGGTGGCATCAATGCCGTCCAGGGCAAACACGGTGGCCGAGCCTCGCTGCCCGTTGACGGCGAACTGCTGGGTAAAATTCGCAGTGCCGTTGGTGTCCGTCATGGTGCCGGCCGCCAACAGCAGGAGCTGGCTGAAATCCCGCTTGTTAAGCGGAAGAGCGGCAACCTCGCGGCTGGTAAGCTGTTCACCGCCGCTGGCCTCGACGGGCTTTTTCGCCTCCGGGCTGGTCTGGGCCGGCAGCGCCGCGCACCAGGTGGCCAGCAGCACGAGGCAGCGCGTGAATCTGGCAGTTTCGGGGCTCAAAGTCCAATTCTACATAGAGCCAAGCCGGAGTGCGCCCTTGATCTGGTAGGTGGCCTCAAAGCGCAGGAAATAGGCGTTATCCTGCCCGCTGTAAAAGTTCCCGGGCAGGATATTCTCCCACAGCACGTGTCCTTTCCAGTTTTTACCCGCCACTACGTCCATGCGGGCCTGGAACATTTCGCCCCGGCGCGTGCCGGAGCTGTACGTGCGGGGATTGCCGGCAAACGGATGGAAGGAGTCCATGTGGTAGTAGGTGATGCGGAAGCCCAGGGGCTTGCGAGGAAAGAAGCCCGCCTCGCCCTGCCACATCGAGGTGTTGGTCCAATACCCGACGCCCACTTCGCGCCACAACGTATACAGGTACAGCTCGCTCCACTTCGGCCAGCGCGAGAAGATGGGATTCCAGCCCTCGATGCGGTCTTTGGTGGCAGGGTCGTCGCCGGAAAGTCCCCAATATCCTCCCAGCGCATACGGTTTCCAGCGGTGCGGAAACACGCGCCTGACGTAGCCGTATCCACCCCATCCCGAGATCTTCACATTGGGATGCTGGGCGCCCCATTGGACCGCGAACTCACCGGTGGCGGTCCACTTGGACGTCAACTTGTGGACCATGCGACCGCCAGAGGTAGTGACGTGGCGGTCGGGCTGCAATAGCGGATTCAGGAAAGCCCTGGAGTCGTGAACCTCTTTCTTATAAAACGAGTAGGCTTCAAAGCTGGTCTTCTTCAGGTTGTTGTCGGTGTAGTAGAATCCCAGGGCCTGTTCATCCCAATCCAGCAGCGGTTTGCGCTGATCGTGAATGCGTGGCAGGAACCGGTCCTGCTTGGGGTTCAGGATGCCGATAAGCTCCAGTTTGGACTTCCTGAAGGAGTACGCCAGATCCGCCGCATTGAAATAGATGGCCCGGGAGCCGTCGCCCGGGTTGCCTTCCAGCAGCACGAAGCCTTCCCCGCGTATCAGGTCCTGGCGCCCCACGCGCAGCGAGACGCCTCTGACAAACAACTTCTTGAAGTCCAGATAAGCGTTGTCCACAATCACTTCGTCGAACTGATTGACCTTGCCGAAACGCTGGTAGGTCTCCTGATTGAGCCCGGCGAACAGCTCGACCGTGCGGCTGAGGGGCGCTTTGACCCAGACCCGGGTGCGATATCGAATCTGTTCGCGCTCATCGTCGCTGCTTCCGCTGAAGTCGTACAGGTTGTTCCAGTTCTCGTTCCGGGCCCGTTGCTCGAAGCCGAATTCAAACACGCGTCCCGCCGGGGCGCTCTCGGCCTGCTGGGCAACGGCGGGGGCGCCAAGGTTCACCCCCAGCAAGGCGCACGCGCAGGCAGCCTTGACGCACAGGACACGTCTCACGAGACCTCCATGGAATGGTTGAGGGAACCGGAATAAAAGGATGAGTTTATCCAGTTTCTCGAGGTGTTGCAAGATACCACAGGCACACCCCGCCCCGGTGGTTGACTCCGGAGCGGAGTACCGGAAGGCCCTGGAGAGCGAAGGATAGGGACTTGGGTTTGGTTGACTCGCCTTCCGGCATCCCGCTATCATGGGGTTGAATTCCACGATGGAGGAAGAAAGATGGGTCCGCTGGGTTGGCAGGAAACTCTCTTCATCTTCATCCTTGCCTTGCTCCTGTTCGGGCCGAAAAAGCTTCCCGAACTCGGCAAGACGATTGGCAAGGCGATGAGTGAGTTCCGCCGCGCTTCGGCCGAATTGAAATCTACATTCGACCGGGAAATGAGCGCCATCGAACGGGAAAGCGAATCACTGAAGGAAGTCACCAGCGCGTACAACTACGACGATTACAGTTACAACTACAACTACGAGTCTTCCTCATACGATTCGGGCAGCACCACGACCGCCGAATCGGTTGATTCCACCGCAACGAATACACCCACAGCAAGCGCATCCGCAACACAGGGCGCTGAGTCACCTACAGCCGTTCAACCGGAAGGCGCCGTCGCAAGCGGCACCCTGGCGGCGGCCGCAACCGAGAATCCGGACAGCATGCCACAGCAGAGCGCGGCTGTGGAGCCTGCTCCAGAGAGTGTTTCGAGCGGCCCGGCAACGGCGGAGTCCCAGGCTGTAAAGAGCTAAATGGCATCACCCCAAGACGAAAACGGAGCGGGAGCTCCCGCGGGTGGTTCTCCGTCCGCCCCCCAGGATTCTGCGCCTGATAAGAGTTCTGGCGGGGTCCCGGCCTCACCGGAGGCCGGGGCTCCCCCGGGCGGCGAAATTCCGGCGCCTCCCACCTATGAATATTACGAAGATCCGTATGCGTACCCGGACTCGACGCCGGCTACCACTACGGCCCTAGAGCCCGCGCCGACGCCCGCGCCGGTTCCCGCCACCGCCTCCGGGGCCTCCGGCGCACCGCCCCCCCCGCCGCCGCCATCCGGAGACGAAGAGGACGACGAGGAGGATGGCATGCTGCGCATGTCCTTTCTGGGCCACCTGGAAGAACTGCGCATGCGTCTGCTCCTGATGCTGGCCGGCGTTGGGGTGGCCTTCGTGCTGAGCCTCACCTTTGCCAACCAGTTGTGGTTGATCGTCAGCGCGCCGGCCGTGGACGCCTTGAAACAGCTCGGATTCAAGGAGCCCAGCCTGACCCAGATCACCCCGATGGAGACATTTAATGTCGTCTGGGTGAAACTGCCGATCCTTACCGCGACCTTCATCGCCTCGCCCTGGATTCTCTACCAGGTTTGGGCCTTCATTGCGCCAGGACTCTACAAACGGGAACGGCGCTGGGCCGCTCCGTTCGTGATCTTTTCCGCGGGCCTGTTCATCCTGGGCGGCGTATTCGCCTACTTTGTTGCTTTCCGCTTCGGCCTGACCTTCCTGCTCGGGATCGGACGGGATATCAACATTCGCCCGATGGTATCGGTGACCGAGTACTTCGATTTGTTCGTCAACGTGATCCTGGGCGTGGGACTGGTGTTCGAACTCCCGGTGCTGATTTTCTTCCTCACCCTGCTCCGGATTGTCACCCCTGGGTTCCTGATCCGGAACAGCAGGTACGCAATACTGGTTATCGTTATTATCGCCGCGATCGTGACACCCACCCCGGACGTGGTGAACCTGATGTTGTTCGCCGCGCCGATGTGCCTGCTCTTCTATTTGGGGATTTTTGCGAGCTACCTGCTGGTCCTGCACCGCGAAAACCGGCGCTTCCCCTGGAAAAAGCTGCTCTACGGCTTCCTGGTGGTGGTGGCGGCGGCGGCCGGGGTCATCTATGTGGCTATTACCAGATATGGATACCACCTAGTACCACACTGGCCTTTTCTGATCCGCTAAAGTCGGGAAATTTCTGTAGAATCGGAGAGGGATGTGCGCTGGCTCACACATTCCTCTCTGTTTTTCCGGGAAAAACCCGAATGGATCTCTATAAGGCCATCAAAGATCTTTACGAGCAAAAGAAGCGGCTCGATCTGGTCATCGCTTCCCTTGAAGAGATCGAAAGGTCTGGCAAGACGATTCCGGCGATTCTGCCCAAGCGGCGGGGGCGCCCCCCTATGGACGCGGCAGCGCGGCGCGAAGTGTCCGAGCGGATGAAGAGATACTGGGCCAAGCGCCGGAAAGCGGCGAAAGATTCCTGCCCCGCCTCGCAACCCCAGGTTGAGCCGCCCGCCCCCCCGCCGGAAACCAGCGGCATCAGTTAGTCTGTTTGAAGTACCAAAGCCAGAAATACTGGGTGCCGGCGCCGTGCCGGTAGCGGGCTTCAAAACCGCACCTTTGAGCCATCGCGACGGCATCCTCATCGGAGAACGGCACGCCAAGCCAGGTGTCGTCGGGGGGGCGCTCGATGGTGGTGTCGCCCTGAACCTGGAACTTGAATAGCCCGCCAGGGCGCAGCATGCGGTGCACCTCACGGACGTAGCTCTCGATCACCTCCCGGCTGGGGATGTGCTGGAAGACGATGGTGGAGAAGGCAAAATCGAAGATGCGCGGCCGCGGCGCCCAGCGGCCCGGCAGGTGTCGGAACAGCCGGGTCCAGAGGTTGTCCAGAACCCTGAGATCCGTTCCGTTGTTACGGTAGATGTGAGCGTTCGGAAAACCGGCCAGCGCGCGCCGCGCCCGGCGGACCATTTCGCCGCTGACATCGACGGCATAGACCTCGCCGAACAGCTTGGCCAGAGCCCGCGTGACCCGTCCCGCACCACAGCCGATCTCCAGTATTTTCATTTGCTTGGGGTCCTTACCCTGGCAGATATTCTCCATATCCGTCAGGATCTCCTCAGCCACGGTGTGTTCACCGGAGTCAAAGAACTCCTCGTCGCTCCAGTCTTCCTTGGCGGTGTTTACGAAATACCGGGCATTGCTGCGGGCGCGCAGGTCCCAGTCCGCCCTCATCCTGGCGAGTGGGTTCTCCGACTTTTTCCAGTGCATCAGTGGTATATTTTAAAGGAGTTCTCTACTCGAAGCGTGGGCGGCTAGCTCAGTTGGGAGAGCACGGCGTTCGCAACGCCGGGGTCGTGGGTTCGAATCCCATGCCGTCCACCAAAGCTTCCTCCCAGCCGTCGCTCAGCCCGCGCGCTCCTCCGGCGCCACCGGTGCAGTGGCCAGATCAACGACTCCTCGTATGCCAGAGGACGGCCAACCTCCGGACGCCCTGCGTCCGACGTTTTCCACTCCGCAGCCGATCCCCGCAATCCACGCCAGCGCCATGGCGTTGGCAGGCATGTAAAGATTGAAATCCACCAGGCTGTGCAGGCCGATGGCGGCCATTGCCCCCAGCGACGCCACGGCGAGATAGCGCTCCTCGGGATCCCAGCAAACGGAAACAGCGCGCAGGGTGCTCACCACCACCGCGGCGATGAAGGCCGCGGCAATCAGAAATCCCACCAGGCCCAGCTCGGCGAGGTACTGCAAATAGTCGTTGTGCGCATAATCAACGGTATTCAGCGGCGCCACGCGCTGGTACTTGGAGAAGACGGATTCATATGCGCCCAGTCCGCAGCCCACGGCGGGATAGGCGCGGATGAGGTCGAGGGTCTCGCGCCAGATCTCGTAGCGGGTGTCGCTCGAGATCTCGTCGGCCGAGGCCAGGAAGGCGAAGCGCTCGATCAGGCGGTCCGGTGGCAGGAAGACCGTGCCAAGGGCAATGGCGGCGACGACGGCGGCTCCGGTGATGCGGCGGGCGCGGGGGCCGAAATTGGCCCCGGCGGCAAGGGCCCCGGTAACGAACAGCCCGGCCAGAGCCGCAAGAAAGCCCATGCGCGAGAGCGAGTAGATGGCGGCGGCGAGCATGAGTCCGGCGCAGGCGAGCAGGATGCACGCGCGCAGAGCAGGCGCGGCAGGGGAATGGCGGCGGGAACTGCCCCGGCGCCGCACCGCAGCGGCGTACATAACTGCCAGGGGGAGAACCATTTCCATCAGGCCGGCAAAATGATTCCGGTTGATGTAGGTGCCGGTGGCCTGGCCGGCACCGGGATTGAGGAAGTACTGCACCATGCCCAGGACGGCCTCGGCGGTAGCCACGGCGAGCAGAGGGAGGGTCACCCGCCAGGGACGTTCCCAGGACTGCCAGACCAGCTCCCGAACGAGGAAAAAGACGGCGCCGTATCCGGCGAATCGGAGGACGTGTGCGAGGGTAGCGGACGGCACTGCGCTCACCGGGGCGTAGCGGATGCCGGGGGCGACGCGATCGAGGGCACGGGCGAGCTCGGCGCGGGTCGGGGAGATGAGATCGAGAAGGCCCAGGGGCAGAGGGGCAAGCTGGAAAGCGGCGTAGCACACCAGAAGGATGGCAGGCCACTTGAGCCAAGGTTCGATGGCGGGCGCCAGGTGGATGCGCGGCGTGCGGAACCAGTAAAGGAGCGAAGCGAGGCCAATGGCGAGCAGAGAAACCGACCAGTCTTCGGGAAAGACGGCGGCGTGAGCGAAGGCGGCCCAGGCAAAGGCCAGGGCGAGCAGGAGAAGCGGGGGCGCAAGCGGGCGGGTCATGGAGCCGGCTCCAGCATGAGGGCGCGGATCCAGACCCGGCCGGAGATCTTGTTGTCGAATTTCATGGAGGGGCGGCGGATGAGCCGGACATCGACCAGCCGTCCGGGAGGGGGAACAGTAAAGCGCAGAGAGACGGTTTGCCAGGGGGTATCGCCGGTGACGGGCTCGGTGACGGCGCCGGACGCCTCGAGGCGGAGTCCCTCGTCGGTGGTGAGGGATTCGGTGCGGACCTGAGCCTGAAACCGCCAGGTGGCGGGAGGGAGGAACGACTGCTGGGAGACATGATGGAAGTCGATGTTCTGGGTGCCGTCGAAGCGGAGCGACAGCCCATGGGACTCGCGGGTAATCTCGACCGAGGGAAGGGATTCGATCCTCCAGTCGAAGGGGGATCCGGTGGGGTCAGTCTCGAAATCGGGATTGAACAGGTAATTGGTGCGGCGATAGGGGCCGCGGCGAGGGCCGAGATACGCGACCCAGGACTGGACGGCCTCTTCGAACCGCTTTTGACGGAGGAGAAAGGCGACGTAGTCGGATGCCAGACGGTCGTCGGCAAGAGAGCGTCCGAGGATGGACTGCCAGACCGCGCGGGCCGGATCGAGGGAGTTCCTCGATACCAGATAGCGCAGCCAGGATTGGGCGGAACGGCGATCCGGAGGAAAGACCGAAGAGGGCGGGACACCCAGGCGATCCAGAGTGCCGAAAACCAGGTAATCGTACTCGGGGGCGATCAGGAGCAGGCGGGTAAGCAGGGGGAGGGCGCGGCCACGGTCGCCCGTGCGAATGAAAAAAGAGGCCGAGCGGAAGAGCCCCGGGGGGAAGTGGGGGCCGAGGGCGACAGCGCGCGTGAAAGCGTATCGCGCCAGAGGGAGGTTGCCGGTGAGGCTGTCCCCGAGGTCGCACCAGCGCTCGGGGGAAGCGGGCGCCTGGAAAACGGTGGCGGCTTCAGGCGGTCCTCCGGTAAGCAGCCACGCGGCGGCGCCGGCGGTGGCGAACAGGCCGAGAGCTATGGCATGACCGCGCACGGCATTCATCCACACGAAAAGCAAACGCCAGTAGAATAGTGTATCCGCGAATGGACAGGGGCGGGCAGCGCAGCACCTTCTGACACCTCAGCGCGGTTGGTACTTGAGGTCACCGCCGCGGATGTCTCGCACTCCCTTCCATGCCGGGCGGACGGGAGCAAAACGGGGAACCTGCGCGTCCATCGCGTCGAAGCGGGCCCTCAGGCGCGCCACCACGTCCGGATGTTGCGCGGCGACATCGTGCTGTTCCGCCGGATCCTCGTCGAGGTCGAACAGCATCATCGGATGGGGAGCGTCGCCGGACTGTTCGCCGGGATGCTGATTCGGGGTGGCCTGCTCAAACTGAGCGATGATCGTGATCCCGTCCGGACCGCGGGGATCGACCCAATTTGCGCCGGCGTCGAGAACTCCTGAGGCGCCCGGAGTGCGCACATGCAGCTTCCACTTGCCGGAGCGAATGATGTGCAACTGCGGCCCCGACATGGCGTAGAGAGCATCGTGGGGGCTGGCCGCGCCTTGCCGGGTGAGCAGCGGGACGATGCTTCGGCCGTCGATCTCGCGATCTGAGGGAAGCGCGGCGCCGGCCAGCTCACACAGGGTAGGAAACACGTCAATTACGCCGCAGACCTCCCGCGATACCATGCCCGCAGGGATGCGCCCCGGCCAGCGCGCGAGGAACGGCACCCGGATGCCGCCTTCCCAGGGCCGCGCCTTCATTCCCCGAAGTCCGCCCGTGCTGCCGCCGTACCAGGGACCGTTGTCGGAGAGGAACAGCACCAGCGTGTTGTCGTCAAGCCCCGCCGCGCGGAGCTTTTCGAGCACCTGGCCCACGGACCAGTCCAGTTCCCGGATCACGTCCGCGTAGAGATGTCCGGCCTTCCTGCTGTAAAAGTCCTCCGACACGGCCAGTGGTTTGTGCGGCATGGCGTGCGCCAGATAGAGCAGAAACGGCGCCCGGCGGTTGCGCTCGATGAAGTTCACGGCGCGCTCGGTGTAGTCCCGGGTGAGGTGACCCTGGACGACCGGGTAGCGGACCACCTCCTCGTTGTGCACGATCTGCACAGGCCGCATGTCATTCGAGTACAGGATGCCGTAGTATTCCTCGAAACCCTGTCTCCGGGGCAGAAACTCGGGAGTGTGTCCGAGGTGCCATTTCCCGATGCACATGCTGCGGTAGTCCAGCGGCCGCAGTGCTTCGGGGAGAGTGACTTCGTCCAGCGACAGCCCGATGTGGATGCCGGAGTCCGGCGCCGGGTTCGACCACATGCCGTGCCGGAAGGGATAGCGGCCGGTGAGCAGCGACGCTCGCGACGGCGCGCAGTAGGGCATGGGGACATAGCAGTCCGTAAAGCGCACGCCTTCCCTGGCCATCCGGTCCAGGTGCGGCGTCAGGTTGACGCGGCTGCCGAAGCAGGCGAGGTCGCCGTAGCCCAAATCGTCGGCCAGAATGATGACGAAATTGGGGGGGCGCCCGGAGGCGCGGGCCGCCCCGGCCAGGGCAGCGCACAGAAATTGCCGTCGGTTCATGTCTGGGAAGATTCTACCTGAAGCTCAACGCCAGCAGGAGGAGCCCGGTGGCATACAGCAGCAGCATCAGCGCCAGCAGGACATGGGTGCGCCTGGCGGCGGCGCGGAACTCGTGCCAGACAAAAATGCCCCAGACGGCGGCCACCAGCGGATTGGCTTGCCCGACGGCGCTCGACACGGCCATGCCCGCCAGACCCGCCGCCACGAAGCTGAGCACCATGCCGGCGCCCCAGATGACACCTCCGGCGAGGCCGGCGCCGTGGTTCACCGCCGAACCCCGCAGGTAGCTCTTAAGAGGTAGAGGAACTCCGCCAAGCGGGCGTCGCAGAAGGTAGAACAGCAGGAGAACGCTGGCGGCGAGCGAGCCGGTTCCGTACATCACGCACGCGCCGTAGGGCGCCAGCGGACGCGCGGACGCCATCGCCTTGGCCACCAGCGGGCTCGAAATGCTGAACAGGATGCCGGCGGCGAAGCACATGGCGAGTCCGGATCCCGCACGAGTCTGCACGGGTCCGTGCGCTGAACTGTAGGCATACGAGTTGGTCAGCACTGCGCAGAAAACCAGTGTCACGCCGGCCCCCAGCAGCACTGGATCCCCCAGCGGATGCACCAGGTAGTTCAGGATCGTGCTGACGACGAGCGCGAAGCCCACCGATACCGGGAAGGCCACGGTCATGCCGACCCGTTCGATTCCGGCCATAAGCAGGAAGTTGCCGATGTTGAGCGAGGCGCCGCCGCAGGCCGCCCACACCAGCGCCGCCGCATCGGCGGAGCGAAGATTGCCGGTCCAGTCCGGTGATCCGAACAGCGTCCCGCCGGTGAGCGCGGCTGCCAGCGCGGCCAGCAACACTCCGACGGAGTAGTCGAAGTGATAGAGTTCCAGACGCCAGCCCCGCGCCAGGCGGTAGGTGTTGGTCCAACTGCCCCAGCACACCATGGCCAGCAGCATCATGGCGAGAGCAGCCGGAAAAGAGCCGGGCAGCAGCATAAGCTTCGGTTGTAACACGCCGGCGGGCGCGTTCGCCGCGCGGCTCCCGTCTGGCGTACTATTCGAGAGATGTCAACTCGCAGGAACAGGAGGACTCATGAACGAAGTTTCCCGCCGCGGCTTCATGGGCGCGATGACGGCTGCTTCGGCCGGGCGCGTGTCCGGCGCTAACGACCGCATACGCCTGGGTGTAATCGGTTCCGGAGGACGGGGCCGCTATCTCATGTCCAACGCTAACAAAGCAGGCAATATCCAGTGGGTGGCGGTGGCCGATGCCTACGATGTGCAGCGTGACCGGGCCGAGCAGGTCGCCGGCGCGCCCGTGGACAAGTATGTGGACTACCGCAAGGTTCTCGACCGCAAAGACATCGATGCCGTCATCATCGCCACCTGGGACCACATGCACTGCCGCATCACGGTGGATGCCTGCCGCGCGGGCAAAGATGTCTACGTCGAAAAGCCGATGACGCTGCACCCCATGGAGGGCCATCCGATCGTGAACGCGGTGCGCGAGCACAAGCGCATCCTGCAAACCGGAACCCAGCAGCGCAGCTACCCCCATTTCATCGAGGCCAAGGAACGCTTCATCGACACCGGCAGGATCGGCAAGGTAACCATGGTGCGCTGCATTTGGAACGGCAACGGCGCATACCGCAACCAGCCGCCCCCCGCGGGATTCGAAAGCCAGCCGGCAGGCATGGACTGGGAGGTGTGCCAGGGCGATCTGCCCAAGGTGCCCTGGAACCCCAAGCGCTATTTCAACCACTACGTCTATTGGGATTACTCCACCAACGCCCAGATGGGCGGCCTGTTCGTTCACATGATCGACGTCGTGCACTGGTACCTGGGGGTCTACCGCCCGCTTGCGGCGATGTCGATGGGTGGCATTTTCCTGCCCAAAGAAGACCGCGACACCGCCGACAACATCAACGCCATTGTCGAGTACCCGGGCGGCCTGCTGGCAACCTTCGAAGCCAACGTGACCGACATGATCCGCGACCAAAGCGAAGACATCGTGTTCATGGGGACGGGAGGACGGCTGAATATCTTCCGCTGGGGCTACCGCTTCCTTCCGGCCGAAAAAGGCGCCTCGCCGGAGACTGCGGGACCTACGCCCGAACTGCATGTCGCCAACTGGCTGGAGTGCGTGCGCAGCCGCCGGAAACCGAACTGCGACGAGATCGCCGGACACTACTCGGCCATGGCCTGTCACATCTCGAACATTTCGTACCGGGAGAAGCGCCGCGTCGAGTGGCAGAAACAGTGGGACGTCTAACCTCGCCGTGACATCGCCTTCCATTCGCGTACCACGGCGTCGAGCTCGACCACAAGCCATCCCGCGCCGCGCGAATGGAAGATCCGGAGCAGGGAGTCGTAATACCAGAACTGGTCCTCGAGGCTTCGGGCGCCGAGGCGCCGCCAGATGCTGACGCCGCCGCGGCGACAATCGGCCAGGCTGGCGCGGGCATTGTGCAGTTTGTCCGCGCAGGCGACGCGGAGAACTTCCGCGCCGGCCTCTTCCAGCCGCCGCAGGTAGGCTTGTTTACGGGCTTTCCAGGCGTGTTTCGGAAACTCGTCGTCATCGGTGCACTGGTTGACGATGTTCAGCACTGCGTCGCCGAAGCGGTTCCGGATCGACTGGCGGAGGGCGGGACGTCCGCCCGGATACTGGTCGCCGCAATCCTCGATGACGTCGTGCAGCAATGCCGCGATGGCCTCGTCCTCGCTGCCCCCGGCTTCCAGCACGAGGCTCGCCACGGCCAGCGGGTGGGAGATATAGGGCGTCGCGGTGCTCTTCCTCGTCTGCCGGCGGTGCAGGTGCTCTGCAAAGATCATGGCCCGGCTGAATCGCCGGGTCAACGGAGCAGGTTGCCCTTTCAATGTCATCCGGAGTGTTCTTCATTCTAACGGTTTCCTGGCATGCGGCGTTACACTCCATGGCTGCGAAAGTCACCGTACCGGTAAGGCTAAGCCCGGACAGGCTGGGTTACGCGGCGCCGTGGAACGCGCGGGGCGAACTGCCCGTCACGCTCGGCGGTGTCTCCGTCACGGTGAGCGGGAGAGCCGCCGGTCTGTACTATGTGTCGCCGCGCCAAATCAACTTCCTTGTGCCCGCCGGTCTTGCGCCCGGCGCGGCGAGTCTGGAAATCCGCACCGGGCCGGCCAGGTACACCGTTGAGGTCAGCGTCGGGACAGCGGCGCCCGGGGTATTCACGTGGAGCGGCACAGGCTTGGGTGACGGCGCTTGTCTGGACGGGTCGTCGTTGCAGCGTGGGCCGTTCACGGTTGCCACCGGCGGAAGGCCGGCCGAGCTCGTGTTCTACCTCACCGGGCTGGACCTGTCCGCGAAGCCGGAAGTGCTGGATGGCGCGCTTTGCACCTGGAGACCGCGAAAGGCGCGGTCTACTGGAACATGCTCATGAGTCTGTTCCAGGTGACGCCGTAGCCGCCGCCTCTTCCACGCTGAAATACGCGCAGTCCGGGTGGTGGAACACCAGGGCGCTGACGCTGGCCTCGGGTTCCATCATCATGCCTTCGGTCAGGTGCACGCCGATCTCTTCGGGGCGGAGCAGCTTCCAGATGCCCTGCTGGTCTTCCAGGTTGGGACAGGCGCCGTAGCCGAAACTGTAGCGCTTGCCCCGGTAGCGCGAGGTGAAGCGCTCCTGCATGCTCATCGAGGGCGGGTCGGCGAAGCCCCAATCCTCCCGGATCCTGCGGTGCAGCCACTCGGCGCAGGCCTCGGCGGTCTCGATCGCGAGCGCCTGCAAGCCGTGCGACTTGAAGTATTCGCCGGCCCGCTTCCACTCCTCCGACTTCTCGCGGATGCCGGCTCCGGCCGTGACCACGAAGATGGCCACATGGTCGCGCGGGTCCAGCACGTAGTCGCTCAGGCACAGCCCGTTGGCTCTGGCCTGGCGTCCGAAATGGAAGGTGTGCACCGGGACGCCATCGCGGAACAGGTGAATGCTGTTGCCGTCGCGTTGGGCTTCGAAGAACTGCCAGACGGCCTTGACCTTCATGAAGCGCGCCGCCTCCCGCTTCAGCTCTTCCATCTGGTGGAAGAGTTCGAGGGCTTTCTCGTCGCGTTCCGCCAGGCGCTTCTCGAAGTTGCCTCTGAAGCCCATGTGCTTGCCATAGAGCATATAAGGATTGATGTAGCTCCAGATCTCGGCAAGCTGCGGGACATCGCGCACTTTGCGGTCCAGATAGGGCGCCGGAGGAATCGGGATATCGGTGCGGACCTTGGCGCTGCGGCGCGTGGACAGGGCTGCGGCCGGGTCCCGGTCCGGCTCCGGCACCGGCGCTGCGGCCTGAGCCTGGTGGGCTGCCAGCACCGCTT
>Ga0272446_1004448_pt1 | contig 16584 bp, 11 predicted proteins | sample YNPCB0061_FD_194587 | JGI IMG/M metagenome (GOLD analysis project Ga0272446, IMG submission 194587) | Hot spring microbial mat communities from Yellowstone National Park, WY, United States - YNP-CB-006-1 | ecosystem: Environmental > Aquatic > Thermal springs > Hot (42-90C) > Sediment | place... | reverse complement strand
GCCCTCGCGCGAGCGCGAGGGGAAACCCGCAATTGCAAAGGGGAACCCATAAACAAAGGGGGAGTACGCAAGCACAGCGGGGGCACGGTTGGGGCCCTCGCGCAAGCGCGAGGGGAAACCCGCAAGCGCGAGGGGAAATTCGCAAGCCAAGGGGGCAAACGCTACCACTGCGGGGCACGGTTGGGGCCCTCGCGCAAGCGCGAGGGGAAACCCGCAAGCGCGAGGGGAAGCCGGTGTGCGGGTGGGCGCGCGGTTGCGGAAGGCGCTGCGCGGGACAAAAAACCGGGCGGGGCCACGAGGGGCGCCGCCCGGGAGATTCCCGCCGAGGGCAGGGAGACTGGCGCTGCGCGGCCGGCGCTCCAGGCGGCGTCACCGGAGGAGCGGATGACGGTCGCCTGGGGCAGGGTTGCAGCCGGTGCGTCCGCCGCTGCGGGCGGCATTTTCACCGAGAGACTCGATGAGAAACGCCGGTCTCAGCGAGAGGCTGGTTTGAGGGTGTAGCTGGAGAGCACCTTCATGTAGTTGGCGCGCTCGAAGGCGGCCGGCTCGGCGACCGACTGGGCGCTCATCGAGCCGCGCATCTGGCTGATGGATTCGTACTCGTGCTCCTCCATCCAATCGATGAGGTCTTCCTCGACCTTCTCGAGGTAGGGGATGCCGTGGCGGAGCAGAGCGGAGGTCATCATGGTGCAGCGGGCGCCGGCCATGACCCCCTTGACGACGTCTTCGGCGGTGTGGACGCCGCCGGTGATGGCGAGGTCGGGGCGGATGCGGTTGAACAGAAGCGCCACCCAGTGGAGGCGGAGGCGGAGCTCATCACTGTCGCTGAGGACGAGGTTGGGGACGACCTCGAGGGTCTCGATGTCGAAGTCGGGCTGGTAGAAACGGTTGAAGAGGACGAGACCGTCGGCGCCGGCCGAATCGAGCCGCATGGCGAAGTTGCCGAAGGCGGTGAAGAAGGGGCCGAGCTTGACGGAGACAGGGATGCGGACGCTGGCCTTGATGTGGCTGACGAGGTCGCAGTAGGTGTCTTCGATCTTTTGCGAGGTCAGTTCGAGGTCGGTGGGGAGGAAGTAGATGTTCAGTTCGAGGGCGTCGGCGCCGGCCTGCTCCATCATCTGTGCGTAGCGGATCCAGCCGCCGGTGGAGATGCCGTTGAGGCTGCCGATGACGGGGACGTCGACGCTCTCCCTGGTTTTGCGGAGGTGTTCGAGATAGGGCTCGGGGCCGAAGTTGTAGGCGCCCAATTCGGGGAAATAGCTGGCGGCTTCGCTGTAGCTCTCGGCGCTTTCGGAGAGGAAGCGGTCGAGTTCGCCGCTTTCGAGCTGGATCTGCTCCTCGAAGAGGGAGTGCAGGACGATGGCGCTGGCGCCGGCGTCTTCGAGGCGCAGGATGTTGCCGATGTCCTTGCACAGGGGCGAGGAAGAGGCGACGAGAGGCGATCGGAGCTTGAGTCCGAGATAGGTGGTGGTGAGATCGACTGGCATGGATCAGTTTCCTCCCTGGGTGGCTTCGGCCGGGGCGCCGGGCATGGCGGCCATTTGTTCATAGATGCGCCAGCGGTTCATGACGTCGGCCTGGGCTTCGGCCAACAGGCGCCGGGCGTCCTCGGGCTTCGAGTGGACGAGCATGGTGTAGCGGGTTTCGTTGTAGATGTACTTCTCGAGCGGCAGCGACGGAGCCTTGCAATCGAGCAGGAAGGGGTTCTTGCCCTCGGCTGCCAGCGCGGGATTGTAGCGGAACAGCGGCCAGTGCCCGGTCTGGACGGCGAGTTTCTGCTGCTCGAGGCCGTAGCGCATGTCGTAGCCGTGGGCGATGCAGTGGGAGTAGGCGATGATGAGCGAGGGGCCGTTCCACTTTTCGGCTTCGAGGAAGGCCTTGACGGTCTGCATGTCGCTCGAACCCATGGCGACGCGGGCGACGTAGACATTGCCGTAATTGACGGCCATCAAGGCGAGGTCCTTCTTGGCGGCGGGCTTGCCGCCGGCGGCGAACTTGGCCACGGCGGCGCGGGGCGTGGATTTCGAGCACTGGCCGCCGGTGTTGGAGTAGACCTCGGTGTCGAGCACGAGGATGTTGACGTCGCGGCCGGAGGCGAGCACGTGGTCGAGGCCGCCGTAACCGATGTCGTAAGCCCAGCCGTCGCCGCCGACGATCCAGACGCTCTTTTTGACGAGGGCGTCGGCGACGGCGAGCAGGTCGCGGTAAAGGAAGCTGTCGCCGTTGGCCTTGGGCATCAGATCCTGGACCTTCTTCTTGAGCTCGGCGACGCGGGCGCGCTGCTCGAAGATGCCGGATTCGGCAGATTGATCGGCGCCGAGCAACGCCGAGACGAGGTTGTCGCCGATCTGCGGGGCGAGCTTGCGGAGCAGCTCGGTGGCATAGCGCACCTGCTGATCGAGGGCGAGCCTCATGCCGAAACCGAACTCGGCGTTGTCCTCGAACAGCGAGTTGTTCCAGGCGGGGCCGCGGCCTTCGGGGTTGACGGTGTAAGGGGTGGTGGGGAGGTTGCCGCCGTAGATCGACGAGCAGCCGGTGGCGTTGGCGATGAGGGCGCGGTCGCCGAACAACTGGGTGAGGAGCTTGACGTAGGGCGTCTCGCCGCAGCCCGAGCAGGCGCCCGAGAACTCGAACAACGGCTGGAAGATCTGCAGGTCCTTTACCTGGGTCTGGTTGAGCCTGGTGCGGTCGAACTCGGGGAGGCGGAAGAAGAAGTCCCAGTTGGCGGCTTCGGGCTCGCGCAACGGTTCCTGGGGTTCCATGTTGATGGCCTTGCGTTTGGGCTGGGCCTTGTCCTTGACGGGGCAGGCTTCGGCGCAAAGGGCGCAGCCGGTGCAATCCTCGGGCGCGATCTGGAGGGTGTAGACGAGGTCCTTGAAGTCCTTCCAGCGCGCGGGCGCGTGTTTGAAGGTTGGCGGGGCTTCTTCGAGGTGTTTGGGTTCGTAGATCTTGGCACGGATGGTGGCGTGGGGGCAGACAAGCACGCACTTGCCGCACTGAATGCAGAGCTTCTCGTCCCAGACGGGGATTTCGAGGGCGATGTTGCGCTTCTCCCACATGGCGGTGGCGGTGGGGAAGGTGCCGTCGACGGGGAAGGCGGAAACGGGGAGGGCGTCGCCGTTGCCCTCGATGATCTTGCCGAGCACGGTGCGGACGAACTCGGGCGCTTGGGCGGGCACGGGCGGGCGGAGGTCCTTCGAAGAGGTGATCCGGGCGGGAACCTTCACTTCATGGAGCCCCTCGAGGGTCTTGTCGACGGCGGCGAAGTTCTTCTGGACCACCGCTTCGCCGCGGCGCCCGTAGGTCTTGACGATGGCCTTCTTGATCTGCTGGATGGCTTCTTCGCGCGGCAGGACACCGGAGATGGCGAAGAAGCAGGTCTGCATGATGGTGTTGATGCGAGTGCCCATGCCGGTCTCGCGGGCGACCGAGTAGGCGTCGATGACGTAGAACTTGAGCTGCTTCTCGACAATCTCCTGCTGCACGGTGCGGGGCAGATGGTCCCAGACCTCGTCGGGGCCGTAGGGGGAGTTCAACAGGAATGTGCCGCCGGGAACAGCCCACTTCAGCATGTCAATGCGCTCCAGGAACGACCACTGGTGGCAGGCGACGAAGTTGGCGCGGGAGATGAGGTAGGTGCTGCGGATGGCCTTGGGGCCGAAGCGGAGGTGGCTGATGGTGATGGAGCCGGACTTTTTCGAGTCGTAGACGAAGTAGCCCTGGGCCCAGTTTTCGGTCTCCTCGCCGATGATCTTGACGCTGTTCTTGTTGGCGCCCACGGTGCCGTCGGCGCCGAGGCCGTAGAACAGGCAGCGGATGGTCTTGTCGTCTTCGGTGGAGAAGGCGGGGTCGTAATCGAGAGAGGTGTTGGTGACGTCGTCGATGATGCCGACAGTGAAGTGGTTCCTGGGGGCGTCCTTGCCGAGCTCGTCGAAGACGGCCTTGACCATGGCGGGGGTGAACTCCTTCGAGGAGAGCCCGTAGCGGCCGCCGATGACGCGGGGCATGGAAGCGAAGGGGAGTTTTCCGGAAGACTGGGCTTCCATGAGGGCGGTGATGACGTCTTGATAGAGCGGCTCGCCGGCGCTGCCGGGTTCCTTGGTGCGGTCGAGGACGGCGATGGAGCGGACGGAGGCGGGCAGCGAGGAAAGGAAGTGCTCGAGAGAGAAGGGGCGGAAGAGGCGGACTTTGAGGACGCCGACCTTTTCGCCGCGGGCGGCGAGGAACTCGACCGTCTCCTGGGCGGTTTCCGCGCCGGAGCCCATCAGGATGATGACGCGCTCGGCGTCGGGCGCGCCGATGTAGTCGAACAAGCGGTAACGGCGGCCGACAATCTCCGCAAAGCGGTCCATCGCCCTCTGGACGATGGCGGGGGCGGCGAGGTAATAGCGGTTGACGGCTTCGCGGGCCTGGAAATAAACGTCGGGGTTCTGGGCGGTGCCGCGGAGGAAGGGGCGGTCCGGGTTCATGGCGCGCTCGCGGTGGGCGCGGATGAGATCGTCGGGCAGCATGGCTTTCATGTCGTCCACGGTGAGCTGCTCGACCTTGCTGACTTCGTGGGAAGTGCGGAAGCCGTCGAAGAAATGGATGATGGGCACGCGCGCCTCAAGCGTGGCCGCTTGGGCGATGAGGGCCATGTCCATGACTTCCTGGATCGAGTTCGAGGCGAGCATGGCCCAGCCGGTGGCGCGGCAGGCCATGACGTCCTGGTGGTCGCCGAAGATGGAAAGCGCGTGGGCGGCGAGGCTGCGCGCGGCGACATGGAAGACCGTGGAGGTCAGCTCTCCCGCGATCTTGTACATGTTCGGGATCATGAGCAGGAGGCCTTGGGAGGACGTGAAGGTGGTAGTGAGGGCTCCCGCCTGAAGAGCGCCGTGCACGGCGCCGGCGGCGCCGCCTTCGCTCTGCATCTCAACCACCGTCGGGATGGCGCCCCAGATGTTGGGCTTGCCTTCGCTCGACCACTGGTCGGACCACTCGCCCATGGGGGAGGACGGGGTGATCGGATAGATGGCGATGACTTCGTTGGTCTTGTGGGCAACGTAAGCGGCGGCTTCGTTGCCGTCGATGGTGACAAAAGCTCTCGGCATAGGAATCTCGCTGAAGGGGTAGCACGTCTGCTGCCATAGGCGGTTTTCAGGCCGGAGACTCCGTATGTCCTGATTCAGCCGATTGTTGGAAGGAGGCTTGACTGTATTAGATCATCTGATAATTGGGGCAGATGCCCCACCGTCAACTGAAATGCCAGGCAGGGGAATGGGGGATGCACCAAATCACCCACCGGGCCGGCGGACAATGGGATGAGGGCGTGAGCCAAGGAGGCGGAGGAAATGAAGGGTCTGGCAGCGGGAATCGTGGCGGCGGGGATGCTGGCGGCTGGGCAGCCGCAGGTGGGCGTGGTGGAAGTGTTTGGGGCGCGGCGGATCCCGGTGGAGCGGATCCGGAAGGTGCTGGGGGTGGCGCCGGGGGACCCGCTGCCGAAGTCGAAAGGGGAGGCCGAGGAGCGGATCGAAGGGATCGACGGGGTGGTGCGGGCGCAACTGGAGGCCTGGTGCTGCGAACAGGGGAAGGCGGTTCTGTACGTGGGGGTGGAAGAGCGGGGCGCGGCGCATTTCGAGCTGCGGCCGGCGCCGGCGGATGAGTCGGTGACGCTGCCTGAGGAGCTGATGGAGGCATACGGCGATTTCGCGGCGGCTCTGGCAAGGGCGACGGCGGAGGGGGATCTGGAAGAGGACCTGACGCGGGGGCACTCGCTGATGCAGAACGTGGCGTGCCGGGTGGCGCAGCAGCGGCTGGAAGCGCTGGCGGAGCTGCATGAGAAACTTCTGCTGCGGGCGGCGACGGAGGCGGCGGATCCGGAGGTGCGGGCGATTGCAGCGTACGCCGCAGGCTACGCGCGGGACAAGCAGGCGGCGGCGGAGGCGTTGCAAGCGGCGCTGCGGGATCCGGAGCCGGGGGTGAGGCGGAACGCGGTGCGGGCGCTGAAGGCGATCGCCTACCTGGCCCTGACGAAGGGCGGCGGGGAGCTGCGGGTGCAGCCGACGTGGCTGGTGGAGATGCTGAATTCGGTGGTTCTGAGCGACCGGCTGGAGGCGGTGCAGGCGCTCTCGATGTATGTGGAGCGGGGTGACGAAGGGGCGGCGGCACAGATCCGGGAGAGGGCGCTGGACTCCGTGCTGGAGATGGCGCGCTGGCAGCATCTGCCGCACGCGTTGCCGGCATGGTGGTTGCTGGGGAAGCTGGCGGGCCTTCCGGAAGAAGAGATGGAGCGGGCGTGGGAACAGGGTGATCGGGAGCGCGTGCTGGCAAGGATCGAAAAACAAATGAGGGGGAGGCGGAGGTAGCAGCCGGAATCAGGGACGGACGGGAGGAGCGGGCTGGGGCCGGTTGCCGCCGAAGCCGGAGCCCCCGAAGCTGGAGCCAGAGCCGGAGCTGCCGAAGCCGGGGGCGCCGAAGCCCGAAGAGCGGGGAGGCCGCTCGAAGGGGCCGGCTTGCGGGTTGGCGCCCTGGCCCGGCGCTCCCTGTTGCTGGCCTTGGGCCATGCCGAGGCCGGCGGCCTGCATGGCCTTGCGGAAGTCGAAGAGGAACTCCCACTCCTTGTAATTGGTGCGGTCGTTGTAGACGCGAATCGCTTCCATGTCCGCTTTGGAGGCGACGCCGGCGATGCCGCCGCCGAGCATCATGCCGCCGGATTGTTGCGGGGCGATGGCCGGCTGGCGGGTGAGGATGCGCTGGACAGCCTGGAGGGCCTGGTTGGGAGCGCCCTGGGCGGGATTGGATCCCATGCCGGGCGCCGGGCCAGAGAAGCCGGACTGCAACTGCTGAGGGGGAACCATGCCGGGCGCCATGCCGCCTGTGACGGAGGGGCCGGGCGGGGGAGAGGCGGAAGGGGAGCCGATGCCGCCCCCATAACCGATGGAGGGCGGCGCATTGGGGGAAGGCTGTTGTCCCGGTTGGGCAACGGGCACGTTGCCGGGCATGCGGAAGCCGCCGGGCTGAAGGGGGACGGGGGGCGGGTTGCCGGAATCCTCGGCGGATTGAGCAGGCATGCCGGGCTGGGGCGGGAAGGAGGGCGGGGAGGAACCGGGCCCGGGGGGCTGAGTCTGATCCCGCAGGGACGGATCACTGTCGCCGGAGTCGGTCTGAGGCGGCGGTTGCCCGGGGGCGATCCCCGGGATGATGCGGTCGCTGGCGGTGCGGCGGAGGGCCGGGTTGGTGTTCTGGGACTGCGTGTCGGGAGCGATGACCTCGGCGGAGGCGCCGATGCCCTGCACGGCGGCCTGGAGGACGTTGGGGGCGCTTTCTTTTTTCTGATCCTGGCGCTTATGGACGAGGGAATCGACGTACTGGCCGGCGGCGTCGATGTGAACGAGGCGCCATTCGTCCTCGCCGGTGACGGGATCGCGGAAACGTTTACGCAGAAAACGGACGTTATTTGTGGACTCCAGATCCTCAATGGACTGGGGGTATTTCTGGAATTTCTGGACGTAAAGCTGGATGGCGCGGACGTATTCCTCGCCGCGCTCGATGAGGAGAGCCTCCTTGTCGCGCTGATGCTCGAAGGCGACGCGGGGCATTTCGAGATAAAGCATGACCAGCGCCGCGGCGGCGAGCGCGAAAACGAGCAGGAGGGCGAAGCCCCGCTGGTTGCGCCTGCGGCGGTGTCTCATGGGGTCATCCTCCCGGGGGCGGCGGCTGATCGATGGGAATCTGCTGCTGGTGCTTGTGCTCGATGTCCTCGACCAGGACGGAGGCGGCGGTGATGCGGACGATGCGGTAGCGGTTCTGCACGAGGTCGCCCTCCGAAGGGGTGAGGATCTCGTCCCCCTGCAAACAGAATACCCGTTTGCCGTTGCCGCGGACAGGGAGGGCGAGGCCGTAGAACTTGAGCGGGATGGGGGGCGGCGGCTGCTTGACGGGCGGCGCCGGAGGCGGCGGAGGCGGCTCCGGGCCGATGAATTTGGGCTGCGGATTGACCACGATTTTCGGCTCCGGCAATTTTGGTTTCGGGATGTCCACGGGGCCGAATTCGAAGAGATTTCTGCCGGCGCTCTCGAATTTCACATTTTCGATCCCGGCGAGCAGATCGAGGCGGAGAGTGGGGTCGATGCGAGAGCGGTCCTCGTCTTTCCGGGGCACAAGGGAGGGGCGGAACTCGCGGCGGCCGGCGGCCGGCCTGGCCGCAGCGGCGGCCGATGCGGGGACCGGGGCCGCTTTGGGGCCGGCCGAGGCCGCGGGGCGCGGGCGCGAGGGAGCGGCGGCGGGCTGGCTTTCCGAAAGATTCTGCCAGAAGAAGTAGGCGGCGATGGCGAGAAGGGCGGCGAGGATGGCGACTTTTTTCGGTTCAGCGCCGAGTTTCATTTCGAGACGGGGCTTGCTCATTGCTCCTCCTCTCCGGGCGCGGGGCGGCGGCGGTTGAAGAAGCGCGACTTGGGCGGCTGCGGCATGGGACCGGAGCGGGGTTCGCTGATCGAATCGGGCTGCGGGCGGGGCACGATTTGCGGGGCGGCCGAGACGGGCACGTTGGCAGGCTTGGCTGCAGAAGCGGCAGGCGGTGCGGCGGCGGGCTGCAGGGCGGGCGCGGCGCTGACCAGCTCGGGCTCGTCGGGCTCCTGCGGGCCTTCCATGCGGATGAAGGCGTTGAGCTTGAGCGTCATGGCGAGGGCGCCGCCGGCCTGCTGGGGCGAGGCCTGGAGCTGTTCGAGGATGATAAGGCGGCGGGAACGGTCGATGGCGTAGAGGAACTCGATGAGGTCGGCGTAGGTGCCCTCGAAGCCGGCGTTGATGATGAGCGTGCCCAAGGTGTCGCTGCCTTCGATGGGCTCGAAGGAGATGTTGCGCTCGCGCGCACGGATGCCGGAGCGGCGGGCGGCGTTGGCGAGCTCGATTTCGAGCAGGGAATAGGCGTGCTGGCGGGGCAGGAAGTACTTGTTGAGGAAGGCTTCGCCGGCCTGGCGCGCGGATTCGGCTTTGGCGGCCTGCCCCTGCAGGCGGTCGACAGCCTGGAGGCGGGCGGCGAGCTGGCGGCGCTTGTCGGAGAGCTCGCGCTCGAGGTCTTCGACGGTGCCGCCAGGGGTGTGGAAGGCGAACCAGGCGGCCGCGAGGTTGGCAGCGAGCAGCACGCCGAGGGCGAGGCGCACGGCGTGGCGCGGGTCGCGGAGCCAGGCTTTCCAGCGGGGGTCAATGTTTCTGGGCATAGCTGACGCTCACGCGGTAGCGGTAGAGAGGTTCGTTCTGGGTCGGGGGCGAGGAGCTGAGCAGGGAGGTGGCGCCGAAGACGGGGGAGCGCTCGAGGCGCTTGAGCAGGTCAATGACGGGATCGGGCGCCTGGGCGCCGACCACCATGTCGAGCTGGACCTCGTTGCCGGCGGTGAGAAACGGCCGGACAGTGATGAGGCGGACGTTGCCGGGCATGACTTTTTCCAGGTCGGAAAACAGCAGGGTCCAGGAGATGCTTTTGCGGAGGATGAGGGCGTTGAAGAGGATGCTGCGGTCGAGGACGGCGGCGTAGTCGGGCTGGCGGAGGAGGCTTTCGAGGCGGGCCTGTTCGGAGGCTGCGGCGCGGAGCCGGGCATCGAGGGCGGCCATTTGGGTGCGGCTGTCGGCGGCCAGTTCGCGCTGCTCAAGGATGATAGCGACGAGCAGGACGAGGACGGCGAGCATGAGAACGGCGGCGGCGGCGGAGGCGACGAGGATGGGGCGGTCGCGGCGGAACGGCTCGCTGGCGAGATTGACGGGGAGGTGGACGCGGGAGTGGGTCATGCGGACTCCAACGATTCGAGATAGCCGAGGAGGCCGGCGTTGCAGGGGGAGGGCTCTCCGAGGCGGCTGCGGACGCCGGCGACGGGGAGGTCGAACTCGTCTTTCCAGCGGGCGATCCAATGGGCCTGCTCGCGGCTGAGGCCGCAGAGGTGAATGGCTGCGGCGCGCCGGCCGAGTTCGTCTTCGGAATAGGCGAGAGTGGTGGCCAGCACGGAGGTGGCTTCTTCGAGGTTGTCTTCGCCGAGCTGCACGCAGCGGTAGAGGCGGAGGCGGGCGTCCTCGACAAGGCTGACGGCGAGGGTGTCGCCGCTGAGCTTGGCCGCGACGCGGGGGCCTGGAAGGGAGATTTCTTCCGCGGGGGGCAGCGAGAGGGCGGCGAGCGCGGAAAGGGTGACGAAGCCGCAGTGGAACCCGGCGGCGCGGAAGGGGGTTTCGTAGTGCGAGGCGACGTCCATGTTGACGACGGCGGCAACGACGTCGATGCGGCCGGAGGCGTCGTGGCGCGGCTGGGGATAGCAGGCGACGACGGCGTTTTCGATATCGAAGGGGACGACGCGGCGGATGCGGAAGCGCACGAGCTGGAGCTGTTCCTCGGGCTCGGCGGGGAAGGAGTCGAAGTCGAGCACGGTGACGCGCGCGCAGTAATCGGGCAGGATCAGGGCGGCGCGGCGGCGGCGCGGGCGGGCATCGCCGTTGCCTGCGGCGGCGCGGACGGCGGCGGCGAAGGCTCCCGGATCGCGCAGGTTGTTTTCGAGAGGCGAGACTTCGAGCGCGCCCTCCGGCAGCGGCGTCCAGGCAAGGCGCGGGTGCCGGGTGGGCGAGCAGGCGATGCCGCGGGCGGAGACCTCTAAGGCGATCTCCGGGGGCGGGTCGGTGACGAGCGATTTGAGCCAGTGAAGCCAGTGCATTCAGCCCTCGATGAAGGTCACCTTGTTGATCTCGCGCAGGGTGGTGACGCCGAGGCGCACCTTTTCGAGCGCGGATTCGCGGAGGAATGTCATGCCCTCTTCCTTGGCGGCGCGCTTGATTTCGGTGGCGGGGCGCTTGGCGAGGATAAGCTCGCGGATGCGTTCGCTCAGGTCGAGCAGTTCGTGGATGGCGGTGCGGCCGCGGAAGCCGGTGCCGCCGCATTCGAAACAGCCTGCGCCCTCCCACATGGGGACGTGGCGCCATTGTTCGGGGTTGAGGCCGCTTTCGACGAGGAAGGAGTCGTCGTAGCGGACCTCGTGCTTGCAGTGTTCGCAGATGACGCGGACGAGGCGCTGGGCGAGGATGCAGTTGAGGGCGGAGACAAAGTTGTAGGGTTCGACTCCCATGTTGAGGAAGCGGCCGATGACGTCGAGCACGTTGTTGGCGTGGACGGTGGTGAAGACGAGGTGGCCGGTGAGGGCGGCGTTGATGGCGATTTGCGCGGTTTCCTGGTCGCGGATTTCGCCGACCATGACTTTGTCGGGGTCGTGGCGGAGGATGGAGCGCAGGCCGCGGGCGAAGGTGAGGCCCTTTTTCTCGTTGACCGGGATTTGCGTGATGCCCTTGATCTGGTACTCGACCGGGTCTTCGATCGTGATGATCTTGTCCTCGTCGTTTTTGATCTCGCTGAGGGCGGCGTAAAGGGTGGTGGTTTTGCCGGAGCCGGTGGGCCCGGTGACGAGCACCATGCCGTAGGGCTCCTTGATGTAGCGGCGGAAGCGGACGAGGTCGCGGTCGCTGAAGCCGACGACCTCCAGGGAGAGCTTGGCGAACTTCTCGCTCATCGACTCCTTGTCGAGGACGCGGAGGACGGCATCCTCGCCGTGGATGGTGGGCATGATGGAGACGCGGAAGTCGATGAGGCGGTTTTTGTAGCGGACGCGGAAGCGGCCGTCCTGCGGGATGCGGCGCTCGGCGATGTCGAGCTCGCTCATGACCTTGATGCGCGAGATGATCATCGAGTGCCAGTCCTTGGCGATGGGCGGCATGGCGTAGTGCAGGACGCCGTCGATGCGGTACTTGATGGCGACTTCGGTGTCGCGGGTTTCGATGTGGATGTCGGAGGCGCGGCGCTCGAGGGCGTTGTAGATGGTGGTGTCGACGAGCTTGATGACGGGCGCGATGTCGGCGTCCTGGGCCGTGAGCTTCTCGATGGAGAGCGTTTCGTCGGCGCTTTCCTCGTCGCCGACGACGTCGAGCGCGAAGCCTTCGGTGATCTCTTCGAGGACGCGCTGGGACTGCTCGGTTTTCTTCAGCAGGTCGGCGATCTGGCTGAGCGCGGCGACGCGGACCTTGAGCTTCTTGCGCAGGAGGATGGAGAGCTCGTCGATCAGGTTGAGGTGGCGCGGGTCGGCGAGCGCGATTTCGAGCACGCCGTTGGCGGCGGCGAGCGGCACGAAGTTGTAGCGGAACATCAGATCGACGGGGATGGACTTGAACAGCTCGCTGTCGATCTTGGCGGCTTTCAGGTCGACGAACTCGCAGCGGTAGCGCTCGGCGAGGCGACGTGCCTGTTCGATCTCCTGTTCCGGGTTGAGGGGCTTGACGCCGTTGGCAGCCATGGGAGTCTCCTATTTCATGGCGTCGGCCAGAGAGAAGATGGGCAGATACAACGAAACGAGGACGAAGGCGACGAAGAGGCCCATGAAGATCATGATGGACGGCTCGATAAGGGAGAGCGCGGCCTGCATGCGCGTGTTGACGTCGTCCTCGTAAAACTCGGCGACGCTGTTCAGCATCTGCGGCAGCGCGCCGGTGCTTTCGCCGACCTCGATCATGTCAATGGCGAGGCTGGGAAACAGGCCCGTGGAGGCGAGGGCGCCGGAGAGCGACTGGCCCTCGCGGACGCGCTTCTGGGCTTCGGCGAGCGCGTTGCGCAGCAGCGGGCTGTTGACCGATTGCGAGGCGGTTTCCATGCCCTGCACGAGCGGGATGCCGCCGGAAAGCAGCGTGGCCATGAGCCGGGCCAGTTGCGCCACCTGGTATTTGATCCAGATCTCGCCGAGCAGCGGCGTGCGCGCCTTGATGCGGTCGGCCAGGGCGCGGCCCGCATCCGTGCGCAGGTAGTAGCGGCCGCCGAGGATCAAAAGAGCGAGCGCGGCGGCGCCGGCGACGATGAACTGCTCGGCGGCGAGGCCGACCGAGATGAGGATGCGCGTGGGCGCGGGCAGGGCGGCGTTGGTGGTCGAGTAAAGCTCTGCGAAGCGGGGGACGACAAAGGTCACCAGAAACACGATCAGCCCGATGACGAGCACGACCAGCACGCTGGGGTAGATAAGCGAGAGGACGATCTTCTTGCGGACGGCGAGGACGAGCCGCTGGTAGGCGAGGTAGCGCTCGAGGACTTCGCCGAGGGCGCCGCTGCGCTCGCCGGCCATGATCGACGTGACGTAGATGGGCGGGAAGATCTGCTGGCGCTGGAAGGCTTCGCTGAGCAGTGAGCCGCGCTTGACGTCGTCGCGGATTTCGCGGACGACGGGGCTGAGCCTGGAATCGGTGAGGCGGTCGCCGAGCAGGTCGAGGCACTTGAGGATGGGCAGGCCGGCGCGGAACAGCGTGATGAACTGCTGGTTGAAGATGAGGAATTTCTCGAGGTCGAGCTTGCGGCGGCGGCCGGTTTTTGGGGCGAGATTGAGGGCGGCGCGGGGGCGGACGGAGTAGACGAGAAAGCCCTGCTGCGCCATGCGGTCGCGGATCTCCTGCTCGCTGGCGCCCTCGACGATTTCCTGGCGGATTTCGCCGCGGGCATCGGCATACTTGAGAGCGTACTCGGGCATGGGCGCAGGTTTCCTGCCTCTGCAAGGATAGACGCCCGCGCGGGGCGGGACGTGCAGAGTCAAGTTGGGCTTGAGGCCGCGTTTGCGCTCTTTGTTCGCTCCGCGGTTGCCAGGAGGCGGCCGGCCGGCCGCGGCCGAGGGGGGTGGGGCCAGGGGCCGGAAAGCGATTCCTCGCGAGCCACGCGCGCATCCGCGCCTCCCTTGGGATCGGCTTTGTGTAGAATAAGGGTAGCCACTGCGCCCCGAGAGCGGGAGTAATTCAGTGGTAGAATGTCAGCTTCCCAAGCTGAACGTCGCGGGTTCGAGTCCCGTCTCCCGCTCCATTCCGCTCCACATTGTACCCCGCTGAAGTTCTTCGGGGCCGTGGTTTGTAGTTTCTCCGGGCGTGGTTACAGGCCGCGGACGAACACCACTACCGCCTCCACTTCCTTGCGCTTGTGGAAGCGGCCGCGGATGAGGACGTCCACCTCGCCCAACTCGCCCACGCGCAGACGCTCGTAGACTTGCGCCGGCGTGAGCCGGTTGCCGATGCCGGTGAGGGGCTTCACGTCGCCGCAGATCTCGAGCGAGCCGTCGTCGCCGTGGCAGCGGGCGCAGGAGACGAGAAAGACCTCGCGCCCCAGCCGCCACTGCTCCACGAATTCTTCCAGATCCTTGCCCTCAAGCAATCTGCCCGGCTCGACGCGCCGCACCACGCCGCCGGGGTCTACGAGCACAGTGGCAGGCGCAAGCGCCTCGATGCCTTCCCTCGGCGCGCCGGGCTTCGGGGGAACCACCAGGAGATCCGCGTCGTGCGCCGCGAGCCGTTTGGCCGCATCTTCCACTGCCGCCGCGGGGACCGTTTCGCCCTGCCGCGGGGCCAGAATCACGGTTTCCCGCTTGTGCTGCCGGATATGGCCGGAGAGCGAGACGGTGTGTCCGGAAGGCGCCATAGCCTGCCAGTCCGGCGCAGGCGCGCCGAGGCGCACGGGAAGTTGCGCCGCCCCTGTCAGAGCAGCGGCCATTGCGATCGTGCACCGGATGATGAACGGCATCGGATGCCTCCCTCCTGAATTATGCACCCGAACCGCTGCGCGGGATACCTCGCAAAGCGCTCAAATGCGGCGTTCGCCGCGGGCGGTTGACGCAGCCGGGTTGCGGACGCCATAATCTCAAATGCGCGCGGTTGTCCGGCTTCCGGGCCGGACACGCAAGAGGGAACCCGGTGCAAATCCGGGACTGCCCCGCAGCGGTAAGCGGGAACGAACGCCGCACAAAAGGCACTGGGAGCGCAGGCTCCCGGGAAGCCGCGGCCAGTAGGAAGCCCGGCCCCGAAGGCCGGACGGGCCCGCAAGTCCGAAGACCTGCCGCCGCCCCCGGGACCCGCTCCCGGCGGAATCCAACAAGAAAGCTCTCGAGGGAGGAGCGAATGAAACAATTCGCTGTATTTTTGTTTTCCGCTCTTGGCGTGTTCGCGCAAGGGCAGGGGCCTGCCGGCATTGCAGGATCAGTGACGGATCCGTCGCAGGCGGCGGTGCCGCAGGCCACGGTGAGGCTGTTCACGCGCGACGCGACGGTGCAGCAGACGACGACCACGGACGCGCAGGGGCGCTTCCGGTTCGAGCGGCTGGCGCCGGCCGAGTATCTGATCGAAGCGCGCACGGAGACGCTGGACCAGGCCAGCCCGGTGCTGGTTCGCGTGGAAAGCGGCCGCATGGCCGAGATTGAACTGAAGCTCGAAATCCGCGGGCTGGCTTCGCAGGTGCAGGTGACGGCGGCGGTGACGCCGCAATCCACCGTGGAATCGGGCAAAGCCATGGACATCGTGGACGCCGGCGCCATGGAGCGCCGCTCGGAGATCCTGCTGGCGGAAGCCGTGCGGCTGGTGCCCGGGCTGCGCGTGCAGCAACTGGGCGGGCCGGGCTCGTTCACGCGGATCCAGATGCGCGGGCTGCGCGCGGCCGACACCGGCGTGCTGATCGACGGCATGCGGCTGCGCGACCCGGCCAGCGTGCAGGGCGACGCGACGGCGTTTCTCGGCGACATGCAACTGATCCAGACCGACCGCGTGGAGATCCTGCGCGGGCTGGGCTCGAGCGTTTACGGGACCAATGCCACGGCGGGCGTGCTGAACCTGGTGACCGACTCCGGCGGCGGGCGCACGCGGGGCGAGATCGGCGGCGAAGGCGGCGGACTCGGGCTTGGGCGCGGGCTGGCGAAGATCGCCGGCGAAGCCGCCCGCAGCCGCCTGCATTACAGCGCGGGCGTGGCGCACCTGAACGTCAACGGCGGCGTGGATGGCGTGGAGAACGTGCGCAATTCGAGCGCGCAGGGCCAGCTTCTGTGGCGCCCCACAGCCACGGCCTCGCTTTCCGGCCGCGTGTGGGCGACTCTCAGCACCATCGGCATCAACTCGAGCCCGTATGCCGCGCCGGCGGCGAACCTGCCTGCGACAACCGTGATCCGCGCCATTCCGCTCGACGCCGCGCAGGCGCGCCTCGGCGACCGCGGGCTGCCGTTCCAGTGGGGCAACGCAACCTTCGCGCCCAACTTCTTCGATCCCGACAGCCGGCGCGAGGGCCGCTTTGTGACGACGCTGGTGCAGTGGGCGCAGCAGATGTCGCCGCGCTTCCACTACCGGCTCAGCTACCAGAACGTCGACACCGAACGCGACAACCGCAACGGCCCCGGCGGGCAGGGCTACCAGCCGCAGTTCAACTCTTCGAGCCTGTTCGGCGGGCGCATCGACACGGTGCAGGCGCGCGCCGACATCGCCGCGGCGCGCTGGAATGCGTTCAGCGCGGGCTTCGAGTGGGAACGCGAGTTCTACGAGAACCCGTCGCGGGACGAGAACCCCGACCCGGCGCAGCGCGTGAATGCGCGCGCCTCCGCGCACCAGCGCAGCGTGGCGCTGTTCCTCCAGGACCAGATCCGGCTGCTCGGCGAAAGGCTCCAGATCGGGCTGACCGGGCGCTACCAGAACTTCCATCTGTCGAGGCCGAAGTTCGAGGGCGGGCTCGCGCTGTACCAGAACGCGCCGTTCACGGCGCCGCCGGACGCGCTGACCGGCGACGCGGCGGTCTCGTATTTCATTCCG
>Ga0272446_1004447_pt1 | contig 16590 bp, 12 predicted proteins | sample YNPCB0061_FD_194587 | JGI IMG/M metagenome (GOLD analysis project Ga0272446, IMG submission 194587) | Hot spring microbial mat communities from Yellowstone National Park, WY, United States - YNP-CB-006-1 | ecosystem: Environmental > Aquatic > Thermal springs > Hot (42-90C) > Sediment | place... | reverse complement strand
ATTGACGTACAGCGGGCGGCTGAAGGTGAGGTCCTTCGTCCGGCATTCCTGCTCGGTGTACTTGGGCGTCCCGAACTCGTAGTCGAGGAACGTCAGCTCCATCACCTTGCCGGTGAAGTCGCGGATCGGGCTGATCTCGTCGAACAGCTCGCGCAGCCCCTTGTCCACGAACCAGCGGAATGACTCGAGCTGCAGCTCGATCAGGTTGGGGACCGGGAGGACCTCGGGGATCCGGGCGTAGCGCTTGCGCGCGACGGCCACGGGCGCACGATCCGACGACTCAGCAACAGACAGCATGAACCGCTCCTTGACGGAGGAGTAGAGGGGGAAGGGCCGCGCTCACAGACCGACTAGGATACCGCGTTTCGCGCCCATGTCAAATAGGGGTGATGGTGGCCCGGGCCACCATCACCCCTCGGCCGGCCCCCGCAGTCGCCGGCCCGAGACCGGGCGGGGATCGGAACGCGATCGCCGGGGATCGGAAGGCGGCCTACTTGATCTCCACCTTCGCGCCCTGCTCCTCGAGGGCCGCCTTGATCTTCTCGGCCTCCTCGCGGGTGACGCCCTCCTTGACCGGCTTGGGGGCGGCATCGACGAGGTCCTTGGCCTCCTTGAGGCCCAGGCCGGTCAGCTCGCGGACGACCTTGATCACGGGGATCTTGTTCGGGCCGACCTCGGCCAGGACGGCGCTGAACTCGGTCTGCTCCTCGACCGCCTCGGCCGCGGCCGGGGCTGCGGCGGCCGGGGCTGCGGCGACCGCGACCGGTGCGGCGGCGGTCACGCCGTAGCGCTCCTCGAACTTCTTGATGAACTCGGACAGCTCGAGGACGGTCATCCCGTCGATCGCCTCGAGGATCTGCTCCTGGGTCAGGGTTGCCATCGTTCGTGAACTCCTCTGCTGGAGGCCCGGAGACGGGCCATGGAACTCGTGGGGTGGTGCAGCCGGTCGGCCGGACAGGCGGCGGAACGACCGTCCGCCGGTTCGATCAGGCGGCTGCCTTCCGGTCGGCGACCGCCTTGAGGGCGTATGCCAGGTTGCGCAGGTTCGCCCCGAGCAGCCCGCCCAGGGTCGCGATCGGGGCCTGCATCGCCCCGGCCAGCTGGGCCTGGAGCACCTCGCGCGGCGGCAGGCTGGCGAGCCGGACCACGGACTCGGCATCGATCGCCCGGCCGCCGATCACGGCGCCCTTGACCTTGACCAGCTTGTAGGGCCGGGTCGCCTCGAGGACCGCCTTCGCGGTCGCCGCCTCGTCGGCCCCGAACGCGATCGCGGTCGGACCGGTCAGCAGCCCGGACAGGGCCTCGGCCTTCGTGTCGGCCGCCGCGATCCGCATCAGCCGGTTCTTGACCACGCGATAGGACACGTTCTGCTTGCGCAGCGCCCGACGGATCTCGGCGAGGTCCCTGACGGTGAGGCCGCGATACTCCGAGACGACACAGGTCGAGCTGCGGGCGAGTTCCTCGCGCAGCCGGGCGACCGTCTCGCGCTTGGCCTCGGTGGGCATGGATACACCTCCTCGTGGAGCGCGCGGCCGGCGCGCGGCGGTGGGCGCCACCCGGCCCTGGCCGGGGATCGCCCCTGCGACGTTCCCTCGCGTTCGCAGGGACGCGCCCACCCGGAGGTGGTGCGCTGATCCTGCCTCGGCGTGCTCGCCGTCGTCCCCGCCCCAGGGCTCCTGGCGGCGGTCCGGTGCGGCGGATCAAGCCCCGATCGTCGTTCCCCGGTGGCCGGGTGGGCGGCGATCCGCGGGCGCAGGCTGTCTGCGGCGGTCCGTCGATTCAGTTGTCAGGCGACGCGCCCGGACGGGCCGTCGCCGCGTATCGTGCGGTCGGCGAGAGCTCCCGCCCTCCGGCGACCGGTCGCTCAGGCCGCGGCGGCAACCGCCAGGACGGCCGGCAGGTCGACCCGGATCCCCGGGCCCATCGTGCTCGCAATCGTCAACGAGCGCAGGTACTGGCCCTTCGCCCCGCTCGGCCGGGCCCGGTTGACTGCGTCGACGAGGGCCGCCAGGTTGTCCAGCAGCGCCTCCGGCTCGAAGCTCGCCTTGCCGATCGGGACGTGGATCAGGCCACCCTTGTCGACCTTGAACTCGACCCGGCCGGCCTTGACCTCCTTGATCGCCCGTTCGATGTCGAACGTGATCGTGCCTGACTTCGGGTTCGGCATCAGGCCCCGGCGGCCGAGGATCTTGCCCAGCCGGCCGACCATGCCCATCGTATCGGGCGTGGCCAGGGCGACGTCGAACTCGAGCCAGCCTGCCTCGATCTTCTTCACCAGGTCCTCCGCCCCCACCTCGTCGGCACCGGCCCGGAGCGCCTCCTGGGCCTTCTCGCCCTGGGCGAAGACGGCGACCCGCACGATCTTGCCGGTCCCGTGGGGCAGGACGACCGTGCCGCGGACCATCTGATCGGCGTGGCGGGGGTCGACCCCGAGGCGCAGGTGGGCCTCGATCGTGGCGTCGAAGCTGACCGTCGACGTCTGCCGGACGAGCTCGACCGCCTCACGGGGCGGGTAGAGGCGGTCCGGCTCGACGAGCTTCGCGGCCTCGAGGTACTTCTTGCCGTGTCGGGGCATCGATTATCTCCTCCTGGCGGCCGGGCAGATCCCGACCTCCCCCTGGCGTGGGGTGAACGTCCGGCAAACCTCGCGGCCGGAACGCGCCGGTCTCCTCCGGCTAGCCGACGACCTCGATGCCCATGCTCCGAGCCGTCCCCTCGATCTGGCGGATCGCCGCGTCGAGGTCGTTCGCGTTCAGGTCGGCGAGCTTGATCGCGGCGATCTCGCGCACCTGGTCGCGCGTCACCCGGCCGACCGCCTCGCGCCCGGTCGTCGCGCTCCCCTTCTCCACCCCGGCCGCCTTGCGCAGCAGGTCGGCCGCGGGCGGCGTCTTGAGCACGAACGTGAACGAGCGATCCTCGTAGATCGTGATCTGGGCGGGGATCACCTGGCCGGCCTTGTCGGCCGTCTTCTCGTTGTACGACTTCGTGAACTCGACGATGTTGATCCCGTGCGGACCGAGCGCGGTGCCCACGGGCGGGGCAGGCGTCGCCTTGCCGGCGGGCAGCTGGAGGGTCAGGACGATGCGGACTTTCTTGGCCACGGGAGGGGAACCTTCTCCTTCGCTTAGAGCTTCTCGACCTGGAGGAAGTCCAGCTCGACCGGCGTCTCACGGCCGAAGATGCTCACCAGCACCTTCACCTTGTTGCGCTCGGGATTGACCTCGTCCACCGTGCCGATGAACTCGGCGAAGGGCCCGTCGATGACGCGCACGCTCTGGCCCTTGGTGAAGGCGACACGGTACTTCGGCGCCTCGACGCCCATCTGGCGGAGGATCTGCTTGACCTCCGCTTCCTCGAGCGGAACCGGCTCGTTGCGCGTGCCGGGGATGTTCGCCCCGCCGACGAAGCTCGTCACTCCGGGCGTGTTGCGCACGACGTACCACGAGTCGGGATCGAGGATCATCTCGACCAGGACGTAGCCCGGGTAGACCTTCTTCTGGACGGTGTGGCGCTGGCCCTGGCGGATCTCGATCTCGTCCTCCATCGGGACGAGAACCTGGAAGATCTTGTCCTCCATGCCCATCGACTCGATCCGGTGCTCGAGGTTCGCCTTCACCTTGTTCTCGTACCCGGAATAGGTATGGATGACGTACCAGCGCTTCTGGGGCGTCTTCGTCTCGGAGGTCGTCGTCTCGGCCATCGTGCTCAGCCCGCCCCCGACACGAGGCGAACGACCTGGGCGAAGAGGACGTCCAGGACGGTGATGTACACGCCGACTGCCAGGCTGACCACGAAGACGAGCACGGTCAGGTTCCGGGTCTGCTCCCGGGTCGGCCAGCTGACCTTCTTCAGTTCGGACCACGCTTCATCGAGGAAGCGTCGGATGCGATCCACCACGATTCGTTCTGCTCTCGATCTACGGATCTGGACGGGGAGTGGCAGGCGCGGCCGGACTCGAACCGACAACCACTGGTTTTGGAGACCAGAGCTCTGCCAAATTGAGCTACGCGCCTCCGGCGTCCGCTGCTGGGATCCCTACTTCGCCTCCCGGTGAAGTGTATGACGTCGGCACCGCGGGCAGTACTTCCGAAGTTCGATCCGGCCCGGGTCGTTCTTCTTGTTCTTGCGCGTGGAGTACGTCCGCTCCTTGCACTCGGTGCAGGCGAGCTGGATGACCGGACGGGCTTCGACCTTGGCCATCGGACGCCTACTCGATGATGCTCACGATCGCGCCGGCCCCGACGGTCCGGCCACCCTCGCGGATGGCGAACCGCTGGCCGACCTCGAGCGCGATCGGGGTGATCAGTTCGACGGTCATCTCGACGTTGTCCCCGGGCATGATCATCTCGGCTCCCTCGGGGAGCCCGATCGCGCCGGTGACGTCGGTCGTGCGCAGGTAGAACTGGGGCCGGTAGCCGTTGTAGAACGGGGTGTGCCGGCCGCCCTCCTCCTTGGTCAGGACGTACACCTGGGCGGTGAACTTCGTGTGCGGCTTGATGCTCCCGGGCTTGGCGAGGACCTGGCCGCGCTCGATCTCGTCGCGCTCGATCCCGCGCAGGAGGCAGCCGATGTTGTCCCCGGCCCGGCCCTCGTCGAGGAGCTTCTTGAACATCTCGACCCCGGTCACGACGACCTTGCGGGTCGGGTGGATGCCGACGATCTCGACCTCGTCGCCGACCCGGACGATCCCGCGCTCGACCCGGCCGGTCGCGACCGTCCCGCGGCCCTTGATCCCGAACACGTCCTCGACCGGCATCAGGAACGGCTTGTCGATCGCGCGCTCGGGGGTCGGGATGTACGAGTCGACCGCATCCATGAGCGCCTGGATCGGGGCGTAGGCAGGATCGTTCGGATCGTCGGGCGCCTCGAGCGCCTTGAGCGCCGAGCCGCGCACGACCGGGACCTCGTCGCCGGGGTAGTCGTACTTGCTGAGCAGCTCGCGGACCTCGAGCTCGACGAGGTCGAGCAGCTCGGGGTCGTCGACCGCGTCGACCTTGTTGAGGAAGACGACGATGTACGGGACCTCGACCTGGCGGGCGAGGAGGATGTGCTCGCGGGTCTGGGGCATCGGGCCGTCGGTCGCGGCGACGACGAGGATCGCGCCGTCCATCTGGGCGGCGCCGGTGATCATGTTCTTGATGTAGTCGGCGTGGCCGGGGCAGTCGACGTGGGCGTAGTGACGCTTGTCGGTCTCGTACTCGACGTGGGCGATCGCGATCGTGATCCCCCGCTCGCGCTCCTCGGGCGCGTTGTCGATCGTGTCGAACGCGCGGTACTCGGCCTCACCCTTGAGGGCGAGGTACTTCGTGATCGCCGCGGTCAGGCTCGTCTTGCCGTGGTCGATGTGACCGATCGTGCCGATGTTGACGTGCGGCTTCGTCCGCTCGAACTTCTTCTTCGCCATCGTTGACCGCTCCTCGCTCCTCGCGACCGCTCAGGGTCCTGTTCAGACCTTGGACTTCTGGATGAGTTCCGCGGCAACGTTGGCCGGGACCTCGGCGTAGTGGGACAGCTCCATCGAGTAGCTCGCCCGGCCCTGGGTCATCGACCGCAGGTCCGTCGCGTAGCCGAACATCTCGGCCAGGGGGACGAACGCCCGCACGACCGTCGTCGAGCCGCGCGAGTCCATCCCTTCGACCTGGCCCCGGCGGCTGTTCAGGTCGCCGATCACGTCGCCCATGAACTGCTCGGGCATCGTCACCTCGACCCGCATGATCGGCTCGAGGATCGTCGGGCTCGCCTTCTCGACGGCGTCCTTGACCGCCATCGAGCCGGCGATCTTGAATGCCATCTCGCTCGAGTCGACCTCGTGGTACGAGCCGTCGAACAGGGTTGCCCGGACGTCGACCATCGGGTACCCGGCGTAGGGACCGGTCGCCAGGGTCTCGCGAATGCCGGCCTCGACCGCCTTGATGAACTCGCGCGGGATCGTCCCGCCCACGATCTTGTCCACGAACTCGTAGCCGCCGCCCTTCGGGAGCGGCTCGAGCCGGATCACGGCGTGGCCGTACTGGCCCTTGCCACCGGTCTGGCGGACGAACCGTCCGTTCCCCTCGGCCGCCCGGCGGATCGTCTCGCGATACGAGACCGAGGGCCGACCGACGTTGGCCGCGACCTTGAACTCGCGGACCATCCGGTCGACGAGGACGTCGAGGTGGAGCTCGCCCATCCCCGCGATCCGGGTCTGGCCCGACTCCTCGTCGGTGTGGACGCGGAACGTCGGGTCCTCCTCCGCCAGGCGCTGGAGGGCGATCGCGAGCTTGTCCTGGTCGGCCTTTGTCTTGGGCTCGATCGCGACCTCGATCACCGGCTCGGGGAAGGTCATCGACTCGAGGATGACCGGGTGGTCCGGATCGGTCAGCGTGTCGCCGGTGAACGTCTCCTTCAGCCCGACCGCGGCCGCGATGTCGCCGGCGTAGACCTCGTCGATCTCCTCGCGGTGGTTGGCGTGCATCTGGAGGATCCGCCCGATCCGCTCCTTGCGGCCCTTGGTCGTGTTCAGGACGTACGAGCCGGCCTTCAGCGTCCCGGAGTAGACCCGGAAGAACGCCAGCTTGCCCACGAACGGGTCGGCGGCGATCTTGAAGGCGAGGGCGCTGAACGGCTCGCTGTCGTCGGCGGTCCGGAGGACCTCGGCGTGGGTGACCGGATGCTCACCGATTACCGGCGGGACGTCGAGCGGCGAGGGCAGGTAGGCCACGACCGCATCGAGCATCGGCTGGATGCCCTTGTTCTTGAGCGCCGAGCCGGTCAGGACGGGGACGATCCGGTACTGGAGCGTGCCGAGCCGGAGGCCGTGGACGATCTCGGCCTCGGTCAGCTCCTCGCCCTCGAGGAACTTGTGGGTGAGGGCGTCGTCGACCTCGGCGACCGCCTCGATCATCCGCTCGCGGTGGGCGCGCGCCTCGTCGAGCAGCTCGGCCGGGATGTCGACGATCTCGATCTGCGAGCCGAGGTCGTCGCGGTAGATGATCGCCTCCATCCGGATCAAGTCGATCACGCCGCGGAACGTGTCCTCCGACCCGATCGGAAGCTGGATCGGGACGGCGTTCGCCCCGAGCCGGTCGTGGATCATGTCCACGCAGCGCCAGAAGTCGGCGCCGGTCCGGTCGAGCTTGTTGATGAAGCAGATCCGGGGCACCCGGTACCGATCGGCCTGGCGCCAGACGGTCTCCGACTGGGGCTCGACCCCGGCCACGCCGTCGAACACGACGACCGCCCCGTCGAGCACGCGGAGGCTCCGCTCGACCTCGACCGTAAAGTCCACGTGCCCGGGCGTATCGATGATGTTGATCCGGTGATCCTTCCAGAAGCAGGTCGTCGCGGCAGCGGTGATCGTGATCCCGCGCTCCTGCTCCTGGGGCATCCAGTCCATCGTGGCCGCGCCTTCATGGACCTCGCCGATCTTGTAGATCTTCTTCGTGTAGAAGAGGATCCGCTCGGTGACGGTCGTCTTGCCGGCGTCGATATGGGCGATGATCCCGATGTTCCGCGTCTTCGCGAGCGGAACCTGTCGTGCCACGGTCTCGTTACGCTCCGTTCGCTCTTACCACTTGAAGTGGCTGAAGGCCTTGTTCGCCTCGGCCATCTTGTGGGTGTCCTCGCGGCGCTTGACGGCCGCGCCGAGACCGTTCATCGCGTCGACGAACTCGGCGGCAAGCTTCTCGCTCATGCTCTTCCCGTTCCGCTTGCGGGCGGCCTGGACGAGCCACCGGACACCGAGCGAGAGGCGGCGATCGCCGCGGATCTCGACCGGCACCTGGTAGGTCGCACCGCCGACCCGGCGGGGCTTGACCTCGATGATCGGGGTGGCGTTGCGCAGGGCGGCCTCGAGGACCTCGACCCCCGGCCGGCGGGCCTGGGCCTCGGCCCGGGCGAGCGCCTCGCGCAGGATCCGGTCAGAGAGGTGACGCTTGCCGTTCGTCATCAGCTTGGCCGTGAAACGCGACGTCGTCCGGTTGGCCGGGATCGTCTGGTACTTCGCCTTGCGCGGGATGTTGACGCGGCGGGGCATCTACTTCTTGCCTCCCGGCTGGGTCGTCGCCTTGGCGCCGTACTTCGAGCGACCCTGCTTGCGGTCGCGCACCCCGGCCGCGTCAAGCGTGCCGCGGATGATGTGGTACTTGACCGAGGGCAGGTCCTTGACCCGGCCGCCCCGGACGAGGACGACCGAGTGCTCCTGGAGGTTGTGCCCGATGCCCGGGATGTAGGCCGTCACCTCCATCTGGTTGGTGAGCCGGACACGGGCGATCTTGCGCAGGGCGGAGTTCGGCTTCTTGGGCGTCATCGTGCGCACCTGGAGGCAGACACCACGCTTCTGCGGAGCGCCCGGGATGGGCTCCTGGCGCTGCTTCAGGCTGTTCCAGTTCTTGCGCATCGCCGGCGCCTTGACCTTCGCGATCTTGGGCGTTCGGCCATGGCGCACGAGCTGGCTGATTGTCGGCACGGAGACGCTGCTCCTTTCAGGATTCCTGGTCGATGATCATGGACCGGCCCGCCGAGGCCGCGGCTCCCCGCTGGCGGGGCCGTCGGATCGGGTCCGCTGGTTGCCGGCGACGTCTCCGTCGCGCGGCGACCGCTGCGTGCCGGGCGCGACCCGGTCGGGGTCACGAAGGCGGAGTGTATCAGCGGCTGGAAGCGGGTGTCAAACGAGGACCGGCCCGGAGCCGGCCCTCGTCGATCGCCTTCCCGGGCCGCCTCGGTCAGTCGGCGGGCGATCCTTCCGCGTCCGTCCCGGCCGTCCCCTCGGCAGCGGCGAACGGGTTCACCGGTTCCTCCTCGTCGGCTCCCGCCGCCTCGGCGCTCGCCGCCAGGAGCGAGGCCAGGCCGGCCGCCTCCTCCTCCTCGGACCGCGCGCCGCCCTCCTCGAGGAAGGGGTTGTACTCGGTCCCCGGGAGGGCCTCGAGTGCCTCGCCGGCGAGCGCCTCGAGGGCCGCCCGGCGCTGCCGCTCGCGGGCCGCGGCGATGTTCTGCGGCGCGCCGGTCCCGGCCGGGATCAGCTTGCCGATGATCACGTTCTCCTTGAGCCCGATCAGGTGGTCCTTGGCGCCGTTGATCGCCGCCTCGGTCAGGACCCTGGTCGTCTCCTGGAACGAGGCGGCGGCCAGGAAGCTCGACGTGTTCAGGGAGGCCTTGGTCACCCCGAGCAGGACCGTCTGCGCGGTCGCCGGCTCGCCACCCTCGGCAAGGACCCGGTTGTTCGTCTCCTCGAAGTCGAGCCGGTCGATCAGCTCGGTCGGCAGGAGGTCGGTATCGCCCGGCTGGTCGATCCGGACCTTGCGCAGCATCTGGCGAACGATGATCTCGATGTGCTTGTCGTTGATCGCCACACCCTGGCTGCGGTAGACCTTCTGGACCTCCTTGACCAGGTAGCGCTGGACGGCGTCCTTGCCCCGGGTCTCGAGGTACTCCTGCGGGTTGATCGGACCGTCGGTGATCGCGTCACCGGCACGGATCTCCTGGCCGTCCTCGACCCGCAGCTTCGCGTTGTGCGGGATCGCGTACTCGCGCTCGACGACGTCCTCGGCGCGCACGACCAGGCCTCCCTCGGCCTCGACCAGGAAACCCTTGGCCGGGGCGACGACATCCGGACCGCCCTCGACCCGGGCGACGACCTGGTCCTTCTCGACCACGTCGCCGGCCGCGGCGAGCAGCTCGGCCCCGGCGGGCAGGGCGAGCGAGCAGTCGTACGACTCGCGGCTCGTCACCTTGACCTTCGTCCCGGCATCGGAGCGGATGATCTCGACGATCCCGTCGATGTGGCTGATCTCGGCCTTGCCCTTCGGGACCCGGGCCTCGAACAGCTCCTCGACTCGCGGCAGGCCGGCCGTGATGTCGAGACCGGCGACGCCGCCGGTGTGGAACGTCCGCATCGTGAGCTGGGTCCCTGGCTCGCCGATCGACTGGGCGGCGATGATGCCGACCGCCTCGCCGATTCCGACCAGCTCGCCGGTGGCCAGGTTCCGCCCGTAGCACGCCCGGCAGACGCCGTAACGCGCCTCGCAGGCGAGCGGCGAGCGGACGAGGACCTCGTCGATCCCGGACGACTCGTCGGCGATCACGTTCGCGATCGCCTCGCTGATCTGCTCGTTCCGATCGACGAGCAGGACCGACGGATTGCGCAGGTCGTGAAGCGGCGCGGCAGCCAGGCGGCCGACGAGCCGGCGGGCGAATGCGCTCGGGTCGCCGCCCCCGATTTCGCTCGATTCGTGGCGGGTGATCCAGCTCCCCTCCTCGGTCCCGCAGTCGTCCTCGCGGGTGATCACGTCCTGGGCGACGTCGACCAGGCGCCGGGTGAGGTAGCCCGAGTCGGCGGTCCGCAGAGCCGTGTCGGCGAGTCCCTTGCGCGCACCGTGGGTCGAGATGAAGTACTCGAGCACGGTCATCCCCTCGCGGAAGTTGCTCCGCACCGGGACCTCGATGATCCGGCCCGACGGGTCGGCCATCAGGCCGCGCATCGCGCCCAGCTGGCCGATGTTGCCCTTGTTGCCGCGGGCCCCGGAGCTGGTCATCATCGTCACCGGCCCGAACGGATCGAGGCCCTCCATCATCGCGTCCGACATCTGGCTCGTCGTCCGCTGCCAGACGTCGACGACCTGCTGGTAGCGCTCGTCCTCGGTGATCAGGCCGCGCTGGAACTGGCGGTCGATTTCGGCCACGGCGCGGTCCGCCTCGGCCAGCCGGGCCTGCTTGTCGGCCGGCATGGCGATGTCGCTGACCGCGATCGTCACCCCGCCCCGGGTGGCGTACTCGAACCCGACGCTCTTGATGCCGTCGACGAGATGCGCCGTCTCCTCCGAGCCGAGGAGGCGGTAGCACTCGTCGACCAGGCGCTTGAGCGCCGCCCGGTTCATCACCTCGTTCGAGAACCGGAGCCGGTCGGGCAGGATCTGGTTGAAGATGATCCGGCCGATGGTCGTCGTCAGCGAGCGCTCGACGAGCCCGCCCGACGCCTCGTCCCAGGTCCGCACGATCGCCTGGACCGGGTCGTGGAGGTTCGCCCCGGTCTGGTCGCGGAGCTGGTAGGCGAGGATCGCCTCGTCCTCGTCGGCGAAGCTGCGGGCGACGGCCCCTTCGCCTGCCTGGCGCTCGAGAGTCAGGTAGAAGCAGCCCAGGACCATGTCCTGGGTCGGAGCAACGACCGGGCTGCCGTCGGCCGGGGAGAGGAGGTTGGCGGTCGAGAGCATCATCGTCCGCGCCTCTTCCTGGGCGGCCGAGCTCAAGGGGACGTGGACCGCCATCTGGTCGCCGTCGAAGTCGGCGTTGAAGGCGGTGCACACGAGCGGGTGGATCTGGATCGCCGAGCCCTCGACGAGGACCGGCATGAACGCCTGGATGCCCAGCCGGTGGAGCGTCGGGGCGCGGTTGAGGAGGACAGGGTGATCCTTGATCACCTCCTCGAGGACGTCCCAGACCTCGGGCCGGACACGCTCCACGATCCGCTTGGCGCTCTTGATGTTGTGGGCGAAGCCCTTCTCGACGAGCTGGCGCATGACGAACGGCTTGAACAGCTCGAGGGCCATCTTCTTGGGCAGCCCGCACTGGTGGAGCTTCAGCTCCGGGCCGACGACGATCACCGACCGGCCCGAGTAGTCGACCCGCTTGCCGAGCAGGTTCTGGCGGAACCGGCCCTGCTTGCCCTTGAGCATGTCCGAGAGGCTCTTCAGGCGGTGGTTGCCGGTACCGGCGATCGCCCGCCCGCGGCGGCCGTTGTCGATCAGCGCGTCGCACGCCTCCTGGAGCATCCGCTTCTCGTTGCGGATGATGATCTCCGGTGCGCCGAGCTCGAGCAGCCGCTTGAGCCGGTTGTTCCGGTTGATCACCCGCCGGTAGAGATCGTTCAGGTCCGAGGTCGCGAAGCGCCCGCCGTCGAGCTGGACCATCGGGCGCAGGTCGGGCGGGATGACCGGCACGACGGACAGGATCATCCACTCCGGCCGCGCCCCGGAACGGCGGAAGGCCTCGATCAGGCGGAGCCGCTTGATCGCCTTCTTGCGTCGCTGGCCGGACGAGGTCCGGACCTCGACGTGGAGCTCGCGCCCGAGCGCCTCGAGATCCATCCGCTGGATGATGTCGCGGATCGCCTCGGCACCCATCCCGGCCTGGAACAGGCGCCCGCCGCGGCTGCCGGAGTTGTAGCGCTCGTCGAGGGCCCGGTACTCCGTCTCGCTCAGGGTGAGCATCGGGCGGAGCGACTCGATCTCGTCGCGAACCCGGCGAATCTCGTCCCGCAGGCCCTGGGCCTCCTGGTGGAGACGATCCTTCTCGGCCTGGAGCGTGTCGTTCAGGGCCGCCTCGAGGTCGGCGATCTTCTGCTCGGTCGAGCGCTCCTCGGCCTGCTCCCGCTCCTGGAGCTCGATGTTCACCCGTTCGGTCTCGGCAGCGACGATCCGGCGCAGCCGCGCCGTCGCCTCCTTGCCGGCCTTCTCGCCGGCAGCGACGACGACCTCGCCGGTCGGGGCGAAGGCGATCGTCTCCTCGGCCAGGCCGTTCTTCAGGCTCGCCAGGCGGGCCTCGACCTCCTGCGCCGCGCGCACGATCTCCTCGGTCCGGGCCGCCCGCTGGGCCTCGAGGTCGGCCTTGAGCGCGGCCAGCCCTGCCCGGAGCTCGTCCTTCTGGCGGTTCAGGTCGGCCCGGAGGCGGTCCTCGAGCTCGGCCAGCGCCCGGCCGGCCTGGCCGCCCCGCCCCTCTGCTTCGTCCTCGAGCTGCTGGAGGGCGCGCCGGCGGGCGTCCTCGTCGACGTGGGTGACGATGTACAGGGCGAAGTAGAGGATCCGCTCGAGGTTGCGCGGGCTGATGTCGAGCAGGATGCCGAGCCGGCTCGGGGTCCCCTTGAAGTACCAGATGTGGCTGACCGGGCTCGCCAGCTGGATGTGGCCCATCCGCTCGCGGCGGACCTTCGAGCGGGTGACCTCGACGCCGCACTTGTCGCAGATGATCCCCTTGTAGCGGATCCGCTTGTACTTGCCGCAGTAGCACTCCCAGTCCTTGGTCGGGCCGAAGATGCGCTCGTCGAACAGGCCGTCCTTCTCCGGCTTGAGCGTGCGGTAGTTGATCGTCTCCGGCTTCGTCACCTCGCCCTTCGACCATTCCCGGATCTGGTCCGGGCTGGCGAGCGAGATCCGGATCGCGCTGAAGTTATTGACCTCGAGCATCGTTCTCCTCCGCGCCGCCGCCTGGCTCGGCGGCGCGATACGGACCCTGAGCGAGCGAAGCCGGGCCGGCCGGACGCCGGCTCCGCGCAGAGCGTGTGATCTGTGTCAGTCCTCGAACCCCGCGAGGTTGATGCCGCCCAGGTCGGGCAGCGTGTAGCCGGAAGCGTCGTCCTCGCCGAGCGGGATCTCCTCGTCGTTCTGATCGAGGATCTCCGCGTTCAGCCCGAGGCTGCGCAGCTCCTTGATCAGGACCTTGAATGACTCGGGCACCCGCGGCGGCTGGATCTCCTCGCCCTTGACGATCGCCTCGTAGGTCTGGACCCGACCGAGGACGTCGTCCGACTTCACCGTGAGCAGCTCCTGGAGGATGTTTGCCGCCCCGTACGCCTCGAGGGCCCAGACCTCCATCTCGCCGAAGCGCTGGCCGCCGAACTGGGCCTTGCCGCCGAGCGGCTGCTGGGTGATCAGGCTGTACGGACCGGTCGACCGAGCGTGGATCTTGTCCTCGACGAGGTGGTGGAGCTTGAGCATGTAGATGTAGCCGACCGTGATCGGCCGGTCGAAGACCTCGCCCGTCCGTCCGTCGCGCAGCTCGATCTTGCCGTCCTCGGGCAGGCCGGCCTCACGCAGCTCCTGGCGGATCTGCTCCTCCGAGGCGCCGTCGAAGACGGCCGTGGCGGCCTTCTCGCCTTTCTCGTGGAGGGCCCAGCCCAGGTGGGTCTCGAGGATCTGGCCGATGTTCATCCGGCTCGGCACGCCGAGCGGGTTGAGGACGATGTCGACCGGCGTCCCGTCGGGCAGGAAGGGCATGTCCTCCTGGGGCAGGATCTTCGCGATCACACCCTTGTTGCCGTGGCGGCCGGCCATCTTGTCGCCGACGCTGACCTTGCGCTTCTGGGCGACCGAGACCCGCACGAGGCGGTTCACGCCCGGCTGGAGGTCGTCGTTGTTCTCGCGCCGGAACTCGCGGACCTCGACGACCTTGCCCCGCTCGCCGTGGGGCAGGCGGAGCGAGGAGTCCTTCACCTCGCGCGCCTTCTCGCCGAAGATCGCCCGCAGCAGGCGCTCCTCGGCGGTCAGCTCGGTCTCGCCCTTGGGGGTGATCTTGCCGACGAGGATGTCGCCGGGGCGGACCTCGGCCCCGATGTACACGATCCCTTCCTCGTCGAGGTCCTTGAGCGATTCCTCGCCCACGTTCGGGATGTCGCGCGTGATCTCCTCGGGTCCGAGCTTCGTGTCCCGCGACTCGATCTCGTGCTTCTCGATGTGGATGCTCGTGAAGAAGTCGTCGCGCACGAGGCGGTCGCTGATCACGATCGCGTCCTCGTAGTTGCCACCTTCCCAGCTCATGAACGCGGCCAGCACGTTCCGGCCGAGGGCGAGCTCACCGCGGTCGGTCGAGCTCGAGTCGGCGAGCGCCTGGCCGACGGCGACCCGGTCGCCGGTGCTGACGATCGGGCGCTGGTTGATGCACGTCCCCTGGTTGGAGCGGACGAACTTCTGGAGCGGGTACTCGTCGAGCTCGCCGTCGTCGGTCTCGACCTTGATCAGGGTCGCGGTGACGCTGGTCACGACCCCGGCCCGGCGGGCGACCACGACCTGGCCGGAATCGCGCGCGGCGCGCTCTTCCATCCCGGTACCCACGATCGGGGCCTCGGGCTCGAGCAGGGGGACCGCCTGGCGCTGCATGTTCGAACCCATCAGGGCGCGGTTGGCGTCGTCGTGCTCGAGGAACGGGATCAGGGCGGTGGCCACCGAGACGACCTGCTTGGGCGAGACGTCCATGTACTCGATCTGGCCCGGCCGGGCCTCGGGGAACGTGTCCCGGAAGCGCGAGGGGACCCGCTCGCCCACGAAGTGGCCGTGCTCGTCGAGCGGCGCGTTGGCCTGGGCGACGACGTGCTCCTCCTCCTCGTCGGCGGGCAGATACTCGATCTCGTTGGTCACGATCGGCCGGATCGGGAAGGCGTGGGCCTTCTGGCGCTTCAGCTCCGCGGCGGCAGCCGGGGTGAACCGCTCGCCCGCCTTCAGGATCACCGTCCCGTCCCTCGCCACGAGGTCGGCGCCTGCCTCGAGCTCGAGCAGGTCGGGATCATCCCAGCCCGCCGTCCGGCGGACCTTGCGGTAGGGGGTCTCGATGAAGCCGTAGCTGTTGATCCGGCCGTACGTGGCGAGCGAGCCGATCAGGCCGATGTTCGGACCTTCGGGCGTCTCGATCGGGCAGATCCGGCCGTAGTGGCTGTGGTGGACGTCGCGCACGTCGAACCCGGCCCGCTCGCGGGAGAGGCCACCGGGCCCGAGGGCGGAGAGACGACGCTTGCTCGTCAGCTCGGCGAGCGGGTTCGTCTGGTCCATGAACTGGCTCAGCTGGCTGCCGCCGAAGAACTCCTTCATCGCGGCCACGACCGGCCGGATGTTGATCAGCGCGTTCGGCGTCGCCTTGTCGATCTCCTGGATCGTCATCCGCTCGCGAACCACGCGCTCCATCCGCAGCAGGCCGATCCGGAACGCGTTCTGGATCAGCTCGCCATTGGCCCGGATCCGCCGGTTGCCGAGGTGGTCGATGTCGTCCTTCAGGTGGAGGCCGCGGTTCGCCTCGATCAGGTGGCCGACGATCGCGGCGATGTCCTCGCGGGTGATCGTCCGCTCCTCGCGCGGCAGCTCGATCCCCATCCGGGCCGCGACCGGGTCGAGCTTCTTGTTGAACTTGTACCTGCCGACCCGGCCGAGGTCGTAGCGCCGGAAGTTGAAGAAGAGGCTCTCGACCAGCTGGCGGGCGTTGTCGGCCGTGGGCGGATCGCCCGGGCGGAGCTTCTTGTAGACCTCGATCAGGGCGTCCTGCTGGGTCCTGGTCAGGTCCTTGTCCAGGGTCTGGGCGATGTAGGAATGCTCGGGATCGACGTCGACCGGGCCGAACAGGGCGCTGATCTCGTCGTTCTGCTCATAGCCGACGGCGCGCAGGAGCGTCGTTGCCGCGATCTTGCGCTTCCGGTCGACCTTGACCCAGAGCTGGTCCTTGTTGTTCGTCTCGAACTCGAGCCAGGCGCCCCGGTTCGGGATCACCTTGGCGCTGAACAGGGCCCGACCGCTGGCCGGATCCTCGAGCTCGCTGTAGTAGACCCCGGGCGAGCGGACGAGCTGGCTGACGACGACCCGCTCGGCACCGTTGATCACGAACGTGCCCTGGTCGGTCATCGTCGGGAAGTCGCCCATGTAGACCCGCTGGCGCTGGATCTCCCCGGTCTCCTTGATCAGGAGCTCGACATTGACGTACAGCGGGCGGCTGAACGTGAGGTCCTTCGTCCGGCATTCCTGCTCGGTGTACTTGGGCGTCCCGAACTCGTAGTCGAGGAACGTCAGCTCCATCACCTTGCCGGTGAAGTCGCGGATCGGGCTGATCTCGTCGAACAGCTCACGCAGCCCCTTGTCCACGAAC
>Ga0272446_1004446_pt1 | contig 16592 bp, 14 predicted proteins | sample YNPCB0061_FD_194587 | JGI IMG/M metagenome (GOLD analysis project Ga0272446, IMG submission 194587) | Hot spring microbial mat communities from Yellowstone National Park, WY, United States - YNP-CB-006-1 | ecosystem: Environmental > Aquatic > Thermal springs > Hot (42-90C) > Sediment | place... | reverse complement strand
CTCAGTCCATGGAATCCTGAATGGTGGAACCGACTACCCCGCTGTACGGGGTGTCTGAGTGGAGATAACACTCGAGGAAACTAGTTACGGGACAGCCTCAATTGCAAGCAAACGATATTTTCCTCGCGTATGTATAGGTATGGGAACCTATATTCCCCATCGGGAAGGAATAATCCACACCATAGTCCGCAATTCTCTTACCCAGTACCAAGCCTACGCCAGTCCATCGCAAACTATGCTTGACCGCCTTTAAAACGAACCTTACTCTATGCTGAGTACCTTGCCGAGGACCTGCTCCTCGATCTGCCACACCGAGAATTTGTGTTTACCCTTCCCAAAATACTAAGGCCATACTTTAAATCCGATAAGCGCCTATTTGGCGAAGTATCTAGGCTCATTTTCTCGCTCCTGTCGAATTTTTTTCTCCCTTGCTGCAGGGCGATCACTGCTGTGCGCCTGTGTTGTCAGTTACCAATCCTTCGGAGCATTCGCCAGATTCCACCCCCATTGGCATGTGCTGGTTTTAGAAGGCAGGTTTACCAGGTTCGACCGCAAAGTACGTAAGCAATGGCAAGAGCGACCCACTATTTACCGCCTATCACCTGAGGGTTGGCAAAAAGGTCATCCAAGCCAGTCCCAAATTGTTCAATCTACACCACCAGAGAAACCGGAACGTGTCCAAGCCCCCGATGCTTGGTCTAAGCTACGCAAGCAAAGCTGGGGACGGTTATTACAAAAAGTCTACGAGGTCGATCCGTTTATCTGAGCGAATAATACCCAAAAACGAAGTTTATGTGGAACAAGATAACAACTCGAAATCGGAGTTTATACGGCTTCGTGGGGGAGTTATATATTTAAGCTTTGTCACATTGGCGCTAATCTGGGCTTGACGGCAGAAATAGACGGGGATTATACTCCAATTATTCGGTGTTGCCGAAAATTTTTGATTGGAGCAGTTGTTTGGGCTGAGGAAACAGTCGTAGTTCGGGGTAACGGCCGAATTTCGACGCAAAACCGAAAAATACCCGAAATGACAGTTCTATCAGTAAAATGATACTAAGGAGTTGCCTTGATGAAAAATCTTTATTTCAAGCTAACCAGCCTGGTTATTTCCCTAATCGCTTTGGCCGCCTGTAGTTCGCCCACGGCTCCCACCAGCGCAGCACCGGTCAATTCCCCGATAGCCGCCGGAATTCCCTATGCCCCTAAGTCGCTGACCACTGGCGCATCCAGCCGAGACCTGGTCGAAGCCACCAGCAATCCCTATCAAGGAACCAACTGGGGCGTACTGCTGTTTGTCTGGCAAGTCGCACACAACTACAATTCAGCCTTGGACGCCTATAAAGATATCATGTCTTCCAAGGGGAGCAGCTTCACCGCTATCAGCCAAGCCGGCTACACACGCGAGTACACGGGCACCAGAAGCGACTATATCAACAACTACGTGCTGTATACCAATGATGACGAAACCAAGGTCTGTCTGGTTTACACCAACAGTTACGATGCTGAAATTCGCCAGATTGATTATACCCATACCGAAACCGAAAACTATGGCCGGGTCATCTTCTGGCGCAAGAATGTCGACGACATGATCGACATCACCGAAGTCTTTGAAACCAGCAATGCCAAGGACATCAACACCGCCCGAGCCTACAATATCAGCACCGCAAGCCCCATGCTGGTACAGGCCATCGCGCGAACCGAAATGGCCAGCGGCCATGAAAAGACAACAGCTATCGTCGATTTTGACAGCCAGCTCGCTGGCTACGTAGCCGGACAACCGACCAATCTGATGATTGGCATCATTGACCTGACCATGACCAACGCCAAGTGCGGAACACTCGATGCCGACGGCGCTGCATTGCCCACCGGCTTCCCCTTGGCCGGTGACGTGATCGCCATCCATACCAAAATGCTCACACCCACCCAGGCCAAGACCATCACTATCACCACCAACCCGCTCGAACGCTACGCCGGTTTCGACTGAAGCCAGTTGTGATACCCCATCCAGGCCTGCCTCACGGCAGGCTTTTGAAGCACCCGAAGTCAAGAGGTGTCCTGCAATTTCTCGAGTCGTCATGCCGCGAGCATACATGGACAGGATCTAGTCCTCAAAGCCTTTGAACTTCCGTTGATGTTTAGGGCCGATAGCTGGTTCAAAGGTGCCGTCCCGATCTCGAGGGACTTTGATTTCTAATGGTCCATGATCGGTTCTGAGGGTCCTTTTCGTTTTCCCATTCCGTCGGTTATTCGTTAGTTTTTCATCCTGGTCATGTTTTTCGTAGCCCACATGTTCAGTGAGCTCTGCTTCCATAGATCGTTCGATCAGGGCTTTAGTTAATTGCTTAAGCAACCCGTCAGGACCTATGAGATCATCAGGACCCCGATACTCTTTCAGTAATTCATCCAGAACTTCTTTGGTAATGGCCATACGTACTCCTTCTTGTAGTATAGCCGTTTACACAAAAATTGTTACAGGCTCCTCCAAATGCAACATTCTCAGCATATCACTCTTTTTTTACATGAAATGTTTGTTCAATTATACCTACTTTACAACAATTGCACACCGATACAGCTTCCTTGTCCATACATTGTGATAGCAATAATTCAATTATTCTTACAATTCACCTCGATAAAAGGAAGGAGGAGACTAGTGTTGAATTTCCCGTTTTTATGAAAAATAACGAGTACTCTCATTTTAAGATAAATTATGAACTATTTCAACTTCTTATTGAACAGTTAAAAGGGACAATTTCTATTGAATGCCAACAAAAATCTATCTATATTACCATGCCCCTCTCAGAACCTGGGCAAACTCGGCCAATATCATGGCGGTAGCTCCCCAGACTGCTTCGCCCTTAAGCTGGTAAGCGGGGACATGCCGGCGGTCTTCTAATTCCAGATTAATGATGGATTCCTTTCGCAAAAGTTCCGCGAGGGGTACGGTAAACCAATGGGCCACTTCATCCGGATTTGGAATAATGGTTGGCTGCGCTTCATAAAATCCTACCACAGGGAATATGGTGTAGCCGCTATTTGCGAGCCCCAGGGGGCTTAAATGCCCCAGAATACGGACCGGGGCAGGGGAAATGCCAAGCTCTTCTTCGGTTTCCCGAAGGGCCGCCTTTTCTGCCGTTTCATCAGTTTCCAGGGCGCCCCCTGGGAAACCAATCTGATTAGGATGGTGGTTCAGGTGTCTGCTCCGCCTGATGAGGGGAAAGGAGAGCCCCTCCTGTTCTGGGAAGAGGAGGAGCAGCACCGCCGATGGCCGGTAATGGGGCTCAGGCCGAAGGGTTTCTTTTCGCCAGGGAGGGGCCATCTGCAGATGGGCCCTATGGCCGGGGAGGGGCTTTTGCAGAGCCGAATAGATGAAATCAGGGGTGTAAGGGTTCATCAATATGGCCTCTCTGGATTGTATCTAGTACCTACCGCTGTTTTTCGATACGTCCGAGAAGCCTCAGAAGACCGTCTAGAATGGTGAGCGGATGAGGAGGACAGCCGGGGATATAGAGGTCCACGGGAACAATGCTGTCTAGACTGCCGACCACTTCTGGGTGATGGCGGTAGGGGCCCCCTGTTATGGGGCAGGAACCCACTGCAATGACGATTTTGGGTTCCGGGACTGCATCATAGGTCTTTTTCAGGGCCAGTTCCATATTCTTGGAAATGGGGCCTGTGACGATAATGCCGTCCGCATGGCGGGGTGAGGCCACATAGTTAATGCCAAAGCGTCCCAGGTCCCAGCCGATGGTGGTTAGAACGTTTACATCCGCTTCACAGGCATTACAGCCCCCAGCGCTTACCTGGCGAAGCTTAAGCGAACGGCCAAAAAGTTGTTTCATCTTTTTGTCCAGGGCTTCCGCCAGTTCCAGTTCTTTTTGCTTTTCATCCAGTACAAGGTCTTTCCGATGCCGAACGGCAAGGCGGTAGTCCTGAGTAAAGGTTATGGCTCCGGTGGGGCATGCTTCCGTGCAGTCGGTGCAAAAGAGGCAGGCCCCCAGGTCGATGCGGTGCTGTTCCGGATCTATGGCGGAGACAGGACAGACTGCGGCGCAGGCCGAGCAGTTTTTGTCACACCTAGTCCAGTCAATCTGCGGTAGTCCCCGAAGTCTGTCCGGCAGGGGTGGCGGATTGCCCTTGGGGAAGGATATGGTTCGATGTCCCTGTTTTAATCTAGTTGCGAGTTCTTTAAGCATAACGTCTTTCCTTATAAATCATGTCCGCAGTAGGACAGGTTAAAACTCTTGTTACACAGGGGAAAGTCAGATATCTCCTGGTTCCTTAGTACCATGGCAAGGGCTGTCCAGTTATGAAAGGATGGATCTACCACCTTGTACCGTGCAAAATGGCCGGTATCATCGGTGATTGCTACATGACAGATTTCGCCTCGCCAGCCTTCATTAAGGGCTGCCGCGAGCTGTTTAGGCTTAAGGCTGGGCAACTGGGCTTTACCAGATGCGGGACCAGCCTTGCCAGCCACTGCAGGTTCATCAATATGACCGGGAAGATTCTGAACCTGATCCCGGATAAAGGCAAATGATCGCTGTATTTCCATAAACCGTACATAGGCCCGGGCAAATACGTCTCCAGAGCTGTAGGTTGCCACAGGAATCTGAGCAAAGCGGTAGATTCCAGCGGGATGGGTGAACCGGACATCCCGTACAAGGCCCGTTGCTCGTGCTGCGGGGCCTACAATTCCCAGGTCCCGAGCCTGCTCTTGCTGTAATGGTCCTGTATCTTCGAACCGGGCCATGACAGACTGGTTATCCCAAAGCAGATTGATGGCATCCAGGGCGTCCCGTTCATTTATGGCAAGACGTTTAAGCAGTTCTGCAGTCCGGTCGGCATCCATGTCAAAACCGGTACCTCTGGGGGTGATAAGGCCCCGGCCAAAGCGGTTGCCGCAGAGCAGGGCGGTCATGTTAAGCACCTCGCCCCTGATACGGCCGCAGAAACTCATGGTGGGCAAGAAGCCTACGTCTCCCGAGAGGGCGCCCATATCGCCGATATGGTTGGCGAGCCGCTCCAGTTCTAGGGCAATGCCACGCAATGCTTGGGCTCGGGGTGATGCTTCCTGGTCAGTAAGGGCTTCGATGATCTGGCTGTAGCTTGTTGTGTGGCCCACGGTGGTATCCCCTGCCAGGGTTTCCATGTAGTGGATGGTCCGCTGGTTGGGGCCGCCGATGAGGGCCCGTTCTACACCACGATGTTGAAAGCCCAGGGCGATTTCCAGGTGGTACACCTCTTCTCCGTAGCATTGGAACCGGAAATGGCCGGGTTCAATAACGCCCGCATGGACGGGACCGACCGCAACTTCGTGGATCTGTTCGCCTTCGACTTTATAAAAGTCCCCTACGGCCGGCAAAATGGGTTCCCCCTTCGGCCGGTCCCAGGCATCTTTTCCGGTAAAGGATGGGGTGTAGCGGACCGGTTTGAACCAGGGGTGGCCCTCCGCTTTTAATCCGAATTGTTCAGCCAATTCTCGCTCAAAGAGGTGCATCTGAGGGCACTGGGATGTAATTGAGGGAAAAGAATCGCCTTCTAGTACTGAACGGCCCACAAAAAGCCGGCCCCGATCGTCGTCGGAAAGGATGACAAAGACTTCGACTGCATTTCCCTGGGGCATCCCAAAGAAGGCGTTAATCCGCCTGCCCTTGGCCACCGCAGTAATAATTGCATCGGTAAAAGCAGAGTATGTATAGAATGGAATATCTGCCAGGGCTATCGATTGTCCGTTTGATAATTCTTTCATAGCTTAGTTCCCCAAAAAAGATACGGCCTGTGTAATAAGGTCCCGCAGAAATGGTGGAATGTACACACCCAGAATGAGTACCGTGAGCAGGAATGCCAGGGGTGGAAATGCGGTCAGGAAGCTATCCCTATATTCGGAATGTTCGACTTCTGGCGGAACTCTTCCCTGGACTACCTTAAGGACTGTAATTCCCATGCCAATAAAGACCACTAATAAAAATAGCAAAAATAGGGAACCCGCTACAAAGTGACCAGAACCAAAGGCCCCGTTCAGGATGGAAAACTCAGAAATAAAGGGGCCAAAAGGCGGGGATCCTGTAATCGCTAGGAATCCTGCTAAAAACAGACTTGCCGAGAGGGGCAGCCGTCGGTAAGCCCCCTGGACTGCATCGGTGTTTTTATCCTTGTATGCTCGATGGATATTTCCGGCAGAAAGGAAGAGGGTTCCCTTGGTAAAGGCGTTCATCATGACATGAAACAGGGCTCCCCAAAGGGCCAGACCGCCAATGCCTACGCCCAGGACCAGGATTCCCATGTGCTCTACGCTGGAATAGGCAAGGGTCCGTTTAAAGTCCCGCTGGTTTATCATAAAAATTGCCGCGGTCAGCATGGAAAAGAGCCCCATAAACACAAGCAGCCGGCTTGCAAAGGCTCCTTCTCCAGCGGCACTTACAATCTGGTACATGCGCAGTAAGGCCAAAAAGGCGCCGCTCGTAACGCCGCCGGCAAGGATGGCCCCGACAACTCCGGGCGCTTCTCCGTATGCATCGGGTTTCCAGGTGTGCATCGGCGCGAGTCCCATCTTTGTCCCATAGCCTACCAACAGCAGGATAAAGGCCGACTTAAGCCATAGCTTAGACATATCGGGGGCCGTTGTAAGCAGGGTAAAGAGGTCGAGGCTTGCCTCCTTGCCCCCTGCGATTGCCGAATAGGCCAGGAAAAAGGTGCCCAGCAGGGCCAGCGCGATACCCACAGACCCTACTAAAAGGTATTTCCAGGTGGCCTCGATGCTTTGTTTGGACTTGTTAAAGTAAATAAGCGGTGCGGTAACCAGCGTTGTTCCTTCGATGGCGACCCACATGAGCCCCAAATGGTGGGACCATATAGCCAGGCTTATCAGGCCCAGGAATGCCGAAAGGCTTGCTACAAAGAAACGGTTAGACCGTTCCAAGCGGTGGTGGAGGTAGCCCACCGCATAAAAGGATGCCAAAAAGAAGAGACCCGAAACGGTAATGAGTATGATGGTACTGACCGGATCCAGCATAAGCCAGGTATTGTAGGTTTGCCGGTCAGGATTTTGCAGTACCAGCAGGGTTACTGCCGTATGAAGGACCGCCGCAACCGGCAAAAGCCAGGGCCGCAGGCGATTCGAGGGAATGACTAAGGCCAGGCCGGCGATTCCCAATGGAAATAATATAAGCAAGAGTGCCACAGCTTACTCCTTAAGGGTTGCCAATTTCCGGGTGTCCAGTGAAGAGAAGGCCCGGTTAATATGGTTAGTGATAATAGAGACAACAAAGACGCTGACAAAGAGGTCCAAGAGCATTCCCATTTCTACGACGAGGGGAATTGCCTCTATTAATAACAGGCTGAATATATAAATGCCGTTTTCTAGAACCAGGTAGCCCAGAACCTGGGAGAGGGCTTTAAAGCGGGTTGTAAGGAGTATAAAACCCGCAATAACCGTTGAAATTGATGTGGGAATAATCAGTGAAGCATGCCCCTCTACCGCAGTATTCCACCGGGCAAAGGCGAGGAAGGTTATGGCCGTAGCCAAAGCACCTATAATGGTAGATGGCAAAAGTCCAACCAGGGGTTCTACTTCCCGTTTAATTTTTACATCCCGCAGTGCTTTGGTCATCATTGCAGGGATGATGATGGCCTTAAGTGAAATAGCCGCCGCTGAAGAAATAATCTCAGGAATGCTTAGTTCACTGTGCATAAGCAGGGGAATAATTCCCAGTATAACCCCCTGAGCGGCCACGATTCGTATAATCGACAGGATACGGCCATTGCCCAGGGCAAAGAGGTTAAGAGTTAAAATCAGGACAAAGAGGACGTTCAATATATCATTCATAGCTTACCTCACCAGCATTATCAGGGCCGACCCGCAGAGCAGGATCGATGCAATCAGCAGGGCTGGCACCCTGGGCATTTTAAGCCGGGCCATGATCGATTCGATGACACCAATAATCACCGAAATACCCACTAAACCTGCAACCCAGAGCAAAGCCCCAAGCCCTAAGGATAGAGAGTGAAGGGGCATGATGATGTTAAGCAGGAGGGACCCAAGCACTAAGAGCTTTATCGAAGCCCCATATTCAATGAGCCCGAAGAGGGGGCCGCTGTGGTCCAGGACCATTACTTCGTGAATCATCGTAAGTTCCAGGTGTGTGTTGGGATCATCCACCGGGATACGGCTGTTTTCTGCCAGAAGCACAATAAAGAGCCCAATAACAAGCATGGCCAGCGGGGCCATGCTTCCGATGCCGTACAGCGGATTCGTTCCCATAGAAAGCATGCCGCTCAGCGTCAGGGTCGATGAAAGTCTGGCCAGTACAAGAAATACGAAAAACATGGCTGGTTCGGTCAGGACTGCAAAGGTTACTTCCCTGGCTGACCCCATGCCCTCAAAGGCTGAGCCTGTATCCAGGGCGGCAGAGGTTGTAAAAAACCGGGACAGGGCAAATAGATAGGCAAAGAGCAGAAAGTCACCGCTAAAGGAAAGCACCGCCGGAACACTGCCAAAGGGAATAAGTAAACCCGCCAGAATCGGCACAATAATACCGATTATAGGGCCTGCCACAAAGACCCAGGTCGTGTTGTTGCTGATGACAAGGCCCTTGCGAAGCAGTTTTACTATATCATAATAGACCTGGAACACGGGCGGCCCATTTCTGCCAGCAAAAAATGCCTTGGTTTTGTTAATGACACCCAGCAAAAAGGGCGGCAGAACCAGTAACAACAGAAGATGCACCAGCGTTTCGGTTACAGAAGCAATCATAGGCTTCCTCCAAAGGTAGTTACAACAAATAACAAAATTGTAATAATAACTATATATAAAACATAGAGATATGTCTGGCCTTGCTGCAGTGCATAGGCTTTTTTGAATTTCTCTGCAATCCAGGTAAAGAACGGAAGTATCCAGCGCTCCAATACCAGGTCAGGCAGTTTCATGGAGAACCGTTCCTGTTGCGGGAAGGTTTCCCGAATCCGGATCCGGTCCTTTTGGGGTAGGAGCGTAAAAGAAAAAATCCGCACCAGGTTTTGGGCAAAGGATGTGCCGGTGTACTGCATGCGTCCCGTAGGCTTTGCATAACCGCAGTCCCAGGTAAGCCGTTCTTCCTGGTTCTGTTTTTTATGCAGGGCTACCCGGTACCAGATAAATCCAAGGCCTGCAAGGAACAGAATGGCGCCACCGAAAAGGGGGAACCAATACTGGCCAGCAAGGGAACTGATTTCATCAATATAAACACCCTCTGGATGCCATGCCTGAACCGCAGCTTCCAAAAGGGGGCTTATCACAAAGGGCACCAGACCTAATAACAGGGCGGCGCTTGCTAAGAGTACCATAGGAATGGTCATGCTCAGATCGCCCTCATGGGCATGGTTAACCTCATCTGACCGGGGGGCACCAAGAAAAATGGTCGAAAAGAGGCGAACAAAGGCCGCTACCGCCAGGGCTCCAGTCATGGCAAGGGCTACAGCAGTAAGACCGGCGAGCATGATGTCCGGTCCGGCCTGGGTTGCCTGGGCTGTAATGGTAGTAAACATGCCCAGATACAGGAGCCACTCTCCCGCAAACCCATTGAGCGGAGGCAGCGCGCTGATTGCTACGGCTCCAATGATGAAGAGACCGGCTGTCCAGGGCATCTTTTTTGCCAGTCCGCCGAGTTTTTCCATATCTCTGGTATGGGTTCCGTGGATAATAGCCCCCGAATTAAGAAAGAGGAGGGATTTGAAAATCCCATGGTTCCAAACATGGAACAGGGCACCCCCAAGGCCGAGTAACACAAGGGCAGGGATGTGATAAAATTTCCCCAGGAGGGCCAGGCCGATACCGAGCAGTATAATACCTATGTTTTCGATACTGCTGTAGGCCAGTACCTTTTTCAGATCCTGTTGTCCCAGGGCAAAGGCAATGCCGAGCAGGGCGGTTACACTGCCGACAATTAACACCAGAATTCCCCACCAGAGGTCGCTTACGGTGAGGAGTGACAGCATCCTCAGGATCCCATAGATTCCCATTTTAAGCATCACGCCGGACATTACCGCTGAAACATGGCTCGGTGCATTGGCATGGGCTTCGGGAAGCCAGACATGGAGGGGCATAAAGCCCGCCTTAAAACCAAAGCCGACAAAAGCAAGGACAAAGATGAGCCCCGCCGTTTCAAGGGGAATTGAGGCGGTGCTTGCCAGGGCGGTAGAGCCTGATGCAGAGGCCCAGAGACCAAACATGGCAATAAGCACCAGGGTTCCCGTATGGGTAGCCACAAGATATACGAGGCCCGCCTTGCGCACCTCTGGTTTTTCATCCTCTACCGATGCGGTAAAGTAGGCCGACAGGGCCATAATTTCCCACACAATCAGAAAGAGGGCTGCGTCCCTGGCAATCAGGACCAGGGCCATTCCCGCAACCAGGAGCCCGTAAAAGATCCCAAGCCGGCCGCCATTTTCCGGGTGTTCCTTCTGTTTCCAGTAGCCCAGGCTATAGATTGAGCCCAGGGCTGGAACCGAGAAGACCAGCACCAGGAAAAAAGCGCTCAGATTATCCACCGCGATAGACCATTGTCCCCAGGGAAGCGCCCAGGGCAGGCTTATGCTGGGCTGTTCAGGCGACAGGAATGCCAGAAAAGTTCCCGCAAGCCCCACAAGACTTCCTGAGACAAAAATGATGACGCTCAGTATCTGGGACCAGCCTTTCCTCCAAAGCCCTACCGGCAGACCGCTTACCGCAATCAGGCCGATACCGATTAATAGAACAGATATACTCGACATTCTTCCTCCAAAAGAGGTGTCCTACCCCTGGATAAAAAGGATATAGAGGAGATCCTTATAGGGGATAAGGGTAAGCAAAAGGATAATGAGAAAAAGAATAATATACATAATATAGGCATTGGTCATGCCCTGTTGGAACCGGTAGAACCAGCGAGTACGGATACTTATTTTTTCAGCATCCGGTATCAGCACCCGATCGAGAACCAGGTCATCCACATGGCTTTCCAAAGCCGTTTGGTCGGGGAACGGTCCCTGCACGTGGGGTCCCTGTTCTTGTGGTTTCAGCACCCAGCGAAAGAGTTGGACCAGCGTCCGGGCAAAGGAACCCGCTGTATATTGCATACGATTTGTTGGTCGGGCGTAGCCGCAGTCCCAGGTAAGGCCTTGGCGAGTCTTTTTCATATTGATGAATACCAGGGCACCAAACAGCATCAGGGTACCCAGAGTAACGCTGCCCAAAATGGCGCTCAGGGTACTTAAGGGAACCAGTTCTGCCAGGGGTGGCATGTCCGGCATAGAGCCTATACCGCTGCCGCTTACAGCCCTCGATGCCAGGGCTTGCGGGGCTGAATGGCCCCAAAAATCAACAGCCTGTTGCAGTATGGGCAGAACTGCCTGAGGGAAAATTCCGATGAACACGCAGAGGAGGCTGAGCACCGCCATGGCAATCCCCATGCTTGCTGATGCTTCATGGGCATGTTCTGCGGCCGCTGAACGGGGATTCCCTAAAAAGACCGCTGAATAGACCTTAACAAAGCAGGCAACCGCTAAAGCCCCGATAATTGCGAGGGCCGGTGCGCCAAAGGCACCAGGAAAGAGCAAAGCCCCTGTTTCATGACTGCCCTTAAAAAATCCAGTATAGATAAAAAACTCGCTGATAAAGCCGTTAAGCGGCGGCAGTCCGCTGATAGCCACTGCTCCGACAAGGAACCCCATACTGGTCAGCGGCATTTTCTTGCCAAGGCCCCCCAGCCGGTCAATAAGCCTGGTTCCTGTACCATGAAGGACCGAACCGGCCCCAAAGAAAAGGAGGGATTTAAAAATACTGTGGTTCCATACATGAAGCAAGGCCCCTGCCATACCAAGGGCAACCCAGAGGGGCCGGTGATAAGCTCTGCCCAACAAGGCCAGGCCAAGGCCCAGCAAAATGATGCCGATATTTTCTACACTATGGTACGCCAAAAGCCGCTTAAGATCATGTTGGGCTAGGGCAAAGGCTACACCAAGGATGCCGCTTACTATACCAAAGAACAGTACCACCCATCCCCAAAAGAGTGAAATGTTCGGCAAAAGAAAGGCCATCCGGACGATTCCGTATATACCCATTTTAAGCATTACACCGGAAAGCAGGGCCGAAACATGGCTTGGTGCATTCGCATGAGCCCCAGGAAGCCAGAAGTGCAGGGGCATAATGCCAGCCTTAAGACCAAAGCCTATAAATGCCAGCGCAAAAAGAATATTGGATCCGGCTGAGTTGATGGATGTCCCCTGACCCGATAAAAGTTCAAAGGAGCCGCTTAGGACGTTCCAAAGGCTGAAGAGCGCAAAAAGCAGCAGGGTGCCTGTATGGGTAGCGATAATATAGATAAGCCCGCTTTTCCGGCATTCAGCCTTATCATCCTCGGTGGTAACCAAAAAAAAGGCCGCCAGGGCCATGGTTTCCCACCCCAGCAAAAAACTGATACTATGCCGGCTGATAACCATGAGGGTCATGCCAGAGAGAATTAAACCCCAAAAAAACCGGCTTTGCCCAGCAGTGCGGGGATGTTCCCGGGCCGGCCAGTACCCCTGGGCATAGAGGGCGCCAAGAAAACCGATAAGCAGGATGGGAACGAGAAAAAAGGCAGTCAAAGCATCGAGCCCAACCAGGGCGTCTGTAAAGTTAGGCCAGGGGAAATAGTAAAGGACTTCGATTGGTTCCCTTACAAAGAGCCCTAGGCCAATAAAACCGGATAGGACCGCCATACCAACAAGGATTGTGTGAAGGATGCCAATCCAAGGGGATGCAGGTTTAAAAAACAAGCCTGGAATGCCGCTTACCGCAAAGATGATAATCGCAGCAGAGATGAATCCTATTGGCATATTGGCCTCCCGTTTCTCCGCTTATTAAGGGAGCTGGCTTTCTATATTGATGAGAACCTTCAGAATTTCCTCTAGGGACCCTTGCTTTTGTATAAGTTCCAGGAATTCTTGCTGCTTAAGCATGTAGGTGATCCTGGAAAGTAAATGCAAGTGGATGCGGACCGTTGGGCTGATGATGGTGAAAAGGGTGTTCACCGGTTTTCCATCGATAGATTTAAAATCGATGGGTGTCTTAAGAAAACTCAGACAAATGATCGGTTCTTCCACATGGAGAACCAGGGGATTTCGAACATGGGGAATCGCGATGCCATTACCAATCCCGGTGGACCCCAGAGATTCCCGGGCAATCAGGGTTTGGAATAAGAACTGCCTGTTTATATGTGCCGGGAGGGGCATCCGATCCACAATAGAACGTAATACTTCTGTTTTTGTGGTGCCTTCTATATTGTAAAGAACACCACCCCGTTTCATTGCTTCTGAGAGCGTAGGAAGGGCTTCCTCTTCATCGCCCTTATTCGAAAAAAGATCCGGAGATACCGCAATACCCTTGCTTGTAGCCCATTCCAGGAGTTCAGCCCGGTTAAAAAGGTAATCCTCATTAATTTTCTGACAGGGAATTTCCTTGCGCTCAATAAGCTGATACATCTGGTCTTCGGACATGTTTAAAACGCTGGCGGCTTCTTTAGCGGAAATTTTCATCGGTATGCCTCTAATTATATAAGCAGTGTATACTATAATACTTTAGAATTGAAAATATTGCATTGCGTAGAAAACTATACCGCCGACCTTTCTTACCTGTCAATGACTCTGACCCCTCGACCAAATGAATACATATCAATACACTGAATACATGGTCATTGTCTTTGTTATTGATAATTACGGCATCCTGACCAATGGGACTACCATGACGGCCTACCGCTTTGTAGAAGCCCTAAAAGCGCGGGGCCACCAGGTTCGGGTGGTAAGCGTCGGTGTCGAGGGGCCGGATATGTACCGCCTGAAAGAGCATTATATTCCCATCGTTACACCGGTGGCCCATAAACAGTCCATGATCTTTGCAAAATACGACAAACAGGTGATGCAAGCCGCTTTGACCGGGGCCGATGTGGTTCATTTTTTTATGCCCTGGCAATTGGCCCGCAAAGGTTTACGGCTTGCTAAAAAAATGGGAGTGCCTGCTACAGCAGCCTTTCATGTACAGCCCGAAAATATTACCTATGGGGCAGGCCTGGGACGTTTGGGTGCGCCGATTGCTTCCTTTATATACGCCTGGTTCCGCCTGATTTTTTACCGTAAGGTCGAACATATCCATTGCCCATCACCATTTATAGCCCGTGAACTGGTGAAACATCATTACACCGGACGGCTCCATGTCATTTCCAACGGAGTGGGGCCAGCCTTTAAACCGGACGAGCAGAAAAAGACCGATTCAAAACACTTCCATATATTGATGGTGGGCCGTTTTGCCCCGGAAAAGCGGCAGGATGTGCTCATTCGGGCCATTAAACAGTCTAAATATGAAAACCAAATCCAACTGCACCTGGCTGGAGCGGGCCCGCGGGAAAAGAAATTGCGTAGCCTTGCCTCATCGCTGACAAACCAGCCAAGCTTCGGCTTTTACCGGCAGGAAGAACTCATCAACCTGATCCATTCCTGTGATCTCTATGTGCATGCGGCGGATGTGGAAATCGAAGCCATTGCATGCCTCGAAGCGATAGCCTGCGGCAAGGTTCCGGTCATTTCGGACAGCAAAAAAAGCGCTACCGGCCAATTTGCCCTGGATGAGCGGAGTCTCTTTAAAGCCGGCTCCAGCCGGGATCTGGCCCGCAAAATTGATTATTGGATCGAGCATCCTGAAGAACGGAGAGCCATGGAAGCTGCCTATGCCGAGCGGGCTCAAGTTTTTCGGCTCGAGTATTCTATCCGCAAGGCGGAGCAGATGTTCGATGCAGCCCGGCAGGACGAGCAGACCAAGCGGCTGGAAAAACAAAAAACCGGGAGGGACTATAAACGTCGGATTAACAAGGGCATCCCAACGAGACTTTTTTCGATAGTTTTCTATTATGGAATAGCCATTCCGTTGCTGTGGCTCTATTGCACCTTCGTGCTCCGGGTGCGGATTAAAAATCGCTCGGTGCTTCGAAAGGTGCGCCGGAAAAGCGGAGCGGTGCTGGTTGCTAACCATGTGCATACCTTGGATTCCGCCATGGTAGGATTGGCGGCCTTTCCCAAAAAGCCCATTTTCACTTCTCTGCCAAGCAACTTTACGCTTCCCGTGGCGGGGTTCCTGGTGAATGCCCTGGGCAGTGTTCCCATCCCTGCAACCTTGACCGAGGGGCGGATCTTCTTTTATGAACTTTCACGGCTCCTGCGGCACCGAAGGTTCATCCATGTGTTTCCCGAGGGAGAGCTCGTCCAGTTTGATGAAACCCTCAGGCCCTTTAAGCGGGGGGCTTTTCAACTTGCGGTGGAATCCTCTGTTCCTGTGATACCTATCCGAATCAGTTTCCGGAAACGCAAATGGGGGCTGCTGCGCTTTCTCTTTGGCCAAACCATATATGTCCGCATCGGTAGCCCCCAATACCCGGACCCAAATCTGTTACAACGGGAAGCCATTGCGGATCTGATGGACCGGACCCGACAAGAAATGGACCGGCTGGTGTGAAGGGACCATGTTTGTTTTAGTGACCTTTGTGCCCTTGGCAGAAACTGAGCAGGTTTTATCGGCCCTCTTTAACGCTGGGGCCGGTGTTTATGGAAACTATGATCATTGTGCCTTTGTTTCAACTGGAGAGGGCCGTTTCAGACCCCTGCAGGGAGCTTCGCCCTTTATTGGAAACCCTGGCCAGGATGAACGGGTGCAGGAAAATCGCATCGAACTCTTAGTCCCCGATACAGCGGTGGACCAGGTCCTGCAAGCCCTGAGGCAAAGCCACCCCTATGAAGAACCGGCTGTATATCTTTTTTCTATGGACGATCGGGCTTTAAAACGGTAAGTGCACTCATTATTTGCGGTTTTTTTCGATCCAACGGACCGCATAGTCTACCAGAGCCCGTTGTGAAAATAAGCGGCAGGCAGCATTGCCAACCTGGCAGGAATTTATGTGATACTGGGCCTCAAAGTCTGCACCGAGGGCTTTAAAGTCATCGCCCCCATAGGACAGTTCATCAAACTCACGCCAAAGGGTTTCACCATTAATTTCTACGGGCATACCATAGGGGCTCTGGTCATTCATGGCATAATCGTAATGCGCATCTTGCAGGATAAATTCCTTGTGTTTACCCCAGGCGGCAAAGGATACCTGGGGATGGCTGGATCGCAAAACTCCATCCATTTTTCGGAAGGTTTCCGGTATAGTCCCCATTCCACTGCTTGGAGTCCTATCCTTTGAAAGGCTAGAATCACCGCTACTGGCCCGCCGCAGACCCAGCCCAGTGAACTGAGGGATGAATGCAAGAGCACTGTCATCCCGGGCCTTAGACCTGCAGAAAAAAGTTCTTTTTCGAGGTTTACTACCGTATTAGGACCGTTTTTGCGTTTTTCTATCGTTTCTTGTTCATTCATTGGGAGACCCCCTAATACGGGATTTGCATATAGGCAATGATTGAAATCTGAAAACCGAAGTTTTTAGATGTCCCCTACAGTTTCTCCACGTCTTCTATGCTAAGCCCGGTCACTTCTGCTATTTCCGGTATGCTTAAACCCTTTTGTTTTAATTTTTTTGCTGTTGACAGGGCTTTTCGTCTTTCTCCTTCGTAAA
>Ga0272446_1004445_pt1 | contig 16593 bp, 14 predicted proteins | sample YNPCB0061_FD_194587 | JGI IMG/M metagenome (GOLD analysis project Ga0272446, IMG submission 194587) | Hot spring microbial mat communities from Yellowstone National Park, WY, United States - YNP-CB-006-1 | ecosystem: Environmental > Aquatic > Thermal springs > Hot (42-90C) > Sediment | place... | reverse complement strand
GTCGCCGTGCGCCAGAAGGTGGTCGAACCAGCCTTCGATACGCGGCCCGCCGCCCAGATTTTGATCGAGCTGGCGCAGGCGCTGGGGGTCGGCAAGTACTTCAACTTCACGCTGGACGAGTACAACAATGCCCGCCTCGCCCCATTGGGCTTGACCATCGCCGATCTGAAGGAAACGGGCGTCGCCGCTGCCGGTGACAAGTGGGAAGAGGGTATGCCCGCCGAATTGAAGACGCCCTCCAAAAAGGTGGAGTTCTTCTCGACCAAATTCGAGAAGGCGGGCTTCGACCCGCTGCCGAACTGGCAGCCGCCGCTCACCGCGCCGGTTGCGGGCGATCCGGCCTCCTTCCGGCTGATTCACGGTCATCAGGCGGTGCACACGCACGCCAGCTCCGCCAACAATGTGCAACTGATGGCCTTTACGCGGCGCTACAAGCTGGATCGACTGTGGATCAACGACGCACGCGCCGCTGCGCTCGGCATTGGCGAGGGCGACTGGGTGGTGGTCAGCAATGCGCTGGCGACAGGGACGGTGCGGGCGCACGTGACCGCTGGCATCCATGCGGAGAGCGTCTTCCTGCCCGGTTCCTACGGTCGCTTCTCGCCACAGCTGACCATTGCCAACGGCTTTGGGTTGGCGCCCAATGACTTCACGCCCTATGCGAATGAACCAATCGCCGGACATGCCATGATGAGCGAGGTGATTGTCTCCGTGCGTGCGGCGACGCCGGAAGAAGTTGCTGCAGCCGAAGCGCACGAGCAGGCGCTGGCCGCCACGTGGAAATCCGCCGCTATGCTTCCAGGGAGAGTGTAACGATGACAAGCCATGCCATTTTGATCGACCTGACGCAATGCGTCGGTTGTCACTTCTGCGAGGCAGCCTGCCAGGCCAACAAAGGGCTGCCCGCCGATACGCAGTTGGTGACGCTGCGTTTCAACGAGTTTACGGGCGAAGATGGCGCTTTTGACCAGGGGATGGGACGCAAGCAATGTATGCACTGCGTCAAACCGGCGTGCGCGTCGGCGTGCACGGTCGGCGCGCTGCGCAAGACAGCCGACGGCCCGGTGGTGTACGACGCCGCCAGGTGCATCGGTTGCCGCTACTGCATGTACGCCTGTCCCTTCCAGGTGCCGACCTTCCAGTGGGATCGCACGCTGGGGCTAATTAACAAGTGTGATATGTGCGCCGACCGCATTGCCGCTGGCGAGCAGCCGGCGTGCGCGGCGGCGTGTCCGACGGGCGCCATTCTCTTTGGGGAACGCGACGCGTTGTTGGAGGAAGCGAGACAGCGCATCGTCAAGGCGCCGGATCGCTACGTTCATTACATCTATGGCGAGCGTGAAGCGGGCGGCACGTCGGTGCTCTACCTGTCCGATACGCCGTTCGCCGAGTTAGGTTTCCCCGAAGTGGGCTATGAATCGCCGGCGCACGCCAACGAGGAGGTCATGCACGCCACGCCGACGGTGGCGGCGGGCATGATGCTGGCGCTCACGGGCATCTATTGGACGGTGAAGCGGCGCAACGAGTTGATGCACCGCCATCCAGTTGAGTTCGAGGTGGAGGAGGCCGAACATGTGGCAGAGAATCGGTAAAGAAATCCGCACAATGCCCTGGGGCGTGTGGGTGCTGGCGGCGCTGATGGTCTTTGGGCTGAGCGTGGCGCTCTATCGCCTGTACGCAGGGCTGGCCGTCACCACCAACTTGAGTGACGCCTATCCGTGGGGGCTGTGGATTGGCTTCGATCTGTTCGTGGTTGCCTTTTCCGGCGGCGCCTTCACGCTGGCGGCGATCGTCTACATCTTCCAGATGCATGAATTTCACCCGGCGGTGCGCCCAACAGTGCTCACCGGTCTGGTCGGCTACGGTTCGGTGCTGGTGATCCTGGTCATGGATCTGGGGCGGTGGGATCGCTTCTATCACTTTGCGATCTTCCCCAACATCAACTCGGCGCTCTTCGAGGTGAGTTGGTGCATCCTGCTCTACACGCTGGTGCTGATCTCCGAGTTCAGCCCGGTGGTCTGCCAGAAGTTTGGTTGGGAGCGGCTGGGCTGCTTGATGAAGAAGATTACATTGCCGCTCGTGATCGTAGGCGTGACGCTCTCGACGCTGCACCAATCGTCGCTCGGCTCACTCTTCGTGGTGATGTCGGAGCGGCTGCACCCGCTGTGGTACACGCCCTTCATTCCGGTGATGTTCTTCGTCTCGTCGGTGGCGGCCGGGCTGGCGATGGTGATCGGCGGTGCGACCGTGAGCCGCTGGGTCTTCAAGCGCACATTGCCGCGCAACCTGGTGGCGGAGTTGGGTTGGTTCCTGCCGTGGGTGCTCGGCTTCTACCTGATCATGAAGATCGGTGAACTGCTGGCCGCGGGTGAATTGGGGCTGTTAGTCGCCAACGACTTTTACAGCACGCTTTTCCTGGCGGAGCTGGCAATTGGCGTGGTGGCGCCGTTGGTTCTCTTCAGCTTTGCGGCGATACGGCGCAGCCGCAACTGGGCGCTCTTCGGCGCGATCCTGGTGTTGCTGGGCGTCTTCATCAACCGCTTCGCCGTGACGTGGTGGGCGCTCAAGCCGATTGACGGCGCCTTCTACTTCCCAAGCTGGCAGGAAATCGCGATCCAGGTTGGCGTGCTCTCCGGCGCGGTGCTGGTCTACACGCTGGTGGGTCGTTATCTGCCACTCTTTGAGGGCACGGTGGATGTGGAGCGAGCGGCGCGCATTGCGCAGGTCTTACCTGCACCTCAACCCGCCAGCGATTAAACATACCAATGGCTTCCAGCAGTCTCTTGTATACAGTAGGACTTACGCATTTAGCTCAGCAACCTTCCTGGAAGCTCTCAGCTTCCAGGAAGGTGACCCGCTAGAATCTGCGTAAGCCCGATACAAGAGACGGCTGGAAGGATCTCTCTCCGTTCTTCCTCGCCTGTTCCGGCAGCTTGTGTGCACCCATAACAGGCTTCCCCATTGTTACTGGCAAGCAATAACAACTGTAGGTTAGTTTGGGTGAGTCTGAGCATTTGCTCGAATTGCCTGACCTCACTACAATTTCACGCATTACTGGCTTCCCAAAGATTTCAGCATCTATTCGGTTTCGATTGCGCATGGACAAGATACGCAAGATGCGTCTGCCGCTCCGATATCGGTTGTTGGTGGGGTTAACGCCTGGACTGTTGTTTTTGCTGTTGTTGGCAGCGATTGCGTTGGCTGCTTTGTTCCGTATTCAGACATACGTTGGTGCAATGTCCCAGTTGCTCGCCGTCGACGTTGGCAGCGCAGCGCAACGCGCAGTTGAGGCGCAAGCGCATGCCGAACAGTTTGCGATCACTGCCTTCATAAGCGAAGAGATTGCCAACACCGGGCGACAACTTGTAGTGGTGATTGTGCTGGCTGTTGGTGGTGGAGCTATCTTCGTCCTGTTTTTTGCACGTTCGCTTGCACAACCGTTAGCACAACTTGAACAGAGCGCACACCAGATTGCGCTGGGTCAAGACCCATCCTCCCTACCATTGCATCGGAACGATGAGATTGGCAGCCTGGCTGCGTCGTTTGATGTGATGTGGCGACAACTTTATGAGAGCCACGCCGAATTGACACAGTTGCTGGCGCAGCGACAACAAGAGCTTGCCATCTTAACGGCGGTGACGCGCACAGTGAATGAATCGACGGATTTGAGTTCTACCCTGCAGGCGACATTGCGACAGATGCTCAAAGTGCATCACGGGCGGGCTGGCGTCATCTGCCTGGTGAAAAATGAGCAGTTTCAGCGTGCAAGCATTGTGGCGTCTGGTTTTGAGGACGCCGCAGAGCATGCCTGCTGTTGCACACTCCAGGAGGGAATTCAATGTCAGTGGTTGCAGCGACACTTGCCTGACGCCTCGGTGCAAAGTACGCTAATTAAAGTGCATGATCGACTCGTAGGCGTGTTGCATGGCGCCACTCACGCCGATGAAAGTTGCAAGAGTTGTCCACCCTTCATCGAGGCCGTTGGACAGCAACTCGGCGTGGCGATTGAAAATGCACGCCTTTACACCGAGGAGCAGCAACAACGTAGACTGGCGGAGACTTTGCGCGATATCGCCGCCGATCTCTCGCATACGCTAGACCTGGAAAAGGTGCTGACAATCATTCTCCAGGATATCGGCCGTGTATTGACGGTGGATGCGGGCGCCATTTTTCTGATGGAACATGAAACATTGTGCGTCAAAGCGGTGCGCGGGCGACGTGAACTCCACATGGAGCGCTGGTTGGAGTATCGATTCCCTTTACAGGATGCGCGGCATCTGCAAGAAGTGCTCATCAGCCTGAAGCCACGCACCTTCTGCCAGCCTAATCGACGCACCCTCTTTGAGCAGGGAATCGATCGCCTGGAGGAAGTCGAGTGGTGCCTGGTCGTGCCCCTGGTGAGCAGAGGGCGCGCTATCGGCCTGCTGGCGCTGGAGCAAATCGGCCATTGTTATGGAACTCAAGAGGAACTCATGATGGCATCCGCCTTCGCCGATCATGCAGCAGTGGCGATCGAGAATGCGCGCCTTTATCGGATGGTGGAGGAGTGGAATCAAGACCTCGAACTGCAGGTTCAGTTACGCACGCAAGAATTGGAACAGGCGCATGGTGTATTGGCCCGTCAATCCGAGCAATTGCGTGCATTGCTTAACAGTACGGTGGATATTCAGGAGGAAGAGCGCGACCGGATTGCGCGCGACATCCACGACGGCGTTGTACAATGGATTCTGTGCGCCATGTATGAACTGGAGGCTCTGGCAGTTTCCCAACAACGCAGCGAAGAGGCTTTGCGCCGCCGTCTCACTGCCGTCCAATCCACTTTGCAACACGCCAAAGACGAACTTTATGAAGTGATCCACGACCTCCATCCACCCTTACTGCGCAGTGATGGCTTGTTGACAGCATTGAAGGCGCTTACGACTGAAGTGCAGCGGAGCACGCCGTTGACTTGCCGGCTACGCCTCCATGGCGAACCGCACCGTCTTGCTCCGAAACAGGAGCTTGCAGTCTATCGCATTGTCCAGGAATCTATTCGTAACGCACTGACCCATGCGCATGCCCGGCATATTGATGTAAATGTGGGATTTGATGCGATGCATGTTCAATTCCAGATCATCGATGATGGCGATGGCTTTCTCCCTGATGCTGTGCCGCCAGATCGCCTTGGGTTGGCGAGCATGTATGAACGCGCCCAGAGCATTGGCGCGCTGCTTCGCATTGAAAGCCAACCCGGCGCGGGTGCACGCATTTGCCTGGAATTGATGATGTCTGACAGCGAGACGCTCAGCGGAGAACCCTGCTATGTCGATTCGCGTCCTGTTGGCGGATGATCACGCGATTTTCCGGCGGGGCGTACGCAGCCTGCTGGCGGAATACTCTGACATCGAGATCGTTGGAGAGGCTGAGAATAGTCCGGCGACGCTGCGGCAAGTGGCGGAGCACCAGCCTGATGTCGTCTTGCTGGATGTGCAAATGGAAGGCGCCAGCGGGATTGATGTTGCACGCGCATTGCGTCAGAATCACCCTGACGTGGGCATCATTATCTTAACCACCTTTGACAATGACGAATACCTCTTCGGCGCTATCCAGGCCGGGGCGCACGCCTATGTGCTCAAAGATATTGCGCTGCAAACGTTGCCAGAGACGATTCGTTCCGTGCAGCGCGGAGAACGCCTGATCAGTCCACAATTGATCGGGCGCGTACTCCAGCAATTCCAGGACCTGGCGAGTGAACGTGTACGCCAGGAGACAGGTCTATCTCCAGAGGAGCTGGACATGTTGCGTATGGCAGCCGATGGCGCCACCAATCAGGAGATAGCCAAACGATTCTTCTGGAGTGAGGTTACTGTGAAGAAGCGAATGCAGGAAATCTCGGAAAAGCTGGAGGCAACCAATCGCACACAGGCAGTGGCGATTGCCATCCGGCGCGGCTTGATCTAGGCAACTTTGAGGATTCCCTCTCTAGCATAGACCCGCAGGTGGCTGCGCCCATATAATATATACGAAAGTGACACAATCTATATCCTTTGGGATATGGGCAAAGCCGGACGAATTTCTTACACTCCCATCTACATCTTTCCCCAATTTGAACAACCAATTTTTTGTTGGCCTGGTTTGCTTCGTTGCCGTGTGCGCGCGGACATGGCGGCGCCGACGACAGCAAAACCTGACGCAGAACCTACAACAGACAGGAGGAATCATTATGCACAAACAGACAGTTTCACGTCGCGGGTTTCTCAAACTAGGCGGCGCAACCGCAGCGACGGTCGGTTTCGTCGCCATCACACCGCAGATGGCGGCGGCGCAGGAAGAGGCGACAGCCCCCAACGTAGCGCTGCCTTACCCTGATGTTGATCTGACTGATCTGGCGACGACGGTGACTTCAGAAGCTCCCCAGTATTTCAACTACCCGGATGACAGCTCCCCCTGCATCATGCTGAAATTGGGGAAGCCTGCTCCCGGCGGCGTTGGCCCCGATAAGGACATTGTGGCTTACAGCGTGATGTGCACTCATCAAGGGTGTCCGCTCAATTATGATGCACAGACCAACACCTTGAAGTGCCCCTGCCACTACAGCATTTTTGACGCTGAACTTGGCGGCAACATGGTGATTGGTTCGGCGACAGTGCCGGTGCCACAAGTCGAACTGGAGTATGACGAAGCAACCGGCGCCGTTCGCGCCACAGGGCTGACCGGCCTGCTTTACGGCCGTGTTTCCAATATTTTGTAAGCCTGGTGTGTGGCTGGAGGAAATTTCACAATGACAACCGTAAACGACCGTCTACCGATTCCCCCGACCAATGCGGCGAAGAGCAACCTGGTCTGTCACTTTTGCATCGTCGGCTGCGGCTATCATGTCTACAAGTGGCCTGCCAACAAAGAAGGGGGGCGCGCGCCAGATCAGAATGCACTAGGGCTGGATTTGCGCGAACAGCAGGCGCCCTTGCTGATGACGATGTCGACTGCAATGCATAATGTCATCACCGATCGAGATGGCAAACGCTACAACATTTTGGTGTTGCCCGACAAGGAATGCGTCGTCAACAAGGGGCTTAGCTCGACACGCGGCGGTAAGCTAGCCACCGTCATGTACAATCCGAATGGGCTGACCAAAGAACGGCTGAAACATCCCCGCCTGTTCATGGGGGATGAATGGCTGGACACCTCTTGGGATTATGCACTGGCAATCTACGCTGGCCTGACCAAGAAGATTTTGGACGAGGCGGGGCCAGATCAAGTTATGTTCAATTGTTTTGATCACGGCGGTGCAGGCGGCGGCTTCGAAAACACTTGGGGCACGGGCAAGTTGATGTTCTCCGCCATCCAGACGCAGATGGTGCGGATTCACAATCGACCAGCCTACAACTCCGAAGTGCACTCTTCGCGCGACATGGGCGTGGGCGAGTTGAACAACGCCTACGAGGACGCCGAGTTGGCGGACGTGATCTGCACGATCGGCAACAATCCATTCGAGACGCAGACAAACTATTTCCTGGCGCACTGGGCGCCCAATCTGGATGGGACGACGATCGACAAGAAAAAAGAGTGGTTTGGCGAAGAGACCGACGGCGTCGCCGGCCGCATCGTGATCGTAGACCCACGCCGCACACCCACGGTCTCGATCTCTGAATACATTGCCGGCGCGGACAACGTGCTGCATCTCGACATCCAGCCTGGCACCGACAACGCACTTATGAACGGCCTGCTCACCTATGTCGCCGATCAAGGGTGGCATGACCAGGAGTTCATTGCTGCTTCCACCAGCGGTTTTGACGACATGTTGGCGGCGAATCGACTCACGCTGGAAGAGACCAGCACGATCACCGGCGTCCCGGTCGAGAAACTGCAAATGGCGGCGGAGTGGATGTTCAAGCCGCGGGAGAACGGCTATCGCCCGCGCACGATGTTCGCCTATGAAAAGGGTGTGATCTGGGGCAATAACAACTATTCAACCATCGGCTCCATTGTCAATCTGGCGCTGGCAACGCACAACATCGGACGGCGTGGCACCGGCTGCAGTCGTATGGGTGGCCATCAGGAGGGATACGCCCGCCCGCCCTATCCTGGCCCGCGCCCGGCGCCCTACATCGATCAAGAGATTATCAAGGGCAATGGCCAGATGTTGACTGTTTGGGGCTGCAACGCGTTCCAGACCACACTCAACGCTGAACAATACCGCGAAGAAGTGTATCGCCGCGCCAACATTGTCAAGGAAGCCATGGCGCAGGCGCTGGGTGCAACACCCGAAGAAATGGTCGACATCATCTACAAGGCGGTCACAGAAGATGGCGGTCTCTTCATCACTGTGATTGATCTGTATGCCACTGCGTTCGCTGATGCAGCCCACCTACTGCTGCCTGCGGCGCACCCTGGTGAAATGAACTTGACCTCGATGAACGGTGAACGGCGCATCCGCCTTTCCGAGAAATTCATGGACCCGCCCGGCAGCGCCAAGCCAGACTGCCTGATCGCCGCCGACATTGCCAATGCGATCAAGGCGCTTTATGAGGCGGAAGGCAATGAGGAAATGGCAGCCCGCTTCTCCGGCTTTGATTGGACAACGGAAGAAGATGCTTTCGAGGATGGCTTCCGTCGCGCCGGCGTCGCCGAAATCGACAGCCAGGGCGGACCGACGGGCGACCTGGTCACCTATGAGCGCCTGCGCGCCATGGGCAATGACGGCGTGCAACTTCCAGTGGTGGAATACACAGATGGTAAACTGATCGGCACCGAAATGCTGTATACTGACGGCAAGTTCAGCACGGATGACGGCCTGGCGCATTTCCTGCCCACACCCTGGGGTGGCTACGCCAGGGTTGTGGAGGAACAAAAAGAGAAGTATCGCTTTTGGATCAACAATGGCCGCACCAACCACATGTGGCAGACCGCCTATCATGATCGCTTCATTCCGTTCGCCAATGACCGTTATCCGTTGACGCCGCTGGAATTGAACCCCGATGACGCTGCAGAGCTAGGTATTGAATCCGGTGACGTAGTCGAAGTCTACAACAATCGCGGCGCCACATTTGCTCTGGCGTATGTGGAGCCAGCCATCAAGCCGGGCCAGGCGTTTATGATGTTCGGGCACCATCGCGGCGTTGCTGGCGACCTTGTGACGGAATGGGTCGATGAAAACATCGTACCTTATTACAAGGGCGCATGGGCAGACATCCGCAAGGTCGGCGTGATCTCAGAGTACAAAGAGACCGTCACCTTCAAGAGCCGCCGTTATGTGTAAGCCAATCATGCGGCGGGTGAACAGCGTCGTCAACCTTCCTCATTGCAACTGTATCTGAAGATAGGACAGACCGGGTTTCATCTCGAAACTCGGTCTGTCCTGTTGACAAGGAGCCTTTTTATCTATGAGTCGGTTCATCACGATTGTCGTAGCTGTCTTCGTTGTACTGGCGCTGTTGCGCATTGTTGCCGCCATGGCCGGGCAGACCATCGAAGCGCCGCCCCGACCCACGCCGCGTCCCACCGCCACGTTCACGGCTACACCTGCCCCGCCGCCCACTGCCCCGCCGCCCACTGCCCCGCCAACATCTGCATCGCCTGAAGGACAGACAAACGACGCTGCAACCGCTGATCAGGTCGACCCCCAGGCTGTCGCCATGGCCGAAACAAGCCCATCGTCACAGGCGATGACAGCTCCGGCGGCTGTTAGCGCTGCCGCACCTTCTATACCTCTAGCGATTGAGGCTGGCGCAGAACTCTTTAGTGAGGCGTGCGCTCCCTGTCATGGGCAGGATGCACAGGGCATCCCTGGCATCGGTCTCAACTTGCGCACCAGCGATTTTGTGGGCGCCCTCACGCCAGAGGAGCTGGCGCACTTCATTGCGATCGGTCGCGCTTCTGACAGCCAGTTCAACATCGTTGGCGTTGCAATGCCACCACGCGGTGGGCGCAATGACCTGACTGATGCCGAACTGCTCGCTATCGCGAATTACCTGCAGTCGATCAACCAGAATGTCGGTAAACCCTCCCCGCGGGCGGACGACTATCGCCTTTGGCTGACCCAAGAGGAGTCGCAGGCAAGCGTGATTGTGAGTCTGGGCCAGACCGCCTACCTGCGCTACTGTGCAGTTTGTCACGGCTCTGATGCGCAAGGACGACTGGGCCTGGGCAAGAACCTCGTCACCAGTCGCTTTGTAGCTGAACAGGATGACGCCGGGCTGGTGCAATTTATCCGTGAAGGGCGTCCAGCTGATGATCCGCTCAACACCACCGGCATCGCCATGTTGCCTTACGGTGGTCAGACAACGCTGAGCGACGCCGACTTGACCAGCCTGGTTGCCTACATCCGGTCGGTCAATCTAGGTATGGATGCCATCGCAGCGTTGCCCAGCGCTACGCCCACGCCAGAAGCAACAGCCGCCACCCCAACGGCAGCAGCGCAGGCCAGCGTCGTCACCACCACAGCTGGCGCGCTTGACGGCGCAGCAGTCTTTGCCCGTCTCAATCCGCCTTGTCTGACTTGCCATCAATTAGGAGGCAAAGGCAGTAAGTTTGGCCCTGGCCCCAATCTTGATGAGCTCAAGGACGTCGCCGCCACGCGTATCGAAGGGATCACTGCTGAGGAATATGTGCATCAATCGATCGTGGAGCCAGGCGCCTTTGTTGTCAAGAAATGTCCGGCTGGTCCATGCGTCAACGCGATGCCTAAGAATTACGCCGACCAAATGACGGCGGAGGAATTGGATGCATTAGTGCAATACCTGCTCAATCACTGATCCAGGAGCCACTGATTCAGGAGCAGGGAGAAAGCACTTCCGCTCACCACGCAGTTCACATCACCAGACACCACCCTGAGGCTTGCCACTCAGGGTGGTTGTCTTTGCTTTGAATCGCAGATCCTCGCTCAGCAGTATTTGACAGGGAGTGAAGTAATGAGCTATCGTTGCAGTTACTTCAACGAATGTTGATCTATCCAGGAAGAGATTGATGCAGGTATCTTATTTCGAGCGGGACTGCACCGCCCAAAACGACACCGCCTTCATCATGGACACTGCTGTGATCGAGCGGCTGGCGCGGCAACTGAAGGTGCTGGGTGAGCCAAATCGACTGCGGATTATGGCGCTGTTGCGTGAGGGGGTGCAGTGCAACTGCGAACTCGGCGAGGCGTTGAACATGGCGCCGAACCTGATCTCCCACCACTTGCGCATCCTGCGCGAAGTAGGGCTGGTCGATGTCGAGCGCGACGCCGTCGATGCTCGGTGGATCTACTATTCGCTCAACCGGGCGGCGCTCGCAGAGCTGACGGCGACAATTGGCGCTTTCTTCGACCCGGCGCGTATCAAAGAGCGTCACCCGGCATGTGGGCCGCAGGGCAGCGTCGTGCGCGCTGACGGTATCTTGATGCCGGCTTGAGCTTTTTCTGAATCAGTTCGACAAGGATTGAATAGTCAGTTCAAGGAGACAAAACTTATGGCGCAACAGGCATCGGTTCTGGCGACGCAGGCGCAGTCGGCGCCGAAAAAACTTTCGACCCTGGATCGCTTTCTGACCCTCTGGATTTTTCTGGCGATGGCGATCGGGGTGGCGATGGGCTACTTCATCCCGGGCGTCGAGCAGTTCATCAACCAGTTTCAGGTTGGCACGACCAATATTCCCATCGCCATCGGGTTGATCCTGATGATGTATCCGCCCTTCGCCAAAGTAAAATACGAGGAGTTGGGCGAAGTCTTCCGCAACGTCAAGATTCTGGGGCTTTCCCTGGTTCAAAACTGGGTGGTCGGCCCGATCCTGATGTTTGTGCTGGCTGTGCTCTTCCTGCAAAATTACCCGGAATACATGATCGGTCTGATTCTGATCGGACTGGCGCGCTGCATTGCCATGGTGATCGTCTGGAATGAGCTGGCGAAGGGCGACACAGAATACGCCGCCGGGTTAGTGGCATTCAACAGCGTCTTCCAGGTGCTCTTCTACAGCGTCTACGCTTACGTCTTCATCACGGTGCTGCCGCAGGCGTTGGGTCTGCAGAGCGCAGTCGTGCACATTAGCATCGGCGAGTTGGCGCAGAGCGTCTTCATTTACCTGGGCATCCCGATGATCGCTGGCTTCGCCACGCGCTTCTTCCTGTTGCGCGCCAGGGGGCGTGAATGGTACGAAACGCGCTTCCTTCCCCGCATCAGTCCGATCACGCTGATTGCGCTGCTCTTCACGATTGTGGTGATGTTCAGCCTCAAAGGTGAATTGATCGTCCAGATTCCGCTGGATGTGGTGCGCATCGCCATTCCCCTCACGCTCTACTTTGTGTTGATGTTCCTGGTTAGCTTCTGGATGGGGCATCGCATCGGCGCCGACTACTCCAAGACGACGACCGCCGCCTTCACCGCCGCCAGCAACAACTTCGAACTGGCGATTGCCGTGGCCGTCGCGGTCTTTGGCATCAACTCCGGGCAGGCGTTCGCCGCCGTGATTGGCCCGCTGATCGAGGTGCCCGTGATGATTGGGCTGGTCAACGTGGCGTTGCTCTTCCAGCGGCGCTACTTTGGGCATGAACTCGCTGCTGCGCCAGCGATGGCGGCGGCGGCGCAGGAGGCGTGCCCACCTGCAAACGAATTGCTCAAGTAACGCACCGGGCGAGAGGGAGCAGTGGCTGACCAGCCGTCGCTTCCTCTCGCTTTCCTCTCGTCACAACCCTGAGACAGGTTTTCAGCTCATTCCCCAAAGCGCTGCTGTCCTGGAAATTTCGTGACAATTCGATATTGACAGCAGCTTTGATTGGGCTTATTATATGCAAAAAGATAGATATGCAATTTTGTGCATCTTTTGGGGAGAGGAGTTTCATGTCCAGGAAAAATTATGAAGCGCTGAGCGCGCGGCTGAAAGTGTTGGCGCATCCGGAGCGGTTGCGCATTCTCGATGCACTGTGCCGCGACTCGGAATGCGTCTGTCATCTGGAGGCGTTGCTTGGCAAGCCGCAGCCCTACGTGTCGCAGCAACTGCGCTTGTTGCGCGAGGCGGGCGTGATCAGTGACGAAAAGCAAGGACAAAACGTCTTTTACAACATTTGTGATCCGGAGGTGATTCGCTGGTTGAACGTTGTGTTGGGGCCAATCGACGATGAACGTGCTCAGGATGAATCCGCGGCGGCGTGCACCTGTCCTAAATGTGCGCCGGTCGTTTTGCCGCTTGCGGCATAACGCGCCGCACAAGCAGTCAACAGACCAAAGAGGAGCAATCAAATGCAATCTGTAGAAAAATCGTTGGGCGCCGTCAGTGCGCCGGTTGCAAACGAGACAACGGCGCGTCCATCCTGGCGTGACGCGTGGCAGGAGATGAAGGGGGCTGGGCGCGAACGCTGGGCGCAAATCTGGAAGCCAATGACAGCGATCCTGGCTGTGTTCCTGGCTTTCTACTATCTTCCGATTGGCTGGCCGCGGTTCGACAACGCACTCAACGAATCGCTGGAACTCACAAAATGGTACGCGCAGGAGCACGTCATCCTCTGCCTGCTGCCCGCGTTCTACATTGCCGGCGCCATCGCCGTTTTTGTGAGCCAGGGTTCAGTCATGCGCTATCTCGGCGCTGGCGCCAACAAGGTGCTTTCATACGGCGTGGCCTCGGTGTCGGGCACGATTCTGGCCGTCTGTTCGTGCACGGTGCTCCCGCTCTTTTCCGGCATCTACCGCATGGGCGCCGGACTGGGGCCAGCGATTGCGTTCCTCTACTCTGGTCCGGCGATCAACGTGCTGGCGATTGTGATGACGGCGGCCGTGTTGGGGCCGTCGCTGGGCGTGGCGCGGGCGCTGGGCGCCATTATTTTCAGCGTCGTCATCGGGCTGATCATGGCGACCCTTTACCGCAAAGAGGAGCAGGTGAAGATCAAGGCGCAGGCGATGTTGCCCGTACCCGAGGTGACGCGCCCGCTCTGGCAGAATGTCGTCTACTTTGGCGCGCTGGTGGGCATCCTGGTCTTTGCCAACTGGGGCAAGCCACAGGAGATCAGCGGATTGTGGGGCGCCATCTACACGGCGAAGTGGGCGATCACGGCGGGCTTTGGGCTGCTGTTGGCGTTTGCCCTGTGGCGCTGGTTTGGCGTGCTGTGGTGGAAGGTGACGGCGGTGACGCTCTTCACGGTTGGTGCGGCGTTGCTCTTTGCCGAACAACCGCAGGTTCCCTTCATCGTTGGCTTGATCGGCCTCACCGCGTTGACCAGCACTGCACAGGACGAAATGGGCGACTGGTTCGACCAGAGCTGGGGCTTTGCCAAACAGATTCTGCCGCTGCTACTGGTCGGCGTGTTGATCTCCGGCTTCCTGCTCGGTCGCCCCGGCAACGAAGGGCTGATTCCGTCGGCGTGGGTGGCGGCGGCGGTGGGCGGCAACTCGCTGCTCTCGAACTTCGTGGCTTCCTTCCTCGGCGCGTTCATGTACTTCGCCACGTTGACCGAAGTGCCGATCGTGCAGGGGCTGGTGGGCGCGGGCATGGGGCAAGGCCCTGCGCTGGCGCTGCTGCTCGCTGGCCCGGCGCTGAGTTTGCCCAGTATGCTGGTGATCCGCAGTGTGCTGGGCACGCAAAAAACCATCGTCTTTGTCACGTTGGTCGTCGTCTTTGCCACCCTCACCGGCTGGATGTATGGTGCGTGGGTGGTTGGCTAGGCGGGGCGAGTTGCGCGGGGCGACGACGCGCTCACGATCGACGATTCACGATTCACAAGTTGAGTACAGTCTCACGGAAAGGATTTTCACACTATGAAAAAGCTGCAAATTCTCGGCACTGGTTGCGCCAAGTGCCAGCAACTGACGCTTCACACCGAAAAGGCCGCGCAGGCGTTGGGCATTGACTATGAACTGGAAAAGGTGACGGAGATCGATCAAATCATGAGCTTTGGCGTGATGGTGACGCCGGCGCTGGCGATCGACGGCGTTGTCAAAGTCGTGGGCAAGGTGCCTTCGGTGGAGCAGTTGAAGCAAGTGCTGGCTGTCTGAGGCAACTGAACACGGATAAGAAATTCGCCGGTTCTGCAATTTGACGCCAGGATTGAGGCGTGCTATTCTATAATCATGCTGACTGTGGTGGCTGGCCCCAATCCAGCCTTCGGGGGACCACAGTCAGCATATTTTTTTGCCTCCCGATTGACCTGATTATCGTTGTCATCCACAGCTACTCAGTAAAGTGTATCAGTGCAGTGTCACAATCTCGCTGGCGACTGCGCGCTGTCCTGCCTGCGCAAGGCGCAGCGCGTCACGGCTCTGAGGCGTGGCCGCGCGTTTGCGCTCGATCTCTTGCAGCAACTGCCGTGTCCGACGGCCGTTGTCGGGTAAGGAGTTGCGCAGCTCCCACGCCTGGCGCAGCAGCGGTTCGGCTTCGTCAAATCGCTGTTTCTGCGCCAGAAGTGCGCCCAGATTCGCCATCGCAAAGACAGAAAGGGGATTTTCCGCGAGCTGCCGGCGCAGACGGGTCTCCTGTGCGTCGGTCTTGGTAGTGCCGCGCAATTTGACGCCCAGGTCGAAGATGATGGAGGGCATCACTTCGGGGCGGTAATAGTCGGCGCGGTGGCGCACGACGCAACGCGTACGGGGCACGATCATGTCCACCTCGCGTAAGATGCGGAAGGAAAGTACGGCGCTCTCGACCTCGGCGTCGACATCAAGGTAGACATGCTCGCCAGAGTCGATCATGGCATTGACCGGCTCCTCGCGGTCGCCGTAGGCGATGCTCTTCAGAAGCACCATCTGTACGCTGCGGTTGTCCACCATCAGCCGCCCACCGCTGTACGCCACTTTGATCTGCTCGGCCACAATGGCCTGTTCGCGCTCGATCGAGAGCATCTGTTTCTGCGGCATCTGCACGTCGAGAATCTCGAAGAAATCAGGCGAATACTGCTTGAAGATGCCAACGTGTTCGTGCACCTCGTCGTCATCCTCCATGATCTCGAAGACCATCTTCTGGCCAATGAAGCGCTCTAGCAGCGGATCGTAGCCGCTGCCGACGCTGCCGATGAAGGTTGTGCCCAATTCACGTAGCCGCACCTCGCTCTGTTCAGTGATGTAGCGCCCGGCTGGCTTGCGTAGCCCGCCGATGATCAGGCCGATCACCTCACTCAGCGACTCGGAGGCCAGCGAAACGAAGTTGCGGACGTGGCGCGCCATCCGACGCAGAAAACGCGGATGCAGCGAGCGTTCCAGGTCTTTGCGTCGGCGCGCGCGCGTCTTGGCGTCGAGTTCATCGATGTAACGGTAGATGGCGTGAATCTTGCCAAACTCCTGCGTGTAAAGCACGTAACTGGATTCCACGTGATTGTCGTCGGAGACGGAGTCGGTGTAGCGTAACTCAAGACCTGTCGATGCCAGCTCCAGCTTGCCCCAGATGATCTTGTCGTCGTTACATTCCACAGTGACGACATAATCAATGAAGGATTTGAGGCACGGGTCGCGCCGCCGTGCGCGGAGGTAGGCTCCCAGTAGCGTGGCAAAAAAGACCAGGCCAATCGTCGCCAGCAGCGTAACGTCGAATACTTCAGAGAACCAGGAAAACATACGTGGCAACCTCGGTGTTGATGATGGCTATGGGCGGATCTGGTAAGCCAGGACTTCAGTGCGGGCGGCTACATAGAGGATGTCTTCGTCACTGATCACCAGTCCA
>Ga0272446_1004444_pt1 | contig 16595 bp, 16 predicted proteins | sample YNPCB0061_FD_194587 | JGI IMG/M metagenome (GOLD analysis project Ga0272446, IMG submission 194587) | Hot spring microbial mat communities from Yellowstone National Park, WY, United States - YNP-CB-006-1 | ecosystem: Environmental > Aquatic > Thermal springs > Hot (42-90C) > Sediment | place... | reverse complement strand
AAAACCACTTTTTTTAGGCATAGTTAGCTGCCGACAAATTTGTATAATGTTTCAGAAACAAAGGAATGGTTTCTATGCCTTTGAAAAAATTGAACAGACCGAAATGCTCATTCGGGGAATGAATAGCATCAGAATCCAAACCAAAGCCTAAAAGTACAGATTTTAGCCCAAGTTCTTTCTCAAAAAGAGCTACGATAGGTATGCTGCCACCGCCACGCGTAGGGATAGGTTTTTTGCCAAAAGTTTCTTCTATGGCTAAACTGGCGGCTTTGTATTCCAAAGAATTGGTAGGTGTAACGTAGGGAAAACCTCCGTGATGAAATTTGATTGCTACTTTTACAGATTTGGGGGCAATAGACTTGAAATGCTTGGCAAAAAGTTCGGCAATTTCTTCGGGATTTTGGTCAGGCACTAAACGCATACTTATCTTTGCGAAGGCTTTTGAGGGTAACACGGTTTTGGCTCCGGGCTGGGTGTAGCCTCCCCAAATACCATTTACATCTAAGGTAGGACGGATAGAGGTACGTTCGATGGTAGAATAGCCTTCTTCGCCTGCAACTTCTTCTATGTCCAAGTCTTTCTTGTATTGTTCCAAATCAAAAGGAGTTTTAGCCATTTCTGCACGTTCTTCGGGGCTTAGTTCTACTACTTTATCGTAAAAATGAGGAATGGTGATGCGTCCTTTTTCGTCTTTGAGCGAAGCAATCATTTGACAAAGTACATTGATAGGGTTGGCAACTGCTCCACCATACACGCCCGAGTGCAAATCGCGATTGGGACCTGTTACTTCTACCTCCAAATAAGTCAGTCCGCGTAAGCCAGTTTCAATGGAAGGAATATCGTTGGCAATGATGCCCGTGTCGGAAATAAGAATTACATCAGCTTTTAGTCTATCTTTGTTGTTTTTTACGAATGGTTCTAAATTGTCCGAACCACATTCTTCCTCGCCTTCAATCATAAATTTGAGATTGCAAGGAAGCGTTTGGAGTTGGTTCATCATTTCGAGGGCTTTTACGTGCATATACACCTGCCCTTTGTCGTCGCAAGCACCGCGGGCAAAGATAGCTCCTTGTGGGTGTAGAGCAGTTTTTTTGATAACAGGCTCAAAGGGGGGAGAGTCCCAAAGTTCGTAAGGGTCGGCAGGTTGTACGTCGTAATGCCCATAAACTAAAACGGTCGGCAAAGTAGGATTAACGATTTTTTCGGCATATACGATAGGATGTCCGTTGGTGGGGCAAAGTTCGGCTATGGTAGCACCCGCCTCCAAAAATTTATCTTTAAGGAACTCTGCTGCTCGTTTTACTTCTTCTTTTTTGCTTTCATCGGTACTTACCGAAGGGATTTTTAACCATTCTATAAGTTCTGCAACAAATTTATCCTGATGGGTTGCAAGGTAAGATTGTATGGGTGTCTGTGTCATAGGAAAGATATTAAATCAGCAAGCAAGATAGAAAAAAAAGCGATATTTTACGAAAAAATCATAAAAAAGCAGAAGTTTTATTAGAACTCCTGCAAAAGATAAATAGTTTAAGTCGGAAGAATCTTAAATCGTTTCATCTTCTTCGTAGCCGTCTTGTTGTTTCCATTTCTTGTAGCGAGCAGAGATTTTCTTAGAAATTTTTTCGTAGTTTTTCCAGTTGTCCTCTACGTGGTAGATAGAAGGCAGGTCTGCGGCAAGGGTTCTTTCGTAGTCTTTTTTGTATTTACCACTTTGGTAATAATACACACAAAACTCATTACCTTCATCATTGAACAACTCGGAGCCTAAGTAGCCGTCCCACACGGCACTAAGGATAGAGCAGCTAATTTGCCTACGGCGGAAGCGAAGAATTTGTAAGGCTGCCTCCTCCTCAAAAAAATCGCTATACAAATCATTTTCACAAATCCAACCCAAGAACATTCCGATATGAACGTATGCCTGTTCTATAGGCAGGACATTGGGGAAATTACCTAAAAAATGATGTTTGGCTCTATCGTAAATAAAATTTTTGGGTTTGCCAGATTGAGATAATACTGCCATAATGCGTATCTTTAAATGTTTTCAAAGTTAAAAAAATATTCTGAAAAAATCAATTTTTCATTTTTTTTTCTGCAAAAATTATTTTTCAAATATCTTTTTGTACAAAAATTAGAAATTTTGAGGCTTGTTTTTGCATTTTTGCAAAAAAAATACTGCAGAACTGAAAGTTTTAGGAAACCCTCTTGTGTGTGTTGGGTAGGTTTCAGAACCTCTACACAGATACTTGATACCCAAATTTTATTTTTGATAAATTTTTTGCTTTTGTGTATCTTTGCTCAAACATTTATTCCAAACAATATCTTTTTTCTAACACAACGCTTTCGTGCTTATGACAATGCTTACCGAACAACCTTCTGTCCCTAAAATTTCTTTTGACGACACCGCTACCGCTTTTGCAAGCAAAACCGACGCACAACTTCGCAAAATGTACCTGCTTTTTTGGGCAATGAATAGCAATTTTTTGGTAAAATATGGTACTGCTTTTCTCAAATTTGCTTTCAAAATACGATTTCCCTTTGTCAAGAATATCGTAAAAAATACGGTATTCGAGCATTTCTGCGGCGGAGAGACCATAGAAGAATGTGAAAAAACTATCCAAGAACTCGCAAAATATCATATCGGAGCTATCTTGGACTATTCGGTAGAGGGAGAAAAAAATGAAAAAAGTTTTGATGAAACTACCGAAGAAATCCTACACACCATAGAAAAAGCAGACCACAACCCTAATATTCCTTTTTCGGTGTTCAAGGTTACGGGGATTGCCAGATTTGCCCTGCTCGAGAAAATACAAGCCAAACAAACGCTCAACCAAGCCGAACAAGCCGAATGGCAAAGAGTAGAGGCTCGTTTTGATAAAATTTGCAAAAAAGCCTACCAATTAGATGTGAATTTGCTTGTAGATGGCGAAGAAACTTGGATACAAGATGTAATTGATAGCCTCACCTACAAGGCAATGGAGCGTTACAACAAACAAAGAGCCGTTATTTACAACACTTATCAACTTTACCGAGCCGATATGCTAGGCAATCTCCGCAAAGCCTTTGCCGAAGCCCAAGAAAAAGGCTATTTTCTAGGAGCAAAATTGGTAAGAGGAGCTTATATGGAAAAAGAAAGCCTAAGAGCCAAAAATTTAGGCTATCCCGACCCCATTCAGCCCAGCAAAGAGGCTTGCGATAGAGATTTCAATGAGGCATTAGTTTTTTGTATTGATAATATTGATAAAATCGGCTTGTGTGCGGGAACGCACAACGAGTACAGCAACCAACTGCTCACCGAACTAATGCACAACAAACAAATAGCCCCCAATGACCAAAGAATACATTTTGCCCAACTTTTCGGAATGAGCGACCAAATCTCTTATGCCCTTGCCAAAGCAGGCTACAACGTAGTGAAATATGTCCCTTACGGACCCGTAGAAGCAGTAATGCCCTACCTGTTTCGCAGAGCCGCCGAAAATACGTCTATCGCAGGGCAAAGTAGTCGTGAATTTAATTTGATTAAAGCCGAAAGAAAAAGGCGAAAAAATAAAAAATAAAAACTTTCTTGTTTGGTGAGCCAAACCAAACAATTTCTTTTCAAATATACATATTCGGATTGATACCTTTTACTACGCCTTGCAGGAGTTCTTCGGCTGTGGCAGGTCTTATGTCTATAATTTTTCCCTGATAATGCAGAACCTTACCTGCTAAGGGGTGGTTAAAATCAATATGGACAAATTCGCCATCTATTGCCGTAATGATGCCATCAAGCGGATAGCCATCTTCATCTTGTAGCGGCACGATTTCGCCTACAACCAAAAGCTCTTCGGGGTAGTTTTGGTCTTGAAAGGCTTTAAGCGGATACTGAACTGTGTTGTCTTCATAATACTCACCGAAGGCTTCGTCGGGGTGAAGAATGAAATCAAACGTATCACCTACTTGCAAACCTTCTAATTTTTCTTCTAAGGCGGGCAGAGCAAACTGATGTCCGTGAATGTAGCCGAATGGCTCGGCGGCTGTGGCTTGTCCCACGACTTGTTGGTCTTCTAACGAGGAGAGTACATAACTGATAAAAACAACGTTATCTTTTTCTACTTTCATAAAATTTTTGAGGCTGTTTGATAATGCTTGCAATTTAAATAAAACTTCCGTAAGTTTGGACAAAAACTTTTCTCTTGGAATTTAAGTTTTAAAAAGTACAAAATTTTTGCTACCCAAAAGTGCAAAAATTTGTTTTAGAGATGTAATGAAATTATACTCAAAATGATTTGGTTTTGTTTTTCTCGTGCGTTGAGCGTGTTCATTGAGCGAAGCCGAAATGAGCCGAAACGTACGAGAAAAATAGGTTTTTTTAAAGAAATTTTTGAAAAACTACTTTTGTTCAGGTATAAAAGTTTTGTCAGATGCTACGTTGGTTCAAAAAAACGAAAAAAGAAGAGGACCCTGCCGAAGTGATTGATGCTACTATTATAGAAATGGAAAGTGCCATTCGCACTTCTATTGCTTCGCTCAATCAACTTGCAAAAAACTATAAGGATATGCAAGATAGGGTCTCTCAACTTCATTACGAGGCTCACGACCTTGGCAAAGAAGCTCTCAAAGCCGTAAAACAAAGCAGAGAAATGGAGGCAAAGCAAATTCTATCGCGTAAAGCCGATTGTGAGGAGCAAGCCAAACAATATTTGCAGATTGCTCACGAAATGGAAGCCTCTATGAGAAAACTCGAAAAGCAGGTGTCTAAGATGAAAGTACAACTTGACGAAACAAAGTCTAAAAAAGCTGTGCTGATGGCAGAATACGCCAACGCCAAAACCCAAAAAGAATTAGCCCAACGCCTGCAAGAACTCAATATCCATACCGACGTATTTGAAGAAAATATCCTTCAAACCCAAATAGAAGCAGGTTTAGAAACCAACGAAGACCCGCTCCTCAAAGAGTTTGAGGCTCTCAACTCTTCCGATGCTTCGGTTGAAAATCTAAAAAAACAAGCCGAAGAAGAAGAAAAAAAACAAAAAGCCCTCCACCAAGCCAATAAACAAAAACAAATGGAGCTATTATTCGGAAAAGATTTTACAAAAACCCCCAACAACAAAGAAACAAATACCAACAAAGAACAACTCCTTGAAGGATTTTTCAAAGAGGAAAAAACGAATGAAAAAAAGATTGATATTAACGATTTTTTCCAAAAAATTCCTAAAAATGCTCAAGCCAGTATAGATGCCTTTTTTGCCAACACAAGCAATGCCTCTCAAAAAGATATACAAACCTTAGACGATTTCTTCACCAAAGACAATCAGCTTTGCATAAACATTGATAGCTTTTTTTCGGAAAACAACAAAGAAGGTATCATCGATAATTTTTTCAGCGAACAAGAACAAGCCGAATTGAACGAATTAGAAAAAAAATTTGCTTCAACGCCCTCCAACGAGCCAACAACTACCAAAGAAAACCCTATTCTCAAAAATTTTGATAGTTTTTTCAAAGATGATAAACAAAAGAAAATTGATGATTTCTTTAAAAACTCTTGACTAAAAAAATGTTAGACAGAACACAAGCACCCAATTTCTCGCCAATTACACATATCAGTTTTTTACATACACAACAGCAATCGCTTGATAACCAAATACCTATTTACACGCTTCGGGCAGGAGAGCAGGCAGTATTACGGATAGAATGGATTTTTGAGGCGGGCAATTATTACAACCAAAAAGAAGGGCAGGCTCTTTTTACAAGTAAGATGCTTCTGGAAGGAACAAAAAATAAGACCTCTGCCCAAATCAATGCCGCCATAGACCAGTACGGAGCTTTCGTAGAAGCACAGAACCATTTTGACCTTGCCGAGCTGGTGCTGCATTGTCCGAAGCGTTTTGTGGCAGAAGTTCTGCCCTTGGTTGCCGAAATTGTCTTTCAGCCTACTTTTCCCGATGCAGAACTAAACCAACTCAAACGCAAACAAATGCAAGATTTGCAAATAAACTTGCAAAAAACTGCATTTTTGGCAGGTAGAGCCTTCCGTAAGGCTGTTTTCGGCAAAGACAATCCTTATGGCAAAACTATGGAAATAGCCGACATCGAAGCCATCGAAAGAGCCGATATAGTGAGTTTTTACGAAACTCATATCTATCAGAAACCTATGGAAATTTTGGTTTCAGGGAATTTTGATGAGCAAACACTTCAACTTATCAATCAATATTTCGGAAATTTTGAGCCAATAATAAAACCAAAACCACAAAATAATTTTATCACTGATAGCCAAATAGGAAGTTTTTTTATAGAAAAACCCAACAGCCTGCAAAACTCTATCAGAGTTGGAAAGCTAATGATAAAAAAAACAGATGAAAATTTTTACAAGCTAATCGTAGCCAACACAATACTTGGCGGTTATTTCGGCTCACGACTGATGCAAAATATCAGGGAAGACAAGGGCTATACGTATGGTATTTATAGCTCTTTGCAAAGTTTCAGGCAGGCGACTTTTATGGCGATAGGTACAGATGTAAAAGCAGAAGTTACGCAAAATACGTTACACGAAATCTACAAAGAGATAGAAATTCTGCAAAATGAAAAAGTTGATGAGGCAGAGTTGCAAAAGGTAAAAAACTATCTGATTGGCAGTTTGGCGGCGAGTGTAAGCACACCTTTTGCTCAAATGGATTTGTTCAAGGAAATTCATTTGCACGGCTTAGGCTATGATTTTTACGAAAACTACATACAACGCATTAACTCGGTAAGTGCCGAAGATGTCCTCAGGATTATGCAGAAATATTATTGCAAAGAAGATTTGGCAGAAGTGATAGCAGGAAGCAGATAAAACAAAAAAGCCAAGTGGATACTCGGCTTTTTTCATAGCTAAATGGTGAAGAATAATTACTTTGCAGGTTGGCAAAGGTCAATTACTTTCAATACGGTTTCTTTGGCGAAGTCTGCGTTCATATAGTCAGCAGCTTTCCATTCAGCACCTTTTTTAGAAGATTTTTTCCAGAAATCCATATCCATAGCCGTAGTAAGGTTCTTTTGGAAATGCTTTACTTGGCTGTTCAATACTTCATTCAATTCTTCTACAGATTTCACCTGAGCCACACGAATCAAAGAGTCGAACCAGTTAGCTGCCAAATTTTCTTGGGCTTCTACGGTTTCTTTGATAAACTCGGGGGCGTTGTCGAAACCTACGGTTTTCTTCACGTTAGCGAAAGCATCTTTCAAAGTATTTTTTACTTTTACAAGAGCCTCTTGGTTTTGTTCAGCCATTTTGCTGACAGTTTCGGTTGCAGCGTTTTTTGCAGTTGCCATAATTGTACTATTTTAAGGGTGGAACAATGCTTTTTTTGAATTTCTTGTTACAAAAATACAAGGTCTTGCAAAAACCTGCAAATATTTTTCACTTTTTTTTGCATTTTTTTTGAAAAAAATACCAAAAATTGATTTTTTTTGTGTTTTTAATTGTACTATTCCAATACAAGCCAAATAATATTCTGTGTGCATACTATACTCAAAAATAATTGATTTTTCACTTTTCTGTACATTTCGGCTACGCTCAATGTACAGAAAAGCAGTTTTTCTCAAAACTTTTTACAAAAACCACTTTTGATTGAGTATAATTCAAAAATTATTTTTTCACAAACATTCAAGTAATAATTTATTGTCCTTAACGTTGAAATAGCGAATATATCGTTGGTGCAAAAATGAAATGCGTTACTTATCTATTTTTGTTATTTTTTTGTGTTTTCGGATACGCTCAAAAAAAAATCTCCTACAAGGTAGAAGCCAAAAAAGTTGTTGGCTCTATCAAATTAGACGGCATTTTAGATGAAATTGACTGGCTCGAAGCTGTTACTGTTTCTGATTTTTACCTGAATTTTCCCTTTGATAGTTCTTTTGCCACGCTCCAAACCGAAGTAAAAGTTTTATTTGACGATAATTTCATTTACGTAGGAGCAAAATGTTATCAAAAACAAGAAGATTACGTAGTTAGCTCTTTGCGTAGAGATTTCGGCAATGAAGATAATGATTTCTTTGGCGTATATTTTGATACATTTCAAGACAAAACCAATGGTTTTTCGTTTCAGGTAAATCCGATGGGCGTACAACAGGAAGGCTTGCTTGCTGATGGCGGTAATAGTGGTGGTCAAAACGAATGGGACAATAAATGGTATTCAGAAGTAAAACAATACCCTGATTATTGGGTGGTAGAAATGGCTATCCCTCTCAAAACGCTTCGTTACAAAAGCAATGCAACCGAATGGGGCGTAAATTTTGGGCGAGCCTCCCGAAAAGCCAACGAAGTCTCATCTTGGGTGCCTGTAAGTCGGAATTTGAGGGTTTTTAATTTAGGTTTTGCAGGAAAATTGCATTTTGCAGAACCTCTGCCACGCCCTGGTGCCAATGTGGCTCTTATTCCTTACGTTACGGCAAGCCATAGCGAAAATTACATCACCGACCAAAAGAAAACCTCTTCCAACGCGGGTGCAGATGCCAAAATTGCTGTTACGCCTTCGCTGAACTTAGACCTTACTATCAATCCCGATTTTTCGCAAGTAGAAGTAGATAGACAGGTTACGAACTTAGATAGATTTGAGATTTTCTTTCCCGAACGCAGGCAATTTTTCTTAGAAAATGCCGACCTTTTCGCCCGTTTTGGTTTCAGCCGAATACGTCCGTTTTTTTCAAGAAGAATAGGCATAGGCTTAGACACCAACACCAAAACTATCGTTCAGAACCCTATTTTGTACGGAGCAAGGTTGAGCGGCAAAGCCAACGAAAATTGGCGAGTAGGGCTACTCAATATGCAAACAGGAACACAAAAAGAAAAAGGTATCTATGGCGATAATTTTACCGTTGGGGCTTTTCAGAGAACCGTTTTCAAACGCTCTAATATTGCAGGTATTTTTGTGAATAGACAGCGTACCGCCGACTCGCTCAACGATTTTACGCTCAATGGAGACTTCAACCGATTGGTTGGATTAGACTACAACTTATTTTCACCCGATAACCGCTGGACAGGCAAAGTTTTTTATCATCAACAACTTAGCCCTAATCCCCAACACGACCAGTTCGCCCACGCCGCCTATGTAAATTATAGCGTCCCGAACTGGAACATCGCTTGGAATCACGAGTACGTAGGCAAAAATTACAACATCAACGACATCGGTTTTGTGCAAAGAAATGGCTTGTATCGTTTCGAGCCAATCATTTATCATAATATTTTTCCTAAAGGCAATGCCGCCAATTATCTTGTGAGATGCCAATTTGGAAGCTACAACAATTTTTATTGGGATACCAACTGGCAACTCAACGACCGAACTACCGCCCTCACAATGAACTTACTTTTCAAGAATACAGCTTATTGGGAAATTTGGATACGTAATAATTTTGTTCGTCTGTTCCGACCTTTTGACCCCAGCGGCACAGGGGGGCAGAGATTGCCTATAGGCAGTTTTTTTACCAATAACGAAGCTGAAACATTCTACCGCTCCGACCGCCGAAAACTGCTTACATATAGTTTTTTCTTAGGCTATGGAGACTACTTCAATGGTAAGCGATTCAATCCTTATGCTTCTATTGCTTACCGCTTTCAGCCTTATGGGGCAATTAGTTTGGAGGCAGACTACTACCAAATTCGCCTGCCCGAAGGCTTCAACAGTGCCGATTTGCTCTTGCTCAATACACGTTTAGATGTGTCTTTTAGCAAAAATCTTTTCTTTACAACCTTTTTGCAATTCAACAACCAAACCAACAACGTAAATCTAAATGCACGTCTGCAATGGCGTTTTGCTCCTGTTTCGGATTTGTTTTTGGTCTATACCGATAACTACACCTCGCAAGATTTTTCTGTAAAAAGCCGTTTTGTAGTGCTAAAAGCTACCTACTGGTTCAACCTGTAAAATTGAATACACTCCAAAATAGATACGCAGAGGGCATTGTAAGCCTAAAAATTTTTCAATTCTTCCAACTCTTTGGCAAAACCTCCCGAAAGGATAGGGAAACGACACCAAGTTTTGGGGTCAAGGTTTTTGTCGTCCAAATGAAAACTGGGGGCGTAGCGTTCGCGTTTCCATTGGTTGCGGCACCAAAGTTTGAAGAATTTTTCTACCCAAATTTTGAGTTGTTCGCGGCTAATGTGGGGGTGTTTTTGTTCTAAAAACAGCAAACATTCCACTGGGGAGCGTTTGTCGCGGATAGCATACTCTTCAATATCGTCCAAAATATGGTAAGGCATCAAATCGGCTTCGTCGGTTTGTTTGGTTTCTTTGGGGCGAAGTTCGGCGGTGGGCTGTTGCTCGTTGATGTAGCGTAAGGCAGGAATGGTATAGGTGTTGGCTACGCCTTTTGTTTCTAACCAACGCAACCATTGCCTTAGATAGTCTTTATCTATACCTGCAATGGGTGAAAGCCCGCCAGAGGTGTCGCCGTCCATGGTAGCATAGCCTACCGCTGCTTCCGAACGATTAGACGTAGAAAGCAACAAAGCATTTTTCAGATTAGCAAAAAACCAGATACTTGGGGCTCTCACTCTGGCTTGTATGTTTTGCAAAGGCACATCATCAGTTTCCCAACTCAGAGTTCTACCGATTGCCTGCTCAATAATTCTGCGATATTCTTTTACGATGGCATCAATATCTAAAATATGAAATTCTACGTTTAGTGCTTTGGCAAGCTGTTGGGCGGCGTTACGAGTAACTTCTCCGCTATTTTCGGTAGCTTGGTAGGCAGTGGTAACGAGTTTTTGGGCAATTTCATCGGCATTTTGGCAATTTTGAATAGCTTTGATGTAAGAAAGTTTTTGCAAAAAACCTTGCAAACCTAATTCGGCGATGGCAAAATCAATCATCATACGGCACAGGCAGGTGATAGAGGCAGAATCAGCACCACCACTTAGCGAAATCACAAAACCTTGCGAGTAGCTTTTTCGCATATAATCAAAAAGTCCGAGCATCATTGCTCTTGCAAATTCTTCTTCTTTGATGTAGGAGCTATGTTCCCAATAGGCTTCTTGGGGGCGATTGGCTTGTGGTTTTATTTCGGGATAATCAAAAAAGGCTTCTACACAACTTCCTTCGGTTTCGAGGGCATCGAAGCTGTGCATCTGAATTTGCGAGAGGCGAGTAAGATTGAGGTCTATGATGGCAGTAGTAACGCTAAAATCTTTAAACGAAAGTCTTTCTCCGATAGCAAGCAAAGTGCCGTTGTTGGCAATCAAAGCTCCGCCGTCGTAGATAGCTCTGCCTGCTTCGTTTCCGAGCAAATTCGCATACACATAGCTCACGCCAAAGGCACGCGAACCTTCCAAAACAAACCGTTTGCGAACTTCTAATTTTCCAAAAGCAAAATGACTGGCACTGGGATTAAGAATAAGGTCTATGCCGTAGTGATACAAAGCACGCCCCGGGCGATTAGCCACCCAGGCATCTTCGCAGATTTCGAAGCCGATTTTTACGCCACCTACATTGAAGTACAAATCGCCTACTTTGTATTCTTTGCCTGCAATGCGTATGGTGGCAGTGCCTTTTTGTGTCCAAGCCGTAAACCAGCGTGGTTCGTAGTGTATGCCGTTGCCTGCCAAAAACTTTTTGGCTACAAAGCCCAGTATTTCACCATTAGCAAGCAGACAGGCACAATTAAAGAGTTTGTTTTGTACCAAAAGAGGCAAACCTACCGAAACCACCATATTACGCGTGTAGGGAGCTATTTTGAGCAGATATTCTAAGGCTTTTTCGTGGGTATTGTTGGCATAGAAAGCATCTTCGCAACCGTAGCCTGTGATGCAGAGTTCGGGGAGGCAAAGGATTGAAACTTGCTCACGGCGAGCTTGCTCAATGGCATTGATGATGTTTTGAAAATTTTTTTCCCAATCCAAAGGAGTTTGGTTCAGCACCGCCGCCCCTACTTTGATGAGTTCGAGCATAAAAAAGCAGATTTTTTTTCAATAATACTGAAACAAATGCTGAAAAACAAGACCTAAGATAAGATGTTATGAAGTGCCTGCAAAAATTAGCTCTTTTTTTAGACGAACCTACTTGCAAGTCTTTCTTTCTTGGGTGCTTGTTAGCTAAATTCGGAATAATTCGTAAATTTGCCCACCAAATAAACATTGTAAATGATTGTAGGCGAAAATATCCGCAAAAAATATGGTAGTCTGGAAGTGCTGAAAGGAGTAGGTTTGGCGATAGAGGCTTCGGAAATTGTTTCTATCGTGGGAGCATCAGGAGCAGGGAAAAGTACGCTCTTACACATCTTGGGCAGTTTGGATAAACCCGACACAGGCAAAGTGCAAATCAATAATACCGATATTTTTGAACTCAAAGCCAAACAATTAGCCAAATTCAGAAACCAGCATATTGGCTTTGTTTTTCAGTTTCATAATCTTTTGCCCGAATTTACGGCTCTCGAAAATGTTGCCTTGCCTGCTCTTTTGGCTGGAAAGCCCCAAAAAGAAGCCTATACACAGGCGAATCGCCTGCTTGAAATGCTCGGTTTGGCTGAAAGAGCCAAGCACTTACCTTCCGAACTTTCGGGTGGCGAAGCCCAAAGGATTGCTGTGGCTCGTGCCTTAATCAATCAACCCAAAGTAGTGTTTGCTGATGAACCCAGCGGTAATTTGGACAGCAAAAATGCTGAAAGTTTGCACAAACTTTTTTTTCAAATCAGGCAGGACTTTCAGACAACTTTCGTTATCGTTACGCATAGCCCTTCGCTTGCCCAAATGGCTGATAGAACCATTCGCCTGCAAGATGGTTTGATAGTCTGAAAGAAAAAACAAAATCTTATCTTGTGTCTTGTATCTTGTATCTAAACTTATGTTCGAAAAATTACTACGCCCTCATATTGTTTCGCTTGCTCCATATTCGTCGGCTCGTGATGAGTACAGCGGTTCGGAAGGTATTTTTTTAGATGCCAACGAAAACCCTATCGGCTCGGTAACGGCTGCAATGTACAATCGCTATCCCGACCCGTATCAACACAAAATCAAAAAACTTTTAGCTCCTATCAAGAAGGTTCAGCCCGAAAATATTTTCTTGGGCAATGGTAGCGACGAAGCCATCGATTTGCTTATCCGTGCTTTCTGCGAACCCCACCGCGATAGCATACTTATCTTGCCCCCCACTTACGGAATGTACGAAGTAAGTGCCAACATCAATGCCGTGAAGGTCATCAAAGTACCGCTTGATGAGCAATTTCAGATAGATGTACCCGCCGTAAAAAATGCTCTTGAACCCAACACAAAAATCATTTTCCTATGCTCTCCCAACAATCCGAGTGGAAATTTATTGAATAGCGAGCATATTGTAGAAATACTTGAAAGTTTTGAAGGAATTGTTTTGCTTGATGAAGCATATATTGATTTCTGCCCGCAGGCTTCGTTTCTGCCTTTTTTAGAACAATATCCCAATTTAGTCGTACTGCAAACTTTCTCAAAGGCTTGGGGCTTGGCGGCTCTACGGCTCGGAATGGCTTTTGCTCACGCAGAACTTATTGCCATTCTCAACAAAATCAAACCGCCTTACAATATCAACAAAACTACACAAGATTTGGTAGCCGATAGCCTGCAATACGAAAGGTTCAAAAATGAAATGGTTGAGCGAATTGTTGTGCAAAGAAATTTTTTGCAAGAAAAGCTAAGCGAACTGCCTTTGGTAGAAAAAATATTTCCTTCTGATGCGAACTTTTTGCTTGTGCGTATGCAGAAGGCACAAGAGATTTTTGAGTATTTGCTTGCTGAAAAAATTATTGTCCGAAATCGCGTGAAAGTCGTAAAAGATTGCTTGCGTATAAGCGTAGGAACTGCCGAGGAAAATCAGATTTTGTTAGAAAAGTTGCGTAATTTTTTTGTTTGACTTACAAAATAAATTGGTTTTTCTAAGCCCCAATCCCTAAATCCCTTTCCCCAAAGGAGAAAGGGACTTTTGGCAGTCGTAAATTTTGAGATTTTCCCCAAAACCACTTTTGATGGAGTTTTATAGATTTGGAATTTTTGCTTAATACACGTGTTGCCCGCCATTGATAGAGTAGTTTGCTCCTGTAATGAAACTGGCTTTCTCGGAGGCTAAGAAAGACACCAAATAAGCGATTTCTTCTGTTCCACCTAAGCGTCCTACGGGGATTTGAGCGATAATCTGGTTACGTACATCTTCGCGTACAGCCATTACCATATCGGTACCGATATAGCCGGGTGAAATAGTATTGACCGTAATTCCTTTTGAAGCTACTTCCATAGCCAAAGTTTTGGTAAAGCCGTGCATACCTGCTTTGGCGGCGGAGTAGTTGGCTTGCCCGAATTGCCCACGTTGTCCATTTACCGAAGAGATATTGATAATTCTGCCGTAACCCCGCTCACGCATACCCTCAATTACGTGGCGAGTGCAGTTGAATACGCTGTAAAGGTTGGTTTTCAGTACGGCGTCCCAATCTTCGTAAGTCATTTTATGAAAAGGCTTATCTCTCGTAATTCCTGCATTATTGACTAAAACATCAATAGGTCCTATTTCTGCTTCAATTTTGCTTATCATAGCTCCGCAAGAAGCAAAATCACTGACATCGGCTTCGTACATATCAAACTCGTAGCCTTCGGATTTTTGTTTGGCTAACCATTCTTGGGCTTTGGCGGCGTTTCGGTAGTGAGCCGCTACACGATAGCCATCTTTGTAGAGTTGTTGGCACATAGCCGTACCCAAACCGCCTGTTGCTCCTGTTACAAGAGCTACTCGTTTTCCGTTTTTGTCCATAATCGTAAAAATTTATTGAGTGGGAGATGTTGCTATGATGCTACAAATCTATGCTTTTTTTTGAAAAATAATAATTTTTCAAGATTTTTTTGAACTTTTTTGCAAAAAATTCAAACTTTCTAACCAATCAAAAATTTTTTGTTGCTCATTTTCCCAAAAAATAGTTTCGTTCCAAAAGGTGGGAGTAGCAGAAAAATCGGTTTTCTCGAAGTTTTCAAAATTGATGTTTTCAGCCCAAAAGTCGGAAAAAATAACTTTTTGGTAAGCCATTTTTTTGAAAAAATCCCGCCAAATTTCATTTTCCTGCACCCAAATCCACGTATGGTGAGCCATTGCCTCGTAAAACTTCGTAGGGATACGATTTTTGTAGGCTTCGTTGATTTGATACGGCATCAGCACTACGTCTGTTATTTTGTATTCGTTCAATATTTTTTCATACGAAACAGGAAAGAAACTGATTTGTACCGAAACATTTTCTCGGTGAATGTTTTGTAATTTTTGGTACAATTCCGTATCGCTACATTTTCCCAAAATTTTGAGATGAAAATTTATTTTTTTCTCGGATAAAAATTCTAAGACTTTTGGAATTTGATTTGCTCCGTATTCGTGGGCGATAGTTCCTGCAAATAAAAACCGCAAGCAGTTGTTTTTTTCTTTTTCCTTTTCTTGCAAATCAGCTTTCAGGAATTTGTTTTCTAAAATCAGATATGAATTTTTCAGAAATGTAAGTTCGTAGGCGTAGCATTGCTCGGCTAAGAAAAATTTATCTATCCACAAAGAACAAAATTTTTCAACCAAACGAACAAGATTTGCCAAAAAGAAACGCAAAAATTTGGGATAAGTTTGTGTAAAACAAATATTTGCTTTGTAATTTTCTTGAATATCATACACTAAGAAAATTTTATGAAATCCCAAACAGCAAAACCATTTGTAAAAGATACAAAACGGCAGTATTTCTATTGCTCCACAGACAATTATTTGAGGCTTGATTTTCCACAAAAGCCAAAACAAACGAAATCCCACAAACATTCTGCTCCAATGCAGGCGTGATTTTGCAAAAATTTCATAAAAAAAAGTTTGGGGATAATTTTCCCCAACCTTAGGATTATATTTGTAGCCCAAAGAATGTATCTGAAAACCTGCTTGTGCAAAAGTAAGAGCTAATTTGCGAAACATTCTTACATCGTCGGCGGGTTTGAGTACGCTCACGAAGGCGGCTTTGGGCTGTTTCATTCAATTATGATGCTTGCGGCAGATTCTTTGTTTTTCTTAGCCAATTTGATTTGATAACCTTTGAGAGTTTTCCAAACTTGTAGGGTATCGTTGAGTTTTTTACCTGCCCCGTAGCGTAAATCGTAAAATTTTGTAAAGTCTTCCAAAAAACTCTCTACCCCATTGACTACGGCATTTACGTGAATAGATTTTAATTTTTTGGCTTGGTCGTAGTAGTAGGTAATATCCACGAAGTCATCATCTACATCAAAAGTATAAGTGATGTATTGTTTTTCTTTGTTGTCTTCGTGGATTTTTGCTTTTTCTTTTGCTTTTACGCTGTCAATGGCATTGCCAATTTCAAAGCCTCTAAAAACGCCTTCTTTTTGTTTCATTACGAGCTTCACCCAGTCGCCCATTGTATCTAAGGGGATTATGGGGTCTTCGGTGCGTATTGCTTCTTTTTGTTGCTCTTCCTTTTGCTTCTGACAAGCTACGAAAAGCAAAATCGTAAATAGTGTCAAATAAATATTCTTGATAAACATATAAGTTTTTGTTTTACAAGCTATTTTCATCTATTCCCAATTCTCTGAGTTTTTGGGCTAACGCCTCTCTTTTTCTTTTTTCTTCTTCTAATTGTTGTTTAGTTTCCACAAGTTCTGTTTT
>Ga0272446_1004442_pt1 | contig 16603 bp, 14 predicted proteins | sample YNPCB0061_FD_194587 | JGI IMG/M metagenome (GOLD analysis project Ga0272446, IMG submission 194587) | Hot spring microbial mat communities from Yellowstone National Park, WY, United States - YNP-CB-006-1 | ecosystem: Environmental > Aquatic > Thermal springs > Hot (42-90C) > Sediment | place... | reverse complement strand
CTATTTTTGAAATCCTTGGTAGGTAATGATCCTTGATGAGGTGGTAGCTGCCGCCTCATCAAAAAGTGCTGTAAATTTAGCTTGGCTACATGGATGGTGTGAATTTACTCACAAGCCACTGTAAGACATGCTTAAGTTTTTAGTATTTTCATCTTGCATTTAGGAAAAATAGCTGTAGAACAGACTTGAAAAGTTATTTTACTGGGAATACCTGAAAACCCGAGGAATTAGCCATGCAGGTTTTGGTGATGAATGCAGGTTCGAGTAGCCACAAAAGCTGTCTGTACAATGTTCAGGGGATTTCTCAAGCTCCAGAACCAGTCTGGCGAGGCATGATTGATTGGTCCCACCGACCGGGAATGGCCGAGCTGGAGATTAAGACAGCAAAGACCAAGGTGACCCAGATTCTGGAAACAGCTGACCGGCGGGCGGCGATCGCCGCCCTGCTAGCAACTCTCCACACTGGCAGTACCCAAGTGATTGATAATTTATCTGCAATTAATGCAGTCGGGCACCGGGTTGTCCACGGCGGGCCGGATTATTCCCAGTCAGTGGTGGTTGACAATCATGTGAAAAACACTATTCAAAACCTGATCCCCCTCGCTCCGGCCCACAATCCCGCCAATTTGCTGGGTATTGAAATTATTACCGAGCTATTGCCCCAAGTAGTTCAGGTGGCGGTGTTTGACACGGCTTTCCACAACCAGATGCCCCCGGCGAGCAAGGTTTATCCCCTGCCCTACGAGCTTTATGAGCGGGGGATTCGCCGCTATGGCTTCCATGGTATTAACCACCGCTACTGCGCCGAGCGGGTCGGACAGCTCCTGAATATCCCGGACTTGCGCTTGATTACCTGTCATTTGGGTAATGGTTGTTCCTTGGCTGCGATTAAAGGAGGGGTGTCAATTAATACTTCCATGGGGTTTACTCCCCTAGAGGGTTTGATGATGGGTAGTCGGTCAGGCACGGTCGATCCCGGGATTATCCTGTACCTAATCCGCCAAGGTTACACGATCGACCGCCTTGAACAACTACTCAACCGGGAGTCCGGTTTGTTAGGGGTTTCTGGCATTAGCAATGATATGCGATCGCTCCAGGAGGCAATTGACCAAGGCAATGAACGGGCTAAGCTGGCTTTTACGATGTTTATTGAACGACTGCGATCGGCAATTGCAGCTTTTGTACCCCAATTGGGTGGTCTAGATGCCTTGGCTTTTACCGGTGGCATTGGAGAGCACCACCGACCGACTAGGGCCCACACCTGTGCAGGTTTGGGCTTCTTGGGGTTAGTCCTCGACCCAGAGCTGAACCAAGGAGGCCAGTTTGAACAGAATTTAGCAACTCCAGAATCCAAGGTCCAGGTTTTTGCCATTAAAGCCCAGGAGGATTGGGCGATCGCTAAGGAGTGCTGGCATCTTTTGGCTGGTTAAAACCCTATCAATTCAACAATTCCAGGCAGTCTGGGCATCTTGACAAGTTAAACCCTCTGGAAATTAGCCGGGTCTTGATCGCGGCGGTGACGGACTGGAATCTCTGGCCCTTGGCGATCGCCCGCCAAAGCCGCGGTGAGTTCCAAGGCTTGGCGGAGTCGCTTAGCCGCATAAATTGACATATCCCTCGGCACACTGATCCGGTCGCGAATATAACGGAGGGCCACATCTGCACCGGGGGGAGGCTGACAGGGTTGTTCCGTTATCAGGGTAGTCAACGCACAGCGCAGGGCCAAATCGCACAATTGAGCATCAGTCGGGTTGACCCGGATAATATTATCCCGATGCTTGAGGACACGCTGGAGAGCCTCCTGTCGACTAGTTTCTGGCTCCGGATAAGCCACATCGGGTAATTTTTCCCAAGGCCCTTGATCGACAAGGATCTGGTTAAGAGCAGTCTGGGGATCATCATTAGCCCAGCAGCCGCCCATTTGGGGAGGTAAGTCGTGGGCATGGGTGTGGAAATCACCCTGGGTACCCCGGTAGGTGCTGCGCTCCTCTAGACCATCAAACCAATCGGCAATTCGGGGGTGGAGTTCCCTCAGGCAGTAGCCTTTGTAGTAGTAGAGGCTGGCGTGCATCCGCTCCAGATATGGCACAAAAACTAGATCAGCGGTGCTGAATTCCTCCAAAAAGTAGGGGCCAGGGGTACTAGCTAGGGCTGCTTCTACTTTTGCCAAGACATTAGTGAACTGTTGGCGGTTTTGAGCTTCCTGGTAGGGCGGGTAGCATAGCCAGCTACACCAAGCCCGGAAAAGTAGTCTTTCTAGCGATCGCAGGGGTAAAACCCTAGAATCACTCATTCCCAAATAAAGTGGGCCGAAAGCCTGCTCTAGGATCTCTAAAATATCATCGCTCTCGGTGGTCAGCCGCCCATCTAGCTCTAAAGCAGGCAACATCCCAGACCGGACTTTCTGCCTATACCAATTCTCCTTTTCCCCATAGCAGAACATTGTTATCTTTTTGACCCGGTAGGGGATGCGTTTTTCTTCTAGCCATAGCCAGACCTTTTGGCAATAGGGGCACCAGGCGTGGTAGTCCCGGTAGAGGGTCACCCTCACATCAGCCTCAGGGTGGCCAAATAGGCGTAGGTTGGCTTGGGAATTAGTCGGGCCATTTGAGTAATCAATCTGCCAGTCGGTAAGGGCGGCTAGTTCTGACCAGCTAAGGGCTGAGGAAGTCATGGGATTTAGGGTCTATTGACCAATATCAACTACTACGACCGTGATGTTATCTTTGCCTCCATTGGCCTTGGCTGCTTCTACCAAGGCTTGGGCGATTTCTGTATTGCTGCTTGGAGAGGATAGGTATTTGGATATTTCCTCGTCTCCCAACTCCTCGGTCAGGCCATCGCTGCACAATAGCAGGCGATCGCCCGGTTGCAGATCAATGGGGTTAATACTAATTGGGGAGAGGTCGCGACGACCCAAGCACTTGGAAAGAATATGTCGCCAAGGGTGGGTACGCCCTTCTTCTGCCGTAAGCTCTCCCAGCTTGATTGCCCTAGCTACCCAGGTATCATCTTCAGTAAGTTGCTCTAGGCAATTCTGCCGCTGCCGATAAATCCGTGAATCTCCCACATGGGCTAACCACGATTGGCCGTTGTGAAACATCAGCACCACTAAGGTTGTCCCCATGTCTGCCCGTTCAGGAAACACCTCTTGGTCTTGGAGGATCATCTCGTTAGCTTTTTCAATGGCCGATTCCAGAAGAATTTGGGAGTCTGATTGGACACCCCAACGCTCCTGGAGATAGTGGCGAATTACATCAACGGCAATCCGGCTAGCTTCTTCACCACCCGCGTGGCCGCCCATGCCATCAGCAACTAAAAAAAACTGCCCATCTGGGTCAATGAACCAATTGTCCTGGTTCGATTTCCTTACCATTCCGGGATCAGAAAGCCCTACGGCTGTACACTTCATACCATTTACTCAAGGGTGCGAATTTTATCTAAGTATCTTTCAAGTTGCGTGGCTTGGTTCACCTAACCCGGACTTTTACTATCAGAACATTTTGTCCTGTTGATTAATTTTACGCAGGAGGCGAACCAGTAAGATCAACATGATAGATGCCAGGCCTGAGATGGCGATCGCCCAGATCAGCTGACCACTGACAAATAGTATAGTGGCCGATAGGGTAAAACTACTTAGGAGAATTGTATAATTAGTACTTAACTGCATGTTACTGAGCCGACGCAATAGGCGATCAGACTCACTGGCACGCACCCGGAGGCGGATATCACCCTGCTCCAGTTTTTCGATCGTATCTTCAATGCGCCTAGGCAAGCCCAAGGCGGTATTGCTGACTTGAGCGGCTTGGCGGCCTAGCTCATCTAAGAGGCTGTTGGCATTGGGAGTATTTTCGTTCATGATTTGCAAAGCAAAGGGTTGAGCTACCTCCATAAAATTAAATTCTGGGTCTAAACCCTTGCCTACCCCCTCTAGGGTAGAAAATGCCCGCATCACAAAGGTAAAGGTCGCTGGGAAGCGGAAGGGCTGATTGTAGGCAATGTCGTACAGGTCATCACTGATGGCTGCTACGGACTGATTTTCAAAGGGCTTATCCATAAAGTTGTCCAGCATATACTGGACTGAGCGGCGCACCGGACCGAGGTCATCGGTGGGTACAAGTACCCCCAGATTTACCAAAGATTGCACCACTTGGTCGGCATCCTTTTGGGCAATGCCAAACAGAGTTTGGATTAGCATTTCTCGGATGTTGCTCTTAAGTTGGCCCATCATGCCAAAATCGTAAAAAATCAAGGAGCCATCAGTATCTACGGCGATATTACCGGGATGGGGATCGGCATGGAAGAAGCCGCTGTCTAGGATTTGATGTAGGTATGCCTTCGCTCCTAGACGGGCAATCAGCTTGCGATCGAGTCCAGCGGTTTCCAGAGCTTCGTAGTGGCTAATTTTGATCCCCGGTAGGTATTCCAAGGTTAGTACCCTGGGGGAGGCATACCGCCAAAAGACCCTGGGTACCTTCACCCAATCCTGCTGGCGGAAGTTGCGCCGAAATGTGTCTGCGTTGGCCCCTTCTGAGAGATAGTCGATTTCTTTCCACAAAATTTTGCAGCATTCGTCATAAATGCCCATCCAGTCGCGGTTTTTTCCCCACTTGGGGTGATTTTGAAAGTAGCGGGCAATCCCCCTGAGGATATCGAGGTCAATGGTGAAAAGCTGGCGCAATCCCGGCCGCTGCACCTTTACAACCACAGTTTCGCCGCTGTGGAGTTGGGCTTTGTGGACTTGCCCAAGGCTAGCGGCTGCGATCGGCACCGGGTCAAAATGTCTAAACAATTGATGGACTGGCTTACCCAGATCCTGCTCAATGATCCGGGCAGCCTGCTCATAGCTAAAAGCTGGCACTTGGTCCTGGAGCTTGATCAGTTCATCGACATATTCACTGGGGAAAAGATCAGCCCTAGTTGAAAAAAGCTGTCCGGCTTTGATGAAGGTGGGGCCTAGGTTGAGGAGAGTTTCGCGGATCCATCGGGCCTGGTGTTTGCGGCGGGTGATTCGCTTGGTTTCGGTCATGCCGCCGGGGTAACTCCAGGCTTGGTTATTTAGCCATAGACTAGTCATCATGGCTGTGAAAAAAGTCCAAATGTCAATGAACCGCCGCTGGTGGGAGTAGCGATCGCGATTCCAGCGGTACTGTTTAGACTTAGCTGGAGGGGCTGGTGTAAACAAAGCAATCGAGTCAGTTTGATCAGACAGGGCAGACACAGGATTTTATAAGTTGGAATTAATGCAGAGCTAATTAAGAAATTAAGGATATTTTCAAAATTACTTAATTTATTTATTTACTTGGTTGCGGTAGGCTTGCAGTTCCGATCGCAGCCGGGCTATTTCCGACCTCAGCTCATCAATCATTGCTTGCAGATCCTTAGGAGCAGTGATTGGGGAGGCTGTAGCTCGATCAGTCGGGCTATTTTCTTCGCGGGCAGCTCGCTCTAGTACTTCCTGGGTAAACTGGCGCAACTGTTCGCGCTGTTCTGCATCAAACTTACCCAACTCGCCCATGGCATAGGTCAGAGACTCCTCTAGCCGCTCCCTGAGGACTTGAGCTAAGGCTCTGCCAACAAAAAAAGTATGAATTAGGGGGTTATTCATGGCTAAAGGTTTAGCTAGTATTTCAGTTAAGAATTATAACTTGCCCCGTCTGGGTTCTTGGGAAGAAGCGCCGGAAAAACTCCAGAATTCCAAGCTAAGTTGCTATACTTAATGCCAACCCAAAGTTAAAATACCCGGCATGGCCATAGATATACAAGCACCAGTCTGCACTGCCCTTCATCCCACATCCGAGAATTCTCCCCTACCAATTCATCAAGCCCAGCGCATGGCTGAACTCTTCAGCTTTTTGGGAGATGCAAATCGACTGCGGCTTATTTCCCTGCTGGCCGAGCGACAGATGTGTGTCTGTGATTTAGCGGCGGCCCTGGGGATGAGCGAATCAGCAGTTTCTCACCAACTGCGGGCCCTGCGGGTAATGCGCTTGGTCGAGTACCGCAAACTGGGACGACGGGTTTTTTACCAACTCCAAGATAACCACGTACAGACTCTTTACAAGTCAGTGCTAGAGCATATTAATGAGAAGGGTTGTACCGATGTCGCCCATTGAGATTAAATTTACATCATTTACATCAGTACGTTTCAGTACGTTAATTTCAATATACCAATTGTTAATTATAGTAATTTACAATTTCTGGATATTTTTAACGACTGAACTCCGGCTTGAACAGTTGTGACCCGCTGCCGCTGGATAATTCCAATGCAGCAGTGCGAACTTTGTAGTTTATTGGGGTTGGCTTTCATCAGTCCTTACCTCTTTAATTTGCCCCAAGTTAAAGTTGGGATTCCCTTGGATGGGATTGGGGAGGGTCTTAACTGGGATACTAGAATTGATTTATGATCGAAGACTGAAAATTTGCCAATAGAGTTTGCCATGACCCAACGCCGTTACCACATCACCACCTTCGGCTGCCAGATGAACAAAGCCGACTCGGAGCGCATGGCCGGCATCCTGGAAGACATGGGATTTTGCTGGGTTGCAGATGCTAATGAAGCAGATGTCATTCTCTACAACACCTGCACCATCCGTGACAACGCCGAGCAAAAGGTTTATTCATACCTGGGTCGCCAGGCTAAGCGTAAACAGGAAAACCCCGATTTAACCCTGATTGTGGCTGGATGCGTAGCTCAACAGGAGGGGGCACAATTATTGCGGCGGGTGCCTGAGTTGGACTTAGTGATGGGGCCGCAACATGCCAATCGGTTGGGGGATCTGTTAGACCAGGTGTTTGCGGGGAATCAGGTGGTGGCAACGGAGGCGGTTCACATTGAGGAGGATATCACCAAGCCCCGCCGGGATAGTACGATCGCTGCCTGGGTAAATGTGATTTATGGCTGTAACGAACGCTGTACCTACTGCGTAGTTCCCAACGTGCGGGGGGTAGAGCAGTCAAGGACTCCAGAGGCAATTCGCACTGAGATGGCTAGCCTTGGGGAGCAGGGCTACCGGGAAATTACCCTGTTGGGACAAAACATTGATGCCTACGGCCGAGACCTACCCGGCACCAAACCCGATGGCAGTTACCTACACACATTTACTGACCTGCTTTATTTTGTCCACGATGTACCGGGAATTGAACGGATTCGTTTTGCCACTAGCCATCCCCGTTATTTTACTGAGCGTTTGATCAAAACCTGTGCTGAGTTGCCCAAGGTTTGTGAACATTTCCATATTCCCTTTCAGTCGGGGGATAACCAGGTGCTCAAGGCCATGGGGCGGGGCTATACCCACGAAAAGTACCGTCGGATCATCGACACAATCCGCAGTCTTATGCCTGATGCAGCTATTAGTGCTGATGCGATCGTCGGATTTCCTGGGGAAACTGAAGAGCAATTTCAAAACACCCTGCAATTAGTCGAAGATATTGGTTTTGACCACCTAAACACCGCGGCCTACTCGCCCCGCCCTGGTACACCTGCGGCTTCCTGGGCAGACCAGCTTCCAGAGGAGGTGAAAAATGATCGCCTGCAAAGGCTGAATCATTTGGTTTCGCAAAAGGCGGCTGAGCGATCGCAACGTTATCTGGGCCGGGTAGAGGAAATCCTTGTGGAAGATATCAACCCCAAGGACACTAGCCAGGTGATGGGCCGCACTAGGGGAAATCGCCTGACCTTTTGCCCCGGTGACATCCAAGCCCTCAGGGGGCAGTTGGTGGAGGTAAAAATTACCGAAGCCCGCGCCTTCAGCCTGAGTGGTACGATCGTTTCCTAGGGTGGTTGTGATTTATGGCAAGCTAGCTTTGGCAGCCCTGATTTGGGGTGCCACATTCATCGCTGCCAAGTTTATCCTCCCGACCATGCCGGTATTTAGCGCGGCTTTTTTGCGCTTTGCGATCGCCACTGGCTGCCTGATGCTATTCTTGCGCCAGTTGCCCCGCCCCAAACCATTCTGGCCCTTGGTAATTCTAGGCCTGAGTGGGGTATTTGCCTATAACTTTTTCTTTTTTGTAGGGCTACAAACCGTCCCCGCTAGCCGGGCAGCTTTGATCATTGCCCTCAACCCCGTAGCAATCACCCTCAGCTCCAGCCTCTTTTTGCAAGAAAAGCTGAATCGGCACAAACTAGCCGGGGTGGGCATCTCCCTAGTGGGGGCCGCGGTGGTAATTAGCCAAGGGAATGTAGCTAAGGTCCTTGCCCAGGGCATCAGTTGGGGAGACCTATCAATCTTTGGCTGTGTAGTCAGTTGGACTACCTATACCCTAGTCGGCCGCAGGGTAATGCAAACCCTCAGTGCCCCAGCAGCCACTACCTATGCCTGTGCCCTGGGAGCAATATTGCTACTACCCCCCGCCCTGGCCGAGGGGTTGCTGACCCGTTGGGGTAGTTTCCAACTGCCCGCCTGGCTGGGGGTAATTTATTTGGGGGTATTTGCCTCGGCGATCGGCTTTACCTGGTTTTATGAGGGAGTCCAGCAAATTGGGGCGGCCAAGGCTGGCATTTTCATTAACCTAGTACCAGTTTGTGCCGTAATTTTAGGGGTTTTGGTGTTGGCAGAACCCCTAACTTGGTCGATCGGCTTGGGGGGAGGATTAGTTTTGGCTGGGGTAGTCTTGGTGAGCAAAAGATAAACACCTATTACCGGGGCTGACTATATTCCTGGCCGAGCCACTAAGCCCGTCCAGCCCATCTGGGTGGCTAGCCCCGACCCCCGCATCCCCATGAAGATATTCATAAATAAAGTAGATAGTCGCGCCAGTGGGGATCCTGTTGAAATTTGCTGGTCTCCCCATAAACCGGGCGCTGCCCCTAGCTATTGTACAGGAAAGTGGCAACTAAATAGACCTCTTGCGTAGTTAGCTGGAGCCCAACAATCTCCCAACAGTGCCCTGCTGCTTTGAGGGATTTGTGCAAGAGGTCTAAAGTGATCCGGGCTAAATTACCGTCACCTCCGGATTCGGCATGAATCAAGCAAGGTCGTGCCGAGTTGATGGACTATATTCGGCTGAGATTAAGTAATATTGCTGCTAAAGTTACTTAACGGGGTAATGCAGTTTCTGAGTTACCTAGAATTCACATTAAGTTTATTCAATTCAACTAGAGGCTACAATTCGCCCATAGTCAGCCTGGGCAATCTGATCCTCTGGCAGCAGAAAGATGCTCTGGGGCGAGAGTTGCACCCAAACTACTTCCCCCAAACGATGTGGCTCCTGATGATCTAGATTTTGGCTCCTGACCACTAGACTGGTGCGGGGGGTGAGGCGGACAACGTAGCGGGTGTCAGTGCCCAGATAGATTACTTCTTCGATCGCACCGGGCAGGGTGTAGTTTTGTCTAGTTGTGTAAATTATGGCTTTTTCAGGGCGGATCACTAGGGTAACAATTTGCCCCTGGCTAAAATTACCCTGAATTTGTAAGGGTAGTTGCTCATCAATTAAGACCTCTCCACTGGCTTTAGTAACTCGCCCCATCAGAAAATTAGTTTCACCGATAAAGTCAGCCACAAAGCGATCGCCCGGTTGTTCGTAAATTTCCCTGGGGGTACCCACCTGCAGAATATGCCCTGCCCGCATCACAGCAATGCGATCGCTCATGGTCAGAGCCTCTTCCTGGTCGTGGGTCACATAGACAAAAGTAATTCCTAGGCTCTGCTGCATCCGTTTCAACTCCAGTTGCATTTCCTTACGCAGCTTGAGATCCAATGCCCCCAACGGCTCATCAAATAGGAGCACCTGCGGTTGCTTCACCAGGGCACGTGCCAGAGCCACCCGCTGCTGCTGCCCCCCAGAAAGCTGCCTCGGATAACGTTTTTCCATACCCCTGAGCTTGACCAAATCCAGGATCTCCCCAACTCGCCTGTGGATTTCAGTCCTAGCAAGGCCATCCATCTCTAAGCCAAAGGCAACATTTTCAAACACTGAAAGATGGGGAAACAAAGCATAATTTTGAAACACCGTGTTCACAGGCCGGTGGAAAGCTGGTTTCTGGGTCACCACCCGCCCATGGATGTAAATCTCACCGGTCGAGGGAGTTTCAAACCCGGCAATCATCCGCAGGGTAGTAGTTTTACCACAGCCCGAGGGGCCGAGTAATGAGAAAAATTCCCCCACGTGGATTTGGAGGTTCAAGCCATCCACGGCTGGGGGTTCCCGCCCAAAAGTTTTAGATAAGTTTTTTAGTTCAACGGCATAGGTAGTCATCGGGGTTAGCTGACACAGTTTCAACCTTGGTTTCTAGGCGGGGATCACCACTTGCGTGTGAATGGCTCAAGGTGGGAAGTTTTGGGGCTAGAAGTTGGTGCGTGGTAGTTTTTACTTCTGGATGCTCTCATCCAAAGCGGAAGCGGGAAATCAAATGTGTAACGCCCGCAGAAATTGCTGTAGCTGGGCGACTGGGGTAGCTATCTCTACCCCGGTCAAGGTTAAGCCTATCTGGATTTAGCTGGATTTAATTAATTTCAGCAGGAACCGCTAGTTCCGTTCAGGTGGTGTCACTGTAGAGCAATCTAAACCAGTTATTCATGAGATGCGCCTATTTACCTAGGGATACTTTGAGCTCTGTCCAAGCATCGTCGTAGAGCTTGGTGTTGGAGCCGAGGTCTTCTACCGATCGCAGCTTAGCGGCCACATCAGCCGGGGGGTAGATGTTGGGGTTCTTGAGGTTTTTTTGCTCGATCAAGCCCCGGTCGATCGCTACCTGATTGGGTACAGGGTACTTGCGGAAATTGGCATTCTTCGCCCCGACTTCCGGCTCTAGCATAAAGTTAATGAACTTTTCAGCCATTTCCCGATTAGGAGCGCCCCTGGGAATCGTCATGTTATCAATATAAACTAGGGAGCCTTCCTTGGGCAAAGCTACGCGGATATCAGGATTTTCTTCCATGATTTGGATAATGTCGCCGTTATACTCGACCACAATATCAACCTGTTTTTGCATCAGTAGGTCTTGGCCAGTGTCTGGGGCAAAGGCTGCAAAGTTTTCCCGACTGTTGACGTAGAGTTCTTTGACGCGATCGAGGTCTTCTTTTTTAGTGGTATTGGGGTCTAATCCCAGATAAATTAGGGCTGTACCAAAGGTGGCACGCATGTCATCAAGTAGAGCAATTCGCCCCTTGTATTTGGGATCGAATAACTCGGCCCAGCTATCAATTTCCTTACCTGTGGCTTTGATATTGTAGCCGATCGCATTAGTACCCCACAGGTAAGGAATACTGTGCTTATTGTTGGGGTCAAAGGCTAAATTTTGAAAGCGAGTTTCCAGGTTTTTGCGATTGGGAATTTTATCTAGATTGAGTGGCTCTAGCATATTTTCCTTGATCATGGTTTTCACCATATAATCGCTGGGAAAGGTTAGATCATAGCCGGGGTTACCGGATTTGAGTTTGGCGTACAGAGCTTCATTGCTGTCGAAGGTGTCGTACTTAATTTTGACGTTATTTTTCTGCTCAAATTCCCTAAAGACATCAGGATGGATGTAGGTTGTCCAACCATAGATGCTGAGGGTGCCAGGCCCTGGGCTGGTAGTAGCTTGCTTGGGGTTATTTGCTGTACAGCCGATCGCGAGCATCAGTGTACAAACCCCCAAACCCAGGCAAGTGAGAATTTTCTTCCACATAGGTAAATCACTGGTTTTGTTTAGTTTGCATTGTCGAGGATGCCACCACCAACAACAGTGAAGCCAACAACATTAAAGTTGAAATGGCATTAATGGCTGGTGTGACTGAGTACTTAATCATCCCATGGACAAAAATGGGTAGAGTCGTACCTCCTACGCCATTCGTAAAAAATGTTATTACAAAATCATCTAGTGAGAGTGTAAAAGCTAACAGTGCTGCGCTAACAATGCTGGGGGCAATTAGGGGTAAAGTGACTTTCCGGAGGGTCTGCCATTCGTTGGCTCCTAAATCTAGGGCGGCTTCTTCGAGGGCTGGGTCTAATTCGGCTAGGCGGGCCCGCACTGTCACTACCACAAAAGAAATACTAAAGGTGATGTGCCCAATAATCACTGTGGGCACTCCCAAAACGAGCTTGATGCCAGTTAGGTTCTCGATTAGCTGAAATCCTATGGAAAAAAACACCAGTAGGGAAATTGCCATGGTGATTTCGGGGATGATGATTGGCAGAAATACCAAGGCTTCAATCAGGGAGCGGCCGGGCCAGTGGAATCTTTCTAGGGCGATCGCCAAGGCTGTGCCCAGTAGAGTAGCGACGATCGTTGTTACCACGGCTACCACTAGGCTATTGCGGAGGGCATCCCAAACTATGACATTAGGGAGGTTGGCCCTGGGATCAATTCCCCCTTGGGCTAATCCTAAATACCAATCAAAGGTGAAGCTTTTCCAGGTGGTGGCAAATCGTGAGGAGTTGAAGGAAAAAAAGACTAGGATAAAAATTGGCATGTAAATAAAAGCAAAGCCAAGGGCTGTCACTAGCCAGAGCGATCGCAAGTGCCATTGCCGCACCAAGAGATCAATTTTTGAAAGAACACCCGAAGTCATCAACTCCTCCTGGTTTCGGTAGTACGGAAGTAAATCATCACTGGAATCAAGATCACGGCGATCAGTAGCATCGACAAGGCTGAGCCAAAGGGCCAGTTTCTCACCTTGAGGAACTGGTTTTCAATTAAGTTACCAATCATCAAGGTTTTAGCCCCCCCCAAAATATCTGGGGTGATGAAGGCTCCCACGGCCGGGATAAACACTAACAACGACCCAGCGATAATTCCCCGCGTCGTCAGGGGTAAGATTACCCGAATAAAGGTAAAAATGTCGTTGGCTCCCAGGTCTTGGGCTGCTTCAACTAAGTGGCGATCGAGCCTTTCGATCGTGGCGTACAAAGGCAAAATCATAAAGGGCAAGTAGCCATAGACCAGTCCTAATCCTACGGAAAACGGCGTAAACAGCAATTCCAGGGGAGCATCAATGATTTGCCAACTCTGCAAAGCTGTATTCACTAGCCCTTCGGTACGCAAAATCACCATCCAGGCATAGGTGCGTACTAGGAAATTAGTCCAGAAGGGAATGACCACCAACAGCAGTAGGGCGTTGCGCCAGCGCGGGGGAGCAGTGGCAATGCAGTAGGCCATTGGGTAGCCCAGGAGCAAGCAAAAGCAGGTAGTAACAAGCCCCAACCAGATTGATCGCCCCATAATCCCCAAGAAGACTGGCCGCGATAATCGCTGGTAGTGTTCGATCGTCCACTGCCAACTAATGCCGCCGTATTCGCCCCGCTGTAAAAAGCTATACAGCAGCACAATCAGCAGGGGAATCACAAAAAATAAAATTAGCCAGGCGGTAGCCGGGATTAAGAAAGCAGCCAAGGTCAGGCGTTGTCGAGTTGCGATCGTCATGGTCGAAATAAATTAATCTGCTATCCCAAATGCCACATCCATAAGAATATGTCGTTCCATCCAGGCATTAGGGTATTGCTGGTTACGTTAGATGATTGATTCGTTGACGGGAAAGCGATCGAGCAATTGAATAGCCGCGATCGCCCTACGCTGCAACTCAACCGATAAGTGGGGCACATGGGGAATTTGAGACAGCAGGTCTAGGGTGCGGCGCAACATCCGCACCACATCCCCTTCGTCTAAATTTGTGTTGTTGCCCAACTCCTGCCACTCTACGCCCAAGGCCCACTGCTCGACAATTCCCACCATGTCGTATTCCAGCCAAATCGGTAGCCCCACTTGGTAGCGGTTTTGCGCCTGGAACAGTTGACGGCGCAGATGGCGCAGGTTGTACAAGGCTTCTAAAGCCACTAGGGGCGGTTCGTAGTTCGTCCAGCTATCTGGGCGGGGCGGCTCTAGGACTAAAGCAGCGATCGCCGCAGCCAATCGGGGCGGATCCAGATCATCTAAACACCCAGATTTGAGGGCTAGACCCAGCCAAAGTTCATTTTCTCCCCGGATAGCCGCGGCGGCCTGGCCATTTTCCGTGGGGGTCAGATCATCTAGGCAATTAAATTCCCGGAGGATCTCGATCAAGTTCAGAAACTCCTGCCAGTTTTGGGACTGCTGCTGGCGGAGCTTGGCCTGGCGATCGCTAATTTCCCCCTGGAGTTGGGCCCGGCGCTGCTGCTTCCTAAGCAAATTAGTCGGATCACCATGCTGCCGGATTGGGTGAGCCTTGAGCTGCTCATCCAGTTCTTGAACCTTTGTCATCTGCTCTTGCACCTCCGGGGCAATCACCGGAGTAAAGACAGCGCCCTCCAAGAGTTTCAGTACAGCTTCATTGCCAGTTTCCTCCTTAAGGGATTGACCAGGCTTAAGCTCCAGCCCCGTGGGCAGCATCATCCTTGGTAGTTTGGCCTGCTGACCAATCCCAGCAATATCCGCATCAGTGGCCACATACCAGCGGTTATTATTGCCCAAACACACATATAAAGGCAATTTCTGGGCAACTATTTCTACTACCACCGCCGGTACTGGATGAGCCACCGGAAAATGCTTACCCTTGAGATAAACGATCCAGCCGGGTCGGGCTGATTCCATAACCACAGATAGATGCTGCTGATAAACCTCTTGGGACTGCTGCTGGAGGATTTTCAGTAGCCGACGTTCCTCCTTGAGGCGGGCAGCCATTTTTTCGTAGGCTGCCAGTTGCTTGGCATCCACTGCCGCCAATTGGACATCGATTTTGGTCTGCTCAGCAATTAATTCGTTGATGTATAGTCGCTGGGGTTGCAGGTAGCCCGTGGCTAGGTACTGGGCAAAACTCTTCTCAATCAGTTCTTTGACTTGGGGCAGGGTGTGGGTCTGCAACAGGTTGAGCACCATCCCATAGCTGGGGGTAAATTGGCTGACCAGGGGATCTGGCTGGGCCATGGCCAATCGCCCGGCTTCCTTGGCTCCCTCAAAGGGGGTCTGGAGAATCACCACATTGCCGGTGGTATCCATACCCCGTCTGCCCGCCCGCCCGGCCATCTGTAAAAATTCGCTGGCCATCAGGAGCCGATGCCCCTGGTCAGTGCGCTTAGAAAGGCTGGAGATGACTGTAGTGCGGGCGGGCATGTTGATCCCAGCGGCTAGGGTTTCTGTGGCAAAGACTACTTTGACCAGCCCCTGGGCAAATAGCTCCTCCACTAGGCTTTTCCAGGTGGGTAAAATTCCGGCATGGTGGGCGGCGATTCCCCGGCAGAGGGGTTCGACCTGGCCGGATCGGGCGGCTTCTGGGTGGCGGCGGCAAAAGTCGTCGACTAGGGCTTTGATTTGGGCGGCTTCTTTGGTATCCACTAGGCTGACCTTGCCCATTTCCTGGACGGCGCGATCGCACCCCCGGCGGCTAAAGATAAAGTAGATGGCTGGCAGTAGGCTGCGTTCCTGGAGCTGGGCGACCACAAAGGGAATGCTGGGGGCCTCTGGGCGGTCGTCCTTGGTTACGTAGCGGCGGGGGCGTTTTTCCTGGAGTTTGGGGTTGAGTTGCTTTTTATCCTTGTCTAAGAGTGGGAAGATACCCTTGGGGTTACCAAAGAAAAATTGCAGGGGTACCGGGCGAAAGTCTGAGTAAATTAACTCGGTCTGCCCATGGACATTATTGATCCAGTCTGTCAACTGCTGGCTGTTGGCGACGGTTGCTGATAGGGCTACTAGTTGAATTGGGGTAGGGCAGTAGATGATTGATTCTTCCCAGACGGTGCCGCGCTGGCGATCGTTCATGTAGTGGCATTCATCCAGTACCACCACTTCCAGCCCCGCTAAGGAGGTGCCCACCTGGCCAATTGGGGTACCGTAGAGCATGTTCCGAAATATCTCCGTGGTCATCACTAAAATCGGTGCATCTCGATTAATAGCTATGTCTCCGGTCAGCAGGCCCACTAGGTCTTGACCAAATTGCTCCCGAAAGTCTCGTAACTTTTGGTTAGATAGGGCCTTGAGGGGGGTGGTATAAAAAACCCGCCCGCCCCTGGCCAGGGCCCGGTGGATGGCATATTCCCCAACCAGGGTTTTACCGGAGCCAGTAGGAGCGCAAACTACCACGGACTTACCGGCGTTGAGGGCAGCGATCGCCTGTTTTTGGAACTGGTCTAGTTCAAAGGAAAATAGTTGCGATAAATCAATGTTAATCATAGGTTAAACCACGGCATTCGGTAGTTCTAGGGCAATCTTGCCCAGGGCCCCGATGCGAAAGTCGTTGAGGAGTTGCTTAGCCGTGCGGTCTAAATTGCTGTGGTACCTGTGCTCAGCCACAGCCACCAGGTATTCTTCAGCAGTACCCAGGTCGGGGCTTAGGCCGTAGCGATCGCACAAACCTTGCTGGTAGTTGAATTTTCGGATCAAATTTACCAGGGCGACCGCCACTAAATAGGCATCGTAGGCCGCTTCCCCAATATCATCACAGATCGCCAGCTTAGTAGCCGCCTCTTGATCCTCCAGCTTGGCAGGAATTACCCCCGGGGCATCCAATAGCTCGATCGCTTCCGTAATCCTCACCCAACGCAACTGACGAGTCACCCCAGCCTTACGGGCACTCTCCACAACCCGGCGGCCAATTAAGCGATTGATCAAAGCCGACTTGCCCACATTCGGAAACCCAATCACCACCGCCCGGACTGGTCGAGGCAACATCCCACGACTCTGGCGGCGTTGGTTCATCGCTTGGCC
>Ga0272446_1004441_pt1 | contig 16608 bp, 19 predicted proteins | sample YNPCB0061_FD_194587 | JGI IMG/M metagenome (GOLD analysis project Ga0272446, IMG submission 194587) | Hot spring microbial mat communities from Yellowstone National Park, WY, United States - YNP-CB-006-1 | ecosystem: Environmental > Aquatic > Thermal springs > Hot (42-90C) > Sediment | place... | reverse complement strand
TTTATAGTTCGCAAAACATTATCTTAAAATGATTGCTAATACATATAGATTCCTGCATAAAGTTTTTTATTTTGGTGTAATTTGCACTAACTTAGTGGCAAAAATAATTACTTTTGATAATCAAGGAGTTATAAAAAATGAAACAAGCACAAATCAGATTACACATAGAACTTGATGAGGAAAACCTACCTGACAAGATATTTTGGGAAGCGAGTGATGCGCCTATGAGTGGGGTAAAAGAAGCAAAAGCCATCAATCTGAGCCTTTGGGACGGAGAGCAAAGAGAAACTATGCGGATAGACCTTTGGGCAAAGGATATGCTGGCTGATGAAATGAAATACTTTGTAGTGGATACCATGGCAGGTATGGCAGATACTATCCAAACTGCTACGGGCGATGAGCAGATGGCTAATGAAATTCATCAACTTTGCGAGAAATTATTTTTGTACATCAGAAAACAACACGGAGGAGCATGAAAGTAGAAGTAAGTCGTATCAATAATGCGTACCATTTAGAAGCTACTAACGAGCAGGGAAATAAACTCTACATGGACGGTGCGCCTGAAATTGGCGGTAGTAATTTGGCTTTTCGCCCTATGCAAATGCTCTTGGCGGCTTTGGCGGGGTGCAGTAGTATAGATGTTATTAATATCTTAAAAAAACAAAGACAAGAAATTACAGACTACCACGTCCTTGTAGAGGGGGAACGAGAAAAAGGCAAAGAACCCGCCCTTTTCACTGATATTCATATCCATTTTGACTTGAAAGGAAATTTGGATAAAGAAAAAGTACAAAAAGCAATAGAGCTTTCTTTGGACAAATACTGCTCGGTAGCCAAAACTTTGGAAAAAACAGCTAAAATTACTTATAGTTTTTCGGTGGAATAATGCAAACAGTTACTGCTATTTTTGACATAGGAAAAACTAATAAAAAGTTTTTACTCTATGATGAGGACTTACAAATCGTAAGAGAGGAACAGGAAAAAATCCCTGAAACCCAAGATGATGAAGGTTTCCCTTGTGAGGACTTGACTTTGCTTACCCAGTGGATAGGCGCTACTTGGGCAAAAGTAGTAAGTGACAAGCAGTTTTTTGTTAAGCAAATCAATTTTACTACTTATGGAGCAAGTCTTGTCCATTTGGACAAAAATGGGAAAGTGCTTACTCCTTTGTACAACTACTTGAAACCCTTTCCTGAAGAGTTATTTGATACTTTTTATCAAAAATATGGAGATAAAACTGCTTTAGCTGTGCAGACCGCCTCACCTCCGCTGGGTATGTTAAACTCTGGCTTACAACTGTATTGGCTAAAACATCACAAAGCTGAATTATTCAAGCAAATCCATACTTCTGTGCATTTTCCGCAGTATTTTGCCTATCTTTTTTCAGGAAAACTGAGTACGGAATTTACTTCTATTGGTTGCCATACTATGCTTTGGGATTTCACCAAAAAAGATTATCACGTTTGGGTGTACCAAGAGGGATTGCACCAACTTTTCCCACCTATCATTACTGCTCGCACCCATGGCTTCACCTTTTTCAGAGAGCATCTCATTCCCTGTGGCGTAGGTTTGCATGATAGCTCCGCCGCCTTGATTCCTTACCAAAAGCTAAGCGATAGACCTTTTATTTTGCTTTCTACGGGTACGTGGGGCATTGCCTTGAATCCATTTTCCCAAGTCCCACTTTCAGAGAGCGAACTTTTACAGGACTGCCTAAACTATCTTACTTTTGAGGGACAGCCCGTCAAAGCCTCTCGTATTTTTATTGGCAACTTGCACGAGCAAGTAACGGAAAAGTTAGCTAAGTTTTTCCAGCAACCTAACGATTATTTCAAACATCTATCTGCTTATCCTGATTTTAATATTGCTGAAAAGTTAGCACAAACTCCTATTTTTCAAGAAGATAAGCTAAATATTTATGCTAATTACGAAGAGGCTTACTATGCTTTCATGCTTGACTTAGCGCAAAAGCAAGCAGAAAAAATCAAGTTAATCATGGACGATGCAGTAGCGTACAAAGACTTATTCATAGACGGGGGTTTTGCAAAAAATCCTGTCTTTGTCAAATTCTTAGCTTACTTTTTCCCTCAGTTAAATATTCAAACTATTTCTTTTGCCCAAGGCACCTCTTTGGGTGCGGCAAAGATTTTATCGCTTGAAAATGCTCTTAAATTAAATCAAAGATGATATGAAGTTTGTTTTCCCAAATATATCTAACTTTGTTCCAAAGAAAATAACAAGCATTTAGCATTAAGACTACTTTATTTACAAATATTTGACTTTTTTTACCGTAACCAATAACAACACCAATGAGTAACATTCTTGATTTAATCAAAGAAGGACAAATTTTTTATAACTTACCGCCTGCTGAATTGGTCGAGCATGCTCTTAGCAATGGAGAGGGTACGCTGACAGATACAGGAGCATTAGCTTGCGATACAGGCAGGTTTACAGGACGCGCGCCCAAGGATAGATATATCGTAAAGGACGAAATCACTCAAAATAAAGTTTGGTGGGGCAGTGTCAATCAGCCTTTTCCTCCCGAGAAATTTGACCAGTTGTTAGATAAAATGATTACTTTTGCGCAGGGAAAGAAACTGTACGTCAGAGAAGCTTACGTAGGGGCTGACGAGGCTTATAGAATGAATATCAGAGTAATAGGTACGCAGGCTTTTCACAATCTTTTTGCTTATAATATGTTTCTAAGACCTACTAAGGAGGAAATAGCCCGTACTTCTATTGACTTTACTGTATTTTCTCTTCCAGACTTTCAAGCCGACCCGCAAGTAGATGGCACAAAAAACCCTAACTTTGTCATCATTAATTTTACTAAAAAATTAGTCCTTATTGGCGGCACAAGCTATACAGGCGAAACAAAGAAAAGTATTTTTAGCATCTTAAATTTCCTGCTTCCTACCGAACACAATGTATTGCCTATGCACTGTAGCGCCAACATTGGTGAGAAGGGAGATACTGCTGTATTTTTCGGACTCTCGGGTACAGGGAAAACTACCCTCTCAGCAGACCCTCATCGCTATCTTATCGGAGATGACGAACACGGTTGGGCTGACCATAGCATATTTAACTTTGAAGGAGGGTGCTATGCCAAAGCTATCAACCTAAGTAAAGAAAACGAACCTGATATTTATCATGCCATTCGTTTTGGGGCTATCGTAGAAAATACAAGATATTTCGCTGGCACACGCACCATCAATTATGCGGATAACTCGGTAACAGATAATACGCGTGTTTCATACCCACTTTATCATATCCCCAAAATTGCTCAGCCTTCGATAGGGGGCATTCCTAAAAATATCTTCTTTTTGACTTGTGATTCTTTTGGCATCTTACCACCTATTGCTAAGCTCACCGTAGGACAAGCAATGTTTCACTTCATTTCAGGCTACACCGCCAAAGTTGCAGGCACGGAGGTAGGTATCAAAGAGCCTGTGCCTACTTTCTCTGCGTGTTTTGGTGCGCCATTTATGCCTTTGCACCCGACAAGGTATGCAGAGATGTTAGGCAAGAAAATGAAAGAGCATCAAACCAACGTATGGCTTGTTAATACAGGTTGGACTGGGGGCAGATATGGAGTAGGCAAGCGCATGAAACTACCTTTTACCAGAGCCATGATTACCGCTGCTTTGAATGGAGAATTGGACAATGTAAACTATGAGCCTCACCCTTTCTTTGGCGTGCTTGTGCCTCAATCCTGCCCAAATGTACCCAGTGAAATCCTTAATCCCAGAGATACATGGACAAACAAAGATGAGTACGATGAGCAAGCTAATCACTTAGCAGACTTATTTTTGCATAATTTTGAGGAGTTTAGAGAATATGCTAATGAAGAAATCATGAGCGGCGCTCCTATAATAATGGAAGGAGTAGGGGAGGGGAAAGAGAAAAGACTGAAAAGATACGAGTAAAATAAATATTGCTCAGCCTTTATCATTTGAGTTTAGTAAAGGCTGAGCATTTTACAGCTACTCAATCGGCAATATTAATGCCATATTTTACTGCTTTTCAGTTCCTTCTATTTTGAAAGTATAGGCATATTTGCAAGGTCTTTTTGCTTCTGCTTGCAACTCTTTGGGAATTTCTATGGTTAAACCTTTCTCTGCCTCATACTTCCACTGCAAAGGCGTAGCTACGCCTAACATTTTGATTTCAGTACCTTCTCTGGGTACAATATTTTTGAGGTTCAACTGATTACCTACCCACTTCAAAGAGATAGCATAGATATACTTTCCGTCAGGACTTTGGGTGTAGCGGATAGTTTCTCCTTCTTTGAAGTTAGTTAAACTCTTAGTAGCATAAATCGCTTCTCCATTGACTTGCAGCCACTTGCCCATCTCGGCGAGGCGTTCTACACTTTCTTTGGGAATTTCACCGTCGGCTTTCGGTCCTACATTGAGTAAGTAGTTTCCACCTTTGGCAGCAATATCAGCCAAGTTATGTACCAACATTTCTGCGGATTTCCAGTTGTTGTCATCTTTTCTATATCCCCAAGTATCGTTCATAGTCATACAAGATTCCCAAGGCAGTCCTTCTGACTTACCCGAAAGGATTTCTTGCTCAGGCGTTCCAAAATCCCCTGCGGCATCTTGGTATTCATTCATGCCTTGCAGACCTTTTCTGGCTTTGCCTACTCTGTTGTTGATAATGATGTTAGGTTTCAAATTTCTTACAAAATTGTACAATTCTTTTCCTTGCGGCTCCGTCCATTCAGGTATCCACTCTCCGTCGAACCAAAGTACGCCGGGGTCATACTTTTCAATTAGTTCTTTGAGTTGGGGTTTCATATACTCCTCTACGTACTTGCTAAAATTAGGATTTTCCTTCTTACTTGTATTATACTCAGGATAGTGAGGGGCTTGTGCGTCAGGGTGATGCCAGTCCATAATAGAGTAATAAAAACACAAAGTAATTCCCTGCGCCTTGCACTCATCGGCTAAGGCTTGTAAAATATCTTTTTTGTAAGGCGAAGCGTCCATAATATCATAATTGCTGACCTTAGAATCCCAAAGTGAAAATCCATCGTGGTGCTTGGACGTAATTACTATGTATTTCATGCCTGCGTCTTTGGCAATGCGTACCCATTCCTTAGCGTCAAACTTAGTGGGGTTGAACTGTGCTGCATACTCTTCGTACTCCGCCACAGGAATTTGCAAATAGTGCATAATCCATTCGCCTATTCTTCCTTTTTCTAATACTTTGCCCTTATGCTCTCCCGCAGGAATAGCATACAAGCCCCAGTGGATAAACATTCCGAAGCGAGCATCTTTCCACCACTGCATTCGAGCTTCTCGCTCTTCTTGGGTTTCTTCTTTGAGGTAATCTTTCATGCTTGTTGGTGTGTTCTTTGTACTGTCTTGGCTTTGCTCACTTGACGATGTACCCGCGCCGCCGCAGGCAGACAGCAAAGTAGCGAAAACGATGGCATAAATTGCCAAAGGTTGATTCTTGAATAATAAATTTTTCATTTTCATAAATTTAGTTTCTTTTAAATGTAAAAAGGAATCATAGTTTGTTGTTATTCTCATTTAAATCTCTTAATTTTCTTTTAAAAGAAGTAAAATTTTCTTCTTTTTAATCGAGATTGTTTAGGATTTATTTTTTTATTGATTCTTCGTAGAAAAATGACCGTAAAGGATAAGATGAGTAAATTTAGCTATGTATCTACTCTTGTTTCATAACGTATGATTAAAGCCTTAAATTAGTCTTGCCAAGCATTAGCTCTTTCAATCACATATCGTTGCTTGTATAACGCTTCATCAAAGTATTGATAAGTTGTACTTGCTACTTCTTTTTCATTTCTGGGATTATTGTGGAATATTTGCCATGATTTCTTTTTGCTCACAAATATCCCTAAATTCTTTACTATCAAAACCAGCATCTGCGTTGAGGAATAATCCTTTTACATCAATGCCTGCTGCCTTTGTTAAAAACGTACAAATTTCTTCAAATAAGGTCTGTAACTCAAACAAGTCATTGTGCTGACCTTCTTGTGGACTGGCACAATACACCGTCCTTAATCCACTCCCGAAAATGATAATAAACTGTAAGACTTTTTGAGCTGAAAAAAGATTTTACAGATAAAAAACGCCATTGTGCGCCTGTTTTCAAGCGATAAAGAATTGCCGAAACAATTTCAACCATAAAGTCAGGCTCTAAAGATTTTCCACAACTTCCTACTTGTAAATGTGGTAAGATATACTTTTTAATAGTATCTTTGCTTAGGATTCCCATTAAAGGTAATTTTTTGATTTGGTACCTAAAAATAAAACCTTTTTGTGGGAATCTTTTTAAATCCTAAACAACTTCCATATATATTTGTAAAAAATATTCAATGAAAACGACCATAGACAACCTATTTATTGATAATCAAATTGTAAAAAAAATTCAAGAAAAACTACCAAAATTCTTTCAAGTAGCAGAATTAGAAACTATGCGAGGAGGAAAAGTAGGAATGGAAGTGGGTTCTTTAAGAGAAAGAATTTTAGTAGCCTTGCTTATTCATAAATTTGGTGAGAAAAATGTAAAAACTGACATTCCCATTACGGAAGCAGAAGCAGATGTTTACGTATTTGATAAACCTTTTTCCGTCAAAACATTGTCCAATTCTTTGAGTGGATTAAAATTAGTTTGGACAGTAGATGCAGAAAGTGCTTTCAAATTTAGTCAAGAATATACGCCAAATTGTGATATGATTTTTACACACATTCATTGGGAAAAACAAGGCGGACTTTATTGTATTCCTAAAAAAGTACAATTAGAAATATTTGAACAAATAGGAAGGGCAGAATATATAAAACTTCCTAAAGCAGGAACTAACCCAAGAGGAGTAGAAATAACAGGAAAAGCCTTAAAACTTTTGGTAGAACATGGCGAAACACTAAAAATATTCATAAATTGGCAAAAAGAAAGCATTGATTTTGATGCTTTTGAACGTTGGGTCGAACTTTGGGAAAAAGATTAATTATGATAGAAACTAAACAGCAAAACGGTACAGAAACAAGCAGTTTTGGTACTAATGGAAGGATTAACCATAATTCGGACAAATTTTATCATTCTAAACTCTATTCAGAGATAGAAAAAATAGAAGAATTGTCGAGAATAGAAAACCCTTTGCCAAAAGAATTTGAAAATAAATTCATTTTAGGAAATGCTGAAAATATGCAGGAACTACCTGATAACTGTATCCACCTAATGATTACTTCACCACCTTACAATGTTACAAAGGAGTATGACGAAGATTTATCTCTATCAGAATATTTGAAAATGCTTGAAAATGTTTTTCAAGAAACGTATAGAGTTTTAGTAAATGGTGGGCGTGCTTGCATTAATGTCGCTAATTTAGGTAGGAAGCCTTATATCCCTTTATCTGATTATATTTCACAAATAATGATAAAAATAGGTTTCAATATGCGTGGCGAAATTATTTGGCAAAAAGGGGCAGGTGCAGGCGTTTCTATGGCTTGGGGGAGTTGGATGTCTGCTTCAAATCCTGTGCTTAGAGATACACACGAATACATTTTGGTCTTTTCCAAAGGTGATTATAAGAGAAACAGCAAAGGTAAAAAAAGCACCATTAGCAAAGAGCAATTTATGGAATGGACAAAATCAGTTTGGACAATGAACCCCGAAAGTGCCAAAAAAATAGGACACCCCGCCCCATTTCCTGAGGAATTACCTCATAGATTGATACAACTTTTATCTTTTGAAGATGATATTATTTTAGACCCCTTTATGGGTAGTGGTACAAGTGCAGTATCAGCACTTAAAAACAATAGAAGGTTCGTAGGTTACGATTTAGAAGCCGAATATATAAAATTGGCAGAAAATAGAATATTGCCCTATCGAAATCAAACAAAATTATCATTTTTTGAAAATAACGAGAACAACGAAAAGGGAAACGATTAAAACTGCTTGTGCCTAATATTATGTTTGCGAGGGTCGCCCCGCGAAAAGCGGGGCTGATGTGCTAATTTAGGCTGGTCGGCACTCCGATTTTGTGCTTTCTATCGCAGCGGCGACCCGCAAACTTTGTACGTGGGGCTGGGGAAGTGCTATTTAATACCGCCCTTTGCAAATATTTTCCGTTGGTAGCCATTTTAGAAAAACAACAACAGAAAACAACAATGAGTTACAAAGACAAATTTGAGCAATCGGACAAAAAAGCACTAAACTCTCTGATTGCAGCGAAAATACTTGACCTTATGGACAAGTTGCGACTTGACGTAAACGAAAACGCACAAAGACGTTGGATTTGGGAATTGCTACAAAATGCGAAAGATGTTGCTTTTGATAATCAGCAAGTCGCAATAAAAGTTAATATTTAGGTGTCAAATGGACAAAAAAGCGTTTCGTTCAGTCATAATGGAAAACCCTTTTCAGTTGATAACATTACCTTTCCCATCAAGCAAGTTTCAACAAAAGAACGCACAACAAACACCAACAACGAAAAACCCAAGACAACAGGAAAATTCGGTACAGGCTTCTTGACAACTCATCTACTTTCTGAAAAGGTTGAAGTTTCAGGCATAGTTAAAGAACCCGATTTAGATTATAGAAGTTTTGTATTACCTCTTGATAGAAGTGAACGAACACCCGAACAAATAATTGAAAGCGTAAATAAGTCAATTACAGTTAGGGATACTTTGGACACTCAACTACCTTTATCAAATTGCAATCCTAACGGATTTAATACTACTTTATCATATAAATTGGGAATTTAAAAAAAATGGAATATGTTTTCTAATAAAATTTTTCTATTTTTGCCTACAAGCATTTCTACTTGGGGATAGACAAACCTACCTACATTTGCCTTTGAAAAGCATTTTATTTGATAGATTACATTGATTTATTTTACTATATTTAACTTTTACGATGAAAGAGTTAGAAAGAATAGTGGCTACTTACGACCAAATTAATTTTAGCGAAAGAAAAGCCGCCTTAGCAACCGTAGTCCAAGTACAAGGGTCTTCGTACAGGCGAGCAGGTGCGCGTATGATTATGACAGATGATGGACAGTGGACAGGAGCGATTAGTGGAGGGTGCTTAGAAGGTGATGCCCTAAGGCAAGCAAGGCGAATTATTGCCGAAGGGAAGCCTAAGTTAGTGCGCTATGACACTACCGATGACCAATCTGCCACAAGTTTAGGAGTAGGACTGGGTTGCAATGGCATCATAGATGTACTCATAGAACCTGTGAATCAAGAAGATAAGTTGCATCATATTCATATTTTAAAATCATTTTTAGGAAGACCCCGTACCGAGCAGGAAACAGAACTCATTGCTACTGTATTTGCTTCGGAAGATGCAGAAGTAGAAATCGGAGAAAGACTATTCCTAAGAGCAGATGAGCAAATGCTTAATTTTATTCGTAATAAAGAACTTGCAGACAAGATATTAGAAGTCGCTCCCCAAGTAATGTCAGAGGGCAAATCTCAAAGTATGAGTTTTACCCTCTCTACTCAAAAAAATATACAAGTCTTTTTAGAAGTGCTTAAACCCGCAGTGCATTTATTGGTCTTTGGACCGGGATACGATGCCATTCCTTTGGTTCAGTTAGCCCACGAAATAGGCTGGTATGTAAGCTTAGTAGATGACCGACCTGCTAATTTGCAGCCCGAACGCTTCCCTAATGCCAGCCAGATGCTTGAAGTTTCAAGAGATGAGGTAGGGCAAAAGCTCAACTTCGGAGAATTGACAGCGGCAATTCTTATTTCTCATAGCTATAAGTTTGATTTAGCTATTTTGAAACAGCTTATTGATAAGCCTATTTCCTATATTGGAATGTTAGGACCGAGAAAGCGATTTGATAAAATGCTGGCAGAAATAGGAAACCTCACGGAAGAACAGATAAAGAAAGTCTATAATCCTATCGGCTTGGACATTGGAGCAGAAACTCCCGAAGAAATTGCTTTGGCGATTTTAGCAGAAATCCAAGCCCACTTTGCTAAGCGTGGAGGTGGCTTTTTGAAATATAGAACAGGCACAATCCATGAGAGAAATTAGAAAATAAAGCTAAGTATATGAAAATGAAATACTTGCACTGGTTATTGGTGGTATGTTTTGTCCTTGAAGTACAAGCCCAAAACAAGCCTAAACCTAACATCATATTTATTATGGCAGATGATTTGGGGTACATGGATTTAGGCTGTTACGGTAATCCTTACAACGAAACCCCCCATATTGATTCTCTTGCCAAAGGGGGCATCCGCTTTACTCAGGCATACGCCGCCAGCCCTGTCTGCTCTCCCTCTCGTGCGGCAATTCTTACAGGCAAGCATCCTGCCCGTCTGCAACTTACCAATTTTTTAGTGGGAGAGCGTACCGATTCGCTTTCCCCAGTATTGCCTGCGCAGTGGCAGAAATTCCTTCCCTCTTCGGAAATTACCTTAGCCGAGAGATTAAAAAGTTTAGGTTATCAAACAGGCATGGTTGGAAAGTGGCACTTAGGCGGAGGCGATTCGCTTGCTCCTTGGGGACAGGGCTTCGACTTTACGCGCATGATAGGTAGAAACGGATTAGACTACTACAATTACTCTATTTACGAAGATAGCTATCAAAGTGAGTTTAAAGATGATGGCTCAAAATACCTCACCGATAAACTTACAGATTATAGCATAGATTTTATCCAAAAACAAAAGAAAGATATGCCTTTTTTCTTGTTTTTGTCTTATTCTGCCCCGCATGTACTACTTGTTCCAAGAGCCGATAAATTGAGAAAATATTTTTTCAAATATGAAAAATACAAGGGCAAATACAATCCTAACTATGCCGCAATGATAGAAAGCATGGACGAGGGGGTGGGCAAAATAGTAGCGCAATTGAGAACATAAAACCTCTTAGCAAACACGCTCATTATTTTTACTTCTGATAATGGAGGAGTAGGTCTGCCCGAATTGGGCCCTACCCCTACTGATTCGCACCCGCTAAGAAAATGGAAAGGACATGTCTATGAAGGAGGTATTAGAGTGCCTACAATCTTTTTTTGGCAAGGGCAAATCGCTCCGCAGCAAGTTTGCCATCAGTATTTTACCAACACTGACTATCTGCCTACTTTTTTAGAATTATTAGGACAAACGTACTCTCTTTTCCCTGATGCTAAAAGTTTTGCTCCACTGCTAAAAAATCCTAATGTTGATACTAAAAGAGGAGCTATTTTTTGGCACTATCCTCACTTCAGCAATCAGATGGGAAGACCCGCAGGAGCTGTGCGGCTGGGAGATTGGAAATTAGTGGAAAACTATGAGGATAACCACTTAGAACTGTTTAACTTAGCTGAGGACATAGAGGAAGCAAAAGACTTATCATTAGAGAATCCCCAAAAAAAACAAGAGTTATACCAACTATTGGTGAATTGGAGAAAAGAAGTCAATGCCAATATGCCTATTAAAAAATAGCAAAGCAAAATGCTGATTTTTAGTAGGAAAGATTTTAGCTTAGAAAGTCTGCTTCTCATCAAATAAGTTTTTTCTGTAAATTTATGCACTTAATCTAATCATACCGTTTTCTATGCGTTATTACTTACTTTCTTCTATACTTTTCTTTCTTGCTCAAAGTCTGTTTGCTCAGGGGAACTTCTTATCTTTTACGCGTCAGGATTCCTTGCGAGGTACACTATTTCCTGAAAGAGCCTGTTACGACGTAACTTTTTATGATTTGAACCTAAAAGTTCACCCTGAAAACCAAACCATCAAGGGTTACAATGAAATTCACTACAAGGTAGTACAGGATTTCCAAGTATTGCAAATAGATTTGTTTGAAAATTTGCAGATTGACCGCATCTTACAAGGCAACAACTTACTGAAATTCAAAAGAGAAGGCAATGCCACTTTTGTATATTTTCTTGAAACACAAAAGCAAGGCACGATAAATAGCATCAAAATTTACTATCAGGGAAAACCACAAGTAGCCAAAAGACCGCCTTGGGAAGGGGGACTCACATGGACAAAAGATAAAGAAGGGAACGATTGGATAGCAGTAAGTTGCGAAGGATTAGGCGCAAGCGTTTGGTTTCCTAACAAAGACCACCTTTCCGATGAGCCTGATAGCGTAAGACTTTACTTTGAAGTCCCCCAAGGGCTGATGTGTGTAGCTAATGGAAACTTAGTAAGTCAAAAGAAAGTAAACAATCTTTACGACAGCTACGAGTGGAAAGTCAGCTACCCAATCAATAACTACAATATTACTTTTGTAGTAGGTAAATTAGTGCATTTTCAGGATACTTATGAAAGCAAAGACAAAGAAAAATTAGCCTTAGACTATTACGTTTTAGCATACAACTTAGACAAGGCGAAAACACACTTTCAACAGGTCAGGAAAATGTTAGCCTGCTACGAAGAGAAATTTGGCAAGTACCCCTTTTGGAAAGATGGTTATGCCTTAGTAGAAACACCTTTTTGGGGCATGGAACACCAAGGAGCAATCGCTTACGGCAATAACTACATTAACAATGAGTTAGGTTTTGACTTCATCATAGTTCATGAAAGCGGGCATGAATACTTTGGCAATAGTATTAGCGTAGGCGACCACGCCGAGATGTGGATTCATGAAGGATTTACCACTTACTCTGACGCACTTTTTGTAGAATGTCTGACGGGAAGTTATGAGCAGTATGTCGCCTACTTAAAAAATTTCAAAGACAAAATTCAAAACTTAGACCCTATACTCGCTCCTTTGGGAGTAAATTATAGGTATTGGAGAGGCTCAGATATGTACTACAAAGGGGCATGGATGTTACATACTATCAGAAGTTTGCTTGCCAATGATGCTCTTTGGTTTAAGACCTTATACGATTTTCATCAAACTTTTAAAATATCTATTGTAAATACCGAACAGGTCATTGACTTTTTCTGTGCCAAATTAGGCAAGCAGTACAGACCTATTTTCCATCAGTATTTGAAATATGCCAAACCACCTATCTTAAAAATTTACAAAAGAGAAAAAGGGAAAAAACTTGAACTACACTATAAGTTAGAAGCCCAAGAGCCTAATTTTGGATTATCTATCTTACTAAAAATAAAGGATACCACAGAGAAACTTACGCTTCTGCCTACCAAAGACTGGCAGAAAATCAAGTTAAAACTAAAAAAAAACCAAACAATTGATTTTGAAAAAGATTTACATTATTTCTTGATAGAGGATACCAGCCAATAGTATGTTCTACTCCTCCTCTTCCGCATCGAAGCCGAAGCCGAACTCATCGTCAAGGGCAAACTCTTTGCACAAGTTTTCCAAAGCACCAACAAATTCAAGCGGTTTTTCGGTAGCAATCAAGAAATCCTCGAGGTACAATATCAACTCGTCCTCTTCGTCTATGTACTCTTCAAAGTCATATTCGTAGGCAAAGCTATCGCAAAGCTGTTCCAACTTTTCTATAAATACTTTTTGCCTATCAGTACGAATATAAAACTCGTAAATTTCAAAAAATTCTCTTGCTTCTATTTCTTCAAATTCTACGTCTTGGTCGGCAGGCACGGAAAATTGATTGATGAGGCTTTTTAAATCTTTGCTAAAAGTACTCTCTTGGTCGGTGTGTATATAAAAATTACTAATGACAAGCGAGGTTTCATCTTGCTCATCGGTATAAGCCTCAAAATCAAAATCTTCCTCCGAGTAGTATCGTTGGCAAAGATTAGCTAATTCCTGAACAAAACTCTGCTGTCTGCCTGTGCGAATGGTGAAATCTGGAATTTCCATATTTAATATGTATTCAAAATGAAAGTCCAAAATTAATGAAAAAATTGAGAAGTATGACAAATTTTGTAAGTACTTCCGATTTTCAACTGAGCAAAATGAATATTTTTAGCTTCTTTCAACTTTTAGCGGCGGCTCTTCTTAGCCTATCATTGATGGCTCTTCCTAAATCCTGTTCAGGGAGTAGGTCTGCCAATATGACCTCAATATCCATTTGGTCGAGGGTTCTCATGGCGGCAAATAAATTTTTGGCGGCTTCTCCTAAATCTCCTTTTTCTGAAAGGATAAATTGCTGATGAATAGGCACATTATCAAAGTATTTTTGGAAGGATAAAATGCCTATTTCTCTTCCTGCATACTCCTTGATGAGTTTATCTATTGCTCCTAATACCAAAGGAATACGCGGGGCATAGTGGCTTTTGAGCATACCGGGAGCTTGCGGATTAGACGAGGAGTGTGCTTTTACTTCTACTTTTCCTATGACTGCCTCTATGGATTCAATGCTAATGCCACCTTTCCTGTATATGACCGCTTGCTCATGCTCAAAACCTACGATGGTAGATTCCAAGCCTAACTGACAACTCCCTCCGTCCAGAGTGTAGGGAATTTTGTTTCCTAACTGTGCTTCTACATGCTGCGCCGTAGTCGGGCTGATGTATCCAAAAGGATTAGCGCTTGGTGCAGCAAGAGGAAAGTCTAACCTACCCAATACTTCTAAGGTTAGGGCATGGTTAGGGATTCGGACAGCAACCAAAGGCGAGCCGCTGGTTACTAAGTCGGGAATGATATTTTTTTTAGGCAAAAGTAAGGTCAGTGCGCCCGCCCAGAAATGCTTAGCTAAAATATAGGCTTTCTCGGGTATATCAAGCACAAAATCATGCACTTTTGCAAGGCTATCGGTGTGTACAATCAGTGGGTCAAAAGTAGGACGATTTTTTACTTGAAAAATACGGGTAACTGCACTTTCGTCGAGAGCGTTTCCTGCCAGTCCATATACGGTTTCAGTAGGGATACCCACTAACTGCCCTTCTTTCAATAATTTAATCGCCCAATCAATGTCTTTACCTATCATTTCTCAAAAATTAAGATGCAAAAATATCGCCTAAACTTGAAAATATAAAGCCAATCGTAAAGTATTTAGGAAAGAAGTATTTTTAAAAATTTAGTTAAATTTTGATTAAAAAATGATGCTCTTTCCTTCATATAGAAAAACGCATAATAAATATGAGAAAAAATGGTATCATCTTAATTGTATTGATTCTGCTTGCCCAGCTTGTGGCTTGCCAGAAGAAAACAGTTCCAAATCGTCCACCTGAGGGAGTAAAATTACAAGCTAAATTGCTGAAGATTAATCCCTTTACTTACGAATTTTTAGTAACTGCCATAGATGCAGACTTAGACGTACTGACTTACGAATGGGATTTTGGAGAGGGAACAAGGAGAAAAGGCGCTGACAGAGAAGTTTTTTCCTTCCCAGATAATCGAGAGTTAGTAGTCAAAGTATTGGTAAGTGATAACAAATCTCAACCGGTGGAGGCGCGTATTGGCATCAGTACTAAGGTCGGAGAAGTAGCGATTGACTACACTAAAAAATTTCAAAAAATAGAAGGTTTTGGCGGATTTGGAGCGCAAGATGTTTATTGGTCAGGCGGACCTTATACCAGCCCCCGATTTGTAAACGACCTCATGAACGACTTAGGCATCACTATTTTAAGAGAAAACTTTGTTCCTGACATTGAAGTAGAAAATGACAATAGCGACCCCAAAGTCATTGATTTTTCTAAACTCAATTTAGACAAAAAAGTCAATGAGGGTCATGCCACTTTCAACGAAAGACTGCCTCACTACAAAGCCATGAAGGCGGCAGGTATTAACAAGTTGATAGTTTCTGTATGGACTCCTCCCTCTTGGATGAAATGGAACAATCACTTTGGCAACGGCACAAGAGACCAAACCTCCGCTCCGCCCTATACCAATAATCCAAATAGTAGAACTAACCAACTCAAAGTAGAAAACTATGAAGAGTTTGCCGAAGCATGTGTGGCTTACATCAAATTGTTAAAGATGTACGCAGACTTAGATGTATATGCTTTTAGTATCCAAAACGAACCGCGTTTTTCTCAATTCTACGGCTCATGCGTCTATGATGGACCCGCTTTACGCAATTTGCTCAAAGTTGTAGGCAAGCGTTTTAGAGAAGAAAAACTTAACGTCAAATTATTCGTTCCTGAGGATGTAGGCTGGTTTGACGGAATCCAAAGTTTTGTCTTGCCAATTATTAACGACCCAGAAGCACGCCAGTATGTAGATATGATAGCCGTACACGGCTATGCTTTTGATGGCATTACCGCTGCGTCCTTAGATGCTCAAACTTGGCAAAGAATGTATAATTGGGGCGCTCCTTACAAAATTCCACTTTGGATGACAGAAACCTCTGGCTTCGAGCCTAACCTAAGTGGGGCTATGAAATTAGCCATAGGCATGTACACTGCCCTTCGCTTTGGTAACATAGAAGCATGGGTATTTTGGACAATCAGTACAGGAAAATTAGATGGATACTGCCTGATGACTGCAAGTGGAGAAAAAGGTAAAACTTATTATGTTTCTAAAAACTTTTATCGCTATATCAGACCAAATGCAGTACGAGTAGAAGCAGAAAGTCCTGATAATGATATACTTCCCTTAGCTTTTGAAAATAATGGCGTTACTACCATAGTTTTAATCAATAGAGGAAATACGGACAAAACGATGCGAGTGAAGGGCAGTAGCCTACCAGCTCAATTCAAGCAGTTCAGGACTTCTGAAAGTGATAACTGCAAAGAAATAGGTACCATTAAGAACAATGAAGCCTTTATTTTGCCTGCTAATAGTGTTACTACTTTATATTCAGGAAGTTAAAAA
>Ga0272446_1004440_pt1 | contig 16609 bp, 17 predicted proteins | sample YNPCB0061_FD_194587 | JGI IMG/M metagenome (GOLD analysis project Ga0272446, IMG submission 194587) | Hot spring microbial mat communities from Yellowstone National Park, WY, United States - YNP-CB-006-1 | ecosystem: Environmental > Aquatic > Thermal springs > Hot (42-90C) > Sediment | place... | reverse complement strand
CCAATGTATTCGGTATGGTGCAAAAAAGAGATAAACAGGTGTAGGGCTGACATTACATAGATGTCCATGGGTTCAAATCCAATAATCGTTAGTGGCCAGAAAAATAAAAATGAAACCAGACGCTGGGTTACACTGGCCCGAAGAGCTACAAAGAAATTCATTTCTTCGGCACTGTGATGGGGCGAATGAGCCGCCCAAAGTACATTGATTTTATGCCCCCATCGGTGTACCCAGTAAAAAATAAAATCCATGGAAAGCAGTAATATTAAGCCATTCAATAAATTCATCGGAATGGTAAGCATTCTGTAATTATTCCATAAATACCCGTAGGTAACATACACTCCGGCAGCTACCAACACATTTACAGTTTGATTTCCCAGCGCTGTTCCCATATTGGCCACTGCTTCCTGAAAGGATATTCTTCCTTTTTTCCGAAAGAGTTCCACCCCGATTTCAATCAACACAAAAAAAATGGCAATGGGTGTAAGCAATGCATAGATATTATTTCCTTGCTTGGCATCCGGAGTAGCAGTTTGAGAATAGCTTTCTCCTGCCATCAGAATACACAAGATCAAAAGAGGCCACTTTTTTTTCATAAATCAGCTTTTTTATTTATGAAATGAATTGTAATACTCCATATGTAAATGCAGCCAGCAACATATAAGGAACCAAAGATGCGGCTCCAGCATAGTCTTTAGCAATACGCTGACCTAAAAACAAGCACGAAAGTGATATTAGACTTAGCATGGCTCCCAGCTTTCCCCAAAAAGGCTCGTAGTCGGCCAGCATCATCAGGGCTCCTCCCAGACTAAATAAGCCACTCGATATTTCTAAGATAGTGATGGCAATGAGTAACATGGGCACCATACCCTTGAATACAGTCTTTGAAAAATGTCCTTTTAGCCATCCCAAATTTCCCTGATAATCAGTTACTTTATCCAGTCCTGACTGTAAAAATAAAATCGCATGGATAATTAGTAACATCATTGCCAAGAAATGCCATTGCAGCAGGTTTTGAAGTTCATTCATACATCCGTAAATAAGTATGCAAAATAAGAAAAACCAGCCAAAGAAAAATCCCTTCAGGTTGAATTGATGAAAGATTGTATTTAAGAATTGCATTTAAAAACGAAGGAATTTTTCAATCTGAAGTTCCATTACCCGGAAAGTTTCAGGATCAGTAATATTTTGAACTTCATCCATCAGGGTGAAAATACGAGAAATAGGAAGTTTGTATGGTAATACATCTACATCCAGATAATGAAGGATTCCTGTAAAATGATCCAAACCTCTCAAATTGCCCGCTCGTCCGCTGGATATTCCGGTCAGTGCTGCTTTTTTTCCTTTAAAAACTGCGGGTTCTACTGAATCGATCAGCATTTTAACAATTCCCGGAAAACTGCCGTTGTATTCTGGTAGAAGAAACAGGTATTTGTCGGCAGAAACAAAGTATGTTTTCAACAGCTTATCAACTTCCTCAGAAGCTGCTCCAAAAATAGAATTGTCTTGAAAAAAGCCACTTGGAAGGGTTCTGAGATCTAAAAGCTGAACTTCTTCACCCTTTTGTTTAATAGAATGTGTATAATATTCAGCAAATTTGATAGTTAGGTTGTCTTTTCTATGAGTTCCAGAGATAACAGTGATCATACTTATTGTTAATTCATCCTAACGTGGTGTTAAAAAATAGAAAGGCGTACTAATCGGCACTCCGCATTCGTTGTAGTACCTTTGAGACACAAACAACAAGGCCATCCAAATTTAGTTCAATTTTGGCCATAATTAATTAGGAGTACAGAAAATGGGAAAAATTATTTCGATTGCCAACCAAAAAGGAGGAGTAGGGAAGACCACCACAGCCATCAACCTGTCTGCAGGATTAGCCGTATTGGAATATAAAACGCTGATCATTGATGCTGATCCGCAGGCCAATGCCACGTCGGGAGTTGGTTTTGATCAAAAAACCATTAAAACCAGCATTTACGAATGCATTTTAAATGAAGTAAATCCTAAGGATATTATTCTTCAAACCAAAACCCCGAATCTGGATATCATTCCGGCTCATATTGACCTGGTAGGTGCAGAAATCGAGTTGATTAACTTGCCCAACCGGGAAAAAATGATGAAAGTGGTGCTTGACAAAATCAAGGATGAGTATGATTTTATCATTATTGATTGTTCGCCTTCGTTGGGATTAATCACTGTTAACGCCCTGGCTGCTTCTGATTCAGTAATTGTACCAGTGCAGTGTGAATATTTTGCCCTGGAAGGTCTGGGCAAGCTGCTGAATACAATTAAAATCGTTCAATCCAGGCTTAATCCTGATTTGGAAATTGAAGGTATCCTGCTTACCATGTACGATAAACGTCTTCGTCTTTCCAATCAGGTAGTGGAAGATGTGCGTACACATTTTCAGGATATGGTTTTTGAAACGATTATTTCCAGAAACACCACATTGGGAGAAGCTCCGAGCTTCGGCGAATCGGTAATTATGTACGATGCGGAATCCAAAGGAGCTCAGAGTTATTTGGAGATGGCCCGCGAAGTACTACAGAAAAATAATATGACCCGCATGGATGCATCCAAAAAATTAGTGAATCAGGAAGATCATGACAAATAATCGTAAACAAGCTTTAGGAAAAGGGTTGAGTGCATTGTTATCAGGTAGTTCAACCGAAGAAGAAGTGCTGGTAAAGCCTTCCACCCGCTCTGATGCAGGGGTGGCCATGGTAAATGTAAAATGGATTGTGGCTAATCCGTACCAGCCAAGAACAGAATTTGAACAGGAAGCCCTGGAAGAACTGGCTGAGTCTATCAAAATTCATGGAATCATACAGCCCGTAACACTTCGTAAATTATCCGATCAGCAATTTCAGCTAATTTCAGGAGAACGTCGTTTTAGGGCCTCACAGATGGCAGGATTAACCGAAATACCTGCGTATATTCGTACGGCTGATGATCAGACCATGCTGGAAATGGCGCTGATAGAAAATATTCAGCGTGAAGACCTGAATGCCATTGAAGTGGCTTTTAGTTATCAGCGGTTGATAGATGAATGCAATCTTACTCAGGAACAATTAAGTTCACGGGTTGCTAAAAAGCGTTCTACCATTACCAATTACCTGCGTCTTCTCAAACTTCCGGCTGAAATTCAGCAGGGCATCAAACAGGGTAAAATTACCATGGGTCACGCCCGGGCTTTAATCAATGCCGGTGATGAGAAAAAACAATTGGCTATTTATCATAAAATTCTTGAGGAAGAATTGAGCGTAAGGCAGGTTGAGGAACTGGTTCGTGAGAAAAATGAATCAAAGTCTGAAAAGTCTTCTGTAACTAAAAAGGCAGAATCTAAGCCATCTGAAGAGGATACTGAACGCACCAAAACCTTCAAGCTGTATGGAGATAAATTGTCTGCAGTTCTTAATCGCCCAATTCAAATTCAGCAGGCCAAAGATGGAAAAGGAAGAATCACCATTGAGTTTGATAATGATGAACAACTGGAAAAAATTATTGAGTTTTTTGACCGTTGAAAAGATTGTTTGAAACAATAAAAAAGGGCTGAAATTTCAGCCCTTTTTTGTTTAGTGCATCAATTTTCCCAAATTCAGCTGAGCGTAATGAATGGGGAGATATTTATTCCCCTTTCATGCAGCTCCATCGGTGTTTTTTATATTTTCGTGCAAAATAAAAAAAGCATGTGGCATAATAACATACTTGAAGCCATTGGCAATACCCCAATGGTAAAACTGAACCGCATAACCAAAGATATTCCTGCCACCGTGCTGGCCAAGGTTGAAACATTCAACCCCGGCAATTCCATTAAAGACAGGATGGCGCTGAAAATGGTGGAAGATGCAGAACGCAACGGATTGCTTAAACCCGGTGGTACCATCATTGAAGGAACGTCAGGCAATACAGGAATGGGTCTGGCTATTGCAGCCATCATCAAAGGGTATAAATGTATTTTTACTACAACGGATAAACAAAGTAAGGAAAAGATTGATGCCTTGAAAGCGTTTGGTGCTGAAGTGATCGTTTGTCCTACCAACGTAGATCCTGAAGATCCGCGTTCTTACTATTCAGTTTCATCCAGGTTGGTCAACGAAGTACCCAATGCATGGAAACCCAATCAATATGACAATCTTTCAAACCGGCAGGCACATTACGAATCTACCGGACCAGAAATATGGAATCAAACCGAAGGAAAAATAACCCATTTGGTGGCTGGTGTGGGTACAGGTGGAACTATCACGGGTACCGGAATGTATCTGAAAGAGCAAAAACCTTCTGTGCAGGTACTTGGGATTGATACCTATGGTTCTGTTTTTAAGAAATACAAGGAAACCGGCATTTTTGATAAGAATGAAATCTATCCGTATGTAACCGAAGGAATTGGTGAGGACTTTCTTCCAGAAAATGTGGATTTTAACGTAATTGATCATTTTGAAAAGGTAACCGATAAAGATGCAGCCGTTATGACCCGTCGCATTGTGAAGGAAGAAGGTATCTGGGTGGGAAATTCCTCCGGTTCTGCTTTGCAAGGCGTGTTGCAAATGGCAGATCGTTTTAAACCGGGCGATGTGGTGGTGGTGATTTTTGTAGATCACGGTACCCGTTACCTGGGTAAAATGTTTAATGATGACTGGATGCTGAAAATGGGATACCTGGATAAATCAGGTTTGTGTGCAGCTGATATTATTTCCTCTTCTCATAAACCACCGCTTGCCAGCATTGAGGCATCTGAAACAGTAGGTAAAGCAGCCCTGGTGATGACATCCAACGATTTTTCACAAATCCCCGTTACTGAACAAGGCCGCATTGTAGGTACGCTTCATGAAAAACATTTGTTTGAAAAAGTACTGTTAGATCCTGCCGTGAAAGATCGCACAGTAAGAGAGGTGATGGATGATGCATTACCCTTTGTAGATATTACTACTTCCTGCGATGCCCTTTCATCCATGCTGACAGATCAAATTCCGGCCGTGTTGGTGCGTGATTTTAAAACAGACAGCAATTATATCATCACCCGATCTGATATTATGCGAATCATGCTGTAATGCACCCAAGCCGGTTAATAATTCTTGAACTTTCCTACAAAGGTGTACGATGTATGAATTTAATTTTAAACCGGTCACTGAGTGACCATATACATGTATGGCAGTAAACCTTGTTCAGCATCGCGATCAGATGAAATTTCTTATTAGTTTGTCTGATCAACTTCGGCGTATTGTTTCCTTGGTTCCATCGCAAACAGAGTATCTCTGTGATCTTGGACTTGAAAAAAATATTGTTGGGATTACCAAATTTTGTATTCATCCGGCCAGTTGTTATCAAACCAAGATCAGGGTAGGTGGCACCAAGGATTTTTCTGTTGAATCTATTCGATTGCTCAATCCGGATATTGTTATTGCCAATAAAGAAGAAAACGATGAAGAAAAAATTTTAAAACTGAAAAGCCTTTATCCGGTTTGGATTAGTGATGTAAGAACACTCGACCAAGCCAAAAACATGATGCGCAGCCTGGGAGAGATGTTTAAGCGAGAAGACAAAGCGCAGGAAATCATCAGAAAAATTGAGTATAATTTTTCAAAATTACAGCCTGTGAATCGTACGTTAAGAACTGCTTACTTTATCTGGAGAAAGCCTTACATGACGGTGAACAGCGATACCTTTATTTCTGACATGATGCAGCGTGCCGGATTTGAAAATTGTTTTTCAAACGCAAAAGCCAGGTATCCCAAAGTAACCGAAGCCATGCTCAAAGCCGCTGATCCGGAGGTTATATTCCTGTCTTCAGAACCCTATCCGTTTAAAGAAAAACATTTTGAAGAGATCCGGTTGGTTTGCCCCAAAGCCCGAATATTTTTGGTAAACGGCGAAATGTTCAGCTGGTATGGATCCAGACTGATTCAGTCACCGGCCTATTTTCAAAAACTGATAAAAAAGCTGGGATAACAGCCCGTTACCTGCTGCAATGTTTTTGTATCTTTACATCGGTTCATGAAACGGATAATTGAATATATTTTGTTGCTGATGCTTCTGATTCCGGTCATTGGCTGTAAGGTGAATTATTCACTTTCCGGGGCATCTATACCAGAAAATGTAAAAACGGTATCGATTGAATATTTTGAAAATCAGGCAGCCCTTACAAATCCCAATTTTCCGCAAATCATCACAGAAGCCCTTCGGGATAAGTTTTTGTCGCAAACCCGTCTTAAGCTGGTAAATTCCGACGGTGATGTACATTTTCGTGGCTTTATTACAGCTTATCAGTCAGCGCCTGTAGCCGTTAGCGGAAATGATCAGGCTTCGTTGAACCGGCTTACTATTTCTGTGGGTGTGTCTTATGAAAATAAACTGGATGAAAACCAGAATTTCAACCAGTCATTTACCCGTTTTGCTGATTTTGCAGCCAGTCAGAATCTTTCATCGGTAGAAGATGCGCTGATGAATGAAATTGCCGGGCAACTGGTACAGGATATCTTTAACCGGGCTTTTTTGAATTGGTAACTGCCAGATTATTAGAATTTAAGTTTTCATTTTATAAATCCCAACAGGATGTTTTTTTAATTTTCACTATCTTGCACTGAATTTTATTGATAGTGTTTTGTTGATTATGCGAGCAGCGATTGACCCCCGAATGATAGCAAGTTATAACATAGAAGATGTGTTTCAGGAAGAAGTGCAGCATATTTCTTCTTCAGAGGAACGCACTTTTCTCGATTGGCTGTCAGTGTGCAAGGGAGAGGGAGCCATTAAATGGCATAAAATTAAAAAGCAGCAATCGGTGATTGAAAAGTTTATTCAGGCTGAACCCAAAATCCAGCCGGTAAAAGGAGTGCTGAATGACATTCGTGATTTTGATCCGGAATATAAACCTGCCAGAAAAACCGATGCCGGAATGATTGTTTCAGAAACACTAGCCAATATCTATTATCAGCAAAAAAAGTTTTCGCTCAGCATCGAAACCTACCGGAAATTAAGTTTGATTTATCCGGAAAAAAGTACTTACTTTGCCAGCCTGATTAAAAAAATAGAGAAAGAACAGGAATCCTAATTCGTAAAAACATTATGTCAGTAGTATTTACCATACTTATTATGCTTTGTGCACTCCTGCTGATTCTGGTGGTGCTTATTCAAAATTCCAAAGGCGGTGGCTTAGCCTCCAATATTGGCGTTTCCAATCAGATCATGGGAGTAAAAAAAACTACCGATGTGGTAGAAAAAGCTACCTGGTACCTAGTAGGTATTCTGGTGGTATTGTGTATTGGTTCAGGATATGTGTTTAAGCCTTCCAGCAGCCGTACGCAATCTACAGGAGTTAGTGAAGAGGTGATTACCAACTTGGAAGTGCCTCAAAATCCAAATGCTCCACAGATTCCTGGAGGACAGCCAATGCCTCAGTAAATTCATTGCTTGAAAAATATACTTTTTTCTTCTTCGCTGGTTTCTATAATACTGGCTTGAGGAAATAAAACTACCTCTCCTATAACGCCTGAAAAGGATTCAGCGAATGTTGAAACTTCCATTGATTCCCCCGGTCTTTCTGCTACAGATGCTGTAAAAACAGTTTCAGACAGTATTCAGGATAAATCAGGCGAGCTGAAAAAGAAGACAGAAGATTTATTGAACAGCATCTAACGTTATTTATGAAAAGGATTGAATTATTTATTGGTTTTGCTTTGTTTTTAAGTGCTATGATGGCACAGGGAAAAAGTCAGGATAAGGGCGGAGGTAAAAGAAAAGGTAAGTCTGAACAACACCAGGAAGGAAATAAGGAGTAAGAAGATAAAAAACCCTAACAGTCCGGGCATGGGAAATGCTTACGGAAAGGATAAGGGAGGGCTTACAGGCTAGGAATTTGGTCAGCAGCATGCTGAAGATGCAAAGAAAAGAAGCAGGGAGGAGGTAGATAAGGATTTGAGCGCTATAGCCGTTTCTGAACAAAACATCGCTGAATCCAAATCAAAAATAAAGGAGGCTAAAAAAAGAACAAAGAAATAACGGAAACGGATTACCAGAAAAAGCAAGTTGAAATAGAAAGTCTGGAAAAGGAAATAACAGAAAACGAAAAACAGGTGTAGTTAAAAAAGCTGACCTTACAGAAGGAAAAGACAAGTCTGACAGAAACTCGGAAATAAACAGAATCCCCACAAGGGGATTTTTTTTTGACATCTTGTCAGCCTGATTCTGTCAATTTTTTGTTGAATTACCGCCATTGGCTGAAATATTGGCAATAAAAAGGATGTGTAAGGGTTTGGCACAGATTCTGAGTGAGGGGGCGGAGAATTCTAAAATCGTTTAACCAATAAATTAAAATGTTTATGAGTAGCATAAAGGTAAAACCACTGCACGACAGAGTAATTGTTGAGCCGGCGGCTGCCGAGGAAAAAACCGTAAGCGGTATCATTATTCCTGATACAGCCAAGGAAAAACCGCAGCGGGGAACCATCGTAGCGGTAGGGGCTGGTAAAAAGGACGAGCCTATGACTGTAAAGGTGGGAGATCAGGTATTGTATGGAAAATACTCCGGAACCGAAATTCAGATCGAAGGCAAAGACTACCTGATTATGCGTGAAAGCGACATTTTTGCTGTTATCTAAGACCTTTATCTTTTCATTCATTCATTCATTCATTAACCAAAATTAAAAATTGAAAAATATGGCAAAGCAAATCACATTTGACGTTGACGCACGGGATAAACTGAAGAAAGGAGTAGATGCATTGGCCAATGCAGTTAAAGTTACTCTTGGTCCCAAAGGACGCAATGTAATCATTGATAAAAAATTCGGAGCACCTGCCATCACCAAAGATGGAGTATCTGTTGCTAAAGAAATAGAACTGGCTGATCCAATTGAAAACATGGGAGCTCAGATGTTAAAAGAGGTAGCTTCTAAAACTGCAGATATTGCCGGTGATGGAACTACTACTGCTACTGTGTTGGCGCAAGCAATCGTTACAGCTGGATTGAAGCATGTTGCTGCAGGAGCCAATCCGATGGACCTGAAGCGTGGTATTGACAAAGCCGTTGAAACAGTAGTGGCTTCATTGGGTAAAATGAGTAAGAAAGTTGGAGATGACAACAAGAAAATTGAGCAGGTAGCAACCATCTCTGCTAACAACGACAGTAATATCGGTAAACTTATCGCCGAAGCAATGCAGAAAGTAGGTAAAGACGGGGTAATTACCGTTGAAGAAGCCAAAGGAACAGAAACCGAAGTAAAAACGGTAGAAGGTATGCAGTTTGATCGTGGATACTTGTCTCCATACTTCGTTACCAATCCGGATAAAATGGAAGCCGAGTTGGAAAATGCATGGATTCTGATTTACGATAAAAAAATCTCATCCATGAAAGAACTGCTTCCGGTGTTGGAAAAAACAGCTCAAACCGGCAAACCCCTGCTGATCATTTCTGAAGAAGTGGATGGAGAAGCATTGGCTACCCTGGTTGTAAACAAACTACGTGGTACATTGAAAGTGGCAGCAGTAAAAGCTCCAGGATTTGGAGATCGTCGCAAAGCGATGCTGGAAGATATTGCCATCCTTACCGGTGGTACTGTAATCTCTGAAGAACGTGGTTACAAATTAGAAAATGCTGACCTGAGTTATTTAGGTAAGGCAGAAAAAATAGTAATTGATAAAGACAATACCACCATTATCAACGGTGCCGGTAATGCTGATGACATTAAGGCCCGTGTAAATCAAATTAAAGCTCAAATTGAAACTACCACTTCTGACTATGATAAGGAAAAACTGCAGGAGCGTTTGGCTAAACTGGCCGGTGGTGTTGCAGTGTTGTATGTAGGTGCTGCTACCGAAGTGGAAATGAAAGAAAAGAAAGATCGTGTGGATGATGCATTGCATGCTACACGTGCGGCAGTGGAAGAAGGTATCGTTCCCGGTGGTGGTGTGGCTTATATTCGTTGTATTTCCGATTTGGAAAAACTGAAAGGTGATAACGAAGACGAAGGTTTTGGTATTAACATTGTGAAACGTGCTTTGGAAGAACCTCTTCGTCAAATCGTTGCTAATGCAGGATTGGAAGGTTCTATTGTAATTCAAAAAGTTAAAGAAGGTAAAAACGATTATGGCTACAACGCTCGAACAGAAACTTATGAAAATATGTTTGAAGCAGGTGTGATTGATCCGGCCAAAGTAGCTCGTGTAGCTCTTGAAAATGCTTCATCCATTGCTTCCATGTTGCTTACTACTGAGTGTGTACTAAGCGAAATTAAAGAAGAAAAACCTGCACCCGCTGGTATGCCCGGAGGTATGGGTGGAATGGATTATTAATTCAATAAATTCTTTTTGTTGTACAGGCACTTCGTTCAAGAAGTGCCTGTTTTTTTTTAAATAAAAACAAATTCAGCGTTAGAAATTTTGAACCCGAATTACGCATTCTACATGGTAATTTGGGTTTAATCATTATCCGTAAAATGATCCCAGCCCGAAGCGGTTATTGGATGTAGCTGGTTTTTACTGTCTATAAAATAACAGTCGCCAGGGGAATCAGTAATATAACCAATTACGTGCAGGTCTGAAATCATTCGTGCCTTTTCATAATCTTCCTGACGGATAGTCAATAACAGTTCGTATTCTTCTCCTCCGTACAATGCCATGGTAACGGCGGGCATACGCAGCTCTTCAGCCAGGCTCCAGGTTCCCTGGTCAATGGGGATTTTTTCAGCGTCAATTCTGCAGCCGCAACCGGACGCCTTACAAATATGAAGTATTTCGGATGCTAAACCGTCTGAAATATCAATCATCGAAGTAGGTTTAATACCAAGTTCTTTCATTTGCCGGATAATATCCGCCCGTGGTTCGGGTTTTAACTGTTTTTCCAGTACATAATCGTGGCCTTCAAGGTCAGGCTGGATATTTGGATTTTCTAAAAACAGTTTTTTTTCGCGCTCCAGTAACATTAAACCGGCGTAAGCACCTCCCAAATTTCCTGAAATAAATATTAGATCACCTTTTTTAGCACCATTACGGTAAACAATTTCTTCAGGTTTGGCAATACCAACCGCTGTAATGCAAATGGTTAGTCCACTTATTGAACTCGTGGTATCGCCCCCTATCAGATCAACCTGATAGTTATGGCATGCTAGGTTAATTCCGCTGTACAGTTCTTCAATGGCCTCCAGTGTATATTTGCTTGATACAGCCAATGATACCGTGATATGTGTGGGCTTGCCGTTCATGGCATAAATATCACTCAGATTTACTGTTACCGCTTTGTATCCTAAATGCTTCAACGGAACATACCTCAGATCAAAATGAACACCTTCTGTAAGCATATCTGTGGTAATAATGGTTTGATGATTTCCCATATTTAACACAGCCCCGTCATCTCCAATTCCCATTACCGATGATTCATGGTATAGGGTAACATGTTTTTTCAGGTGTTCAATCAGGCCAAATTCTCCAATAGATTGAAGGGTGGATTTATTGGTGTTTTCAAACATTTGATATCAAAGATTAGATAGTTTGCAAAGTTACCATTTCTGATGGTTATAAAACGAATTGATTTTCTGATTGTAAAATTAACGATTCCCAAATGTCATATTTTTTGGAAGAATGATAAAATTCTGTAACTTTGTGGAGTGTTTTATTTAGAATTATTCTAAATAATCAAAAACATTCTCTCAATTAAATTGTTAAAATATTTAGTATGATTTCAGTTTCTGAAAGGGCTAAAAATAAAATCAGGGAACTCATGGGTGAAAAAGATAGTGTTGAGCCATCAAAATTCATTCGGGTGGCTGTACAGAGCGGAGGATGCTCCGGCTTATCGTACAACCTTGATTTTGATACGCAGCTTAAAGAGCACGATCAGGTGTTTGAAGATAACGGAGTAAAAATCGTGGTTGATAAGAAAAGTCTTTTGTATCTCATAGGTACAGAACTTGATTATACCGACGGTTTAAATGGTAAGGGGTTTCAGTTTAATAATCCAAATGCAAGCAGAACCTGCGGTTGTGGGGAAAGCTTTGCTGTGTAATGTATGTAGCCACTATGAATGAACAGGATAAACTGCTGGATGAGGTTGTTTCAGGGGAATATAAATACGGGTTTTATACAGATATTGAAACAGAAACAGCCCCGAAGGGTCTGAATGAAGATATTGTACGTTTTATTTCTTCTAAGAAAAACGAACCTGAATGGCTGTTGGAATGGCGTCTGAAAGCTTTTCGTTACTGGCAAACCATGAAAGAGCCATCCTGGGCACATATACAATATCCTCCGGTAGATTTTCAGGATATTATTTATTATGCTGCTCCCAAGCAAAAACCAAAGTATGAATCACTGGATGAAGTAGACCCTCAATTGCTGGAAACCTTTAAAAAACTGGGAATATCGCTTGAAGAGCAAAAAGTACTGGCAGGTGTGGCTGTAGATGTGGTGATGGACAGTGTATCTGTTAAAACTACATTTAAGGAGAAGTTATCTGAGCTGGGTATTGTTTTTTGTTCTATCAGCGAAGCGGTTCAGACGCATCCTGAATTGGTGAAAAAATATCTGGGTACGGTGGTACCATACCGCGATAATTTTTATGCTGCATTAAATTCTGCAGTTTTTTCTGATGGTTCGTTTGTGTATATACCCAAAGGCGTTCGATGCCCTATGGAACTTTCTACGTATTTCCGCATTAATGCCATGGATACAGGCCAGTTTGAACGTACATTGATTGTTGCCGATGAATCCAGTTATGTAAGTTACCTGGAAGGATGTACAGCTCCGATGCGGGATGAAAATCAACTTCATGCTGCTGTGGTTGAACTGATTGCTTTAGAAAATGCGGAAATTAAATATTCTACCGTTCAAAACTGGTATCCGGGTGATAAAGAGGGTAAAGGAGGAATTTACAACTTTGTTACCAAGCGAGGTATCTGTCAGGGCGATCGTTCTAAAATCAGCTGGACGCAAGTTGAAACCGGATCAGCCATTACCTGGAAATATCCTTCTGTAGTATTAAAAGGAGATTATTCTGTAGGAGAATTTTATTCTGTGGCTGTAACCGGTAATTATCAGCAGGCTGACACAGGAACCAAAATGATCCATTTGGGTAAAAACACCAAAAGCACCATTGTTTCAAAAGGGATATCTGCCGGAAAAAGTAATAACAGTTACCGTGGACTGGTAAAAATGGCTCCGTCTGCAAAAAATGCCCGTAATTTCAGTCAGTGTGATTCTTTATTGATTGGTGATCAGTGCGGAGCACATACCTTTCCGTATATCGAAGTAAACAATCCCTCCGGAACTGTAGAACACGAGGCAACTACTTCAAAAATTGCCGAAGACCAGATCTTTTATTGCAATCAGCGGGGAATTAATTCTGAAAAAGCCGTGGCACTGATAGTAAATGGCTATTGCAAGGAAGTGTTGAATCAGCTCCCTATGGAGTTTGCAGTGGAAGCACAGAAACTATTGGCAATTAGTTTGGAGGGAAGTGTAGGGTAATTCTTTAGAAGGAAGAGAAAAGACAACGAAAGTTACAAGAGATAAAAACTAAAAAACAATATGTTGACTATTAAAAATCTGCATGCTTCCATTGAAGGCAAAGAAATTCTTAGAGGATTGAATCTGGAAGTAAAACCGGGTGAAGTACATGCCATCATGGGGCCGAATGGATCCGGAAAATCTACATTAGCTTCAGTTTTAGCAGGTCGTGAAGAATATGAAGTAACCAAAGGAGATGTGTTTTTTAACGGAAAAAATTTACTCGAATTAGCTCCCGAAGAAAGAGCCGGAGAAGGTGTTTTTCTTGCATTTCAATACCCGGTGGAAATACCCGGTGTAAGCATGATGAATTTTATAAAAACGGCAGTTCAGGAAATTCGTGAATATAGAAAATTAGAACCGCTGGATGCCAAAGCATTTCTGGCACTGGTTAAAGAAAAACAGGCCTTAGTTGAATTGGATAAAAAACTGGCAAACCGCTCGGTGAATGAAGGGTTTTCAGGAGGTGAAAAAAAACGAAATGAAATTTTCCAGATGGCCATGCTTGAACCCAGACTTGCGGTGCTCGATGAAACAGATTCCGGTCTTGATATTGATGCATTGCGTATCGTTGCAAACGGGGTTAACAAGCTTCGCTCAAAAGACAATGCATTTTTGGTAATTACTCACTATCAGCGGTTGTTGGATTATATTGTACCAGACTATGTACATGTTTTGTACAAAGGGCAAATAGTAAAAACAGGTGATAAAAACCTGGCGCTGGAATTAGAAGAGAAAGGGTATGACTGGATCAAGGAACAAGTAGATGTATTGAGCTGATATGGAAAACAAAATGGAAAATACATCACTCAAAAGTCGCGTTGAAGATCAATTCATGCACAGCGTTTTTGCCATTGAAGGATTTGAGCAGCTACGCAGCGTATCAAAAGACAGTCTTAAGTTTATAAAACTTCCGGATGTAAAAACTGAAGACTGGAAATATACTAATCTGCACAGTTTCCTTGAATCACTCAATCCCAATGGAAACGAATCAGAGATACAGCATCCTGATTCGTTGCGGCCGAATACTATTTATGTTCATAACGGTCGTTTGGTTCAATCAAACATGGATTCTGAATGGATTGAATGGATCAAGGTTACTTCGATAGACCAGTTCAGTAAGCTGGCCTCGTTCAGGCAAATAGAATCACTTTCAGAAAAATCTTCCGATTATTTTGTATTGCTCAATAACGCTTCATTCAATAGGGGGTGGGTGATTTACGTAAAATCTGGAGCTCCCGATGTTTTTAATCTTCGCATTGAATATACCTGGTCAAATCCGTCAGACATTGCATTGTCTTCCAGAAATATGATATATATGGAAGCTGGATCCGGAATGCACATTACTGAAACACACCGTTCAGATCAGGATGAATCGAAAATTTTTATCAATCAGGTTACTGAATGCTATCTGGAAAAACAATCAGAATTAGTGTTTAACCGGATGCAGGAGCTGAAGAAATCTGTTTGTGCACTCACTCATACTTTTTCATCAGTAGCTGCCAATGCACGTTTTGAATTAAACAATGTAATCGGCGGTGAAGGGATTATTCGCAATAATTTTATCATGAACCTGAATGAAGAAGAAGCTTATGCCGGTCTTACAGGATTGAATTTACTCACGGCAGATCAGCATGCAGATTCATGGGTTCAGATGAATCACTTTAGCCCAAATTGTAGCAGTGATCAGCTGTTTAAATCCATTGTTAATGATCAGGCAACGGCTGTTTTTACCGGCAGAATTTATGTAGCCCGAGGAGCACAAAAAACCAATGCTTATCAGTCATGTCGAAGCATAGTGTTAAGTGAAGAGGCCAAAGCATTTGCCCGTCCGCAACTTGAAATTTATGCCGATGACGTAAAATGTAGTCATGGTGCCACAACCGGAAAGCTGAATGAAGAAGCTATATTTTACATGCAGGCCCGCGGTATTTCAAAATCTACAGCACAACGGCTGATGCTGTTAGCTTTTGCATCGGATATTTTCACCAAAATACATGATGATGTGTTTTGTGAGCTTGTAGAAGAAATTATAGAATCAAAATTTTCCATTGAATGATTCCAGCAGTATCCATACCACCGCATGATACCCTGTATTGGAATAAAATAAGAAATGATTTTCCAATCCTTCAGCAAACGGTAAATGGTTATCCTTTGGTTTATCTAGATAATGCTGCTTCTTCTCAAAAGCCAAAACAGGTGATTGATTGCATTGTTCAATATTACACTACTTACAATGCCAATGTTCATCGCGGAGTTCATACCTTAAGCCAAAAAGGCACAGACGCTTTTGAAGCCTCCAGAAAAAAAGTTCAGCAGTTTATCGGTGCAGCTTCCGATAAGGAAATTATTTTTACAAAAGGCACTACAAATTCTGTTAATCTGCTGGCATATACATTTAGTCAGCAAATTCTAAAGCCAGGCGATGAAATACTGATTTCGGCCATGGAACATCATGCTAACATTGTACCCTGGCAAATGGCCTGTGAACGCACAGGTGCTATACTTCGGGTTATCCCGATGAATGATGATGGTGAGTTATTACTTGACCTACTCGATCAACTTATCACCGACAAAACCCGGCTTGTTTCAGTAGTACATATTTCTAATGCATTAGGAACTGTAAATGATGTAAAATATATCATAGACAAAGCTCACAGCCATGATATTCCCGTAATGATAGACGGAGCGCAGGCCGTTCCTCATCAGTCAGTAAATGTTCAGGAACTGGATTGTGATTTTTATTGTTTCTCAGGGCATAAAATGTGTGCTCCCACCGGAATAGGTGTGTTGTATGCCAAAGAATCCTGGCTTGAAAAATTGCCACCGTTTGAAGGTGGAGGAGAAATGATCAGTGAGGTAACATTTGAAAAAACAACTTACAATGAATTACCCTTTAAGTTTGAAGCAGGAACACCCCACATTGAAGGCGTAATTGCTTTGGGCGAAGCAATCCAATATCTGGAAGGTATAGGCATGGATGCAATATATAGCCGTGAAATGTATTTGCATAATCTGGCATTTCAGCAATTAAGTTCCATGCCTGGTTTAATTCCGGTTGGAAAAGCTGCTCACAAAGCTTCAGTTTTGTCATTCTTATTTGAAGGAATTC